>Ga0214925_100006_pt1 | contig 317173 bp, 298 predicted proteins | sample Stichaenrichment_FD_168299 | JGI IMG/M metagenome (GOLD analysis project Ga0214925, IMG submission 168299) | Xylose enriched microbial communities from anaerobic bioreactor in Madison, Wisconsin, United States - 63SRT | ecosystem: Engineered > Bioreactor > Anaerobic > Unclassified | place: USA... | reverse complement strand
CGATCACCATGGCCAAACCGTCAATGCCCTTCCGCAGATCGGTCTTGCCACAAACTATGTAGACGTGCTGAGGAGCACTCCAGTTAACCAGCATAAGCGGCTACTGCTTTAATGATCTCACTAACCAGAGCGGGATCTGTTTCTTGGTAGACATTAATTTTTACTTGGTGCAGTGAAACGATAGCTGCCAGGCGTGAGCGCTTAGCAACCGGCTTTTTTGTTCGCGGTATATCAACTTCGACAAAATCTTGCTTCATAAAAAAGTCCTCCTCCTTGAATATGTCTTCAAGTATAGGAGAACTTGGGATTTAATCATATGCGGTTGGTTATAGTGTGCTTACTTTAAAGATTGCGTAGTCCGTTGTTCATTGTTTTTGATTAAGGTCGAAAGGCTGTAATCAGGATAATGCTACTCAAAGGGATACGACAATGCGTCCTTGATGATGTTGCGGATCTCGCCATCAGGGACTGTGGCAGAAAAATCAAGAACTTTGATATTAGAGGTTTCGATTTTAAAGAACTCTAGCATGGAACGATTAGTAAGAGGTAGCTAAGTTGTAACTTAAGGGGACGGTTTTGCTATATACAAAATCTAATATTAGTAAAATAGTATAGACTTAATAAAACAGAGGTCGAACATGCAAAAATGCATCGATCGACCTCTGTTTTTTGTAATCTTTCATTTTGGAAATTGGATGTCAATTGCTTATTAGATAAAAATTTCAATATGAAATGCTTGCTTTTAAGTTTCTTGACGTCATTACCTATTATTGATAAATTTCTAATTACTTTGTTTTGTGTAGAGTGGATTTTGACAATTAAAGGAATTTAAAGAATATTTTAGTCTTTATAGATTTTTGAAAATTCACGTTGATAATCGGCAATGCTTTCGTATTCTTTTGACAATTCTCGACTAAGTCGAATAAAGATAGGGATTAGTTTACGATAAGCTTTGTAGTTATCTTTATTTGGCTGGTACTTCTTTTCTTTACCAATATATTTAGTAATACCAGAAAGATTACTCTCCATTCCTAAGCTCATTTTAGCCAGATACATGGCAGCTAGACAACCACTTTCATAAGAATCGGGAATCGTGACATCATGTTCATAAACATCAGCCATGATTTGTCGTCCTAGCGAAGATTGTACAAAACCACCAGCGGCTAAAATTTCTTTTGGCTTTCCAGTTACTTCCGTTAAAGCTAAAGTTGTCATATATAGGTTAAAGACAATTCCTTCTAAAACGGCACGAATCATATGGGCTCGTGTATGATTACGATTTAAGCCAAAGAAACTACCACGAGCATTGGCGTCCCATAAAGGAGCACGCTCTCCACCCAAATAAGGATGAAATAGTAAGCCAGCTGAACCTGCAGGGACAGTTTTTGCGATATCGGTTAACATGTTATAAGAGTCTTGCTTAAGCAATTTTGCGGTTTCATGTTCTGCGCCGAACAGAGCATCGTGAGCCCAATTAAATACGATCCCGCCGTTGTTGATTGGACCACCGACTAAATACTTACCTTCCATAATAGGATAGCAGTATAACCGTGCTTTGGGATCAATTAATGGCTTATCAACAAATGAACGTACAGCAGCTGAAGTTCCGATATTAATTGCTAAAACACCAGTATCCAACGCACCAACACCAATAGTTGATAGGGCACCATCAGTTGCGCCCATAACAACACTAACGTCGGCACTAATGCCCATAACCTTGGCATACTCGGAACGAATACCTTTAATACTATGGGTTAATGGCACTAAATCAGGCAATTGTGAACGCTTGATCCCTAATGAATTTAGAATTTCGTCATCCCAATCAACAGTATGCATATTCAAAAGTCCAGTGGCTGCTGCCATTGATGTTTCTTCAGCCAAAACATTAGTGTAACGCCAAATAATATATTCTTTAATACCAACCCAGAATGCAACTTTGTTAAAAATATCAGGATGCTCATTTTTAAGCCACAGCATTTTATAGAAAGGTCCCATGGGATGGATTGGTAAGCCTGTTCGCTTATATATTTCCATTCCTTTACCATTTTCTTTGTATTTACGAGCGTATTTTTCAGCGCGATTATCGGCCCATGTAATAGATTTTGTTAATGGTTTGTAGTCTTTATCAAGGGCAAGGATACTATGCTGTTGCGCTGACCAGGAAATGGCAATGACCTGCTGTCCATCAATGCGTGATTCTGCCACAACTTCTTGAATAGCTGAAATTGTAGCATTAAAAATTGCATCAGGATCTTCTTCGGCCATGTCAGGTAAGTCTTGATAAAGTTTATACCCAATATTTGCTTTAGCATAAATCTTACCGTTTAAATCATAAAGTAATGCCTTAGTACTTGTAGTGCCGATATCGATTCCTACAATATATTTCATTTTTTATACTTCCTTGTGCTTTAATATTTGTTTCAAGCGCGAATATGGAAAAGTAATATATCAGATATGTGGATATTTACATTTTAGTTGCTTTTACATAGTTCGTCAACTACTACTGAAAATTAAAATTACAAGTTAATTATAAGGACGATTAAACATTAATAGACTAAAAATATTTAATTTAAGAGTTGACAAGTGTATAAAACAATATATAATGAAAACGTATTCAAGCGATGCTGATATATCAGTTTTTCGGAGCAAAACTTTGGAGGTTTTCCTAATGGTTAATATCACGGATGATTATTTGAAAAACAAAGATGAATTTACTGAAGTCGGCATTAAGGTGCCAAACTACGATGATAAAAAAATCGCTCAAAATACGTTAGCCAATCCGCGCTGGGTTCACTTTGGCGGCGGCAATTTATTCCGAGCCTTTCATGCAGCAATTGCCAGTCATTTAATTGATCAAGGCAAAATGGATTCCGGCATTATCGTTTCGGATGCCTATGATGACGGTACGATTAATGGCGTCTATCGTCCGTACAATAATCGAATTCTGCGGGTAGTTACCAAAGCAGATGGAACCAAGGATCTTGAATTGTTTGCTTCAGTAGCAAAGGCTGTCTTTTCAGGTCGAGCTACTGAGGATCCAAGCGGTCTCAATGAAATGAAACAGATCTTTACCAAACCTAGTTTGCAAGTTGTTTCTTTTTCTATTACTGAAAAGGGCTATGCCGTTAAAAATCCTGATGGTCAATACCTGCCGGCAGTTGCACGTGATCTGGAAAATGGCCCAGCAAAGCCGGAAAATACGATGTCGATGATTGCCAGCATGCTGCTGAGCCGTTATCAAAATGGTGCCAAGCCAATTGCCATGCTGAGCACTGATAACTTCTCGCAAAATGGTGACCGGTTAAAAGAAAGCATTTTAACGATTGCCAATGGTTGGCTGGAAAATGGCTTTGCAGATCAAGGTTTTATCGATTGGCTCTCAGATGATGCTAAGGTCTCTTTCCCATTGTCCATGATTGATCGAATTACACCGAACCCATCCGAAACGGTCGAAAAAGACTTGAAGAAATTGGGGATTGAGGGTGTCGACATTGTTCATACCAAGAAACACACCAATATTGCTGCTTTTGCCAATACTGAAGAGGCACATTATTTGGTAGTTGAAGACAAGTTCCCTAATGGTCGACCAGAATTTGAAGCAGCTGGCGTAATCATGACAGATCGGGACACGGTCAACTTAGCCGATGAGATGAAGGTAACGGTCTGCTTGAACCCTCTGCACACGGCTTTGGCAATTTATGGTTCAGTATTGGGCTTTAACTCGATTGCTGCTGAAGTCAAGGACCCTGATTTAAATAGTCTGATTAAACAGATTGGCTATGTCGAAGGTCTGCCGGTAGTTAGAGATCCAAAGGTTATTAATCCAAAAGCGTTTATCGATGAATTAGTCCAAAAGCGTCTGCCAAATCCATATACTCCTGATACGCCACAACGGATTGCCACGGATACGTCACAAAAGCTGGGAATTCGTTATGGGGTAACGATTCAACACTACCTTGATGATCCAGACCGTGAGCCAATTCAACTGAACTTTATTCCACTGGTAATTGCTGCTTGGCTGCGTTACTTGATGGCTATTGATGATAATGGCGAATCGTTTACGCCAAGTCCGGATCCGCTTTGGGATTCACTGCACAGTCAAGTTGCTGATCTAAAACTAGGCAGCGCGGATCAAAATGTTCACGATGATGTTAAGGGGATTTTGAGCAATAAGTCGATTTTTGGCAATGATCTTTATGCAGTTGGCTTGGGTGACAAGATTGAAGCTGACTTTAAGGAAATGCTGGCCGGAAAAGGCGCTATTCGTAAGACATTGGAAGAAAAACTCGCTAAGTATGGTAAAAACGTCGATTAATCAAAGGAAGGAATTTATTAATTATGTCAGAATACAAGATTGCAGTCGTTAACTCTAGCAGCTTTGGTCAGATTTTTAAGGAACACTGGTCAGAATTGGAAAAGATTGGTCAAGTTGATCGCTTTATGTTTGCACCAGATATTTCTGGCAAAGAGCTGGCTGAAAAGCTGCAAGGCTACAACATTGTCATTGCTAGTGTTACGCCAAACTTTACTAAGGAATTCTTTGACAATATTACTGGACTAGAACTGATCTCACGGCACGGGATTGGCTTTAACAGTGTTGATATTGCAGCGGCTAAAGAACATGGCGTTAAGGTAACTATCGTGCCGCCGTTGGTTGAACGTGATGCCGTTGCCGAGAACGCGGTTGCCAATTTATTTGCGATTGCTCGTCAAACTTGTGCGGCAGCCAATCGTGAAGCTGCTGGTCATTATGAAGATCGGGCACACTTCATGGGCCATCAATTTAATGGCAAGCAGTATGGGGTGATTGGTTGTGGCAATATCGGCAGTCGGGTTGCCGAGATCTTCCATTTGGTTAGTGGAGGCAAGGACGTCTTAATTGCTGACCCTCATTCACGTGCTCGTGAAGGATGGTGGGAACAAAACCCATGGGCTAAGCTGGTATCACTTGATGAATTGCTGGCTAACTGTGATTACATCTCACTGAATGCTTCATTGGATGAAAAAGATTACCACATGCTGAATGCAGAGGCCCTTAAGAAGACTAAGCAGGGCGTTTACTTTACCAACTGTGCACGTGGGGCTTTGATTGATGAAAAGGCAATGATGGATGCCGTTAAGAGCGGTCAAGTAGCCGGTTATGCATCTGATACGATGGAGGTTGAACCGGTTCCTGGTGATCATCCATTCCTGCATGATGAACATTTCTTGATTACGCCGCACACTTCTGCTTACACTTATGAATGTCTGTATGGTATGGGCGAAAAGTGTGTTTCCGATGTTAAGAATCTGGTAGCTGGCAAGCCATTGGTACGTGAACTGACCAGTGAATTAGACTAGCAACAAACAAAGTCGCAGCGATTTTTCGCTGCGGCTTTTTGAAAGGAGAAAATTATGGCCGATCCTTTAAATATCTTGCATACGGTTGGCTTTGAAGCTTTATATCCAATTGTGCGCTGTGAAATCAAATTTAATCAACCTTTGGATGCTGAAAGATTAGAAAATGCAGTAGTTTCTGTGACTAAGGTCGTTCCCGAGTTGATGGCAACATATGATATCGATAAAAATGAGTTCCAAAAGCTGTCAACACCTGCAATTAGCGTGATTCACTATGTTCAAAGAATTAATGATCAAGCTGCTGCGAAACTGGATTTTGAAACTCAACCCCAATGGCAAATTTATTGGTCAGTCAGTGAAAACAAGTTGGTAATCTATGGCAGCCATATTTTAACTGATGGTGCAGGATTCAAGCAGCTTTTATATTTATTGGCAGCTTGCTACACCAAAGAGCAGTCAGTAGCGATTCAAAATCATACGGATATCAATGGCATCAAGAAATTATTAGAGCAGATTAAGCCATCTCAGCTGAATAACGACCATCCGCGAACGCCACTGTCTTTGCCGCGACTTTGTGATTCTGCAAAGCAGCAGCGTCACTATCAGGTCATTCATGATGAGTTGGATCTTAGGCAATCGCATCATCTGCACTATCAGTGTCGAAGGCTGGGAATTCATTTAAATGATGCGTTTATGGCAGCATATGGCAAAGCAGTTCAGCAGTATTGTGGAGTCGAGACGATTAGTTTGGCTTGTCCCACTGATATGCGCAAGTTTTTGGCAGTAGACGATCAAAAACAGCTACGAATCCAAAACATGACCGGCCGCTATAACATGCAGATTGAAGCCCCTTTGAGCGAATCAATGGCGGATACGGCATGGCACGTTCATCGGGCAATGAATGAGCAAAAAGAGCAATACGCGTTTTTAGAGTCATTTCGTTCAATGATTGCCAGCCTGGCTAATGGCGCTTCAGTTGCCGAACTGCAGCAAGATGTGCAGGAGCATTATCATGTTCGTGGAATTTCCTATACCAACCTTGCCATTATTGATGCTGAAAAACTGAATTTTGGTGATGCGGTTCCCGTTTCTTGTTTAATGAGCGGTGGCTTTCGTGAAATGCCTAAATATCAAATTGCCGTCAGCACGTTTCGCAAGCGGATCAATCTGGTTGCCAACATTATCGGCACACCCCAAGAAATTTGGTTGGCCAGAGCGGTAATGAATCAAATGAAACTGTTTTTGCTGACAATTTAAAGAAAATTAAAACCCCCTCGCTTCAGGTTTCTGAAACGAGGGGGCTAGCCTTTACCAGCTTGGCAAAGGGTTTAAATTAGCCGTATTTTAGTGATTCAGATGGTAAACCCATTGACGGCCATCGCGAGCCAGCAGTTCGTCAGAAGCAGCTGGGCCCATTGAACCAGGCGTGTAGTTAGGGAATTGAGGTTCTTCAATGTCCCAGAGCTTGCGAATAACGTCAACGAACTTCCATGCGTAGGCAATTTCAGCCCATGATGCAAAGTTGGTGTGGTTGCCTTCCAGTGCATCGTGGAAGAGACGTTCGTATGGTTCTGGTGATTCGTTCTTGGCTTCATCGCTTTGCAGGTACTTCAGGTCAACTGGTTCAGTCGTGAAGCCTTGGCCGGCGCGCTTAGCGTTCAGACGCAGTGAGAAGCCAGAGTTTGGTTCAACAAAGATCGTCAGAACGTTGGAGTTCAATGACTGTTCGCTCTTCATCCGTGGGTTGGCAAAGATGTCGATCAGCGGCTTCTTGAAGACAACGTCGATACGGGTAAACTTGTCAGCCAGCTTCTTACCAGTCCGTACGTAGAATGGCACGCCAGACCAGCGATAGTTGTCAAACATCAGCTTGGCAGCGACAAAAGTTTCCGTAATGGAGTTTGGATCAACACCATCTTCATTGCGGTAGGCATGCGTGTCATCGCCAGCACCGTATTGGCCACGAACAAAGTTGGCAGCTGCTTCGGATGGGGTGTAGACTCGCAGTGAACGCAGTGCTTTAATCTTTTCAACCCGAACGTCGGTGTCGGTAAAGGCAACTGGTTGTTCCATTGCCAGTTGAGCAACGATCTGCATGATGTGGTTTTGCAGCATGTCACGCAGCGCACCGGATTGGTCGTAGTAGCCGGCACGTTCTTCAACACCCAGTTTTTCACTCAGCGTTACTTGGATGTTGTCGATGTAGCGGTTGTTCCACAGCGATTCGATAATCGTGTTGCCAAAACGCAGGGCTTGAATGTTTTGAACCATTTCCTTACCCAGATAGTGGTCAATCCGGAAGATTTGGTTTTCGTTGAACGTTTGTGACAGTTCGTCGTTCAGCTTCTTAGCGGATTCGTAGTCACGACCAAATGGCTTTTCGATCACCAGACGGTTGAAGCCATCCTTGGTCAGCAGGTCCTGCTTCTTCAAGTTCAAGGCAATCGTGCCAAAGAATTGAGGAGCCATGGACATGTAGAACAGGCGATTGCCTTCAGCACCAAATTGCTTGTCCAGTTCTTCCAGGCGTTGCTTAAGCACAGTGTAGTGTTCAGGCTTGGTAACGTCATGGGATTGGAAGAAGAAGTGCTTGGCAAATGCCTGAGCTTGCCCTTCTTCGTTTTCCATACCGTTGACAGACTTCAAAACCATTTGTTGGAAGTCCTCATCGCTCAGCGGACGCCGAGAAGTACCGAGCAGAGCAAAGTGTTCTGCCAGGTAGCCTTTCTTGTAAAGGTTGAATAATGATGGGTACAGCTTGCGTTGTGCAAGGTCGCCGGCTGCCCCGAACAGCGTAATTAAAGCTTTATTTTCCTTAGCCAAAATGTTCACTCCTTCTGAAAATATCAGAAAATCACTCTAACGCTTAAATTATATACTTTTATGTTCAAAACTGCACTAGAAAGCGTCCCCACTTTTTGCGGAATTCTCAAATGGACCACGCCGAAAAAAAGCGCGTTCTGGGGTTTTGTTAAACGCTTATCAGACAATGGTATAGGCCGAAAATAAAATTTTATTTTAGCGTTTAGCGTTGATCTAACGTTAAAGCAATCGCTTGCACATATCTGATTTTTTAGTAAAAAAACACGCCTGCTTCAAGCACGCGTGTTTTTGATGATCAGTAATTAGTCGACGTAAGGCTTGCGTTCGCTCAAAACGCCAAAAATGGTGAAGACAACGGCAACCAGCATGGTAGTCAGTTCACCGGCAAACCATGAACCGCTGGCAGCCTTAAGATTACCGACGAGCATCGGACCAAATGCGGCCAGCAGATAGCCCAATGATTGAGCCATGCCGGACAGTTTTCCCGTGTTAACCGGCGTCTTGGTCTTTAAACTGAACAGCGTCATGATCAGGGCAAACGTTGCCGAGGTTCCGATTGCCAAGATCAAACTGACAAAGACAAACCAGCCAAAGCTATGAAATGGCATCATCAAGCCAAGATACCCCAGAATCGTGAAGATACCGGCACCGAGAATCAGCGGTGTTCGATTGCTTAGCTTGGTTGCCCATAATGGCGCTAAAAAGGCTCCTGGCATGGAGAACAGCTGGAACAGCCCCGCGATCAGACTTGACTGATTGCTGCTTAAACCGGCACTGATTGCAATTGATGGCAGCCAGGCAACCGTTGTATAAAAGACGAATGATGACAGACCAAAGTAGACCAAAATCAGCCAAGCCGTCTTGTTTTTCCACATGTTGATGCCAGTACTGGTGGCTTCGCTGGTTCCACGCTGGTTGAAACGCAGATTTGGCAGCCATAATACCAATGTCGCCAACACCAGCATGCTGAGGAGCATTACTGAGAACTGCCAGCTGCTGTTTTGCGCAACTGGGGTAATGGCATAAGCACCAATTGCTGAGAAGAGCGCTAATGAAACATTATAAAGACTGGTCATTGAACCGATCTTGTCAGGCAGGTTTTCAGTGATGATGGCAGGCAGGAGCACATTCAAAAAAGTAATCCCAATGCCGACCAGCAGCGTGCCGATCATTAATGAAGCATAGTTGAGAACCCGCAGCCAAGAGCCGGCAAATAAGATCAGTAGGGCAATGGCAATCGTCAATTCATTGCCAAGCTTTTGTCCGATCATTGGTACTACGACCGCGACCAAACCAAAACAGATCAAAGGAATCGTAGTTAAAATCCCCAGACTGGTAGTGGCAACGTGAAATGAGGCGGCAATCTCGCCAACGATTGAAGGGATCGAGGTTACCGGCGTCCGCATGCAGGCGCCCAGCAGGAAAATGCCTAAAACCAGAAAGGCGCTGTGTTTGCGCGTGTTGTTCAAAATATCATTCCTTTCTTGATTAATGAATAGTTGGTTATTTATTTCCGCTTTTTTCTAAGACCACGTCATTGTAACATGAATCTGCACAAAGTTTAACGATTTACATGCAACAAAATCTATATGAACGTCAAAATGCAGTATTCGTCGCAATAAACGACCATTAGCGCTTACCTAGCTCTTTTTTGAATCGAAGTCGTGATTTGACGAATGACCCGTGGCTCCCTATAATTTAAAAGAACACTTTATCGGAGGAAAATTATGACGGCAAAAATCTATCCGTATTTGACTTTTGAAAATGCGCGCGAAGCCATGCATTATTACGTGGAACAATTTGGCGCCGAGATCATTTACCGTCAGCCGCTTTCAGCAGAACAAGCTGAAAATCTTGGCTTGGCATTGGATGATCTGGATGCCACGACAGCGCACGGTGAATTTTCAATTGTCGGACAGAAAATCGTCTGTGCCGATGCAACGATGGGCAATCCCCAGACTTCTTCGCTGATTTCCCTGCTTTTGGATTTTGGCGGTGATGAAGCAGGTGCCAAGGAATTATTTGATCGTTTGGCTGCCAGCGACGCACAGCGCGTAACCCTGCCTTTTGGACCGCATGAACTGGGCGGCAATCTGGGACAAATCGTTGATCAGTACGGCATTACCTGGCTGATCAGCGCAGGAATCCCACAAGAATAAATTGACGAAGCAAAAAGCGAATCTGGTTATTGACGACTGGATTCGCTTTTTACTATTCAAAGCTGGCGGGATCGGCAATCACGTTATCGATGCCATTAGGATTGCCTGACCATTTGAATTTATCGTACCAGATGGCATGTTCTTCGGTATCCAAAGTATCGATCTGCATGCATTCGGCTGGTGACAGTTCAAAATCAAAAAGATCGGCATTTTCCCGCATGCGTTGTGGGTGCGTGGTTTTAGGGATTACGATCAGATCATGCTGCAAAGCCCAGCGCAGTTCAACTTGAGCTGGCGTTTTTTGATGACTTTGCGCAATCTTTTCGATAATCGGTTCGTGAAGGAGCGTACCATTCCCCAGTGGCGACCAGGCTTCCATTTGGATATCATGCTGCTGGCAGAAATTGACGATGGCTGGCTGATGAATCTTGGGATTGAACTCGATTTGATTAATGGCGGGCGTGATCTGGGCATGGTCCAATAGATCACGCATGCGCTCAACATCGAAATTGCAGACACCGATTGCCTTGGCCTGACCATCGGCATAGATTCGTTCCATTGCCTGCCAGGTCTGGTTGTATAAGTCGTTGACCGGCCAGTGCATCAGTAACAGATCAACGTAATCGGTCTGCAAAGCTTGCAGCTGGCCTTCAAATCCTTTGCGTACGCGGTCGTAGTCGCCTTGATCGCCATTGTAGATCTTGGTAGTCAAGAAAACGCTGGCTCGGGTACGCCCGGTAGATTGAAAGGCATCCTGCATTCCTTGACCAACCGCGCTTTCATTGCCATACTGCTTGGCCGTGTCCAGCAGCACATAGTCGTTCGTCAGGGCATCGCAAACCATCTGCCGGGTCGTTTCAAGCGGGGTCTTCCAAACGCCCAGGCCAATCTGCGGCATTAAAAGACCATTGTTTAGCCGAACTTTTGGCTGCAAATTTTGATTCAAAAAATCATCTCCATTACTGCATGAAATCGATACCATTACTAATGCTATTATAAAACTATTTGTTCACGTGAAATATTAAGAATTTAAAAAAGCATGGCCAAAGACTGCCATGCCGAAAATATTGTTGATTAGACGTTGACCTGTTGCCAGCGCTTGGTCAGAATAGCGTAGATCTGCTCAACATCCTGACTGGTACCACGCAGCTCGTAGTCAGCCAAGAATGGTACCTTGAATTCATAGGCATACTTGCGGGCTGTCAGACAGTACTGTTCGTTGAAATTGCGATTGCCGCTGCCAACCACGCCTAAGCACTTTTTGGCATTATCGTTTTCTGCGATGTATTCACCCAAAGCATTGGTCATCAGTTCTTTAACGCCAGAGTCAAAGCCATTGCCACCGTCCAGATAAGTTGGCACGAAAGCAAAAAATGGTTCGCTTTCGGCTGCCGGCAGTGTTTGATCGGTAATTTCCTTTAGATTGATGGTGGGCAGCTGCGGGTTGAAACTGTGCTGCTGTTGGGCGTATGCCTGCAAGCGGGTCAGAAATGAGCGGGTGTTGCCCTCGATAGAGATAAAAAGGATGTTCATGTCGTTTGATTTCCTCTTTCTTATTAATTAATAGTCGATAACCTATATTCTAGCCGATTTTTAGAGCAGTTGACACTGTCTTTTTAGTTTAAAAATGGTTTGGTGCCGCAACCACGTTATAATAAAAGCAAACGACTTAGAAAGGATGATTTTCCATGGTCAAAATAGTCACGCATAATTTGACGATTGAAGCCGATAATGGCAGTCGGTTGTCAAATATCGACCTGACGCTGCAGTCGCCTAACGTAGTAGCTTTTTGCAGTGATGATCCGCTGTTTGGTGAGACGCTGTTTTCATTGCTGCGCAAACATGGTCAGCCAACCAGTGGTATGATTCAGATCAACGACCAGCCTTTAAAGACTTTTCGCCATCCAGAAAAGTCGCTGGTGATGCTGGATGATCTTAGATTTAAGGATCGTTGGACGATTCAGCGTGCGATTCGTCAAGCGCAAAAAGGCAGTGCCAATTCAATTGATGATGAACAGGCCCGTCAGATTCTCAGTCAGTTTGATCTGGATTGGCAGCTTGTAATCAGAGACCTCAATCGAAACCAAAAAATTGAGCTGAGCATAATTCTGCTGCTGGTCAAACAGCCGTCTGTTCTTTTGCTTGACCACGCAACGGATGGCTTGACACCGCGGGAAGCAAAGGCAGTTTGGCAGCTGTTGCGCAGTTATGCTCAAAAGACTGATGCATTGATCTTGATGACCAGCAGCAATATGACGACCATGATGAGCTGCGCTGATGACATTTATTATTTCAGCCGCGGCTATTTGACCTCGACACGCCATTTGCATCCCCAAAGCGGCGTTGACTGCGTAGTCACGGTTTTCGGCACTGGATTTCCGATTGAGACGGCCCAGAAGCTGGGAGCCAGAATTCTGGAAGAAGCGCCGCAAGAAACCCGTTTTTTATACGCGGGCAATATTCAAGCAATTCTGCCGCTGCTGGAGCAAAGCACGATTACTGACGTTCGGATTGAGGATGCCACGGTAGCAGACGAACTGATGACCTACTAGTAAAATGAGGTGAGATTATGAATCGAATCGTATTGATTGGGCGGCGTAATGATGGTTTGCGCGAGCGCCTGCTGTCATTGCTGCCGGATGCTGTGGTAGAGCCAAGTTTTCATTTTAAGCTGCAAAGCCAAGACGTCTTGTGCTGGCTGCCTAAGCCTGACGATCCGGTTGACCAGGATGTCTATGACCTGGTTGACCTGATTGATGACAGTAACGTAACGCCAGCAAAGATCGTAATGCTCTCAATTGCCGGCACAGCCGATGATGCCTCTGATGAACAGCTGCAGAAATGGTATGGCAAATCGGCTTTGGACATGGTATTGGCTCATCAATATGCGATTAAGATGATTGACGAGCTGGAGTTTCCGTATGTGATCGTGCGGGCGCTGCCAATTGTTCCACGCGAAACGGCCTTAAAGATTATTGGCGAGGGCCAGCCGCTAACGGGCCAAGCAGTTGGTTTAGCTCAGGCTGCCAATGTATTGAAGATGGCATTGACGACTGATCAATACCGCAATCAATCTGTGGGCATCGAAGACTAAATTATGAATGCTTTAACGACCAATCAAATGTAGTAATGCTATATACTGGTTTCGAAGACTATCTAATTACTCGAAATGGAGGAACCAAAATGACGAGTTTTAAACGCTGGCAGGCTAACCTGGGCAAGATTCAGCTGCCACACTGGGATGAGCTGCCAGACTTGGATCTTTATGTCGATCAGGTTGTTGCCTTGGTTAATGATCGCGCTATGGGAATGGGCATCGCGCCGATTACCAAGTCGATGATCAACAATTATGTTAAAAAAGGCATCATCATGGCGCCAGTAAAAAAGAAGTACTCGCGCTACCAGCTGGCCGCGGTGATTATGATTGCCATGCTCAAGGGCAGCTTTTCGATTCCTTCAATTCATGAGGGCATCAAACAGGTTACGATCAATAATTATCCGCAGCAGGCCTATGATCGCTTCGTCGACTTGATGAATGCCCGGCTGCATAATGAATCAGCAGCGGTCGACAATCAGCTTGACCCGGTGAATGACCAGCTGATCAATTACGTTGTGGAAACGCTGTTCAACCGGATGCAGGCTGCCGAGCTGCTAAAGACCATGCAGGAAACTCAACAGCCGCGCGACGTCAAGAAGGGCTAATCAAGTGCTTGAGCCAGTCTGGTTAGATAAGCATGACTCTGCAGCTGTTCTTGGCAGTCTTCCTGGTTGGAGAGATTGATCTCGTAAATGCTGGTAGCATCAGGATTCAAGCATGGCAAGACACCGCGCCAGTCAATCTTGCCGGTTCCCAGTGGCAGACTGTCATGGGTTTGCCCCATTGAATCGACCAAATGATAATGAACGATCTGGTCCTTTAAATGCCGCAGCGATTTTTGCAGGCCTTGATTATTGCCGTGCAGCCAGATGAAGCAATGCGAGGTATCAAAGGCCAGCCGATAATGATGACTTAAAATCTCGTCTTCCATTGCTGGATCGCCATAGGCAAATACCGGTGCGATGGAGTTTTCAAACATGATGTGACTACCGCCAGCTTTGGCAAAACGATCCAGGCGGTCAAATGCAGCTTGCTGGGCGGCCACCAGATTAGGATAGCAGTCGATGTATTCAGTTGTTTCCTGAGCATAGGCGCCGTGAATCAGACATTGAACGTCAAGATCCTTAGCCAAACCGATCAGCTGCATTGTGGTTTCTTCAACAAAACGATACAGTTCGGGAAACTGTTTTTCAGGGGCTACGATCTCAGCGTGGGTAGCGCCAAACTTCATTGGATGGTGCAGAACGATCCTGCTGACGCCACGGCTCTGCACGTATTGAACGGCTTCATATAAGTGCTGATAGCCATTGGGCGTGAAGTCGCTTGCGTCGGTGTAGAATTCATAGACGTCGGGATGATGCCGTAACCGGTCGTCGATCTGAGCGCGTTGGCTGCTGCCCTTTAGTCCAAGCAGTATTTTCATTTTTTAATCGCCATCCTCTAAAACAGATTATCTTAATTATTATAGGGCAATCAGCGTGGAATACACGAGCTGATTGTTTTGCCAAGCCAAAGCTCCATTACTAAAATTAAAAAAGTCTAATTTTATATTGAATTTCTAATTTAATGGTTTTATAATGATGCCAATAACTTGGAAAACGGAGATGAAATCATGGTTCAAGCATTTGCTAAGGCAACGTCTTATCAACGCTATCTGTAAATGATAGTGGTTGTGTTCGTTATGGATGCAGGCACGCAACAGCTTGTATCCGCGGAAGCTTGACATGATGCCGCCGCGGGCCGTCCCGTGGCGATTGATGATTCATCAAATTTGCCGTCACGGAGCAGCGTGGCGGTTTTTATTTTGGAAAGGATGAATGGTCAATGGAACAGCGGCATTTGAAAATGACAGAAAGTTTCGGCGTAATCGTCGTTATGTTTTTGATTTTGGGAACTTTAATCATCAAATACAAAATGAGCCCGCAGATTCCGATTCTCTGCGTCTTTACGCTGCTTTTATTTTACGGCAGGTTGCGCGGCTTTACCTGGGAGCAGGTTATCGATGGGATTGCTGAAGGGATCAAACCAGGAATTATTCCGATGATGATCTTTATGATGATTGGGCTGTTGATCAGTACCTGGCTGGCCTCAGGAACGATTGCGACGATCATGGTTATTGGCTTTGATTTGGTTTCGGTCAAATTTTTTATCCCTACTGTCTTTTTGGCTTGCGGCATCGTTGGCATCATCGTGGGTAATGCATTTACGACGATTTCAACGCTGGGCCTGGCCTTTATGGGAATTGGCCACGTTCTAGGCTTTAGCGATGCAATGACGGCTGGGGCCATCGTCGCGGGCGGCTTTTTGGGCAATAATCTATCACCGCTGTCCGATACTTCCAATCTAACCACGAGTCTGATCGGTAATCGCGTTCCGGAACATTTGAAAAACACCGCTAAATCCGCGATCCCCGCAGCAATTGCGGCTGCCGTGATCTACGCGGTAATCGGCTTTAAAAATATCAATGCGGACCTTTCACGTGTTGACGTTATCAGCAGCGCGCTCAAATCCAGTTTTCATGTTGGCGCTTGGTCGCTGCTGCCGATTCTGGTACTTTTGGTTATGTCGTTAAGACAGGTGCCGGCAATTCCTACTTTATTGGCTGGCTCGTTTACGGCCCTGGTTTTGACCAAGATCTGGACGCCATCGCTCTCGTTTGCTCAGATCAGCAGTTTGTTGATGAATGGCTTTCAGATGCATGGGAGTAAGCTGCTTGACTCATTGATGTCTGGTGGCGGCATTACTCATATGCTGAACTCAATTGCACTGATCCTTTGTGCCTTGTCGATGGGCGGGCTTTTGATGAAGTACGGAGTCGTCGATCAATTGTTGATTGCCCTGCAGAAACTGGTCAATACGCCATTTAAGCTGGTTTTGGCAACGATCGTCAGTGGGGTCGCTGTCAATGTGATGATTGGCGAGGAATACCTTTCTGAAATTCTGCCAGGTACGGCTTTCAAATCAGCTTACGAAGAACAGCAGCTTTCCCAAAACATGCTGACGCGCTCATTAGTAGCTGGCGGGGCCGACATCAATCCACTGGTACCCTGGAGCGTCAGTGGCATCTTCATTGCTGGAACCTTAAGCCTGCATGACTACGGCTACGTTGCCTTTACGCTCTACCCGCTGCTTAATCCATTGGTGACTCTGCTTTTAGCAGCATTGCCAAAATCGAAAAAACAGCAGGCGACGGCTTGATCAAAAACAGTCAAAACCCCCGCATCTCGGCTGAAATGCGGGGGTTTAGTAATGTTAGAGATTCTTGTCCATAATAAAGGTCAGTTTTGAAAGCTCCAGACCGTGCATGATCAGCTGGCTCATCAGCTCTTTGGTGCGTTTAGCCATTTCGGCAACCATTTCATGCGTCTTCTCGCTTAAAACGTCACTGGCTTCATTGTTGTCCATTCCTTCAGCAAGTGGGGCAGTCTCATCGATCCACTTGTAGAAGTATTGGCGGGCGTCTTTAAGGTAGTCAAGATCAGCCTGCAAAAACTCTGCATGATGGCTTTCAACGATCATAGAAAGTGCCCGGTACATCCAGTAGGCGCTCTTCAGATTCATATTGAGCTCTTTAGGCGTGTTCTTGTAGCTGGCATCGACATCCGCGGCATTGCCAAAGAATGGAACGTATGGCGTGAACGTTGGAATCCCAAAGCTCATCCACATGATCGTTGAGGCTGCTTCTGGCAGATCAGGGCGAACCTGCAGAATGTGCGAGTTTTGGGTTCGATTCAAAGAAATTGGCCGGAACATGTGCTTTTCTTCATCCGTACCGTGGCCCAGCGGATCGTAAGGCGTGTTTTGGTAGTGACTGCTCAAAACTTCTTCAACGTCTTCCAGAGTAATCTTGTGGTCGGCCTTCATAACAAATGGCAGATCAAAGTCCAGGGGATCCATCTCAACGTCTGGGCTCAGAACCTTGTGACCATACCATTGCCGAGGCGTGTTGTAGTGCTGGTCAAAAACGGTCGCTGTACCAAAAATGTGGCGGAAGTTCCAGCCATCGCGATCCGGATTCAGATGGTGTTCTGCCACGAACTCGCGAATCGTGTCATCCCACATAAAGTTATCAGGATCATTGAAATCAACTTCTTGAATGGCGATGCGGTTGCCGGTTACCGCGTAGCAGTCATCAGGAATTCGCTGGGCAACCCAGTGATGACCAGTAATGATTTCCATATACCAGACATCGTTTTTGTCACTGAAGATTACGCCATTGCCTTCTGCAGAGCCGTATTTTTTGATCAATTGTCCCAGGTACTGAACTCCTTCGCGCGCGCTGTTGATAAAGGGCAAAGTGGCGGCAACGATCAGATCTTCGTTGATGCCGGTATCTTCAACCAATGGATCAAAGGCCAGCACCCGTTCATTAGAATAGGTACTTTCCGTGGCGCTCATGCCAACGTTCTTTTCGTTAAAGCCGCTTTCATCAAAGACGCCTTCCGTTTTGTAGTTGACGTTGGGCGTTCCTTGGTAGCGGTAACCATCGGCAGGACGATCAACCACGCATTTGTTAAGGTAGGCCTTAACCTGGTTGGGCTGGTTATGGTATGCCGGGTAGGTAACGAAGCGCTGTGGAGTCAGGGGACCAAACGTATCATCGTTACGGGCAGCCATGGTTGAGCCATCAATGGTAGCATTTTTACCGACTAAAACCGTAGTGCAGGCAGACAGATTTTTCTTCATTCTTTAGACCTTCTTTTTTTTACAAAGATTCCTAATTGCATTATAAAAATAATTCTAAGCGTATCTGAATAGCAGGTCAATTATCCCAAACGGCTCAGCAGACTCAAAATTCCCAGCATCAGCAGATTGATCAACAGGGCAAATGCCAATGACCAATAAAAAGGAGCCAGCCAGGTTCGCAAAGTCTGGGTAACGACTGATCCCGTCGTAAACTGACAAAGAATCAATGCCGCTGCCAAAAAGGCAATAAGCAAAGTCATCAGACCAGTGGCGGAGTTTTCCAGATCGGCACTGCTAAGATCAAAACCGCCAATGGCAATGTTGCCGATCAAAATCAGCCATAGAATCGTGCGGCCAGCCGCCAGATGAATCTGCGGCGCCTCAGTCTGAGTAATCAGGGCATGCCAAAGCGTAAAGATTCCAGGAACCAGCCATTGGGTCAGACCAATGATTGCCAGCGTACAGCCAACAACTGGAGCAATCCCGATAAAGACATTGCCAACACGCTGATAAAAACTGCGCTCGTTCCAGGCGTGATTGACATAGCCAAGAGCGTTGTCAGCTGGATTATGCGGATCAGGCACATGCAGTAGCCGAAAACTGACGATCTGATGGCCGAAAAACAATGCCGTCAGCAGATGACTCAGCTCATGAATGACAACGCCAATGCCGCCAAGAAGGATCTGAGCATAAAAGCCGCCGATGACAACGGACAGGGCCTTGTTGCGGCGACTGATCATAACGGTTAATGTCCCTAAGAGTACTGGGATCATTACCAAAAAGAGTCCCAGCGCGCCTAAGACTTTAAAATAGCCGTTCATGATCTTTTAATGCTGCTGCAGGTCGGCAAACTGGGCATGAACCAATTCAGCCAGTGCTTCGGCATTGACGGCGACAGAACGACCAATCTGACCAGATGAGACGTATATCTGCTCGCTGGCTTTGGCATCATTATCGATAAAGATCGGGTACTTATGCTTTTCCCAGATGCCAACGGGGGTATTGGCGCCGTGAACGTAGCCGGTCGTCTTAAGCAGATTTTTCAGCGGCACCATGTCGACTTTTTTGTTGCCGGAAACCCGCGCTAAGGCCTTTTCATCAAGGTGGCTGTCAATTGGCACTACGCCGACTAATGGTCCGGTGGTTGGCCCTTCCAGTACCAGCGTCTTATAGATCAGATGCTCATCGATGCCCAGGTGATCAACTTGCAATGACCGGACATCGCCATCTTCAAATGTTGGAAAGACTATTTGCTGATAGGGGATGTGGTGCTTATCAAGAATCTGTTCGACTTGAGTTTTTTTAATGCGTTGTTTTTTCTTACTCATAAAGGGTCTCCTTAAATAAATTGAAATATCAGCCAGGTAATTAATCAAAAACCGCAAGCCCATTATGACATGAGTTGCCAGAATTGATAAGGCGATGATTAGGTGTCCAATTAAAGATTGGGTATTAAATTTCAAGTTTTTGTCAAATCTGGGACGGACCAATTAACGTAAAAATGGCAACCAATTATCTTGAGATTTGATATACTATGAACTGATTTAGATACTACAAGTTAAGACAGGGGTCGATGGACCGACCGAGGGGTAATTACATGGCAGACTTAGTATACCGCTCAGTAATGCGCGATATAAAACATAAGATACTCAATGGCGACTATGCGAATATGAAGCTTCCCGATGAACGCAGCCTTAGCAGCGACTACGGGGTCAGCCGCAGTTCCATCAAGCGGGCATTGGGAATCTTGGCGCAGCAGGGCATCATTTTTAAGAAACGTGGTTCGGGGACCTTTATCAACCCGCTCTATTTAAAAAATCAAGCGATGTTTCGCTATGAGGGCAGCAATCTGGGGATTACCGACAGTTTCAAGCTTGATGGCAAGAAACAGGGCATCAAGCTTTTGAACTATCAAGTCGTGCCGGCCAGCCAAGAAATTCAACAGGATCTTTTTTTAAACGACAATGATTTTGTCTATCAAATCAAACGGCTGCGCTTGATTGACGATCAGCCGTTCATGATTGAAACGGGTTATATTCCAATTAAAATCATGCCGACGCTTTCGCCAGCCATTGTCGAAGGATCGATCTTCAACTATTTGGAAGAATCACAGAATAAAACTGTTACGCGCTCATTTATGACGATTTCGGTTTCGCCTTCCAATGATGAGGACCAAAAAGAGCTGCATCTGAAACCTACCGAGCCAGTCGGTATTATGGAAGGCGTCTTTTTCCTGGATGATGGAACGCCATTTGAAGTCTCAAACATGCGCGTGCATTATCAATACATGAAATATAATACGTTTGTCAATCTAAACCAGGATTAGGGGGATCAATTTGATTAAGGCAATTGCCGTTGATATGGACGGTACTTTTTTAAATTCACAAAGCACGTTTGATCGACCGCTGTTTGAAAAAGTCTATGCTCAGCTGCAGGCAAAAGACGTTGAATTTGTCGTCGCCAGCGGCAATCCAATCTATCAGCTGGTTGAAAAACGCTTTCCCAAAGAAGCAGATGGCATGGCTTTCGTTGCTGAAAACGGGGTTGAGCTGATTGATCGTGGTCAAGAGATCTACTGTGGTCAGTTTACTAAAGAACAGGTTGAGACGCTGGTTGCGTTTTTCCGCTCTATCCCAGGCGGCCATTTGATTATTTCGGGACGGCATCATGCCTTTGCATTTGCCGATGAAGACCCATTATTTGTAAAACGCGTTCAGCCGCATTATATCCACATGCAGCAAATCAATTCATTGGCTGATATTGATGATCCGGTAGTTAAGTTTATGATGGATGTTCCGCCAAAAGAAACCAGATTTTGGATGGATGAGGTCATCAAGCGGTTTGGCAAGATCGTTCATCCCGTATCAAGCGGCTATGGCAACATGGACTTGATCATTCCTGGGATGGATAAGGCAACCGGCTTGAAGCGGCTTTTGGCAGCTCGTGGTTGGCAGCCCAGTCAGCTGATGGCGTTTGGGGATGGACAAAACGATGCCACCATGCTGAAATTAGCCGGCGAGAGCTATGCCATGGCGCAAAGTGCTCCTGAAGCCATTGCGGCCGCCAAATTCCGCTGCGGCAGCAATGATGAGAACGGCGTGTTAAATAAGATCATTGAACGTTTTGATTTGAACGTTTAAAAGCCGGCCCGATTTGAGGCGGGCTTTTTTGGTTTCTTAGCAAAAATTTAGAGTGAAAAACACGCCTTTTTCGCAGAAATTCTGCTAAAATTTGGGTGTTCAATCAATCGGAGCAGCTTTGGTAAAGCCTTTTATAATAAAGGCTGAAATGGATTTTTAATAATTGGACCGTATCAATTTTCAAAAAGGTTGACTTTTAGAAAAAATCCTATATCATAGATAGCGTAAATTGATTGAGGTTTACGAGACGTTATAGTCAGAACGTAGTTATTTTATTTAAGGAGTGTAATATCGATGGCAGTAAATTACGATTCCAAGGAATACTTGGAAACTGTTGACGCTTACTGGCGGGCAGCCAACTACCTTTCTGTTGGTACGCTGTTCCTGATGCACAACCCACTGCTGCGTCGCGAACTGAAGCCTTCCGACGTTAAGCCAAAGCCAATTGGTCACTGGGGTACGATTGTTCCTCAAAACTTCATTTATGCACACTTGAACCGTGTTATCAAGAAATACAATGTAAACATGTTCTACATTGAAGGTTCAGGTCACGGTGGCCAAGTTATGGTCAACAACTCTTACCTGGACGGTTCCTACACGGAAATCTACCCAGAAATCACCCAAGACGAAGCTGGTATGGCTAAGCTGTTCAAGCACTTCTCCTTCCCAGGTGGTACTGCTTCACACGCTGCTCCTGAAACGCCAGGTTCACTGCACGAAGGTGGGGAACTGGGTTACTCCCTGTCCCACGGTGTAGGTGCAATTCTGGACAACCCAGACCAAATCGCAGCTGTTGAAATCGGTGACGGTGAAGCCGAAACTGGTCCTCTGGCTGCTTCCTGGTTCTCTGACAAGTTCATCAACCCAATCAAGGATGGTGCCGTTCTGCCTATCCTGCAAATCAACGGTTTCAAGATCTCCAACCCAACGATCCTGGCTCGGATGAGCGATGAAGAACTTACTAAGTACTTCGAAGGTATGGGCTGGAAGCCATACTTCGTTTCCGCTTACAACGGCGAAGGCTTTGATGGCTACAAGGACACCATGGAAGTTCACGAAGAAATGGCTAAGACGATGGATGCTGCTATTGAAGACATCCTGGCTATCCAAAAGCACGCTCGTGAAACTGGTGACGACTCCATGCCACAATGGCCAATGGTAATCCTGCGCGCACCTAAGGGTTGGACTGGTCCTAAGAAGGACTTGGATGGCAACCCAATCGAAAACTCATTCCGTGCTCACCAAATTCCAATTCCAGTCGCACAAGACGACATGGAACACAAGGACATGCTGATCAACTGGCTGAAGTCCTACAAGCCAGAAGAACTGTTCGACGAAAACGGTGCTCCAGTTGCCAAGGTTACGGCTAACACGCCAGAAGGCAACAAGCGGATGGCTATGAACCCAATCACTAACGGTGGTTTGGATCCTAAGCCACTGGTTATGCCAGACTACCGCAAGTACGCTGTTGACGTACAAGGCCATGGTGTTGTTAAGAAGCAAGACATGATCGAATGGGGCAAGTACCTGGACGAAATGTTCAAGCTGAACCCAGACAACTTCCGCGGCTTTGGTCCTGACGAATCCAAGTCCAACCGTCTGTACGCTGTTCTGGACAACGACAAGCGTCAATGGATGGAAGACATTCACGAACCAAACGATGAAGACTTGGCACGTCAAGGTCGGATGATCGACTCACAACTTTCCGAACACCAAGCAGAAGGTTGGCTGGAAGGTTACACGCTGACTGGTCGTCACGGTTTCTTCGCTACTTACGAATCATTCGGTCGTGTCGTTGACTCCATGCTGACTCAACACCTGAAGTGGATGCGTAAGGCTAAGGAACAATACTGGCGTCATGACTACCCAGCATTGAACTTTGTTGACACTTCTACGGTATTCCAACAAGACCACAACGGTTACACTCACCAAGATCCAGGTCTGTTGACTCACCTGTACGAAAAGGAACGTGCTGACCTGGTTAAGGAATACCTGCCAGCCGACACTAACGAACTGCTGGCTGTATCCGACAAGGCCTTCAACGACCGCGAATGCATCAACGTCTTCGTTACGTCCAAGCACCCACGTCTGCAATGGTTCTCCATCGACGAAGCTACTAACATCGTTAACCACGGGCTGGGCTACGTTGACTGGGCATCTACTGACCAAGGCGCAGAACCAGATGTTGTCTTCGTATCTGCTGGTACGGAACCAACTGAAGAAGCTCTGGCAGCTATCGACATTCTGCACGACAACTTCCCAGAACTGAAGATTCGTTACATCAACGTTGTTGAAATCATGAAGCTGATGACGCCTGACAAGAACGCTGAAGGTCTGACTGACGAAGAATTCGACCGTTACTTCACGGCTGACAAGCCAGTTATCTTCGCATGGCACGGTTTCCGTGACATGATCCAAAGCCTGTTCTTTGACCGTCACAACCACAACGTTCACATCCACAGCTACCAAGAAAATGGTGACATCACGACGCCATTTGACATGCGTGTGCTGAACGAACTTGACCGGTTCCACCTGGCTAAGGACGCTATCCTGAGCGTACCTGGCTACGAACAAAAGGCTGCTGCCTTCGTAAACGAAATGGACAACATGGTTGACAAGCACAACCACTACATCCGTACTGAAGGTAAGGACCTGCCAGAAGTTGAAGACTGGACTTGGAAGGGTCTGAAGTAATTTAACTTCGCTCGACTAAAACCTTAATATGAAAGCCGCTCGATTCATTTGAATCGGGCGGCTTTTGTTTTGAGCTGTATTGAGAATGACTTACATCTGTTTATAGTCAAAAATTGGTACAGCGTAGATGATTCCAGGTTTGTTAATCAATCAAAATCGTGGATTCTTCATAAATCCATCTTATTATGATCGTTGATTGTTTTAATGCCTTAGTGCAGTTTTGTTAGAAGTCATAATCATCATCTGTCATGACTTCGGCATCACCCATCAAGTAGCCGGCACCAACTTGACTGAAGAAGTCATGATTGGCGGTTTCGGTTGAAATGCCATTCATAACGATTGGGTTGATATCTTCAATTGCAGCATGTTTAAAAATTGCCTCAAAGCCCATGTTATTCATGGCCTTATTAGCATTGTAGCGGACAAACTGTTTAACGTCTGTAACGATTGCCTGGCCAAGCGGAGCATAGACTGCTTCAGCAAACTTAAATTCATTATCCAACAGATCGGCCAATAGTTCATCCATCCATTTACGAAAACTGGCTTGTTCTGCTGTGCCTAATTCATGAAAAGCCTGCTGAAACTTATATCCTAGATACGTTCCGTGAACTGATTCGTCGCGAATTACCAGTTTGATGATTTCGGAAAGATTGGCCAGCTGATTACGCCCGCGATACCAAAGAGGTGTAAAGAAATTCGAGTAGTAAAGAATACCCTCTAAAAAAACGCTGGCTGCTTTCTTCTGCAGATTATCGCCATGCTGATAAATGTTGTTGATTCGCTCAACCTTATACTGCATACGCGGGTTATTGTTCATCCAATGATAGGTTGCATCAATCGTCTGCTGGTCATTAAGTGAACTTAGAATCGTACCATAGCTTTTGGCATGGATTGATTCCATCATCAAAAAGTTGTTGATTACGCCGACTTCCTTGCGAGTACGCGCATCCTCGCGCATTACGTTGACGCCTTCTTCGGATTGGAGCGTGTCTAGCAGTACCAGACCACCGACTACTTTGTTGATGACTTGCTTTTCGTCGGTGGATAGTGCCCGCCAATCGCCTAGATCATGTGATATCGGGACTCGCGTATCAAGCCAGAACTGTGTGGTAGCTTTGTCCCATACATATTCATCAAATTCATCCTCATTAATGTTCCAATTAACGGTGTGATATGTCATTTTAGTACCTCCTAAAAGTCGTAGTCGTCGTTGGACATGGCCTCAATCGCATCAGCATCGACTATTTCTGGATCAACGGGTGTCTTTTCTGCCTGAGCTTGAGCATTTTTTAATAGTAGAAGGAACGGGTCATCTAACCTGGCAGTTGTTTCTGGCTGACTTTTGCCAAATATCAATCGTTGTGCCGCATTGCGTCCCCACTGAACGGCCTTGGCTTTGCTGTTTGAAGCCTGCTTGTCTAAAAAATGATTTTCAATCAGCCAAAGACTATGGGTCAGCTGATTAACTTTTTTAATTGCTGTTTGCCGTTCGGTCGTAGTCAGACTACGCAGGGCCTCACGAAACTTATAGCCCAGATAGTCGGTAAAGATGGCTTGACCGGTCATGATATTTTTGAGCATTTGGTTGGTGCCTCTCAATCCAGAGTATTGAGCAATCGTGGCTAATTTGCCATCCATCAGCATAGTTTCGGTTAATATAAATGCGGCTCGTCTTACCAGACCGTTTGATTGACAACATGCAGCAGTCAGCACAGCGATTTCAGCTTGCAGATTATTATTGTCATCGGCCCATTGAAAATATTGAGCAGCTTGTTCCTTACTGAGCAGGCCGCGAAAAATTGTCGTGACAGCTTTGGTATGCACAGATTCCATGAAGGTAATAATGTTTAAAACAGCTTCTTCCTGCTGAGTGAGATTGCTATCACGAAGACTTGGGGTACCGATTTCGGATTCAAAGGCCGTCAGCATTGACATCGCAGCCAGCTGATGACCAATTGAGTCCTGCTGAATAGTAGTCAGCTGATTCCAGAATGTACGATCACCAGTAATTGGTACGCGTCCATCGAGCCAGAAGTTGTTGGTTAGTTTCAGCCAAACTGCTTGATCTTTGGCGTCTTCGGTTTCATTCCAGTTAACTGCGCGATAGTATAGATAGTCCATATTTTCCTCCTTAAATCATGCAAGACGTACATTCATTAGCGGTTTGAATCTCATCATCTTCGGTAAAGGTCCGTACGTAATAAAGTGATTTAATTCCTTGACGCCAGGCGTAATTACGCAATCGATTCAAGTCGCGGGTCGTCATTTTAGGCTGTTCGGGATGTTTCCATTCATAAAGATCTGCAGGCAGTACTGAGCGCATGAATAGAGTCAGGCTCATTCCTTGATCGATATGCTTTTGGGCAGCTGCATAGGTGTCGATGATACGACGCTGGTCCATATCATACGCTGACGTGTAGTAGGGCATGGTATGATTGGAAAGAAATGGTGCCGGATAAAAGATTGAACCGACTTGATTTTCTTGGCGCTGTTCAACCAACTGCGTAATTGGCTGAAGAGAAGCACTGGTTTCGTTGATATATGAGATTGATCCATTTGGGGCGATGGCTAGGCGGTTGCGGTGATAGAGGCCATCCTGCATGATATTTTTCTTTAGAGTCTGCCAATCAGTTTTGGTTGGCAGTTTAATTTTTTTAAAGATTGTCTGGTTCTTCTTACTGGTTAACTGAAAATTTTCAGTTAAGTATTGATTAAAATAGCTTCCGTCGGCATAGCGCGATTTATCAAAGTCCTTAAAGCATTGACCACGTTCCTTAGCAATTTTCCAACTGGCTTTAAGCGAGTAGTAGTTTAATGCCATAAAGTAAGCTGAGACGAATTCCAATGCTTCTGGCGATCCATACTCAATTTGATTAAGTGCCAGTGCCGTATGCAGTCCCATTGCCCCTAAGCCGATCGTATGATACTCGCGATTACCTTTGGCGATACTGGGAACTTCTTCAATGTCTGTCATGTCGGTGACGCTGGTTAATGCGCGGACGGCGGTTTCGATTGAATGACCAAAATCAGGGGATTGAATCATGTTCATAATATTGGATGATCCAAGATTGCATGAAATATCCGCACCGATTGATCGATATGACAGATCAGTGTTCATCGATGAAGGTGTCTGCGGCTGCAAAATCTCGCTGCATAGATTGCTCATAATAATGCGACCGTCAACAGGATTGGTTCGATTGGCCGTATCGATGTTCAAAATGTATGGGTATCCGGATTCCTGCTGCAGCCGCGAAATCTCTTGTTCCAACTCGCGTGCGTTAATGATGGTTTGACGAATATTAGGATTATTAACTAATTCATCGTATTTTTCAGTGATATCCAGGTACGAGAACGGTTTGTTATATTCGCGCTCTACATCATAGGGGCTAAACAGGTGCATGGGCTGATTGGTTTTGAGCAGCTCATAATATTTGTCTGGTACGACTAATCCTAGTGACAACGTTTTGACACGCACCTTTTCATCAGCATTTTCTTTTTTAGTCGCCAAAAATGCCAGAATGTCAGGATGAAAGACGTTTAAATAGACCACGCCGGCTCCATTACGCTGACCGAGTTGATTAGAATAACTGAATGAATCTTCGAGCAGCTTCATTACGGGGACGACTCCTGATGAGGCATTTTCAATCTTTTTGATGGGGTCACCAGCCGCACGCAGATTGGAAAGGTTAACGCCAACGCCACCGCCGATTCGTGACAGCTGCAGTGCTGAATTAACGGTACGGCCGATGGAAAGCATAGAATCCTGTGTATCAATTAAAAAGCAGGAGACCATTTGACCGCGGCGTGCTTTGCCAGCATTTAAAAAGGTCGGTGTGGCAGGTTGATAACGCTGTGAGATCAGTTCTGCGGCCAGCTCTCTGGCTAACCTTTCATCACCATGGCCCAGATACAGAGCGTTAGCCAGTACGCGATCGGCAAAGTCTTCTAAAAACCACTTACCATCATTTGTTTTCATAGCGTACTGATTATAAAACTTGTAGGCACCCATAAAGCTGCGAAAACGAAAATGGCGGTTGTGCAGCTCTTGATCCAGCAGGTGGACAAAATTGCGATTGTATTGACCATAGACTGTATCATCAAGATAATCATTGCTCATCATCCAATCAAGTCGTTCATCAAACGAGGCAAACGTTTTGGTGCGTGGCAAAATCTCCTCTTTAAAGTAGGCAGTGACCGCGTCTTGATCATATTGAACCGGAATTTTACCATCTTGTGGAATGTTGACCATATTGTTAAGCGTGAAGTATGTTTTTTTCATTAGTTCTGCTCCTTTGCTTTTTCCATCAATAGCGAAGCAATACGTTCAATGTCATTTTGGCTGCCCCGCAATTCAAAATCTGTCAGATAGGGAAAGCCAAAACGCTTGGCATATTGCTTGGCAGTCAAGGCAAATTGACGGTTAAAATTTCGATTGCCACTGCCGATAATGCCATAGCAGCGTTGGTAGTTGCCGGCATATCCCAGCCAGTGACTGAGAATGGGTGATAAGATCTCATGATATCCATTGACTCGGCCGTTGCCTCCATCCAGAAATGCTGGCAGAATCGTAACGAATGGCTGCGACAGCTTTTGCATGTCCGGCGTTTCCTTAACGTTGATGGCATGAACCGTTACGTCATGACTTGCCAGATAGGCTGTCAAACGATGGACAAAGCTTTTCGTATTGCCGGTCAGACTGATATACAGTATATAGATGTTTTTGTTCACTTTTTGAGCTCCTTATACTAGATGTTGTGTAGGAAACAGACTAACATTGATATTTCATAATGTAAGTTAGAAAAATTTAATCTATCTGCTGATTGGTTTAAACGGTCATGTCAATAATGACCAAACCAAGATTTAATATTTTTGTTTCATTGATCTGCATCATGTGTAACATTAAATTTTTTTAATTTTAGACGACTGATGACCGTCAATTTAGATCTGATTGCTGATCAAGCTATCATAATAAATAATGTTTATTGATCTAAATCAATTTTTATCGAATCAGCTTCGTTTATACTTGGGATACCAACTCTAAGGGGCGACAATTATGACAAATCACATTCATCATCATCAACAGCATCTTTGTGTTGCGACCGTACCGTTGTTTAATCAGCTGGCTTTATCTGATCAGCAGAAAGTCGAAAGTCTGGTGCGTCATCATCGGTTTAGTCGTGGTGACCAGATTTTAACGCCGGCTCAAGCAGGGAAAATGATTATTGTGGAAAGCGGCGCGGTCAAGATCTATCAACTTTCGCCATCTGGACAGGAACAGATGCAAAGAATGCTGGCAGCCGGTGAACACGACGGCGAGGCCTGGCTGTTTGGAATTGAGAATACCGATACCTTTGCCCAGGCAGAGCAAACTTCTGAGATCTGTACAATATCCTATGAAGATTTTGCTAAGTTACTGAACCAGTATCCTTCGATTGCCATGCGGCTGCTGCAGCTGACTTTAAAAAGGAATCGGCAGCTGGCGATGCAAAATCATCTGTTGGGGATGGATTCGGTTGAAGAACGGCTTAAGGATTATTTGAAAGAACAGATGCAGGCAAAACATTCAAGCGAGTTTATGCTGTCAATGAAGCTAAAAGACCTGGCGACCTATCTTGGTACAACGCCAGAAACGATTTCGCGCAAGCTTAAGGTTCTTGAGCGTCAAGGATTGATCAGGCATTCAGCCCGTAAGATTGAAATCTTGACCGAGTTTTAAGATTCGGTGCTGCAGTAACGCCTATGCAAACGCTTAAATAATGGTGGAAATGAAAATGATAACGGTTTATAATATACGAAGTTAATATATGTCAAACGGTTGACATTTAGAGAATTGATGAGGGGGACAAAAATTATGCCACAAATCATTAAAGGAATTGCCGCCAGTGACGGTATTGGAATTGCTAAAGCATATCTGCTGATTGATCCGGATCTGAGCTTTGAAAAGAAAACGATTGATGATCCGGCTGCGGAATATGAGCGAGTTGAAAAAGCCTTCAGCGCCTCGATTGCTGATTTGGCGACCATCAAGCAGAACGCCAAGAGCCGCTTGAGCGATGAGGAGTTGGAAGTCTTTGACGCGCACATCGCCATTTTGTCCGACCCGGAAATGAAGAGTCAGATCAAAGATGAAATCGAAAACCAGCACATTTCCGCCGAAGAAGCCATGACGGACGTAACGACCAATTTTGCCAATGTTCTGGCCGCCATGACCGACAACAAGTACATGCAGGAGCGGGCCGCTGACGTTAAAGACGTTGCCAAGCGGGCGCTGAGCCATCTGCTGGGCAAGCAGCTGCCAGACATCGCCTCCATCAGTGAGCCAGTCGTAATCATTGCTAAGGAGATCACGCCATCCGATACCTCGCAGATGGATGCCAAGTTCGTCAAGGGGCTGGCAACCGATCTGGGCGGCCGGACCAGCCACGCGGCAATCATGGCGCGGACATTGCGGATCCCAGCCGTAGTCGGTGCCGAAGACGTTACGAGCACGATCAAGAACGGCGATATGGTCATTGTAGATGGGCTGCACGGTGACATCATCGTTGATCCAAGCCAGGCTCAGATCGATGAGTATCAAGCCAAGGCGGACTCATTTGAAAAAGAGCGAGCTGAATGGGCCAAACTGGTGGACGCGCCATCTGTTTCCAAGGACGGCCAGCACTTTGAGATTGCGGCCAATATCGGCACGCCCGATGACGTAGCTGATGCCCTCAAGCAGGGGGCTGATGGCGTCGGCCTGTTTAGGTCTGAATTCCTGTACATGAGCAGCGATCACCTGCCAACCGAAGACGAGCAGTTTGAAGCCTACAAAAAAGCAGTCGTGGGCATGCAGGGCAAGCCGGTCGTCGTGCGGACGCTGGACATTGGTGGCGACAAGCCGTTGAACTACCTGCCGCTGCCCGAAGAGATGAACCCGTTCTTGGGCTACCGGGCAATTCGAATCTGCCTGCACCGGCCTGACATCTTCAAGACGCAGCTGCGCGCCTTGATTCGGGCCTCCGAATTTGGTCCCGTTGAGATCATGTTCCCAATGATCGCAACTCTGGCTGAGCTGCGTCAGGCTAAGGCAATCTACCAGGAATGCAAGGATGAGCTGCAAAAGGATCACCCGGGTCTAGGCGACAACGTCAAGATCGGAATGATGATCGAAGTGCCATTGGCGGCATTGTATGCCGATCAATTGGCTAAGGAAGTCGACTTCTTCAGTATCGGGACCAATGACCTGATTCAGTACTGCTTTGCGGCCGACCGGGGCAATGACGCGGTTTCCTACCTGTATCAGCCGCTCAACCCAGCCTTTTTGCGGCTGATCAAGCACGTGATTGACGCCGCTCATGCCAACAACACCAAGGCGGCCATGTGTGGCGAAATGGCTGGTGATCAGCTGGCCATGCCGCTGCTGCTAGGCATGGGGCTGGACGAGTACTCCATGAGTGCCAGCTCGATTCTGCGGACGCGGAGCATGATGAAGGATCTGGACACCAAGGAATGCGCCAAGTGGGCCAACGACGCCATCAACCTGTGCTACACGGCTGATGAAGTGGAAAAGATGGTTAAGACACGGTTGGGCTTAGACTAAGCGCCTGTTTTCCGCTAAAATGCAAAAAAGAAGGACATGCATCCAATTCCGAATGGGGCATGTCCTTTTATGATTAATTGAATAATTGCTATTTTTGCGTCCGAGCAACCATGACGTCGGGTTTGGCAACACGAATTACATAGCCGGTTACTGAGCCTAAGACGATGCGTTCAAAAGCTGATAAGCCCGTTGAGCCGATTACGATCAAATCGTTGTTGTGGTCTTTGGGAAAGTCGCGGCCGATAACCTGCTTAGGATTGCCAAACCGCACGTGAATGTCGACTTTGGCAACGCCGGCATCGATTGCCCTTTGCTTAAGGTCTTCCAGGCGTTCTTGAGTCGTCTTAACCAAGTCATAGGTCTGGTCGGGTGAAAGCGAGCTGGCAGGCGCGTAACCATCGGAAAGCTGCGTAACCTGAACGACATTTAAAATATCTAGGTGAGCATCGCAGGCCTTAGCCATCGCAATGCCTTTTTCCAAAACCTGAGCCGTGACCTTTGAGCCATCGACTGGTACTAAAATGTTGTGATATTGTCCATCTGCCATTGTTGATCCCTCCTGATTTCTATAAAATTAGTATACAATATTTTTGGCCAGCAATCGGCAGAGTAATTGAGGTTTACAGCGCTTTCTAGTAGAATGGTGATGTTGCCAAGCAAATTATGAGGAGATTTTTTTAAAATGAAGAAAGTATCGAACAACGTCATCAAAGTGATTGCCATTTCCACGGTTACGATGCTGATTGCACTGACTTTGGAACTGCTGATGTATCATCAACACGGCACGTCACTGGTCAGCAGCACGGTTTTATGGCGTGCCGGACTGATCATTGCGCTTTCAGTAGTCGTTGATTTTTTGGCGGCACTGGACTGGCGTTTTGATGGTTATGTAACGGTATTGGTAATGCTGTATTATGCTGCCGCAGATTGGGGAGCTTTTGAGGTGGTGCGGCCTAAAGCTTCCGTCTACGGGATGTTCGTACAGGTGCTGGCAATCCTGGGGATCATTCTTTGTATTGCTGGAATCTGGTACGGCATGAAACAGCGTCACTATTACTCAATCCAAGAAATCAACAAAATGGGGCGATAAGCGATGGAATTAACGGTTAATGATTATCTGACCCAGCTTGATAAGGCCAAAACGCAGACAGATACTACCGACGCGGCTCAGATTCAACAAGCTGCGACTTTGACAAAAGGGTTGCAGTTCGTAATCGATCAGCTGGATGCCGGCTATCTGGCTCGTTATGTGTGGCAGGTTGCCATGCCAAGCGGTGATTCGCTTGAAGTAGCTCTGGAAACGAACTTGATCAATATTCCAATGCAGGAGGCCATGCGTCTTGACCCTAAGCTATTAGAAGGTGCCGATGCCAAACCAGTTAATCTGTATCTGGTGGCTACAGGAACCGATTTGAATGCTTCAGGCTTACGAATTGATGAGTTGGCTGCTGCTGACGAGCTAAACGGCTCAACCACGGCCCTGACTGAAAAAATGCAGGCCTGGGTAACTAAACAGTTGGCACAGACTAATGAGAATCGCGCGGCCAAGGCGGCTGAATAGTTTGCATGAAAGCTTTAAGTGTGCTATTCTAGCCATTGCGATGAGTCGAGAGGTCAGGCAGCCGACCCTTGTTTGGCTGCCCCGCGCGAGCGGAAATGACATTTCGAGCGGGGCCCGTTAACTTGCCGGATTGCAAGGGGCCTGGCAATGACGAAAGTGGACGTTCGTCATTAGCCTGAGATAATATCAATACGCAGAAAGACCACCGGAGGATTTTTCCTTCGGTGGTCTTTTGTTTACTGAGCCAAATAGATCTGTTCGTCAATCAAGTCAAATGAGTGGAGCTGTCCATTAACTTTTTTCAGCTCGTCATCCTGGGTTAGATGAGCATTTTGCCAGAATTTAGCTGAATCAGTAGCACCGTTTTTCTCACCAATGACCAATAATTTGACTTCTGGATAGTCTTTACGCAGCAGCTGCAAGACTTCCCAATCAATTTCCAGCTTGTCGGGCGACCATGACATGATGACATAATCGACTTGACTGCCATACTTTTTAATTGCGGCCAAGGCATCCAGAGGCTCAATCGTGGTGACGGGATGCTTGCCGGTCTCGTTTTCCTTGGTCCAATCGGTACTGTCGGTGGCAAAGATCGTCTGTGCTGGCCGCAGATTCCGCAAGCCGCTGGAAATATAGCCATTGCCAGCCATGATCTCAAGCGTTGGCCGTCCATGCAGGTATTCTGAAAGGGCCTTGATGTAAGGCGCGTTGACGTAGGACCACATGCCATAGGTCGCTTCCAGATAGTCGCGATAATTACGCAGAAGCCGGTCCAGTTTTGGCAAGGCATCCACGTAGCGATTCCAGAGCCGGTCGCCTTCTGGGTTGCCTTGTGGGTACTGCTCGTTAACTTTTTTAAAGATGATGTCTTGAATATTGTCGGGCAGCAGCAGTTTAGGTAATGGCTGCGGTAAAAGACCATTTTTGATCAGCCGATCGCTTTCCAAGACGTTATTGATCAGAAATTTAATCTGCGGAAAATCGTCGAATAGATCACGATAGGTCATCAATTGCTCGATATATGGCTGCTTTTTAACGACTTGATGGGCTTTTTTAACTTGTTTTTTGAGTTTCTTTAACTGCTTGGGGTTCATCGTTTACTCCTTAAAATCAAGATTCAGTTCTTCCTGCTTGCCATAAAAGGTGTCAGTTTCACTGCGCTGGCTGCGTCCCTTTAAGTAGCCATTGATTAATTGAAAAATTTCATAGCGATCCTGGCTGGTTAGGACGGCACCTTCAAACAGCAAGTCTTGATTTGAGAAGAAAAGTTTTGCCAAGTCGTGACCATCCCGTTCGGTTCGGCCGCATAGATAATCCATGCTGACGTCAAAAAATTCGGCTACTTTACGAACCTCAACGAATGAGGGATTGCGGATGCCACGTTCCCAGTTGCCGATCTGAGTTGGCGTGTTGGGTCTTTCGCCAGGTCCCAGATGCTCGTTCAACGCTTGGGCAAGTTCATTTAGGGTGAGGTTTTGGCCTTTTCTTAAAGCACGCAGACGTTCTGGAAACATACGCTCACTTCCTTAATTAGTTTGTTACGATTATTTTATCATTATTTGAGCAACAGAGCGTGTAAAAAGAATTTCGACAATCAAAATAAAATCTGCTAAACTGTTAGTCATTGCAAATTTGAGAAAAAGAGGGATAATTTTGCATAATCAATCTAAGAAGCATCGGTGGCTGCGCTGGCTGATCGGCGTGGCAGCAACGCTTTTGATCATGATTTTTGCTGCTGGCGGCTACTTTTTTCACGTGGCAATGGTACCGGGGCACAAAGATTTTATCAATAACAATACGAAAATCGTTAAGAGCGATCCCTTGTATCAGCAGAAAAAATGGTATCAAGACGTTCATAAAACGCGCTGGACGATCAAATCCGCAACCGGCAACTATCGGCTGGATGCCTGGTACGTCCCAGCGGCCAAAAAGACTAATAAGAGCGTTTTGATCGCGCATGGCTTTATGGGCAATAAGGATCAGATGGGAGCCTATGCCGCGCTGTTTCATCAGCTGGGCTATAACGTTCTGGTTCCCGATGCCCGCGCGCAGGGACAAAGCGAGGGTAAATATATTGGCTACGGCTGGCCGGAACGCTATGACGAGCGCAAATGGATCAACAAGCTGATCAAGCATAATGGTCAAGACAGCCAGATCGTGATGTTTGGCGTCAGTATGGGTGGAGCAACGACCATGATGACCAGCGGCATTCAGCTTCCGCGCCAGGTTAAGGCTTTTGTTGAAGACTGCGGCTATTCCAGTCTGGCTGCTGAGATCGATTATGAGGCACAGAACCTTTATCATCTGCCATGGCTGGTCCGCAAGCCGCTGGAAGGATCATTGAGCATCATCAATCGCATCGCCAATGGCTTTTATCTGCGCGATGCCAGCTCAACGGCAATGCTGAAGCAAAATCATCGCCCAATACTGTTTATTCATGGAGCTGATGATGATTTCGTGCCAACGCGGATGGTATATCAAAACTATCAAGCAACTCGTGGTCCCAAGCAGCTTTGGGTCGTTAAAGGTGCGGCACATGCCAAGTCGTTTGCTACGAATCCTAAAGCCTATCAAAAACACGTCCAGAAATTTTTGGATCAATACGTAAAATAGGAAAACCCCAATGATCATCAACGATCATTGGGGTTTTTGGGAGTTTGAGGATAGGGAGTTGGTTACAGGTTGAACGATTATTCCATGTTGCTGTGTTCTTTGGCTGCCTGATCATTAGAGGTATGGTCGCGGCGGCTTAGTTTCAGGCACAAAACATCTAAAACGATATGGACGGTCTGGTCAAAAAGGGTGCTTAAGAGTTGGATGGATTTAACCTCATCGCCAGCTTTGGTAGCACCTGGAACGACGATGACGCCATCGCCAAGTTCACTTAGTTTTGAGTTGGCGTTGCTGGTAACGGCGATGACTTCAGCACCATTTTGCTTGGCTTTTTCTGCCAGTTCAACGATGCTCTTGGTATTGCCAGAGCCTGATACGGCAACTAAGACATCCCCAGCCTGCACAGAAGGAGTGATGGTTTCACCGATGACATAGGGCGTATAGCCGATGTGCATCAGCCGCATGGCAAAGGCACGCGCCATTAAACCAGACCGGCCAGCACCCAGGACAAAGATGCGCTTTTCTTTGGTCAGCAAAGGTGCAACGGCATCCAGCTGAGTTTCGTCAACTAAATCTAAAACGGTATCGATTTCTTGTTTGACTTGTGCAATTAAGCTCATGTTATTTAACCTCTTTCATAAATTCCTTAGCAGCGGCTACCGGATCAGCAGCCTTGACGATCTTAGAGCCAACGATTACGGTTTCCGTAATTCCCTGTGCCTTGAGTTTTCGTGCCTGATTCAGGTCAATGCCGCCAGCCACGTTGATGCGCTTGATCTGCGGATATTTTTGATGGAAGCTGGCAACTGAGTCAGCGGCATCAAAGGCACCGGTATCATCTTTGGCATGATGCAGGCCATAGATTGCATTTTCAAATTGATCAATGGCTACCAGTTTTTGATCATTGACTTCCATTAGGTCGATAAACATTTGCCGACCGTACCGTTCGGCAACCTTATAAGTAGTTTCCAGCGTTCCTTGCGAAGCCGCGCCCATAACGGTTAGAATGTCGGCTCCGGTTTCAAAGCCCTTTTCAAACTCGTACTGTCCCTCATCAATCGTTTTGGCGTCCAACAGCAGCTCGGCATGCTGCAGTCCTAATGCTTCTTTATTCAATGCGTAAAAGCCGTAATCCTTGATCAATGACGTTCCCATTTCAATGATGTCAACGATTAGATCAAGCTGACGCGCTAAATCCTTAGCCTGTTCTAAGGTAACGCGGTCAATTGCTGCCTGTAGTTTCATTAGTCTTCAGCAACTCCTTCCTGAGTATAAAATGCTTTTAGCTCATCAGGAGTTGGGTAGCCATCGTTGTCGCCGGGCGTTTGAATCTGGAGTGCGCCAACGGCATTGCCCCGCATTACTGCAGAGCGGAGCGATTTGCCTTCAAGCAGGGCAGTAATGACACCCAGGGCGAAACCATCACCAGCGCCAACCGTGTCGACGATATGGTCAACGTGGAAGCCCTTGACCGTGTACTTGTCGCCATTGCTGGTTTTTACGAACGCGCCTTCTGCACCGATCTTAACGATCACCGTATTGGTTCGTTCTCCCTTGAGGTAGAAGTCGGCAATTGCTTCTGGATCATCAGAGCCCATCAAGATCTTGCCTTCCTCGACGCCAGGCAGCACGATATCAGCGTAGCCGGCCAGTTCATTGATCGTCTTGACCATATAGTCGTGACTCTTCCAAAGCGGCCGCAGATTAGGATCAAAGGTAGTAAGAATATTGTTTTCATTCAGTCGTTTAAACAGCGCGCGGAACGTTTCTTCTGCGGTGTCAGAGATGCCGGGGAAAATTCCTGACATGTGGGCGATTTTGACGTCGCTTAAGTCAACTTTTTCAATGACTTCCTTGCTGAGATGGCAGGCTGCGGAGTTCTTCCGGTAGTTGAAGGTTTTAGGGTCGCCCTTGGTAACGAGCTCTTTTAGCTGCGGTTTGCCAATGCATCCACGCCTGTCAAGCCCAGGCGCTAGCTAACCCGCTGGCGGATGCACAAGTGGGAGTGGTGCAATAAGTTTGACCTGCACACCCAATCGGTGGGGGAGCTAGCGATGATCCGCCAGTACTGGCAAGCGACAGGTGAATAAAACAGGAGTGAGTGGCCAACCACCTCCTTGGCAGGCCGTTAGACTAAGCTAGGGTGCAGGTTAGCGCAAGAACGCGGTGTTCTTCGCCCGTACTTAGGCACTAGGCCTGCGGTTGGTTGCCACGTTACCTGTCTAACATTCATGAATACAATAAGAGGTCGGGAAAAGATGTTTTCCCGACCTCATTTTTTTAGTTCTGAAGCTTATTTCCCACCCAGCTATTCCTTGGGTTTTTGGTGGTAGACGGCCCGCTGGTTGACCATTGGGACGGCCCAGCGGTTCAAGAGAATGGGGACCTTTTCAACCGTCACCTGGGAGGATTCAAGGCCAAACCACTGAACCGGGGTGGTGGAGTGGTTTTGGATAAAGATCCGCGCCCCGATTAAGAGGTGTTGCCAGCCCCGGAGCTGGATACTAGACGATAGCTGGTCTTGGATGATCACGAAGCGGAAGTCGCCGACCTGGCGTCCGGGGGTGGTAGTGTACTTTTGCGGCTGCGGGTCGATGATCCCTTGGCGCATCAGGTCATTAACTACTTGACGCAGGTACAAGGAAACTTGGTGGTTCATCTTAAAGCCTAGGTAAAGTTGCAAGTTGACGATGTTGCGGGTGCCCATCATGTCGACGGTGTAGTAATTGGTGTAGGGTTCACTGGTGGTGTTGACCGTCACAAACCAGTAGACCTTAGCCCGCTTGGGGGTCTTGTCTAGAATCGAGTAGAGGAACTCACGCTTGATGGCGTCGCCGTCTCTGACCTTGGTAAGCATGACCAAGTTGGAGATGTACAGGGGAATTGCTTCATCATCGGTTAGCTCTTGGAGGGTCCGTTTGTAATCGCCCAGGTGGGTCCACGCCGTTTCACCATCCAAGAAGTCACGGAGCTTGTTGCCAAAGTACCAGGCCACCATGATGGCAACGATCACCAGGGTGATGAAGAGGGTCACGTAGCCCCCGTGGTCAAACTTGGTTAAAGAGGAAACCAGGAAGATGATTTCGATGACGGCGTAGAGGCAAGCGAAGGGGAGGGCGAACCAGTGGTGGCGCCGGCTAGCTAGATATTGGTAGAGCAAGAGGGTCGTCATGAACATGGTGATCGTGATGGCGAGCCCGTAGGCGGCCTCCATGTGCTCAGAGGTCCGGAAGTAAAATAGGACCAGGGTTGTGCAGGCGCACAGTAGCCAGTTGATCGTCCGGATGTAGATCTGACCACGCGACAAGGACGGGTGGATGATCGCCATCTTCGGCAAGAGCTTGAGCCCAATTGCCTCTTCCACCAGGGTAAAGGAGCCGGTGATCAGGGCCTGGGAAGCGATAATGGCGGCGATGGTGGCGATGGCAACCCCAAATAAGTAGGCCCAGGATGGCAGCATTTCGTAAAAGGGGTTAAAGGCCGAACTAGTGGTGGTAAAGTGGCCCAGGTTATGGATCAAATAGGCCCCCTGACCAAAGTAATTGAGGGTTAAAGTCAAAAAGACGAAGGGCCAGGTGATGTAGATGGCTCGGCGCCCGACGTGGCCCATGTCCGAATAGAGGGCTTCAGCCCCGGTCGTCGCCAGAAAGATGGAGCCGAGGATGAAGATCCCAACCTTGTTTTCCGGCGAAAAGAGGAGCATTAAACCATAGTGGGGGGAGAGGGCGCGCACCACCAGCGGTTCTTTAATCAAGTTGGCGATCCCAAAGACCCCCAAAAAGGAGAACCAAATCAGCATCAGGGGCCCGAAGCCCTTGCCGATCAAGGCGGTCCCGAAGCGCTGAATTAAAAAGAGGATTAACAGGATCGTAAAAGTGACCCAGATAACCGTGGTTTGACTGTTAATCGGGGTAGCCGGGCCAAGCACAACCCCCTTGAGGCCTTCAATGGCGGTGGTCACCGTCACGGCCGGGGTTAGTGTACCGTCGGCCAGCAGGGCGGCACCACCAAGGAGGGCCGGGTAGATTAACCACTTACGGCGCTTACGAACGAGGGCGTAGAGGGCGAAGATTCCCCCTTCACCATGGTTATCGGCCCGTAAGGCGACCAAGACGTACTTAATGGTCGTCATTAACATTAGGGTCCAAAAGACGAGGGAGAGGCAACCAATGATGTAGTCTTCGCTAAGTTTGTTGAGACCGCCAGCATCGTTAATCAGGGCGGTCATTACGTAAAGTGGCGACGTTCCAATGTCGCCGTAAACGATCCCGAGGGTGATCAGCCCCATCAGGGCGAGATTTTTCTTTCCTTGCTGCATGATAATTTCCTTTCGTTTCCCGGGAAATAGCTGGGTTGATTACTATTATTTTAATCTAATTTGCCGGGGCTGATAAGGAAAGCCCTTCTTGCGCTATAATGGTGGCAAATTAACGAAATCAATCATATGCTAAGCGGGACGAAATTACAATCAGAAAGGGGAAATTGGGGTGGAAATTATTTTAGAAAAAACAACCAAGCCCTTCTTTAAAAAGCACGCTGGCAGCCAAGTCCTAGCTAAGGAACGCATTGGGGCAATCTTGGAACGGGAGCAAGCGACTGGGCTGACAAAGGTCAAGTTAGCCCTCCGTCGGCCAGTGGCCGGGCACCCCTGCTTTTAGCTCCGCTGCAACCTGGCTAAACTCGGTTCAGTCCGGGTGGCCTTCACCCTAGACGGCCAGGTGACGCGGATCTGGTTTATTTCTACTAGTTTACAAAAGGCCTGCTCACTACGCTGGTAGCGTTTGAACAGCTGTGTTGAAAAATTACCATGACGGAGTTTAGGAACGTGTAGTTCAAGTGTTCCTACTCGTGTGGTAAGCTGACGAACCCGATAACCATTCCGTGAATTGGTTCGCTCATCCGAACGTTCATAAGCCTTAGCTTTAATCTGCTCAGTCGCTTCGGACTTAAGAATTTCATCAAGGATCTTGGCCATAATTGATTGCATGGCCTTATCCCGATCACCTAGTAATAGCTCCTTTAATTCGTCATCCTCTAAATTTAATTCAACTTTTGGCATAATGAAGTTCCTTTCAGATTTCACAAAGTCCTATTTAGAATTTACACCAATTATACGGACATAACCGAATGTAGTCGCAATAAGGTGCAAGCTGCTTGGCGGCCAAAACGGCATCGAAGCCGGTAAAGGCCCAGTTGCCAAGATCGTAAACGTAGCCGATGCTGTTGAGGCCAGCGTTTCTTGCTGCAGTCAGGAATTTAATGATTGCATCAGGAGTTCCTGAGACTGGTGTTTGGTCATTTTCAACATTCATTTTGATTTCAGCCAATGGCAGCTTGCTTAAATCTTTTGCCAGGTCGCCATGGTAGCTTGAGAAGTTGCCAGTGTTGAACTTGATTTTGGCGATGCCCATCTGCTTGCCTTCCGCAAAGTATTGTGGCAGCTTAGGATTGATCGTGCCATCAGCTTCAAAGATCACATCCGGCACACTGTAGTTGACGATCAAATCATTTTCGCGGGCGGCTTTGGCAACGGCGGCTAATTCAACATCAAAGTCTTTGAAGTATTCGCGACGAACTTCGATGCCATCTGCACCCAAAGTGGCAACCCGTTTAACCAGGTCAACTTGACTGACACCTTTCTTAACATCATTTTCAAAAATCCAAGTGTTTAAGATTAAAGTCATTTTTTTCGTCCCCTTTTTAAAATGTCTCAGTACTTGTTTAATGATTTGACTCGATTCAGCAATTCTTCAAAAGTCAGATCTTGAAATTTTTTCTCATCAACCCGCTTGAAATTGGTTCTTTCAATGGCGTTAAAATCGTCAACCAGATAATAGGCGGTTAGATAGCTCAGTAGAAACTTCTTAGCGGCAATGGCCAGGTCTTTGTCTGCGATTGCTTCCGTTTGGGCGGTTTGGGCAAACTTCAAGGCAAAGGCTTCTGGATCGATTAGTGTTCTTTCGTTCAAGATCGCACCTCCAAAAATGATTTCGCTTTCAACGATTTATAGTGTAACCTGTTAACCTAAAATATTCAATACTATTTTTAGCTTGCAAATTCCTTTTGTTTCATGTGGTTAACCTGTTACCTGTTGATATTAAAGGGTTTATAAAGGTTAACCCGTTACCTTAAATTTATCAAAAAATTTAAGGGCTTACAAAAAGAGAGATGAATTAGGGCTAAATTGTCATCAACAGTCGCCATTGTTATAATTAAGTGTTTAGAGGATTAGCGAAAGAGTGAATTTTATGTCGATAAAAGATGCAAGTAAAAAACGCCCTACGATTAGAGATGTTGCTAAAGTTGCTGATGTTTCAGTGGCAACGGTTTCGCGATTTTTAAATGGCAAAACGCAAAAAATGTCAGACCAGACTGCTGAGCGAATTCGCGTTGCCATTAAAAAAATGAATTACGTTCCCAACTCAGCAGCACGAGAGATGGCGCGCAATAGCAGTCGAATTATTGCGGTTCTGGCGGCTAATATTGCAGATTATTTTTCAGTTGAAATCTATCGTGGCATATCAAGTCGGGTTGAAGAGGCAGGATACATATCGGTCCTTTTAAATTCCGGCTCAAGTCTGACTCATGAACGTCAGCTGCTGCATTCAATCAACCAGCATGGCTTTGATGGCTTGGTTTTTCAGCCATTAACCAGCGATACGGAGCAGGTCGCTGGTGAGCTAACGCGTGATTTTCCAGTCGTAGTTGTGGATCGTGACTTACCACGCTCAACATGGCCCAAAGTAGTAACTGACAACTATGAGGCTGCGCGCAGTACGACGGAATATTTCGCTGATCAAGGCTTTCAAAGGGTTGTAGTTTTGACTTCGACGATTGAGTTGGCTTCAACGCGAATTCAGCGTTTTCAAGGAATCAGTCAAGCAGCGTCGACCATTGAGACGATTGAAATTGATGGGAACAACTTTCAGCCGGATGCAGTCTATGGTGCACTCAAAAAAGCCTTGAGTCGACCAGGTAAATGTCTTTTGTTTGCCCTCAAAGAACGCTGGTTGCTGGAATTTTTGCCGCGATTGATGAAAGAGCATGTCATTGACGAAGCAAGAACCGCGGTAACTGGCTTTGCCGATACTGCGTTGATTGGCAGTATCTGTCCCTATGCTAAGGTAGTTTCGCAAAATCCTTTTTTGATGGGGCAGCGTGCTGGCGAGATTTTGCTACAGATGCTGAAGGGCAAAAAGAACATTCCAGAAGAATCAGTCATTAAAGCTCAATTCAAGCACTAAATAAACGTAATCAAAAAAACAGCACTATGCTGAGCACGACAAAGCTTGGCATAGTGCTGTTTTTGCTTAATTAGTATGCTAATAATCTGTTTTTACACAATCTGATTTTTAATATGCCAAAATAAAAAATCCCTGCCTCAGTGCAGAGACAAGGATTACTGACTTGTAAACTAGAATTCCTGGTGATGATCTTGTGGCTTGCGTCCCAACAAAACCGCGATTCCCATCGCAACGTTGTAGACCAAAAGTACTAAGGCCAGCAGCAATGCAAAAGCTGCCAAAATGCTGAACAAGCCGCCTAAATGAGCCAGATTCTGCATGTTGGCTGCTCCAATGATTACAAAAATCGCAATCATGTACAGCAAGGGAAAAATCTGACTCCAGAAGGCCTTAACAGCGTTTTTACGCACCTCGTTGAAGCCTTGGTATTTTGCGATAATCCAGACGATCAATGGAAAGATGACCGGTAAAAAGAAAATGCTGAAGTAGGCTAGCGCGCTGACGATTCGCTGACCGAATTTGTTATCCATGAATTGGAATCCTCCAAATATTTTCTTTAATTATATCGAATCTGCTATGGTAGGGCAAATGTGATAATCTGTATTAAAATAATACTTATTATCAATATTGACCAATCACGAGCCGTTAATGTAATCTGATGAACGCTGGTCCGCGCGCGATCCTCAACGTAGCCGTGTGATTCCATAGCCTGCGCCAGTTGGTCCGACCAGGTGATGGCATGCAGGATTGCCTTGAAATAAAGCGTTGGTGACAACCAAGACAGATTGATGCCCCGCATTTGACCAGCCGCGCGAATCGTTTTAACTGCCATTTTAATCCGTGGAATCAGATTGACGGCTGCCAGCGTTCCATAAGCAAACTTGCTGGGCAGATGCAGATTTTGTTCCAAAGAGCGGGTGAGCTCCAGTGGACTGGTGGTCTGCGTAATAGCCGCGCCGGTAAAAACGTAGACATAGATTCGTGAAAACAGCACCCAGGCATAAAAATAGTCATGGCCGGGACTGAACCAGGCAATCGTGATAAATACCGCGACTGCTGGAAATAACGGCATTAAAAATAGCCAGCCAAACAAGCGGGGCCGAATGCGCTTAGTCAAAAGATAGATTATGGCAACGGCAACCAAGACCAGATTGATCGTTAAATGGCGCGTAAACGAGACTTCTAAGGCAATGATCAGCACCAACAACAGTTTAAAACTTGGATTCATTTAAAATTCCTCCCGATAGCTGAGCTGACAGTCTGCCAGTTTTACGTGCCGATCAATCAGCTTTTCCAGGCCCTCTAGCTGGTGGCTGATAATGATCATTGTTTGCGGGTAGACTTTTTGGCTGGCCTTGATCAGATCAACGACATTGTGCAGCGAATGAAGATCAAGGCCGCTAAAAGGCTCATCCAACAGCAGAACCGGTTGCCCCATCATCAGCATTAAAAGCAGCTGCAGCTTTTTTTGCTGACCGCCAGAAAGCGAGTAGACTACGCGATCCTGCAATTTATTCAAATCAAGCAGCTTAAGTGCCGCGGCTAGGTGATCCTCGTCAAAGTAGGGATTACGGCCCTTTTTAAGACTCAGCGCCAACTCCTCTTTAACCGTTACGCTAAGAAACTGGTCGACGGCATGCTGGAAGACGTAGCCGACCTGTTGAGCATAACGGCGCGGTTTGATTTTTTGGCTGTCCTGGTCATTATAGACGATTGTTCCCTGGTAGGCCGCCAAGTGTGTAATAGCCTTAAACAATGAGGATTTCCCGGTTCCCGTGGCGCCAGTCAGCAGCGTCGCTTGATTTTTGAAAAATGAAAAGTCATTTGCCATGATCAGCTTTTGATTTCCATGTTCAATCACTACTTTTTTGAGCGTTAGAATCGGCTGGTCGCTGGCAGTCGGTAGTTTGACGTGGTGGACCGTGGCGGCCAGCTGATCGGCAGACTGAAGCAGTGCATCACTGGCAGCGGCATCAAGCAATTGGGCCCGCTGATTTTCAAAGTGAATGATCTGTTTTGCTAAACCGCGATAGCCATGCAGATCATGATCAGCAACGATAATCGTTTTGTGATACTTTTGCTGCAGTAAGGTCAGCTGCTGAATCAACAAAGTCCGATTATGGTTGTCGATGCTGGCAAATGGCTCGTCCAACAGCAGAATATCAGTATCCATCGCGACTAGAACGGCCAAGGCGGCCCGCTGCTGCTCGCCGCCTGACATCGTGGCCAGCTGACGATCGCGCAGGTGCTCAATGCCGCAGAATTTTAAGGCATGCTCAATGCGGGCGGGCATCTCGCTAGCAGGCAGCTGCAGGTTTTCCAAGGCAAATTCCAATTCATGCTGCGGCGTATCAAGCGCGAACTGCATCCCGGGATCCTGAAACATCATCGCAACGGTTAAACCATTCGGCAGCTCGATGCTTCCCTGCAGAATCCGGCCGCCATATTTAGGCAGCAGACCGGCTAAAAGGCGCATCAACGTGGACTTGCCGCTGCCGGAAGCACCATAAAAGAGCGTCCAGGAATCAACTGGAATTCTCAGCGCAACGTCTTTTAACGTCGGATGCTTTGGAGTATATGCAAAAGTCAGATTATCAATTGCCAAATGATTCATTAGTCGTTAAATTCCTCGCGTTTCATGACGTGCGAGCGTTCCAGAAGCCGTTCGATCAGCATTACCAAAACGCCGCAGAAGATGAACATTGAAAGCAGCCGGCCGCTAAAGTAGTAAACGTTTTTGAAGCCAAACTTGTTATAGCCATTGCGGAACCAATCCCAGGCAAACGTTACGATCGTCGTGGTAATGGTTGTTGACACGGCCCCTAGCCAGTCGTAGTGCTTGTAGCCGGTGAACGTAAAACCCAGTTCGCTGGCAATCCCTTGAACGGCACCAGAAATCAGATTGGCCGCGCCCCATTGATCACCAATCAAGGCTTCACCAGCGGCACCTAAAAACTCGCCAAGGAAAGGTGCACCAGGTTTTTTCAGCATAAATCCCGCCATCGGACCGGCCATGCACCAAAGCCCCATGGTTAGATCGTTACCCATCATTGGCAGTTTGAGCGGTGTAAAGACAATGGTCAGCGCGTTGTACATAAAGGCAGCTGCCCAGTAGATCACCCCAAAGATAATGCCGACCAGTGCCAGCAGGATGATGTCGCGTAGATGAAACTTGTTATTTTTTTTGGCCATGAAAGACCCTCCTAATGATTGAAATTTTCAATCACCTGTCCAAAAGAAAACCCACTATGGAAAAGATCCACAGTGGGGCTGATTACAACAGATTATTTACCGTATCTCCCTTCGCTGGAATTATCCAGAGCAGGTTCAATGGGTATTATCTCAGCCGTATGGCACCCCAGACATGAATGATTGATCGTTTTCATCTTACAAAATAACTTGGCATAGTGCAAGCCAGCAGAAATTTTATCGAAGTTTAATTTGAAATAAAAAAGAATTTAAGCGGAGAAATTGATTTGAATCAAGCTGGGTTTAAATTTATTGAGATTCACTGATAATCATTTGATCAGCCTGGACACAATATATGGCGTTTGAACATAAAATGACTACTAGATGTCGTGGTAGAATGGTCCTATTGAATTTCAATAAGAGTAAGAGGCAAAACTATGAAGAAAAATCAAAAAGGCATCCTGCTGGTTAATCTTGGAACGCCAAGTGATCCCAGCGTTCCAGCGGTTACCAGATTTCTACGGCGGTTCTTAAGCGATCGGCGGGTCATTCATATGCCGCCATTGATCTGGCAGCCAATTCTAAACATGATGGTGCTGCCCAAACATGCTCCTAAGTCGGCCGCTAATTATGAGCAGCTGTGGTCATCAGAGATTGGCTCGCCGTTGCTGCATTATATCCAGCGCCAGGCCCAGCTGCTGCAAAAGCGACTGCCGGATTATACGGTTCGCTATGCCATGAGCTACAGTCAGCCGCTGATTGGTGCGGTCTTAAAAGAATTTGAGTTTCAAGGAATCACCAATTTAACGATCATTCCAATGTATCCGCAGTATTCAACTACAACCACGGCTTCGGTTCAAGATGACGTCGCTCGGTTTTACCAGGATCGCAAAACGGTTCCAGAAATTAGATTCGTCAGTGACTACAGCAGTTTTTGGCCGTATGTCAAAGCATTATCGAATAAACTGCAAAAAGCGGTTGCTAAAATGAATCCAGATGCAATCGTCTTTTCATATCATGGCATTCCGCTCAGTTATCAAAAGGCCGGTGATCCTTACGCCCAGCGCTGCCGGCAAACGACCATGGCGGTAATTGAGCGTTTGGGGCTGCAGATTCCCTGTTTTCAAGCCTATCAGTCGCGCTTTGGACCGGCAAAGTGGCTGACGCCGGCCACCAAAGATCTTTTGACCGCGCTGCCTAAGCAAGGCTATCGCAAGGTACTGGTCATCGCGCCTAGCTTTACCGCTGACTGTCTGGAGACGATTCAAGAATTGGGCGAGGAGAACCGGGATGTCTTTTTAGCTGCTGGCGGAAATGAATATCAATTGCTGCCAGCTTTAAATGATGATGCTGAGTGGGTTGAGGCCTTAGCGCAATTAACGCTTCTAAACGCTGTTATGCCGGCTCAGAACGCAGCTATGGATCTGCCGTCAGCCAATCTGCAGACTGAATAGGATCAAAAAACCTCATCGGCAAGCACCGATGAGGTTTTTTGATTAGTAATTAGTGTTCTTTCAAGACGCTGTTCAAACGTTCCATGAATACCTTCAAGTAACGTTCCTTGTCAACGTTAACGGCAACCTTAACGTTTGGATTAGGATCGTTCAAGCGTGAGTTGTCACCAATCGTCCGGCCGTAGTTGTGTTCTTCGTAGTCAACCTTCATGAACAGGCTGATCGTTTGAACAAAGGTAGGGTCGATGGAGACACCGACTGCCAGTGGGTCGTGCAGGGCACAGCCGTTCTTGTCGATATCCAGGTTGTAGTAGGCATCGATGTAGAAGTCGGTAATGTCAGCGTAGGCCTTACCAGCTTTCGTACCCAGGTCGCGCCATTGCTGCGTTTCCTTCTTAGTCAAAAGCGTGCGCAGCGTAACGTCCAGGCCAACCATCGTCAATGGCAGGTCGCTTTGCAGAACCGTGTTGGCAGCCTTGGCGTCTTGGTTGATGTTGGCTTCAGCAACGTCAGTAACGTTACCTTCAACCGTCAATGCACCACCCATGAACGTAACGTTGCCGATCAGGTGAGCAATTTCAGGATCCTTTTCCAGGGCAGCGGCCAGGTTGGTCATTGGGCCAGTAGGAATGATGATCAGATCCTTGCCATACTTGTGAGCTGCTTCGATGTAGAAGTCGACACCGGATTCAGCTTCAACGGCATGCTTAGGGGTTGGCAGCTCAACATCGCCGATCCCGTTGTTACCGTGAATGTCTTTAGAAACCTGCATAACTTCAAAGCTGTCGGTCGTGCTGGAGTGTGGCAGACCTTTGTAGACAGGCACATCGGTTTGGCCGAGCAGTTCCAAAAGCTTCAGACTGTTTTCAGCACAAACGTCCAACAGGTTGTTACCGTATGAAGCCACGATCCCAATCAAATCAACTTCTGGATCAGCAACCGCGTAAGCCAGAGCCAAAGCGTCGTCAACACCAGTGTCCAAGTCTAAAATCATTTTCTTTTTAGCCATTGATTGATTTCCTCCGAATGAATATTGTTAGATAACGTTTACAATTACATAATAACCAAAAACCAATTAAAACTCAAACATTGTTTTGACAACAATTAAACCGTTTTATCAAAATTAAGGCGCCAAGCCGTGGTACAATGGCTTTTGTCGTAGAAAAGATTTTTTAAAACGAGGTAAAGATGATGGAACAGACATATGACGTAACGATTGTTGGTGGCGGTCCCGCCGGAATGTTTGCTGCTTTTTACGCTGGTCTGCATGAATTAAAGGCGCAGCTGATTGAAAGCCTACCTCAGCTGGGAGGACAGGTTGCCGCACTCTATCCGGAAAAACAAATCTGGGACGTAGCTGGTGAGGCTGGCGTGCAGGGGCGCGAGTTGATTGCTGATCTCAAAAAACAGATGGCCATTGCGCCGGTTGATCAATTTTTAGGCGAGCAGGTTACCAACGTCGTCAAGCTGGCTGATGGGACCTTTAAGATTGAATCAGCACAGCGAACGTCCTATTCCAAAGCCGTGGTGATTGCATTGGGCAACGGCGCCTTTTCACCACGCAGACTGGCATTGGATGGCGCAGACCAGCTGGAGGGACGACAGGTGCGCTATTTTGTCAGTGATCAGTCTGATTTTGCCGATCAGCGCGTGGCAGTGCTGGGCGGCGGTGATTCGGCGATTGATATGGCACTGATGCTGGAGCCGATTGCCAAAGAGGTTCACTTGATTCATCGCCGGGATGCCTTTCGTGCTTTGGAGCATACCGTCTCCCAGCTGAAAAAATCTCAGGTTCAGGTTGAAACGCCATACCTGCCTAAGAAACTGCAAGTGAACGAAGATGATTCGATTGATTTGACGCTTAAAAAGATGCGCTCAGATGAAGAAAAACATCTGGCAGTAGACAAAATCTTGGTTAACTATGGCTTTACCTCCAACAACGCCGCGCTTAATGAGTGGGAACTGCCATTGGCAAGCGAGCGGGGGTTGATCAAGGTTGACTCCAAAATGGAAACCAGCGTCCCTGGCGTCTATGCAATTGGTGATGGCGTTACCTACCCAGGCAAGGCCGCGCTGATTGCAATTGGCTTTGGCGAGGCGCCGATTGCGATTACGGCTTTGGCCAAGGCGCTTTACCCTAAAAAACGAATGGCCACGCACAGCTCATCGATGCACATCGATTCGCAGCATAAGTAAAAATAAAAGATCCAGGCGATATGTTCAGCCTGGATCTTTTTTTATTCAGTAAATTTTACGGCCGTGCCATAAGCAACCACTGACTGCATGTCGGTTCCGATTGAGCCGGAGTCAAAGCGCATCATGACCACGGCATCAGCACCTTTGGCCTCGGCATCCTCGCGCAGTCTGGCAATTGCGACCTCACGCGATTCATGCAGCATTTTGGTATAGGCTTTGATCTCGCCGCCAACCACGTTTTTCAGTCCGGCGCCGATATTGGAAAAAACGTTTTTGGATTGGGTGGTGACGCCAAAGACCTCGCCTAAAACCTCATAGTTATGGCCCGGAATCTTTTCAGTCGTCGTAACCAGCATTTCTTTAGCCATGTTCTTGCTCCTTGTCTATTTGATCGTGCGGTAGATGTCAGAAATAGCCTGCCGTGATTTAGGCTTGATCGGCTCATCGCGATAGCCGAAACTTACCATCACGGCTAGTCCCCAGTGCTGACGGTCTAAGACGCCTTTTTCAGCCAGATAGGATTCGACTTTTTCGCGATTAAAGCCTTCGATTGGACAAGAATCAATCTTTAGCGCAGCTGCCGCCATCATCATATTAGCCATGGCAATGTAGCACTGCTTGGCTGCCCAGTCGAAACGGGTGCGCTCGTCGTTGATGTCCATGTCGGTTTCTTGAAAATGCTTAAAGGCCTGTGATGATTTGGAATTGGGATCGTATTCGTGGCGCTTGACGTCTTGGACCATGTATTTTACGTAGTCGCTGTCGTAGGTGACGTCTTTTCTGGCAAAAATTAAGAGCAGCTTGTCAGCGCCATTGATGCTGTTGACGGCTCCCCAGGCGATTGGCTTAAGGTCTTGACGCATCTGCGGATTATCAAGCTCAACAAACTGCCACGGCTCATAGCCAAACGAGCTGGGCGACAGGCGGCCGACTTCTAGAATCGTGCGCCAGTCATCATCGTCGACTTTGCGGTCAGAATCAAACTTTTTGGTAGCGTAGCGGCGGTTGGCAACTTCAATCAGTTTTTCTTGAATCTCTTCATGTTCTCGCATAATGCAGCTCACGCCTTTCTAAATCAATTTTCTTTAATTTTATCACGAATTTTAGGACCAATTAAGCAGGGCACTGAGCGAAATAGTAAAAGCCCCAGAACTGACTTAACAGCCCTGGGACTTAAATTAGATTAACGAAACATTAATTGCCATTGCCATCAGGATTGGTGATCTTGATTCGGTTGGAACTCGTAGCAGAATGTCCCTGTTCTGGGGCGTTGGTGCTATAGCTGTCGGTAGTGGTCTTGTCGTTATTCTTGGAGAAGATGCTGGTTGATTGAATGCCCTTGGACTTTTCAATCTTCTTTTCCTTCTTTAATCCGTTAGCATAGTTGTAGTCTTTTGGATTGACGGTCTTAAAGCCTTTTGGATGATAGAAGCGCAGCAGATTCTTTTCGTTAAGCGAATCTGACAGGGCCAGTTCTTCAGAAACCTTCTTTTGATCGGCCCGCAGCTGTTTTTTCTCCTGCTTGGTCAGCTTGGCCAGCTTGCCAGTCGAGTTGAGGTAGATCTTGCCACTGATACTGGTGTACTTCGGTGTCACAAAGTCTTGATTGCGCAGGGCAACGACTTGATCATGCTGTGAGCTGAACAGATCAGTTCCAAACTGGATATAGCGTTTAGTGCTGATTCCCAACAGATGCAACAGCGTTGGCAAGACATCGATCTCGCCGCCATAAGTACTGTAGATGCCGCCGTGACCACCAGATCCTGGAATAACGAACATCAGCGGCACCCGCTGCATCTGGACGTTGTCAAAATCGGTCCAGTCGTCAGCATTCTTGCCTAAGACGCTGGCCAGGTTCTTGTTTTCCGAATTGGAGATGCCATAATGGTCACCATAGATCATGATGATTGATTTCTTGGCCAGCCCCGTCTTATCAAGATAGCTAAAGAACTCCTGCAGCGACTGATCAAGATAGTGCGCGGTAACGAAGTAGTTGTCGACAGTTGATGATCCAGTATTCGTCGTCGTGAAATTGGAGTCTTTATCCTCATCGTCAAGATCAAATGGGAAGTGGTTGGTAACCGTTAAGTACTTGACATAGAACGGCTGCTGCAGGTGCTGCAGATACTTGATCGAATCAGCAAACAGCAGCTTGTCCTTTAAGCCATAGCCGGTTGCCTTGTCGCCGGACGTGTCGAAATAGCTGGCGTCAAAGAAGTATTGATAGCCGAGGTTCTTGTAGACGTTGTTGCGGTTCCAGAAGCTGGCGACGTTGCCATGGAAAACAGCTGAGGTATAGCCAGCCCGCTGCTTCAAAATAGCGGGAGCAGCCTGGAAGGTATTGTCATTGCCCAGCGTTGCAAACAGTGAACCCTGCGAAAGTCCATACGTGCTGGTTTCCAACATGTTTTCCGCGTCTGAGGTCTTGCCTTGGCCAACCTGATTAAAGAAATTAGAGAAGGCATAGGTGTCTTGACCGTGATACAGCGAATTTAAAAATGGCGTAACTTCTTGACCATTGATTTTTTTATCGATCAAGAACTGTTGGAAGCTTTCCAGGTGAATAACGATTACGTTGCGGCCCTTGGCAATCCCAAACAGCTTTTTGTTCGGCGCGGCATAATGCTCCTTGGTAAACTTCTCAACGGTCTTGAGCTGTGATTTGGTGGCACTCTTACGCATTTGACTGACGTGCTCTGATTTAATCAGGTCGTAACCGGTAAAGGCATCCAGCCCCAGGTACTTAACGATGTAGACGCGGTCAAACGTCCGCCCTAAAAGCTGTGGCCGATCCATTTCTGCCACCATCAGATTCAAGCCGCAGACGACCAATGAAACTGAGGTGAAGGCAAATGCCAGCCGGTGCGAAAAAGCGCGGGGATCAAACTTAATCTTTCTAAAAAGCATCAAGAGCAGGATGACGACAATATCGAGCCAATAAAAAACGTCATGCAGATTGGTCAATGCCAAAGAACTGCCGCTAAGCCCCTGGTTGACTTTAGAATAGCCGGTCATGGTGGCAATCGTCATAAAGTCCGTAAACTCACGGTAGTAGATAACGTTTAAATATAATAGCAGCGTATTGGCAATGTCGATTCCCATTAAAACGGGATAGAAAAAGCGCGATCGCTTAAAGTAAAATGCCAGACCAAACAATAGCAGGGTGGTTCCCAGTGGATTGATCAGGACGATTAGATATTGAACCAAGCCTTGAGCGCCTAATTTAAAGTCAGTGAAGTAGGCAATCAAGGTTTTGATCCAAAAAAGGAACACCAAGAGTGCAAAAAAGCCAATCCTGGTGTTCACGAGTTTGCTTAATCGTTTCATGTCGAAAAATATCCTCGCAGTTATATGATTCTTAACGTACTCATAAAAGAGCTTAACGTCAATCATTCTAGCACAAATTCAGCCTGTGTAAGTGTATTGTGGCAAAACGTTGAGGAAACTTAATCAGATTTATGCTTTGACTGGAGCTGGATCGAGCAGCCAATCATAATGGAACAGTCTTTTGAGCTGGCGGTTGACAGGGATCCAGATTTGCGCGTGCCAGATGTCTTTTAATGATGCCAAAAAGATCTGGTCATGCTGATGCTTAGCGGTTAATGGCAGCCGCAGAATCTGGCCGGTTTCGGTTTTGACGGTAACGGTCTTGCCATTCATCCCAACGATCTGGGCAGCGACGACATCTTGTTCAGAATGTGGATTACGTAGTTTCAAGCAACATCCCTTCTTTCGATGCTTTTAATATTAAAGGGAATGTTTGAAGAATCTATGATGGGCGCCTTATGTTATCCTTAAGTTCAAGAAAGCATTACAATCGTTTTAGATTCAAAGGGGGTAACGAGATTGAAAAAATTGAATGTCTATCTGGTACGGCATGGTCAGACGTACTACAACATCTATAACAAGCTGCAGGGCTGGAGCAATTCGCCGTTGACGCAAAAAGGGATGCAGGATGCGCGCAATGCCGGAGAAAAGCTGGCTAAGATTCATTTTGATGCAGCTTTTTGCAGCGACACCACCCGCGCCGAAGCAACGATCCAGACGATCCTAGATATGAATCAGGCTGACTCGGTCAAGCAGCCAATAACGGCACCATTCTTTAGAGAAGAGTTCTATGGCTATTTTGAAGGTGCCAATATGGATGAGGCCTGGTATCTGGCAGGAGCGCCGCATGGTCTGCCAACTTTTAAGGCAATCGTCGAAAAATATAGCATCGGTCAGGCCAAAGACTGGCTAAAGGATGCCGATCCATTCCATCATGCCGAAAACAATGCTGAATACTGGGCCCGCGTTGATCAGGGAATTGACCTGATTTGGCACTCAGAGGTACCAGATGACGCCAATATTCTCTGGGTCAGTCATGGCAATACGCTGCTTAGCCTGATGGAGCGCTTTGGCCAGGGCAAGTACGATCTAACGGTGCGTCCGGAAAATGGCAGTCTGACTAAGCTGATTTTAACTGATGATGACGTTGAGGTTGAATACTATAACCGCAAATAACTGCAGATATAATGAAAAAATCGCGTGTAGTCAGCTTTGCAGCTGACGGCACGCGATTTTTTGCTTCAATGACTCTTTATTTTTATAGATTATCGCCAAGCTCAAACTGATACTTGGAGTCAAGCAGCGATTGTTTGATCAGACTGCTGAGCAGCGCGTGGGTTCGCTTGGTAACTTCGGCGGCCGTTTGCAGGTTGGCTTTGGTAAGGAAGTTGTTCAGCTCATCATCTTCTTCAAGTTCAGCCGCCTGCTGGTCAATCTGGTCAATTCGCTGCAGGCCAAAGCTCTGACAGCCATCGCGATATTCGTTGACCTCATTGATAAATTTGTGATAGCGCGGTTCAACTACAACGGCCAGCGTTTTGTACATCCAATAGGCACTGTTGGTATCAACCTCGGCGCCAGCTTTTTGGTAGTTGGCTGGCGTGTCGGAAATGTTGGTATAAAACGGTACGTATGGACTGTAGCAGTAGAAACCGAAATTGATCCATTGAATGGCAGCAAATTCTTTTGGTACGTGATTGCGAATCTGTAGAATGCAGGAGCTTTGATTGCGATCAAGTGAGATTGAGCGGAATTTGCGCTGCTCTTCCTTGGTTCCCGAGGCAAAAGTTCCCATCGGATCATATGGCGTGCCATTGTAATGAGAAGAAAGAAAGGCTTCCACGTCTTCAATCGCGATCTTCTTTTCTGGCCGCCGCAGGAATGGCATGTTTTGACTGGTTGGATCCTGTTCAATGGATGGATTGAACAGCTTTTGTCCATACCAGGTTCGAGGCGTGTTATAGTAGCTGTCAGCCTCGCTTTGCGTCCCGAAGATGTTGCGATAGTTAAAGGTCGTTGGGTCAGGATTCAGATGATTTTTTTCAACGAATGACTTTAAAGATGATGCAAACATGAAATTGTCGGGATCGTTAAAGTCGATTTCCTCAATCACCATGATGTTGGGACAGATGGCATAACAGTCATCTGGAATGCGTTGAGCGGCCCATTGATGACCAGCACCGGTTTCAAAGTACCAGACCTCATCTTGATCGGCAAAGGCAATACCATTGCACTCGCCGGTTCCATATTGTTCGATCAGCTTACCAAGCCGGGCCACGCCTTCTCTGGCAGTTTTGATAAATGGCAGTACCAGATACAGCATGGAATCCTCGTCGATGCCGTTTTTAGCCAACGGATCGTGGCCTAGGCAGCGAGCGTTGGTACCTTCAGTTTCGGTAGCACTCATTGCCACGTTGTATTCATTGATGCCCTGTTCGTCCCAGCGCCCTTTGATCTCATTTTCCTGAGCGTTTGGTGTAGCAGTAAAGCGACAGCCATGACCATGGAGTGGGATTCTAACGCCTGAGTATTCAGAAATGAACTCCTCATCATAGTCGCGAGCCGGAAAGACTTTGAAAGTTTTTTGGTTAATGCCGCTTTCGCCGTCTTCATCGCGGGCAATTATGGTTGAGCCGTCAATCATTGCCTTTTTGCCAACTAGCATTGCCGTGCATGAAGAATGAAATGAACCAAAATGTTCCATATGAAACAAAACCCCTTTCAAGTTAGATCTGGCTTTATTTTACAACTAAAAAGGCACCAGTGAAGCGATCATCGATGCCTTAATTTTAATTTTCATTCATAATTGGATCAGCAGTTCTTGGGTTGTTCTTAATTTTGCTTTGAACCGGCTTTTTGAAATCTTGCCAGTTAAAGATCAGATTTAAGATTACGGCTGCCAGACTGCAAACGACCACCCCATTGCCCAGAATGATCTGTGCTTCGGTTGCCAGGTGCTGGAAAATCTGTGGATAAACAGTTACGCCAAGCCCCAGTCCAATTGACATCGAGGCAACCAGTAGATTGCTGTTCTTGTTCAGATCCGCTTTTTGCAGAATCTGAATTCCCTGCACGCCGACCATGCCAAACATTACGATCATGGCCCCACCGAGAACCGGCGTAGGAATTACGGTTGCCAGCGCGCCGGCTTTAGGCAGCAGTCCCAGTGCCAAAAGCAGGAAGGCAGCATAGTAGACCGGTTTGCGGGTCTTAACGCCGGACATACGTGAAACGCCGACATTTTGCGAGAACGTTGAGTAGGGGAAGGTATTGAAGATCCCGCCTAAAATGGCAGCAATCCCTTCAGCACGATAGCCGCGTTTCATGTCGTCTTCAGTAATCTTCTGACCAGTAACGTCGCTTAGGGCAAAGTAGACCCCAGTCGATTCGATCATCGTCGTTAAAGAGACCAGCATCATGGTAACGATCGCGCTGCCGTTATACTTAGGAACCCCAAAGTAGAAGATCTGCGGCAGATGGAACCAGGAAGCTTGGGCAACCGGTGTTAATGAGACCATACCAAATGCGCCGGCAATAAAGGAAGCAATCAAAATCCCCAGTAGAATTGCGATTGACTTAACAAAACCCTTGGCAAATGCATTGATTGCCAAAATGATGACAATCGTTAAAAAGCCGATTGCTAAGTTGGCTGGCGCACCGAATGACTTGACAGCTGCTGAGCCACCGCCGAGATTTTGAAAACCGACTGGAACCAGCGTAAAACCGATAATGGTAATCAAGGATCCAGTTACGACTGGTGGAAACAGTCATCTTAGCAAACAGGCCGGCAATCAAAAAGACAAAGATTCCGGCACAGATGATGGCACCATACATGTAGGCAATGCCCAGTTTACCGCCAATCGATTCCAAAGGGGCAACTGATTGTACCACACAACCCAGAACGACCGGCAGACCGATCCCAGTCAGCGGCGTCTTGCGCAGCTGCAGCAGTGTGGCGATCCCGCACATGAAGATGTCGATTGAAACCAGATAGGTCATCTGTGCTGCATTGAAATGCAGAAAGTTTCCAATCAAAAGCGGGACCAAGACGTCGCCTGAGTACATGGCCAGCAGATGTTGAAAGCCGAGCACCAGATTTTTCCAAAGTCGTTTAATTTTCCCTGTGATGCACTATTCAAGATCTTTCCTCCTGAGTCAGCCCATACAGACAAGCAAAAAGTCGCCATGGCAGGCAACCATGACGACTTTTTGGCTGCTTATAGTCCTGAATTTACGGTTCAGGGTAGAGACTATCGCCCGTATTGCGAGAATATATAGGCTTAACTTTAATTTAACGGGATTCATCTTAACATAATCCGAACCTTTTGGAAATCAAAAGGTTAATCAATCATAAAATTACGAACTTATTTCAATGCCACCAGTGTCGATTGAATAAAAACCAGATTGAGAGCAGAATCATAATTAAAGTAATCGCGATCGTGATCTGCCAGGCCCATTCGCTTTGGGCAAACGGCAGCGACCTGACGTTTTCGCCATAAAAGCCGGAAACGATTGGCGGAATTGCCAAGACGATTGAATAGATGGTCAGAAATTTCATGGTCTGGTTCAGATTACTGTCCAGGACCTTGCTATAGGCGTCAGAAACGCGAGCCGAGACGTCAGATGTCATCTGGGCCATTTCTAAACCTTGCTGGGCTTCGATAATAATATCGTCCAGATCATTAAGCTGGCGATGCGACATCCGGCTGCCAAAGCGTCGTTTGAATTCTTCAAGCAGGGAAACGTTGCCTTTTAGCGAAGTCAGAATATAGACCAGCCCCGTTTCGATTTCCATAAATTCGGTAATTGCCTTGCGTTCCGTATGGTTCTGCAGGTTGCGCTGAATCTGCTGGCGCTGTTGATCGGCACGCCGAATTGGTCCAAAATAGCTGGTTGAGAGTTTGTAAAGCGTTGGCAGAATGAAATCAAAGCGATCATTAACCGGACCGCGTTTTTTCATGGTTTTAAGCTGCTTGGCCAGGATTCCGTTAACAAAATTGGTCTGAGCATTGGTAAAGGTTAAAACGTTGTTGGCCGTCAGCATAATGCCGATTGGCGCGGTTTGGGGTGCCGAGACCTCATGCGTGGGTACATAGACGTCAAAGATCAGCAAAGTGACACCGGCATCCCGATCAACCTCAACCCGTGCTTTTTCATAAGGGTCGATGGCGTAATCCAAAAGCTCTTTGGTAACCTCGTACTTGTTGATCAAATCTTCGCGTTCATGAGGCAGGGGCTCAAACACGCTGATCCAATAGCTTTGTTCATTGATTAGTTCGGCACTCAACATGATTTTATCCTCCGCGAAAATTGGTCTTTAAGTATAATTCAACTATTTAATGCGCTAAAATTCAACCCAGGTAACCATAAGAACTGAAAAAAAGTATCAAATAATCATCAATTAAGGGGATTATGATGGAAAAAAACTGGAAAATCATCGAGACGCTGTCAAAAGATCAGCCGTCCCAAACGCTGCGTGATCTGCTGCAAAAGCAATGGCTGCTGCCGCGGCGCTTTGTATATTATCTTAGAACGCGTCATAACGTCTTGGTCAATGGTCAATATTATCCCGTTAATCATCAAGTGCAGCCGGCAGATATAATTGAGCTGAATTTTAATGGCGATGAGTTTCGGACGCCGCAAACGCACTATCAACCAACCCCACATCCCAGGCTGAACGTACTGTTTGAAAATCGCGACGTCTTGGTAGTCAACAAACCAGCAGGCCAAAAAATGCATCCCAATCAGCCGCTTGAAACTGGGACGCTGCTCAACGATGCGGCCGGTTATTTAAAGACTTCATCAGCTGATGCCTTTATGGTTCATCGCCTGGATCAAGCAACCAGCGGCGCTGTGGCAATCGCTAAGAATCCAATTGTCGTGCCGATTTTGGATCGCCGCATCAGTCAAGGGCAGATGCATCGCCAATATCTTGCGCTGGTGGCCGGGACCATCACGCCGGATGCCGGAAAATTTGATTGGCCAATTGGCAGAGATCTGCTTGATCAGCGCAAGCGACGAGTCAACGGCTTTGCCAGTCAGCCAGCACTGACCTACTACCAGGTTGCCTGGCGCGGTAAAAACGCCACGCTGGTCAGACTACAATTGGCAACCGGTCGGACTCACCAGTTAAGAGTTCACCTGGCTTACAGCGGCCATCCAATCATCGGAGATCCGCTGTATGGTACGATTGATGCTTCGCGAATGATGCTGCATGGCATTAAGCAGCAGCTGGTTTTACCATTTACTGAAAAAATTCAAACAATTCCGGCACCAATAGATGACGAATTCAAACAAATTTTGTTAAAATACAAATAAAGAGACAACAAATAGATAAGGAGGAGTTCATTGTCACTTTTAACTAAGCTTTACGGACCGTTCTTCGACTTGCACAACTGGGAAGCTGTGATAACTTCAAGTCAGGATTGGCTGATCATCCTTTCACTGGTATTGATCGAATGTCTGTTATCCGTGGACAACGCGGTGGTCTTAGCAGCTCAGACCCGGGTTTTGCCGACGCTTAAAGAACAAGAGGAATCTCTGTTTTACGGGATTTGGGGATCTTATATCTTCCGCTTCTTGATTATTGGGCTTGGCGTCTACCTGATCCATTTCTGGGAAATTAAGGTCATCGGAGCTGCCTACCTGGTATATCTGGTTTACCGCTTCTTCCGTTATAAGTTTCAGGGCAACCCGAAACGGCGCAGCAAGCAGGCTAGTCCTAAGGCTAACCGTAAAGGCCTGACCGGTCGGAAGCGGTTCTGGTGGGTCGTTGCTCAAATCGAGTTCATGGACATCATATTTTCCGTTGATTCTGTGTTGGCTTCACTTGCAATTTCAAGCAACCCAGTGATCGTTTTGATCGGTGGCTTGATTGGTATCATCTGTATGCGGGGAATTGCCGAAGTGATTATGCGCTTGATGAACAAGATTCCAGAATTGGAGCCAATGGCGTATATCTTGATTCTGTTTGTTGCCATTAAGCTGTTCTTATCGATTCCTGCAATTGATATTGAGATTCCATCAAGTGCTTTTGGGATCTTTGTTTTAGCCGTTTTTGTCATCACGATTATCGTGCACTTGGTACGGCGTAAAAAACATGGGCAGGCAACTGATAAAAAGGAGTAGTCTGATGGCACAAGAAGCAACCATTGAAAACTTTGACGAAATGATTCAAGGCCCGCTGACGGTAGTCGATTTCTGGGCGCCATGGTGTGGACCATGCAAAATGATGGAACCGATCATGGCAGAGTTGGAAAAGGAATTTGCCGGGCAGATCAAATTCGTTAAGTTTAACGTTGATCATCAACAAGCAATCGCGGAACGCTATAAAGTGATGAGTGTTCCTAGCCTGGTGCTTTTTCGCGATGGCGTGGCCAAGGAAAAAGTAACGGGTATCTATCCAAAAGATCGGCTGGCACATTATTTCGCGCGTAAAACAGCTGAATAAGACCAGCGATTATAAAAAAGATCTGATTCGTTTGAGCGAGTCGGATCTTTTTTTTACTAAAAAATTAATTTAGGAAATCGTTTGCTATGGCGCTATTTTCATCGCTTACATTAGTAAAACTTTTGAATTAAATTTTTAAAGAGGGGTTGCAAACGATTTCAAATCATGTTAAATTAACAACGTTGAAATTTTCGTAAAACGATTTACAAAAACGTTTTACAGTAGAGACCATAGGAGGAAGCAAATGGCTAAGAAAATTGCGGTTTTAGGTAGCATCAACGTTGATACGACCTACCACGTACAGCGTTTCCCAATGCCTGGTGAGACGATCTCGGCAGGTTCCAAGAGTTCCGCTCCTGGCGGTAAGGGTGCCAACCAAGCAGTTGCCGCTGCTCGGTCTGGTGCCAAGACCTGGTTTATCGGGATGGTTGGGGCTGACAACGAGGGTAAGTTCATGCGTGAAGCTCTTCAAGAAGACCATATCGATACCAAGCTGATTGGAATTGATGAGCTGCATGGTACGGGAACGGCCTTGATTACGCTTGATGCCGAGGGTCAAAACGACATCATGGTTTATGGTGGTGCCAACCAAGCAATGACGACTGAGGTTTTGAAAAATGCCGATGCCGTCTTTGAAGAGATCGACTTTTTGATCAGTCAGTTTGAAACGCCACAGGCAGTCACTGCTGAAGCTTTCAAACAAGCTAAGGAACATGGCGTAACGACGATCTTGAACCCAGCACCGGCTCATGAAATCTTGCCAGAGCTGCTGCAATACACGGACATCGTGATCCCTAACGACAGCGAAAGCTTTGTTTTGACGGGAATCAAGATTACTGATGAAGATTCCATGCTTAAGTCCGCGGAATGGTTTAAGCAGCAGGGCGCCAAAAACCTGCTGATCACGTTGGGCTCAAAAGGGGTCTTCTACTGCACGCCACACGGTCACGGAATGGTGCCAGCATTCAAAGTCAAGGCCGTTGATACGACGGCTGCCGGTGATACGTTCATCGGCGCGCTGGCCTCGCAGCTGGACAACGACTTGAGCAATGTTGCCGATGCTCTGGTCTACGCGCAGCGTGCTTCCAGTCTGACCGTTCAAAAGATGGGCGCCATGCCATCGATTCCAACGGGTGAAGAAGTCAAAGCCGCACTTGCCGAATAATCGCGGCTGAACGTTCGCAACAATAAAAATAGGAATTAGGAGATTTTGATCATGAAAAAAACTGGAATTATCAACTCTGAAGTGTCCGCCGTCGTTGCCAACATGGGCCACATGGACTGGCTGTCGATTGGCGATGCCGGCATGCCGGTACCAATGGGAACCAAGAAGATCGATCTGGCGCTCGACAAGCAGCTGCCAAGCTTTATGGATGTTTTGAACAACGTCTTAAAGGAAATGAAGGTTGAAAAGATCTTCCTTGCCGATGAAATCAAGGACCAAAATCCAGAACAGCTGGAAAACATCAAAAAGGCTTTGCCTGATGTTGAGATCGAATTCATGCCTCACAGTGATTTAAAGAAGAATCTGGCCAAGACGCATGCCTTCATCCGCACGGGTGAGATGACGCCTTACTCCAACATTATTCTTGAATCCGGCGTTACGTTCTAGTGAGGTATGAGCCATGCAAAACAGTAAGAATTCTGACAAGGGCCAAAGCTGGCTGCAGCTGCCGGACGGCTACCTTGACAAGACGCCAATGTTTCAGTTCCTGCTGGTCTGCCTGATCTTCCCGCTCTGGGGGGCGGCAGCCAGTCTGAACGACATTCTGATCACGCAGTTCAAGACGGTCTTTACGCTGAACGACACGGCCACGGCCTTCGTTCAGTCAGCCTTCTACGGCGGCTACTTCCTGATGGCCATCCCCGCCTCGCGGATCGTTAAGAAGGCCAGCTACAAGGTGGCCATTCTGGTCGGCCTGATGTTCTACATCATCGGCTGCTCGCTGTTCTTCCCGGCATCCCGAATTGCTACCTACAGCGTGTTCTTGGTAGCCATCTTTGCCATTGCCGTTGGGCTGAGCTTTTTGGAAACGTCCTGTGACACCTACGCCTCAATGATGGGTCCCCGCAACACGGCCAACCAGCGTCTGAACTTTGCGCAAACGCTGACGCCGCTGGGTGACATCTTGGGGATCGTCTTAGGCAAGTACCTGATCTTTGGTGAAGGCGGCAATCTGGCTGACAAGGTCGCTCACATGAGCAAGGCTGAAGCCCACGCCTACAACCTGCACATGCTTCAACTGACGCTGCGTCCATACAAATTCATCCTTGCAATTTTAATCGTTATCTTCATCGTCCTGCTGCTGACCAAGATGCCACGTGCCAAGGCCACGGCAGGAACGGGCGCAGAAGGCAAGGAAGCACAGCCATCTTTGGGCGAGACGATTCACTACCTGACGCACAACAAGCGCTTTATGATGGGTGTCGGTGCACAGTTCGTCTACGCCGGCATGCAGACGACGGTTTGGTCATTTACCATCCGGCTGGCACTGAAGGTTATGCACGGCATTTCCGACTCTGAAGCCTCAACGTTTATGATCTACAGCTACGTTGCCTGGTTCGTCGGCAAGCTGGTTGCCAACTGGTTCATGAACCGCTACTCGATTACCAAGGTGCTGACCTGGTTCTCCGCTCTTGGAATGGTCTGCCTGGTAATTGCCTTTACGGTTCCAAACGCGACGGCCGTTTACGCAGCCATTGCGACGAGCTTCTTCTTCGGTCCTGAATGGCCAACGATCTACGCTCACACGCTGGACCAGATTCATGAAAAGAAGTACACGGAAACTGGTGGTGCCTTCATCGTTATGTCCCTGATCGGTGGTGCCATCGTGCCAGCCATTCAAGGACGGGTATCCGACCTTTCCGGCTCCATGCAGTTCTCCTTCATCGTGCCAGCCATCTGCTTTGCGATCATCACGATCTACTTCTGGAATGAACATCGCTACGAAAAGGCACACCCTGAAGAAGTTCAAGAACACTAGCATTGAATTTTCAGTTAACGCATAACGTAAAAGGACAATCTCGCCAACGCGGGATTGCCCTTTTTATATTTATATTATCGAGTGCAGCAGATTTAATTATTCAGATAAGTGGTTAGAGCTGAGGATTCGCCAATGAGCCGATCAGTTCATGGTGTTCGCTGATGTCTAAGCCACGTCCTTCTTCGCGAGCAGAAACTCGAATCGTCATAAAGCGACCCAAGACCTTAACGATAGCCCAGACCATAGCAGCAGTAGCGATAATCGTAACCAGGGTTGCCAGTGTTTGAATGCCAAACTGCGTGAAGCCACCACCCATCAGCAAACCATCGTGAGTAACGGCAGGGTTGACCGTGTGAGTAGCAAAAAGGCCAGTTGCGATGCTTCCCCAGATACCGCTGACTCCGTGACAGCCAAAGGCATCCAGCGTGTCATCGACTTTTAGCCGTGGCTTGATCTTGGTGATGAACCAACCGCTGATCAAGCTCGAACCGATTCCGATAATCAAGGCTCCGGTCAAGGTAACGTAGCCACAGGCTGGTGTAATGCCAACGAGCCCGCACAATACGCCGGTACAGGTACCAACCAAAGTCGTGTGTCCTTCAGTATAGATTTCCAGTAATTGCCAAGTAACCATGGCCGCGGCGGCAGCAACTGTCGTCGTTAAGAAAGCCTGCATGGCAATACTGTTGACGGCCAGCGCAGAACCCGCGTTGAAGCCATCCCAGCCAATCCAAAGCAGGGTCGTACCCAATAGAACCCAGGACCGATCAGCAGGACCATCCGAATCTTTGGTGTGCAGACGCGGCCCAATCATAGCAGAAAGTACCAGGGCCGTGACGCCAGCATTGATATGAACGACAGTCCCGCCAGCAAAGTCAAGCGTGCCCAGCTTGGACAGCAGACCGCCGCCCCAGACCAGGTGTACCAATGGGTAGTAGATCAGAATCGACCAGCAGATGATAAAGAAGGTTAAAAACTTAAAGCGCACCCGGCCAACGATCGCGCCCACAAACAAAGCTGGTGTGATCAATGCAAACATCATTTCAAAGATTGAGAAGATGCCGACCGGAATCTTGCCAGTCGTCAGCTGCTTTAGGTTGGTGCCGTGCATCATCAATTGGTGCAGGTTGCCGACAATGGCGCCGTTACCGCTGAATGAAAGTGACCAGCCAACTGCTACCCAAAGCAGAACGGATAGACCACAGACGAAAAAGACCGACATAAACGTGTTGACGATGTTGCGCCGACTTACCAAGCCGCCATAGAAAAACGCCAGTCCTGGTGTCATTAAGAACACCAGAATACTGGCAATCATTACGAATAAAGTGTTTGCTGTACTCATTATTGCCATCTCCAATTCTCAAAACTCTAATCATTTTCTTAATGGCAACTAATTTAGACCAATTCTTTTTCAAAAACAATAGCCTGAGTTTGATTCCGAAAAATTAAACAAATTTATTAGACTAGACAAAATTGAAAAATGATGAAAACGTTTCATTCTTGTGATTTAAAACTAAAATATGGAATAGACCAATAATTGAATGATTGTTGATCAAGAGGTGATCGTCTAAAATAATCAAGATTGTTTAATTAATGAAGGGAGTAGAAAAATGGATCAGCTTTTCGAGCGTTCTTCCATTAAAAAGGCTTATTTTACGCTGGCAATGCCAGTGGTTTTAAGCTCAGCCGTTATTATTATCTATAACCTGGTAGATACGTTCTTTGTTTCTAAGACCCAAAATCCTGATCTGGTAGCGGGCGTATCGCAAGGCGCACCAGTTTTCAGTCTGCTGATTGCAATTGGCGATATCTTTGGCTTGGGGGGCAGCTCATTGATTTCGCGGCTGTTTGGTGAAAAGCGCGATCATGAGGCACGCCTGGCTTCAGGTTATTGTTTTTACGTATCGATTATTGTAGGAATCTTGATGACGATCATCATGGTGGCCTTTCAGACGCCGATTCTTCATCTATTGGGGGCGACCACGGCAACTTGGCAGTACGTGCGTGAATACTACCTGGTGATTGCGTTTGGCGCGCCGTTTATTGTTTTTGGCCTGACACCAACCAATATTTTAAGAACTGAGGGATTAGCCGTTCAGTCAATGACGGCCAGCATGGTGGGAACGATTTTTAACATCATTTTGAACCCAATCTTTATCTTCCCTTGTGGATTAGGGGCTGCGGGTTCGGCGTTGGCCACTGTCGTCAGCAATATCATTGGCGATGCCTTGATGATTTATTATTTGAATGTTAAGAGCAAAAAACTGACGACCTCGATTCATGAAACCAGGTTAAGTCTGGCACTGCAAAAAGAAATCTATTCAATTGGGATTCCGGCCTCGATTACCAATATCATGGTTATGTTCTCCATGGCACTGACGAATCGCTATCTGATTGCGTATGGCTCAACCAGTGTGGCGGCGATGGGAATTGCCAACAAGATCAATACCATTATCTTTATGGTGATGGTCGGCTTTGCGTTTGGTGCGCAGCCGCTGATTGGCTATACTTACGGTGCCAAAAATCAAAAGCGGTTTAATGAAGCCGTACGTTTTGATATTTTGGTCGTCGTTGTTTTTGGGGTCGTGGCAACGCTTTTGATGATGCTGGCAGCTCCTCTGATCATTCGTTTGTTTATGCAGGATCAGACCGTGATCAGTGAAGGTACGACCATGATTCGCTGGCTGGCCAGTTCGACGACGCTGGGCGGCTGTATTTTGGTATTTACGACGATGTTTCAGTCAATGGGTAAGGCAGTCCCGGCATTTTGGCTGTCAGTATCACGGCAAGGCTTGATTTTTTTAGTCTGCATCGTAGTTCTGCATCGTCTGTTTGGTTATTGGGGAATCGTTTCAGCTCAGGCCGCGTCTGATGTTTTGACGTTGCTGCTGGCTGTTTTGATGTGGCAAAAGAATCGACCGCATTTCAAAAAACAGTAAGAATTAATACCTTATTAGTGTGAAACAGCCGCTGCTCGATATTGAGGCAGCGGCTGTTAGACTAATCTGAATAAATTTAAATATTCAATTTTAAATCTTGTAGGCGTTTTTCACCCCATTGGCACATGGCATCGATAATTGGCATCAGGCTTTCGCCAGTATTCGTGAGCTGGTAGAAGACGGCTTTGCGATGGCTGATCAGCTGTTCATGACGTGAGATCAACCCATCCTTGATCATCTCTTTTAGCTGTTGCGTCATCATCTTGTGCGTAGCGTGTTCAGAAAGCCGCTGCAGCTCATTAAAACGCATTGCGCCATTATGATAAAGACTGCAGATGATCAACAGCTTGTATTTGCCGGAAAACATGGCCAAAGTGTATTCTTTGGCGCAGTCAAAATCCTTTTGGCGCAATTTTTCGAGGGTGTATTGTCTAATTGTATCAGTCATTTGAGGTCTCCTGTCTAAGGTCACAAAAAGGTGCGTTATTGTGTACTGTATAGTTATAATTTTATAATATACTTACAAATTGTTAGATGCCAAAAGAAAGAAGGATCATAATGGACAATCATTTCACAAGCGTTACTTCGATGCGGCGCTTAAACAATGGCGTTGAAATCCCATGTGTCGGTTATGGTACGTTTAGAACGCCGGAATCAGTAGCCAAACAGTCAGTTATGGATGCAATTGAATTGGGCTATCGGCACATTGATACGGCCGCGGTCTATGAAAATGAAGTTGGCGTAGGTCAAGGAATTGCTGCTTCAGGCGTTGCGCGTGAAGAGCTTTTCGTTACCAGCAAGCTTTGGAATACTGAGCGTGGCTATGAAAAAACGAAAGCCGCCTTTCAAGCCACCCTGGATCGGTTAAAACTTGATTATCTGGATCTTTATTTGATTCATTGGCCAGCCAACGAAAAACAGTTTGGTCAGGATGCCGAAAAGCTGAATGCTGAAACCTGGCGGGCGATGGAAGATCTTTACAATGAAGGCAGAATTCGGGCAATTGGTGTTTCGAATTTTTTGCCACATCACATTAAGGCTTTGATGAAAACAGCTAAAATCAAGCCAATGGTCGACCAGATTGAGGTTCATCCCGGCTGGCCGCAGACAGAAGCAGTTCAGTGGCTGCAGGAACAGGATATTCTGGTTGAAGGCTGGGGTCCATTAGGCGGTCAGGGAGCTAAAGTCTTAGTTAACGATACGATGAAAGAAATTGCCAAAGCTCATGGCAAGTCAACGGCTCAGGTTGCGTTGCGCTGGGAATTGCAGCAAGGCGTTTTGCCACTACCAAAGTCGGTTCATCGTGAACGCTCGGCACAAAATATGGAAATCTTTGACTTTGCGCTTTCAGAGTCTGAAATGCAGATGATTCAGGCGTTGCCAAATCTTGGTGGGCAATGTGCCAAACCTGATGAGGTGGATTTTTAATGATGCTGACTAAAAAGACATTCCGTAGTGGTACGGAATGTCTTTTTGAATGTTGTTGTTTTACATCTCAAAGTAGGCATACAGATCGTCAACCGTTAATTGAGCTTTTTCAGCTGCGTTATAATCGGCTTTGATCTGGCCATCTTTTAAAACGATCAGCCGGTTGCCGTATTTGAGCGCATCTTCCATATGATGAGTAATCATCAATGCCGTCAGATGATCCTCAGTGATGCGCTGATTGGTAGCGTGCAGCAGGTTGCGTGCCGTGTGTGGATCCAAGGCGGCGGTATGCTCATCAAGCAGCAGAATGTCTGGTCGCTTGAGTGTAGCCATCAAAAAGCTCAGAGCCTGCCTTTGCCCGCCGGAAAGTGCTCCGGTTGGCGTAGTCATACGATTTTCCAGGCCATTGTTCATTTGCGCGGCCAGTTTGGTAAATTCTGCCATTCGTTGCTTCAAGCGGCGCGGCATCAGGTGACGTTTTTCACCACGCTTGGAAGCCAGCAGCATATTTTCAGCAACCGTCATCCGGGGGGCCGTTCCCAGCTTAGGATCTTGAAAAACGCGGGCTAAAAAAGTAGTGCGCTGTTCTTCGGTTGTTTTGGTAATTTCAGCGCCGGTATGAAAAATCTGCCCAGCGTCGGCTTTAAGATTACCGCCGATAACATTGAAAAGAGTCGATTTACCAGCACCGTTCGTCCCAACGATGGTAATGAAGTCGCCGTCGTTGATGGTTAGATTGATGCCCTTTAAAATCGTGGTTTCGTTGGCAGTTCCTGGATTGACGATTGTTTTGACGTTTTTTAGCTCAAGCATTGGTTCAGTCATTGGTTTGGACCCCCTTAAAGAACGGCTTACGAATGTGGAATAGCTTGTCCAGCTGCGGCAGCATCATGCACAATGCCAAGACGATTGAAGAGATCAGGTTGAGGTCGTTGGCACTGAATCCCAGCTGCAGGACTGCCAGCAGAATCAAGCGGTAGATGATGCTTCCCAAGGTTACGGCAACCAGTCGCTGCGACAGTGTCAGCTCACCAAAGGCAACTTCGCCGATGATGATTGAAGCCAAGGCGATTACGATGGTTCCAATCCCCATGTTGACATCGGCATAGCCATTGTTTTGAGCAACCAGCGCGCCGCAAAGTCCAACCAGTCCATTAGAAATCATAAGACCAACGTTGATCGTGGCATCGGTATGAATCCCCAGTGATTTAGCCATTACAGGATTGTCGCCGGTTGCGATAAATGACTGGCCATAGTCGGTGTCCAAGAAAAAGATCAGCAGGAGCGTGATAATGACGATTACGATCATGCCTAAGACGACGCTGTCAAAATACTGCGGCAGCGAGGTCATAAACGATCCAGAAAAAAGCGTCTTTTGGCCCAGCAGTGAGATGTTTGACTTACCCATAATGCGCAGGTTAACAGAATAGGTGGCCGTCATCGTCAGAATCCCAGCCAGCAGGAATGGAATCTTGCCTTTAGTGTACAGCAGCCCGGTTACCAGCCCAGCCAACATACCGGCGCCAAATGCCAAAAGGGTTGCGGCCAATGGTGAAAAACCATGCGTGATTGCGGTAACGGCTACGGCAGCCCCTAATGGAAACGTGCCTTCAACCGTCATATCGGCGAGATTCAAGATGCGGAAGGTCAGGTAAAGGCCCAACCCCAGCAGTGCCCATAACAGACCCTGGCCAATTGCGGATACGATCAGATTCATTTGATTACCTCCCCATATTTTTCGGCTTCACGCTGGAAACTGGCTGGAACGTGCAAGCCCAACTTGCGTGCCTGCTTTAGGTTCAGGACCGGCTCGCCATGACGGATGTACTTAATGGCAGTCGTGGATGGCTTCTTCTTGCCCTTTAGAATATCGGCCGTCAGCTTACCGCCTTCAACGCCCAGCTTGTATTGATTGATGCTGTAGGTAGCGACCCCGCCTTGCTTAACCATCGTGTCGACAGCTGGGAAAACGGGCTTGTTGACGGCATTGGCATTTTTGACCAGTGTCTGCATCGCGCCGGCAATCGTGTTGTCAGTTGGTACGATTACAGCGTCAACTTCGCTCAGCATTTGTTGTGAGACTTGATTTAAGTCATTGCTGTTGGAAATTGAGTAAGCCTTCAGATTTAAATGCATCTGCTTGGCATATTTCATGAATTCCTTATATTCAGTGACGGCAGAACTGTCGCTGGAAGTGTAGATGATCCCTAACGTCTTGGCGTGCGGCATAAATTTGTGGACCAGCTGCAGTTGTTCCTTGACCGGCGCCTGATCGGAAATCCCGGTGACGTTGCCGCCAGGACGCTTGTTGTTCTTAACGAGACCGGCTCCTTGGGGATTGGTTACGGCACCTAAGACGATTGGAATCTTTTTGGTTGAATTGGCCAGTGCTTGGGAAGCCGGCGTGGTAATCCCAAAAAGGACGGTTGAGTTTTCATTGACCAGTTTGTTGGCCATGGTTTTTAAGTTGCTTTGATCACCATTGGCATTTTGATAGTCGATCGTAATGTTTTTGCCATTGTGGTAGCCTTCTTCGGCCAGACCATGGACAAAACCTTTGTAAATCTGATCCAATGCGGGATGATGCATCAAGGTTAAGACCCCAACTTTGGGCTTGGCCTGTTTGACGATGCCGCCATTTTCCTTGAAGTAGGCGACCCCAAGAAAGGCAAGTAAAATGGCGATTACGGTATACATTCTTTTCATGGCTTTTTGCCACCTTTCCGAAACCTTCTGAATAATTGCTGCTTGATAAAATAAAAAGAGGAAGCCAGTCTGCAGGCCTCCTCTTGGGAAATTAAAAAGCCCGCATGTGGTTCCATGCAGGCTTGCATTATGAAATAAGCCGGCACAGAATGGATCTGACTTCCCAGACCGCATTCCGTGCGATCTGAGCTACCGGCTTTGCCAACGAATATTAAGTTGGATGCGGTTGTAACTCATTTGCTTATCTCCTTTCGCGTGTTTGATTGTTTTAAAGTATAATCAGTGTCACGATCTTTTGTCAACTAAAAGTTAGATTTTTATGAGTTTTTTCTTAGAAGAAGGCGAGCCAAGTGGATATTGAAAGTATTAAACAAGATTTTCCCATTCTTAAGCAGCGAGTTAACGATGAGCCATTGACCTATCTGGACAGCGCGGCGACGGCTCAGATGCCGACACCGGTTTTAAAGGTGATTGAGCACTACTACCAGCATGATCATGCCAACGTTCATCGGGGCACGCATACGCTGGCGCAGCGGGCAACTGCAGCCTATGAGACGGCTCGGCAAAAAACCGCCGCCTTTATCAATGCCAAGCAAGCTGAAGAAATCGTCTTTACGCGTTCAACAACGGAAAGTATTAATTGGATCGCGCAGGGACTGAGTGAGCTGATTAAGCCAAATGACGCGATCGTAGTGACGATAATGGAGCATCACAGCAATCTGGTTCCCTGGCAGCAGCTGGCTAGGCGAACTGGGGCTGAGCTAAGGCTGATCGGCTTAAATGATCGCCAGGAGCTGGATCTTAACGATGCCGCGCGCAAAATCGATTCACGGGCTAAAATAGTAGCCGTAGCCCATGTTTCAAACGTTTTAGGCGTGGTAAATCCCATTTTAAAAATCAGTGCCATGGCGCATCAAGTTGGTGCCTGCCTGGTCGTTGACGGAGCCCAGGCCGCGCCGCATCTGCCAGTTGACGTTCAAGCACTGGACGCGGATTTTTATGTTTTTTCCGGTCATAAGCTGATGGCGCCAACCGGAATCGGCGTCCTATATGGAAAAATGGCCTGGCTGAATCGGCTCTGCCCCAGTCAGTTTGGCGGCGAGATGATTGATCAGGTTACTCAGCAGACGGCCACTTTTAAACCGGTTCCCTGGCGCTTGGAAGCCGGTACGCCCAACATCAGCGGTGCGATTGCCTTAGGCGCCGCGATTGATTATTTAAGTCAGTTTGGTATGCAAGCGATTGCGGAACATGAACAAGAACTGGCTGCTTACGCGATTCCTAAACTGTTGGCAATTGATGGCTTGACGCTTTATGGCCCACAAGATCGGCATACTGGCGTCTTGGCGTTTAATCTGGCTGGCATTCACCCTCATGACGCGGCGACGGCTCTTGATCTGGAAGGGGTAGCCATTCGTGCCGGTCATCACTGTGCGCAGCCTTTGATGGATTATCTGGGGGTCAATGCGACTCTGCGGGCCAGTTTTTACCTGTATAATGATCAAAAAGACGTTGACCGCTTGATTGATGCGATTAAGGCTACAAAGGAGTTTTTTGAAAATGGGTTTGAGCAAGCTTAATTATTTATATCGCACGTTGGTTTTAGCACATGCCAGCCACCCGCATCACCAAGGAAAACTACCGGACGCAACCGCACAGACCACGCTGCATAATCCAACCTGCGGCGATACCATCAATCTGACAGTCAGAATCGATGACGACAAGATCAGCGACCTTAAGTTTACCGGCAGCGGGTGTACGATTTCGCAAGCCTCAGCCAGTATGATGGGCGATGTTTTGATTGGCAAATCGGTGTCAGACGCCCAACAGCTGATTCAGGCTTTTTCGAATCTGATTATCGGTCAAAAAATCAGTGCTCAGGCGCAAGAGCAGCTCCAGGATGCCGCGATTTTGGGCAGCGTGGCGCAGTTTCCGGCTCGAATCAAATGTGCGGCCCTGGCCTGGCACGCGGCCCAAGCAATTCTAGAAGAAAACTAAAAGACGCCCGTTCGCGGATGATGCGATCGAGCGCCTTTTGCTTAAGAGCCTGTCTTAAGCGTTAAGTTGATAAGAATGTTGATAAGTTTTAAAGCTACTGCATAACGATGTAGTAGTTAGGACGGTAATATTGAATATTGCCTTCTTGCACGTTTTGACCAGGAGTTGGCGCTTGAATGTAGTTGCCGTTTCCTTCTGCGATTGCAACGTGGTATGGTGCTGAATCGGTTCCCCAGAAGTAGAGGGCTCCCGCGGGTGCGTTTTCAACATCATAGTAGTGAGTTCCCAGCGTTGCCTGTTGGGTCGTCGTGCGATAGCTGCTGGACAGACCATAGGAGTACTGAACCAGTCCGGAACAGTCAAAACCGCTTGGCGTATTGCCGCCCCAGACGTAAGGAACGCCAATCATTGACTGCGCGGTTGCCAGTCCCTGACCAGCTGCCACGTGGCTGGTTGATGCCGTTGAAGTGGTGCTTGCGCTGGCACTGGCGGCATCCGTTAAGCCATAGGTAATCGTGTAGTTGGCCATTGCGGCATTGGCAGCGGCTGAGTTGGACTCATAGGTGGCTGAAGATGCCGTGCTGGCTGCTGATTCGGTTGTTGCGGCTGCCGGCGTTGCAGTAGTTGTTGCGGAAGTCGTTGCTTCAGTTGAGCCGGTCGCGGCAGCAGTATTCTCATTAGCTGACGAAGCCGATTGAACGGATTCTGAATCAGCAGACTGAGCTGATACTGTGCTGGTCGTTTGGGTGTCAGTTGCAGCATCACTCGAAGCCGTTGTTGAGGCAGCGGCTTGACTGGCAGTATCTAAAGCACTGGAAGTAATTGCCGCTGAACTTGAGCTGGTGCTTGAATCAGCAAAAACGCTGGCGCTGACGGAACCAGCCGTGGAACTGGCCGTCGTAGTCTTAGTCGTCTGACGCTGACTGTTCTTTTGTCGATTGATGGTCGTTTCTGGAATCGTAATCCGCTGACCAGGGAAGATCAGATCCGGATTGGAAAGTGAGTTTGCCGAAACGATTGAAGAAACCGTGGTCTTGTATTGCTGTGCATAGGCCCAGACCGTGTCGCCTGAAGCTACGGTAACCGTAGTATCAGCATGGGCAGTCGTCTGCGCGGCGGTCATGGCTCCGGCAGCACCCACGGCAGCAATTAAGGCCTTAGCTGCTTTTTTCTTGATAGTAATCACTCCATGTTTTTGTTTTTTGCTCAGTTGTGCGAAATTCCGCACGGTTTTTAATTTAACAAGACAAAATGATGGGGCAGTGAAGACTATTTGAAAAAAATATGAAGTCATTTTGAACCTGGCAGAGACAAAAGACCGTTATCAATTGACTTAACGGCTGGAATGACTGACAGAACTGCTGCAGGCCTACTTGCGATTTAGTTAAGACTTTTGCCCAGCTCGTAGGCCAGGTCGGGATAAAATCTTAGATGATGTGGTGTGGTTTCCTTGCCAGCTAAGACCTGTCCAGCAAACTTCCAGCCCAGGTGATCAAAAATCGCCTTGAATTCAGACTTTAGCGGGTCAAAATCATTATGCGGAGCGCTGGCAACCAAAATGGCCTGTTTGTCATCATGCAGCTGCTCATCACGTTCGCCCATATGATCAATGACGGCCTTCATCTGTGAGGACATGCCATAATAAAACATTGGCGTGGCGAAAACGATCAGATCAGCGGCTACCATTTGATCAAGCAGTCGTTCAGTTACGGCATCACCTGGCAATAAGTGATTGTCGGCATCCATTTTAACGGGAGCCAAAGGGTGATGGCCGGCGTCAAAAATCGTAACGTGGTTGGCTGCTGCCTGGGCTCCTTTGATCAATTGATGTGCTAAGATCGTTGAAACGGCAGGATCGTGGGGACTGCCTAAGATTGTTAAAATTTCCATGAAATGCCTTCTTTTTAGATTCTGCAACAATACAACAACTCTATCTTAGCACTGATAAATACTTTCAATGTCTCAGAAGCCTACCGCTGCCAATTGAAGGGCAAGCAAGGTCTGTGCTAACATGAAAAGCACGTTGTTTATTTTTGAAATTAGATGAGGAGCGAGAAAATGGCGGTTTTGGATGTTAGAAACCTGACGATGAGCTTTGCCGATAAGAAGCTTTATGAAGATGCCAGCTTTCAATTGGAAAAACATGAGCATATGGGGATCGTTGGTCAAAACGGGGCCGGCAAGTCAACTTTGATTAAAATCCTGATTGGCAAGGAGCTGCCGGTCGCGGGCGATATCAAGTGGCAGAAAAACACCAAGATCGGCTATTTGGATCAATATGTCGATATTCCGCAGGGGATGACGCTGATTCAGTTTCTGCACACGGCTTTCCAGGAACTTTATGATGTCAATGAGCAGATGAATGAGCTTTATGCAAGATATGCCACGGAAATGGATGATCGCCTTTTGGAACGAGCTGGCCGGCTGCAGGAACGTTTGGACGCGGCTGACTTTTACGAGGTTGAGACTAAAATTGAGCGCGTTATGAATGGACTGGGGCTAAATGATATTGGCAAGGACCATGTCGTTTCCGAAATGAGTGGCGGCCAGCGCTCAAAAATTATTTTGGCCAAAATGCTGCTGGAAAATCCAGACGTGATCCTGCTTGACGAACCAACCAACTATCTGGACACCGCGCACATTGAATGGCTGATTGAATATCTGAATGATTTTGACGGCGCGGCCATGATTATTTCACATGACTACGATTTTTTGGAACGCGTGACCAACACGATCTGTGACGTGGCATTTGGCAAGATCACCAAGTACCGCGGCAGCTTTAAGCAGGCAATGCGGCAAAAGGCCGAGCGCAAGGAGACCCAGGAGCGCGAATACGAAAAGCAGCAGGAAGTCATTGAAAAGGCAGAGCGGTTTATTCGCAAAAACAAGGCGGGTTCCAAATCAACCATGGCCAAATCCCGTGAAAAGATGCTAGCCCGGATGAAGCGGATTGATCCGCCAACTGATAATCTAAAGGCGACGTTTCACTTTCCTTATGAAAATACCGGTTCTGCCAATGCCTTAAAGGTCAATCAGCTGTCAGTCGGTTATGGTCATCCGCTGCTCGCACCCGTGACGTTTTCGATGACGATGGGTGAAAAGCTGCTGTTTACCGGGTTTAACGGTGTCGGCAAGTCAACTTTGATCAAGTCGATTCTGGGTAAGATCCCAGCACTGCAAGGGACGGCTGCTTTTTCGCCTTCAGCACGGATTAACTACTTTGATCAGGATCTGGTGTGGGATGAACCGAATCTGACGCCACTGGAAACGATTCAAAATCTTTTTCCAACCATGCAGCCAAAAACGATTCGACAAAAGCTGGCCAAAGCAGGGATCAATGCCGCTAATACGCAAAAGCCGCTGTCGTTGTTGTCTGGTGGTGAGCAGACTAAGGTTAAGCTGGCCATTTTGGAACTGACGCCATCAAACTTTTTAATCATGGACGAGCCAACCAATCATTTGGATGATGAAACCAAGGAAGGACTCAAAAAAGCCCTGCAAGAATATCCCGGGAACCTGATCCTGGTCAGCCACGAGCAAAGTTTTTATCAAGGCTGGCTGGATAAGGTCTTAAACGTCGAGAAACTGAGCTTGCGCAAATCATAGTCAAATAAGCAGTCAGCTATAATTAAGCCGGCTGCTTATTTTTATTAAATAAATTAATTGAAATCCGGCTGTCTAAAAGGATTAATCTTATTTTAATTTAGTTTTTTTAAAATGAGTTGACTTTGAATCTAAAAATGTTAAATTCTTAGTCATAAATTAAAAAGATTAAAAAAAGATTAGAAAGGTCGTGCGTAATTATGACGCGAAAAGTTGGTGTTATTGGTTCAGGAAATGTTGGTTCAACGCTGGCTAACAATATGCTGGTAGCAGGGACGGCGGATACGCTGGTATTGATTGATACCAACGAACTAAAGCTGAATTCGGATGCAACCGATTTTGAAGACGCGGCGGCCAATCTGCCAACTCATACCACAGTGGTGCGCAACGACTATGAAGCCCTGGCCGATGCGGATGTCGTCGTGATCGCGGTCGGCAGTATCGGCGTGCAGAATGACGATGCCAAGCATGATCGATTTGTTGAATTGAAGGTTACCAGCAAGGCCGCTAAAGAAGTCGGTACTAAACTAAAAGAAGTCGGGTTCCATGGCGTGCTGGTCTCAATCAGTAATCCTTGTGACGTGATTGCCGCGCTGTTCCAAAAGTACACTGGTCTGCCAAAGACTCAGGTAATCGGGACGGGGACGCTGCTTGATACTTCACGCATGAAAAAAGTCGTTGGTCAAAAGTTTGACGTTGATCCGCGCTCGGTATCTGGCTACAACCTGGGTGAACACGGCAACTCGCAATTCTCTGCTTGGTCACAGGTACGGGTCATGGGTCATCCCGTAACCGAATTGGCTAAGGATCGTGACGATGTTGATCTGGATCAATTGGCTGAAGACGTGCGGGCAGGCGGCTATGTCGTCTTCCATGGCAAAAAGCACACCAACTTTGGGATTGCGGCAGCGGCTCTGCGTCTGGTTACGGCCGTTTTGAATGACGCGCACGCTGAATTGCCAGTCTCCAACTTCCGCGAAGAATACGGCACCTATGTCGGCTACCCTGCCATTATTGGTCACCAAGGACTGGTTCGGCAGCTGCAGCTTGATCTGACTGATGAAGAAAAAGACAAGCTGGCTGCTTCGGCTAAATATATCAAGGATCGTTTTGATGACGTATCTGCCAAGCTGGACAACGAATAAAAACTACAGAAAATGAAAAAGGATGCGTCAAGAGCTGGCGCATCCTTTTTGGTTTTAAAAATAAGCAGCTGCTGATTAATCGGCGCTGACGTATTTTGCCATGTCCTGACCGCTGCTTTCGTAGGCATTGTTGCCATTGAGAGCCCGGAAAATGGCGCGTTCGACAGCGGTATTGCTGGTCGTGACGGCAATCGCAAATGGCCGGTCGTTACGCTTGGCATGGTGCGTGGTCAGCTGACTGATGCGGTGATGAATGCGATCGATGCAGACGACAATCAGATCGGCATCCTTAACGGCCCGTTTGATCTTGCTGCTGGAGACGTTTTCTTCCATTGAGGCATCCAGACTGTAGAAGACGCCGTGGTGCTTGGCAACGACGGCTTTAAGATCCTGCACGCGGTCACGAGCTCCAGTTACCACTAAGACGCGTTTTTGATTTAAGTCGTAATTAAGCTTGTCGCTGTATTCGTGGCGCGTATTTTTAACCTTTTTTGGCTGTTGCAGCTTGCGTGGCGCTTTGGTCGTATCAAACTCGTGCTCGCTGTGGATCCAGCGAATCTCACCAGCCTTAGCGTCACGCATTCCATTTCCGTGATCATAGTAGGCAAAGTCGATGATCATGCCAGGCTTGAGGTTGCGGCTGGCATATTTGTAAGGATCGATCACGATGGTATTGGCATGCGACTCATCCAGAATCGAATTGCCCTTGAGCGTCTTTTTGATCTGCAGGACATCTGAGCCGGCAACTGGTTCCAAAGTGGCATATTCAATAACTTTGGTTGGCGTCGTGCTGATTGCCAGATGGTCATTGGTAACACGATTGATGACGGGCAGTTTGCCATGGATCAAGCGCTGACGGTCCAGCTGCACGACATCGCCATCATTGATTGGAAATGGCAGCTTGTGCAGAATGCTTTCTGAATAGAAACGATGATTGATTTCCGCACCGCTTAACAGACGGTGGACGGGATAGCAGTTGTCGCGTGCCAGCAGTTCGACTTCCGAAAGCTCAGGTGCAGCTGCCGGTTCAGTCGGCGCTTCGTTTTTAGCAGTGACGGGGATGTCTCTTAAATAAGCCTGGTTGGCAGCTGCTTTAGCCGTTGACCGTTCAGGCTGCTTATTGCTTTGCGGTTTTGATGGCGTTTCATGCGGCTTGGGCGTTGGTGCCGCGGTCTGATTGATCAGCTGGCCTAGCGAGATCTTTGGGGCAGTGACGTTACGCCGAATCTGATAGCCTGGCTTGGCAGACTGTTTTTCAGTAGACGTCGGCTCTTTAACCGGCTGCAGCTGATTAAGCAGGTCGACGATGATCGTAAGACTGCGCTGGGTCTGCAGCAGACTTTCCGGGTCGCTGGCAGTATGGTTCAAAAGTTCGATTAGTTCATGACGATAATCATAGACCATCACAAGTACCTCTTTTCTAAAAGTTGACTGATTCCATCTTAGCAAAGCCAAGCGGACATGTCAGTTGTCAAGTATGAGATTATGGATGTTAAGTCAGCTCAAGGGATGCTGAAATCAAAAAGCAGGTCGGTTTTGCTGGCGAAACGCTTATTTAGCTGTTGAATCGGTTATAATAAAGTCAAAATCACAAAGGAAGTTAGTTATGGCTAAGCGCAATATTAAAATTTTTTCGCATAACGATCTGGATGGCTTTGGGGCCCCAGTATTGGTCAAGACAGTCCAAGACGTTATGTTTCCCGATGCTGAGTTTGACTTGACCAGTATCGGTGCCGGTAGAATCGACAGTGAGCTGGACTACTGGTTCAAAAGTCCCGAAGCAGCCACGGCAACGGATGTCTGGATTATGGATATGACGCCAGACAGCGAGCATACGATGCAGGAGCTCAATCAGCAGTTTGCCAATCACTGGCTGGTTTTTGACCACCATGAGACTGAAGCGGCATTGCGGCAAAAGTTTACGGCCAATACGGTTAAGCCTGCTGATGCAAAAATCAGTTCCAGCGCGACCAGTCTGGTATGGGATTGGCTTAAGACGCTGCCTGGCTTTGTTAAGCTGAATCAAGATCGGCAGCAGCAGTTGGCGGAACTGGTGGAGCTGATTCGTGCCTATGATACGTGGGATTGGCAAAATGATCCCGATATGAGCGAAAAAGAGCGTCAGGCAGCTGATGACTTTAATCAGTTGTTCTGGTTTTATCCGCTTGATCATTCCGAAGCCTTTGTGCAAAGCGTTTTTGACAAAGGCTGGACGGCGTATCGTCAAGACAATGACCTGCTGATTCAAACCTTGAACGAACGGCGGGCCAAGTACTTAAAGTCGCACTTAAAAGACGTGGTTGAGGCAACGGCAGATGGGCACCGCTTTGGAATCGTCTATGCCAGCGACTATAAATCAGAGATCGCGCATGAGCTGTTGGTACAGCAGCCGGATCTGGATGCTGCGCTGGTAATCAGTCCCAAGAGCGTTTCTTTACGCAGCAATGGCAAAGTCGACGTGGCAAAGTTTGCGGAAACCTATTATCAAGGCGGCGGTCATGCCGATGCAGCCGGCGGACGATTGGATATTAACCCAATTCGCTTAGGTGAGCAGGCGGTTGCTGATGAGCTTGAACAGATGACAAGCGTCAAAAAAGAAGAAAAAGCAGAGACTGAAAGCACGCTGGCAGATAATCTTGATCCAGACATGGCAGCCAAATTAGCAGCCTTGTTTGGCAAAAAAGAAGACTAAAAAAATCGGGTTCGTCAATTGGCGAATCCGATTTTATTTTGGCTGTTCTGCTACGCTGCCACGCTCAACCAGCTTGAACGGTACCAGTTCGGAAGGTGCGTTGCCGAGCAGGTCTAAGACGCTGTTAACGCCGATTTGATAAAAGTCCTGGGTAACGCTGGTCAATTGTGGATCTGTAACCTCGCAAAGAAAGGTACCATCAATGCTGACGATGGAAAGATCTTGCGGCACCTTGATTCCCATCTGCGCGGCCTGACGCATGATGCCCATTGCAACCAGATCACTGGCAGCAACGACCGCGCTCAGTTTGAGGTCAGCCCAGTACTGCATGATGGTTTGGCCAGCCTCATAGCTGTAATCGCCATATTGAATCCAATCCTGTTCAATTGGCAGGTGGTGTTCATACATGGCCTTTTGATAGCCGGCGCGGCGCTGGAGACCGGTATGTGAATGATCAATGCCAAAAAGACCAATGCGGCGGTGGCCTTTTTTAATTAAGTATTCAACGCTTTGAGCAGCCAATTCAGTATTATCAGAACTGATAAACTGTAGCGGCAATTCATAAGAGTAGTTGGAAACCAGCCTAACCGGCAGCTGTGAATCCTGCAGCATTTTAAGACTTTGCGGATCAATCTGGCTGCCAATCAGCAGAATACCGGCGCGCGGACCGGCCGTGGCATCTTTAATCGCTTGGTGGAGCAGCTGGGGACTGTGATTGCCGGCATAAAGGATAATAATATGATGATTATGGGCCAGGGCTGTCTGCTGCATGCCATCCAAGATCCCAGTTGAAAAATTGGTTGGTGGATTGCTGACGATTACGGCAATCTTGTCACTGGAGCGCGTTGCCAGTTCTGCGGCCGCGCTGTTTTTCTGATAGCCCAGTTTGGCAGCTGCATCCCAGACGCGTTGGGCAGTCTGAGGAGTATAGGTATTGGCTTTTTTTGCCATCACTCGTGAAACCGTCGCAATTGAAACCCCGGCTTGACGAGCAACGTCTTTGATGGTGGGTTTATTGGCGACCATTTTAATCAGCCTTCTTTCATAGCGCGATTTATATATACATTATATCATGCAAGTGTTTTCTGTAAACGCTTACTTTGGCGGTCGATTCGAACTGATTTAATGTCAATACGTAATTTTGATGCAAAACGATTCCATTAGCTTATGTTAAAAAATTAGTGAAGTTGAAAATTGTACTATGTAAAAAATCTTCAGTTGCGGAAAGTGGCTGAAGATTTTTTACTCTAAATTAAGTATTATCAATGATTTTAAGTAACTAAATTTTATTATGACTGTTTTGAAAACATAGTTGAATCTAAGGGGTAATTAGTTTGCCTTGAACTAGAAGATTTTGCAGCTCACGTTCAGTCTGTACGTGGCGAAGCTTGCTTAACCAACTATCATCTTGAACGCTGCGTAATAAATTAGCTAGCAGTTCTAAATGCTTTTCTTGATCTATAGGTGCTAAACCAACGACGAAATTGATGTCCTTTTTTGAATCGTCAATGCGAAAGGGTGTCTTGAAGTACGTAAAGTTAACACCCAGTCGATTAACACCTGCATTATAGGAGGCATGGGCTAAAAGGATACCTTTACCGATTGCCATATAGTCACCATGTTCTTTGGTTAGTTTAACGATTTGATCAATGTAACGTGGTTGAACTGTACTGTCATCTACTAAGGGCTGCATTGAGACTCTTACTGCGCTTTCCCAGTCCATTGGTTCGCGAATCAGTTTAACGTGCTTTTCCAACAATGGATCTTGCAGTCCTGCTTTGCTTTCAGCAGATGGCTTTTTGAAGTAGCTACGCAGAGCCTGCTCTAAGCTTTGGGGATCAACGATACGGGCATAGTTTGCGATAATATCCATAATGGAGGAGACTTTAATTTGAGAAAAATCACTTGAGAGATTGAATGTTGTAAATCCTGCATTTTGTAACTGATAGTCGATATGTTCCCAATCTGAGTTATTGGGGATGACTGGGACGGTTAATACTGGACATTCTTTTTGAGGTAGACTGGTCGTACTGAGAACGAGTTTGATGTTTTTTAGGGAACAATTTTCGTATTGAAAAATATTGTATGGTCCTACAAATCCAACATTGGGATAGCGCTGTCTAAGCTGTGTGAGTAGTAACTGCGAGGTGCCAATTCCACTGGAACATACAACCAATACTTCACTAATGGGGGTTGGTGGTAGGACAGTTTGACTTGAACTGCGCATTGCTCCACTGAAGTAGGCGGTGATAAGTGCTATTTCGTCTTCAGAAAGGGTTGAATTTACAAATTTATTGAAGGGAGCCACTGCTATTTTAGTAAGTTCAAACGTTTCACGATAGTTGGTTTTCATTCGCTCCAATAGCGGATTGTGGTATCGAATGTTAAATTTTACGCGACAGTAGGTTGATGCCAAGTGAGCTGTTAGATTCTCATTTAGACTTCCGACCTCAGCAGGCAACTTAACGCCAGCTTTTTGATTGAATCTTTGAATGACTTTTGTGGTAATCGGTTGAATCTTTTTGATTAATGGGCTGCTTAGATTTATGTGCTGAAATGCTTGAGTATTGACGATTTTTGAGATGTATCGTGACTCCATTTGATTCTCAACACCATAGTCTTTTAAAAGTTGTGTTGCCCAGTCATAGCTAAATGATTGGTCTGCTTCAGCATTGTCTGCAGTAAGGCGGTAGCTTTGATTTTCAATTCTAGATAGTAGCCATTGTAGGTATGAATTTAAAATGCTGTTTGAATCATCTGTAAGGATATTACCGGTAGCTTTTTCGAAGAGCTGCAGATGTTCGGATATACGAGAATCACTTGATGGCTGAAAGAAAGGGGATATTAATTTCAGTAGACTCTGAAGATGTTCGAATACCCAACTGCGCTGTACGGTTTCATCCCCTACGATACTTTTGCCAGATTTAAAATTTTTTATAAACAACTCATTTGGCAGAGTAACTGCAATTTCGTTGAGATCTTTGATGATTGTATTTTTACTAGTATTAAAGATGTTCGTTAGCTGATTGAGTGAAGTTGTATCACGTGAGATAAGGAAAAATATTTCAGTAAGTTGACGTTGATTCTTTGCCAATTTACTAAACTGCGGAAAACTATCAAAAAAACTGGCGAAATCTGTTACGGTTTCGTCTTTTTTGTATTTTCCAGCCAGTTGTTGGCGAGTCTCATCGGGAAGAAGATATCCGATACCACGAATATTCTCGATTTCGTATAGTCCCTCTGTCTCTAGCTCTTTGTTGACATGGTTGATGACATAAAAAATACTTCGACGCGAAAGATGTAGTTTGTTTTCAAGAGCTTTTAAAGAAACCACCGATGGCGAATTTACAAGCTCGAGCAACATTTCGTTTCCATGTTTAACATGACTAAATTCTATCAACACCATTCCCCCAAACGTAATTTATTTATCTAGTTTACTTTTTGCACAATTTTAAGGTACATTATTGCACTTGTGAGAATATTGTCAATTCAATATTATGAAACCGTAAACAAAAGGAAATGAGGTGATCAAGTGGCGTTGGATCTATTAAATAAACAGACCGTTCAAGTTGTAGATGGGAGAGATTTAACCTGGCAAGATGCAATTTGCAAAGCATCGCAACCATTAATCGATAATGGGACGGTTGGTAATGACTATGTTGATTCAATGATTGATGTCGTTGAAGAAAAAGGCCCATATATCAACATTGGACCCAATATCGCACTAGCACATGCGCGACCAAGTTCAAGTTGTAAAAAAATAGGTTTAGCCTTAATGAAAACAAATCATGTAGTTAACCTAACTGATGAAAAGCATCCAGTTACATTATGGTTCGTTTTGGCAGCTACTGACAGCAACAGTCACTTAGGAGTTATTCAAAAACTTTCTGAGGTTTTGATGAATGGCGAAAATGTGCAGCGATTGTTGAGAGCAACGACGGTTGATGAAATATTAAGAGTTTTCAAATAGCCGAAGGGGGAAAATATCATGAAGTTTGAAGCATTATGCCAAAGTGGCTTGGGTAGCAGTTTTATGGTTCAGATGAACATTCAAAACCTGCTAAAGCAGGAAAACGTTAAGGAAGACATTCAAGTAGATCACTCTGATATTGGTAGTGCAACTCCGGATCAAGCGGATTACTTTTTCTTGGATCCTACTCTTGAAACTTCTGCAGGTAACCTTCCCAAAGACCGACTGATTATATTGAATAGTTTGGTTGATCCAAACGAATTGAAAGAAAAAGTCAACGCTATTTTGGACAAGGAAGGTATCGAGCATAGCTAAAGAAAGGTTTAGTGGCTCACAGATTTAGTTTTTAAAAATATGTAGTTAAGCAATTATTCAATAAATGAGCCGCTTTGAAGATGGAACGGAGGAAATGACTATGAATGGAATATTGAATCTATTTGTCAGTATCGTTCAAAGTCCTGCCATGTTGGTTGGTTTACTTGCGGTATTGGGACTGATTTTACAGAAGAAAAAGGCTACTGAAGTTATTCAAGGCGGGATTAAGACTTTTGTTGGCTTCTTAGTACTTACAGGCGGTGCAGGAATTTTAAGTAACGCTTTAACACCTTTTGCCAAAATGTTTAAGTTTGCTTTACATGTACAAGGGGTTGTACCAAGTAACGAAGCAGTGGTTGCCATTGCTTTAGTTAAGTATGGTTCTGTTACTGCTCTAATTATGTTGGTTGGTATGATTGTCAACATTTTATTGGCTCGTTTTACAAAATTTAAGTATATCTTCTTGACTGGTCAAGCAATGCTTTACGTTTCATGTCTTGCTGCTGTTATCTTGGTTAGTGCAGGTATGGGATCGGGTTGGCAAACGATTCTGCTTGGAGGTTTGTTTGAAGGTACTTTGTTGACTGTTACGCCAGCATTATGTCAGCCATTTATGCGGAAGATTACCGGTGGCGACACAGTTGCTATGGGACATACCGGCAATATTGGCTATGCAATTGCTGGTTGGTGTGGCAAGCTCTTCGGCAATTCAAAGCACAGTACTGAAGATATCGAATTTCCAAAAGCTTTAGGATTTTTGCGTGATTCTACTGTTTCTATCACTTTACTGATGGGGATTGTATATATTGTTCTTGCAATTGTTGCAGGGCCACATTTTGTTGAGACTAAATTGAGTGCTGGTACTAATTACATTATTTATGCCTTTATTCAAGCTGGTACTTTTGCAGCTGGCTTTGCTGTTGTTTTGCAAGGTGTTCGTCTGATTTTGGCTGAAATTGTTCCAGCCTTCCAAGGTATTGCTATGAAGTTAGTTCCAAATTCAAAACCTGCTTTGGACGTTCCAATCATTTTCCCATATGCTCCAAATGCTGTTCTGCTTGGTTTCTTTGTAAGTTTCCTTGTAGGTACTATTTCAATGTTCATTATGGTTGGTATGCACACTACGGTTATTATCCCAGGTGTTGTTGGTCACTTCTTCTGCGGTGCTGCAGCTGCTATTTATGGTAATGCATTTGGTGGTCGTCGTGGTGCGGTTATCGGTTCTGCTGTAAACGGATTACTGATTAGTTGGTTACCACTTTACATCCTGCCGGTTCTTGGTGATCTTAAGATGGCTGCTTCAACTTTTGCTGATACAGATTACCTAATTCCAGGGATCTTGCTTGGTAAATTAGGATCATTTGGTTCTGTTGCTCTGACTTGTGGGATTATCGGCTTTACTGTTGTCGTTATCTTAGTCAGTGTATTAATGAAGTCACCAAAGCAAGCTGAAAACAAGTAGTGATTAGGCTTTTAATACCAATTTTGATAGCTGCTTGGCTCCAGCATTGGTGCTGGGTAGCTATTTTTTTACCCAAAAATGGAGGATAACCATGGAAAAACAAGAAATGAGAGCAGTTGATGCACTGCGGTTCTTAAGTGTTGATATGATTCAGAAAGCCAACAGTGGACACCCCGGTGTAGCTATCGATGCTGCACCAATGGCGTATGCATTGTGGGAAAAAGTTATGAATTTTAATCCGAATGATGAGAAGTGGTTGAACCGAGACCGCTTTGTTCTGTCAGCGGGACACGGATCCTCTTTATTATATAGTTTGCTTTACTTCAATGGATTTGGGTTAACAATTGATGATATAAAGCAGTTCCGTCAATTAGGCTCTAAAACGCCTGGACATCCTGAATATGGATGGACAGCTGGGGTGGATGCAACTACTGGTCCGTTGTCTCAAGGACTTGCAATGTCGGTCGGAATGGCTTTGGCTGAAAAGCACATGGCGGCTATCTATAATAAACCAGGCTATAACGTAATCGATCACTATACGTTTAGCTTAATTGGTGATGGTGATTTGATGGAGGGGTTAAGTGAAGAAGCGCTTAATATTGCTGGTGATAAAGGCCTAAACAAGCTGATTGTGCTTTATGATTCAAATGATGTTTCTCTGGATGGTCCTCTTAGTTTGAGTACGAAAGAAAATGTCAAGGCACGAGTAGAAGCAGCTGGTTGGGATTATAGTCGAGTTGAGAACGGCAATACTGATGTTGATGCGATAATTAATGCCATCAATACCGCTAAGAAGACTGATATGCCATCTTTGATTGAAATAAAAACCACGATTGGCTATGGAGCTCCTGGTGCCGGCACTCATAATGTACATGGGGCTCCTCTTGGTGAAGAGGGCATCAAGAAAATGCGTGATTTCTATGACTGGAACCTTGCACCTTTTGAGTTTACTGATGAAATTCAAAAATGTTTTGATGAAGCAGTAAAAGCAAAGAAGCCAAGCTATGACGCATGGCAAAAAATGTTTGCTGAGTACCAAAAAGAGTATCCGGAAAACGCAACTCGGCTTAAGACAAGCAAACTTAATATGGATAACATTACAACCAGTTACAAACCAGGTGATGAGGTAGCTACGCGAGTCGCCAGTTCTGAGATTTTACAAGAAGTGGCTGAGCATAATCCGCAGTTCTGGGGCGGTGCTGCTGACCTAGCCTCATCTAATAAAACCTATCTTGCAGATGATGGCGACTTTACCAAGGAAAATCCAACTGGGAGAAATGTGTTCTTTGGTGTTCGAGAATTCGGCATGGCTGCGGCGGTTAATGGTATGAATCTGCATGGCGGGAATCGAGCTTATGGAAGCACGTTCTTTGTATTTACGGATTATCTCCGAGCAGCGGTTCGTTTGGCAGCTATTATGCATTGCCCATCTATTTTTATTGGATCACATGACTCGATTGCGGTTGGTGAGGATGGGCCAACTCATGAACCAATTGAACAGCTTTCCAGTTTTCGTGCAATGCCAGGTTTAAATTTGGTTCGCCCAGCTGATGCAAATGAAACCTTGGCTGCCTGGAAATTAATTGCTAAGACGAATAATCGCCCAACGATGCTTGTTACATCACGGCAAAAACTTCCTGTTCTGGGTGAAACTATTGATGCCCCGGTTGAAAAAGGTGCATATATTGTATCTAAAGAAGAAGGAGAACAGCCGGATGGTATCTTGATTGCAGCTGGTTCTGAAGTTTCATTGGTATTGCAAGCGCAAAAACTTCTTAAAGAAAAAGGCAAGGACGTTCGAGTGGTATCAATGCCGTGCATGAACCTATTTAAAGAGCAGGATGATCAATACAAAGAATTCATTTTGCCAAGTCAAATTGAAAAGCGAATGGCTGTTGAAATGGGCGCATGTCAAAGCTGGTATGAGTTTACTGGCCTGCATGGCAAAGTCATGGGTATCGACCGGTTTGGCGCCAGTGGTAAGGGCTCTAAGGTAATTGAGAAGTATGGGTTCACACCAGAACATGTAGCCGAAGAGTTTATGAGAATGTAGATAAGGCGGTGATGTGTTGGCAGACTAAACAATGAAACTTAAAATTTGAACCCTAAATCTAGACATCCCTCTATTGCTATAAATTTAATCCATTTGAAGAGACTGGGATCCCAGCCTCTTTTTGTTTAGTTGAGTGCTATCACAATCGTCTTTAAGGAATGAGAGGAGAAGACTATGTCGCAAATTATTAAAGGAATTGCTGCCAGTGACGGAATTGGAATTGCTAAAGCATATACCCTTACGGAACCTGATTTAAGTTTTGAAAAAAAGCAGATTGACGATCCGGTTGCAGAGTATCAACGGATTGAGGATGCTTTTAACCAGTCGATCTCAGAACTGGCGGCCATCAAACAAAATGCCAAAAGCCGCTTGAGCGATGAGGAGTTGGAAGTCTTTGACGCGCACATCGCCATTCTATCCGACCCAGAAATGAAGAACCAGATCAAAGACGAAATCGAAAACCAGCACATTTCCGCCGAAGAAGCCATGACGGACGTAACGACCAATTTTGCCAATGTTCTGGCCGCCATGACCGACAACAAGTACATGCAGGAGCGGGCCGCTGACGTTAAAGACGTTGCCAAGCGGGCGCTGAGCCATCTGCTGGGCAAGCAGCTGCCAGACATCGCCTCCATCAGTGAGCCAGTCGTAATCATTGCTAAGGAGATCACGCCATCCGATACCTCGCAGATGGATGCCAAGTTCGTCAAGGGGCTGGCAACCGATCTGGGCGGCCGGACCAGCCACGCGGCAATCATGGCGCGGACATTGCGGATCCCAGCCGTAGTCGGTGCCGAAGACGTTACGAGCACGATCAAGAACGGCGATATGGTCATTGTAGATGGGCTGCACGGTGACATCATCGTTGATCCAAGCCAGGCTCAGATCGATGAGTATCAAGCCAAGGCGGACTCATTTGAAAAAGAGCGAGCTGAATGGGCCAAACTGGTGGACGCGCCATCTGTTTCCAAGGACGGCCAGCACTTTGAGATTGCGGCCAATATCGGCACGCCCGATGACGTAGCTGATGCCCTCAAGCAGGGGGCTGATGGCGTCGGCCTGTTTAGGTCTGAATTCCTGTACATGAGCAGCGATCACCTGCCAACCGAAGACGAGCAGTTTGAAGCCTACAAAAAAGCAGTCGTGGGCATGCAGGGCAAGCCGGTCGTCGTGCGGACGCTGGACATTGGTGGCGACAAGCCGTTGAACTACCTGCCGCTGCCCGAAGAGATGAACCCGTTCTTGGGCTACCGGGCAATTCGAATCTGCCTGCACCGGCCTGACATCTTCAAGACGCAGCTGCGCGCCTTGATTCGGGCCTCCGAATTTGGTCCCGTTGAGATCATGTTCCCAATGATCGCAACTCTGGCTGAGCTGCGTCAGGCTAAGGCAATCTACCAGGAATGCAAGGATGAGCTGCAAAAGGATCACCCGGGTCTAGGCGACAACGTCAAGATCGGAATGATGATCGAAGTGCCATTGGCGGCATTGTATGCCGATCAATTGGCTAAGGAAGTCGACTTCTTCAGTATCGGGACCAATGACCTGATTCAGTACTGCTTTGCGGCCGACCGGGGCAATGACGCGGTTTCCTACCTGTATCAGCCGCTCAACCCAGCCTTTTTGCGGTTGATCAAGCATGTGATTGACGCCGCTCATGCCAACAACACCAAGGCGGCCATGTGTGGCGAAATGGCTGGTGATCAGCTGGCTATGCCATTATTGCTGGGCATAGGACTGGACGAGTATTCCATGAGTGCCAGCTCGATTCTGCGGACGCGGAGCATGATGAAGGATCTGGATACCAAGGAATGCGCCAAGTGGGCCAATGATGCCATCAACCTGTGCTACACGGCTGATGAAGTGGAAAAGATGGTTAAGACACGGCTCGGAATGAACTGATCATCGTTAAATTAAATTGAAAATATATCGCTAAAATCAATAGGCAGCCAGTCTTTGTAAGTTGATGCAGGAACTGGCTGCCTATTTTGGTATAAAAAAGCACTGTTTTGGCATGTACCGAAAACAGTGCGGTTATCTTGATTAAATGTTCAACAAATCAGTAGGCTGGTGAAGCAAAAAGTCACCATCCATGATCTTTTCAGGGGTAGCGGCGCCATATAGTGCTGCGGCAAATTTAACCCCAGCGGCGTGTGCGGCCTTTTCATCATTTATCGTATCACCAACATAGACGGCAGTTTCAGGTGCGGCATGCATTTGATCTAATGCTGCCAAAACCGGCTCTGGGTCAGGTTTATGGCGATCGGTATCATTGGAGGTGATGACAATGTCAAATAGCTTGGCAAAGGCAAATAGATTGGCAAAATGATGATCGTACTCATCACGCAGTTTGGAAGTGGCAATTGCGATTTGAATGTCGGGACTTTGCGACAATTTTAGCAAAGTTTCTGGAATGCCATCAAAAACCTGGATACGATCCTCTCGTTGATAAGCCAGCTTAAACCATTCCTGTTGCATTTGGCGACGCAATTTGTCATCGGCTACGCCAGCAATTTTTAAGGCATCCATCCCGGTAATACCAAACAGATCATGCTTTTTTTGCTCAACATCGGCCGGATCAGTATGGTAGCCGTGCTTCTCCAAGATTTCGATCATTGCCGGCATGTACATGTCAATCGTATTGATCAAGGTGCCATCAATGTCGAAAATATAGTTCTTAATCATAAAATCCTCCTGTGTACGGATCATACCCTCAACGTTTCAATTGTACCGCAAAACATTTTATGACAAAATACGTTAGTTGCTAGTTTGTAACATTCCCATGACTTCTAAATTATGGGTCAGCATAATTGCCTCAATGTTCATTTGCAGACCACCCAGACTACGAGTAAGTGTATGTTCAATGTCCTGTCGCGTTAGATCAGCAAAGCAGCTCTCAATTCGGCGCCGAATTTTTTTGAGTTGCCGGCTGTTGTGTTGTTTGGCGAACCGCATATTGGAACGGTATGGCGTCCATAGCTGATAGCCCATTTGCGAAAAAATATGCTGGAGCTTTTTACCAACATAACCCACATCGGCAATGACAAAAGGACATGGACAATTCTCGATAACTTCTGGAGCAGCCTTAGCGTCATGAATTGAGGCTGGAGTAAGTTCATAGTTAAGAATCAGTCCTTGCGTATCCGTAACCACGTGTACCTTGAAGCCGTAATAATACTTTTGTTTGGTAGCGTTGTATCCAATATCCGCAAAGCATTGGAACAAAATCGCCCGAAACTTGCGGTGATCTTGACACAGCGGCAATGGGAAGCTGTCAATAATGGCGATATCACCATAACTGGACATCTCAATTAGGCCAGAGCGAATTGACTGGAAAATAGGAATCAGATTTTTACAGCGACGCATAAACCGAGAATACTCCAACATTGGCAGAGAAGGCATTACGTCACTGACCAACTGGCAGAATTTCCGCCAAGTTGCGACCTGGTACTGAACCTTCAAGCACATTAATGCCAGCAAAGCAGCATCAGACAGCTTGGAGTTTTCAATATTTCGACGCTCCAGGTATTTTCTGGATGCATAACGCTTAAGCAAATGACTCATCATTAAGCAACAGCGACTGAATTTGATTTGAAAATCATGACGATAAAGCTTAAACTGAAAGTGGTTCAACATAGCTAAGACTCCTTTTTGTTTTTTGTCACTTATGAGTCTAACTATGTTGGGCTTTTTTTGTTAAATATTACGAACTAGCAATTCGCATGACAAAATATTGAAAAACGCGCTACCTGACTTTGCCGAGATAACGCGCGGAACCGTTATAAGAGATTTTTATTTATTGGCACCAACAACGCCGAAACCGCCGTCCCAGCCAATCTGTTCGCTGGCAGCCAGGGTCATCTGCAGAAAACCGGTTGCTTCCATTTCACGGGCCCGCTTGAGCTTACTGGCATTTAATACCCGCAGCGCGCTGGATGCCAATACCGATTTAAAAGCTGCCTTGGCATCTTCATCATCGCCGGCAACCAGGACCGTTGTTGGCAGCTCGCCAATTTTGCCGCTCTGCAAAGTAGCCGCGAAATTATTGTTAAAAGCCTTTAAAACCTTGCTTTCAGGCAGCAGCTTCTGGAGTTGCTGGGCAGCTGAGCTATCAGCGGGGACGACTAATTCATCCCAGGTTTCAAAATTCAATGGATTGGTGATATCAACAACGATTTTACCAGCCAGTTCAGCTTGGTACTGTTTGGCAAGGGACGCCAGTGCTGGATATGGTACGGCCATAACCACGATTTCGCTGCTGAACAGTCAATGGAAGATTCTGATCATGCGCGAACTGCTGTTGCATTCAAGTGAAAGATACAGTGAGCTGCAGCATAGCGTTACCGGCATCAGCCAAAAGATGCTTACCCAAAGCCTGCATGAGATGACAGCTGATGGAATCGTACAACGTCAAGCTTTTCCATAAGTACCGCCACATGTTGAGTATCGTCTGACCGAGCTGGGCCAAAGTACGGATCCAATCCTAAAAGCCATGCATAACTGGGGCAATCAGTATCTGGCCAGTCATCCCGAAAAACGCAGGACGAATAAACAGCCGGAAACTAATTTTGCGCAAAAACGACCATAGTCAAAAGAGGCTGGGAAAAAACCATGCCTCAAATTGAAAACCCGGATGATTCGCAAGATAATTGCGGATCATCCGGGTTTTATGTATACAGGAACCAAACTCCTGTTATGATAGAAATAACCACAAATCAACCAAAAGGAGTCGATTCCCATGTATCAAAATTGTACCACATCATATTGTGAATTTGATTAATGATTTCGTCAATTCCATTCCTAATGAGGTATTACTTGATGCCGGTGACCATAATAAATCAACTGGTCGTCCAGCAGTTCATCCTGGAATTCTTTTGAAAGCCATTCTTTACGGCTATTCTCGTCGGCAGTTTTCAGGGCGCAAGATTGAATTGATGATGCAAGAAAACTTGCCTATGATGTGGCTGGTTCAGCAACAGACCTTCTCCTACCATACGATCAATTCCTTCATTACCAATGAAAAGACCGCCCAACTATTGAAGAGAGTCTTTATACAGTTTACTGGGAAGCTTCATGAATTAGGCTTGATTACCCAAGATGCCCTGTTCATTGATGGGACAAAGATTGAAGCCAATGCCAATAAGTATTCGTTCGTCTGGAAACGTTCCACCGAGAATTATCAAGCCAAACTGGAAGAGCACGTTGGTGAGCTCTATGATGAACTAGTTGAAAATGATGTCAAACCGGCGATTGAAAAAGAAGAAATGAAGACCGTTCACGGCGTTGAAACCATTACTGACCAGCTGGAAAAAGAAGTAGAACAACTTAATCAAGCTATCGAAGCTGAACCAAAGATTATCAAGGGTGGTTTTGAAAACAAACGAAAACGCCGCAAAGTCAAGAAGTACATTCGTAAGCTAAAAGAAGACTATCTTCCAAGGTTAAAGAAGTATCATCAACAAATGGCAACGTTTGGAAAACGTAACAGCTATTCAAAGACTGATCACGACGCCACCTTTATGCGAATGAAGGAAGATCCGATGCTCAACGGACAGCTTAAGCCGGGATACAATCTTCAAATTGCGACGAACAACCAGTTCACGATTGACTATGATATTTACAGCAACCCAACTGACACGCGGACTTTAGTACCATTTTTAAAGCAAATGGAGTGCCGCGAAATGTTTGAAACAATCGTCGCCGATGCCGGTTATGGCAGTGAATACAATTATACAGTAATCATTGATGAGTTAAATCAACAGGTATTGATTCCCTACAGCACTATGGATCGTGAACTAAAGAAACGTTATAAGTCCAATCCAAAATATCCAGACAATTGGATCTACAACGCCGAAGACGACGACTACATTGATCCACAGGGAGTTCGTTTCGATTTTAAACGGTACAGCAAACGACACGACAAGTATGGCTTTGAACGAAACTTTAAGGTATATGAGGCCAATGCCTTTCAACTGAATAAAACAGCCAGTGAAGCTTCCAGAACAAAGAAGGCTCAGCGATTGCGCCAAATTTACGTGAATGGCACGTGGAATTATTTCCGAAACCTGGTCAAGACCGCGATTCAAAGCGATGAGGGTCATGCCATCTATCGGCGACGCAAATTTGACGTTGAGCCTGTTTTCGCACGTCTAAAACAAAATATGGGTTATCGCAGAACCAAACATCGAGGAAAACAGGGGGTTAAAAATGCCTTGGGGTTAGCGTTGATGACACTCAATCTGGAAAGATTAGCAGATTGGGCACGTCAAAAGGCAACCCAGGGATAAAAATATAAATATAAACGAGAAAATACCGGACAAAATCAGTCGTTAAACGACCGCTTTTGTCCGGTATTTCATTTAAGTTAAGAGGAAAAAACTATATTTTCAGATGAATTTTAGAGAATAGTAATATTAAAAATCGCTAGAAATCAACGTTTTCAGCAACGTGGTTCCTAGCGATTCTTTAATTTTGAGACTTTTTTCCCAGCCTCTTGATTATTTGTTAAAAGTGTCAGATTCGACTTCACGGATAAAGTCAGCCAAGTGCTTGTAGTAGACGTCAGGGTTGTCGATCATATGGTGATGACCCCCATTTGGCGTGGTAACCAATTTAGCGTTTGGAATTTCTTTTTCCATAGTCTTGGCAGTGTCCAAAGGCATGGTTTCGTGGTCCCCAAACGTCAGCAGGGTTGGCACCTTGATGTTCTTTAATTGGTCGCGGAAGTGCCAGTCTTTGAGCTTGCCAGTAATCACGAACTCGTTATCACCCTGGAAGACGTTGTAGACAGCTGTACCGCCAAGATCCTTGACGTGGTAAAGCTTGGATGGCTGCTTACGGTCGACGAAGTTTTCGTTAAGAACCTGGACGTCGGCTTGGTAGCGATCGTTGTCGTAGTCGTTGTTCTTTTCGCATTCCTTCATAAAGGCAACTTCTTCAGCTGGCAGGACGTCTTCGCGAACCTTGTTGACATGAGAAACGTATTCATCGATTTCATCAACCATTGAGGAGATGATGGCGCCTTTCAAGTGCTGACCGTATTTAACGGCGTATTCTTGAACCAGCAGTCCGCCCCAGCTTTGGCCAATCAAGTAGAAATTATCGATCCCCAGCTTTTGACGTACTTCTTCGACCTCATCCAAGAAGTACTCGTAAGTTAGGTACTTGTCGGCAATCTTAGGATCAGAATAGTCTGGCTGATCAGAGTACAAAGAGCCTAATTGGTCATACATATGAACTTGAACGTTAAGTCCCTGTTTTTTTAATTGATCGGCAGCATCTTCCCAGTATTCATGATTGCCGCCAGGGCCACCATGCAGTGCAAGCAGATGAATGTCACCTTCACCTTGTGTGTTGGTCCATAAATGATAACCGTTATCAAGGGTTAAAATCGTTGTACCTTGTTTCAAAATCGTCAACTCCCATTCTCTCAGATATAAACGCTAAATAAATGGTTTAAAAACTATTTTACGTTTTTTATTAGATGACGTAAACCAAAAACACTGCCGCTTTGGCAAATCTGACAGAAAAACTACGGTAATTTTTCAAAATCAGGCAAAAACAAGGCTGAATTTTCGGTCATGATCTGATAATTGATCTTTTCATTGCCGCGCAGAGTCATTTCATAGTCGGTACCACAGATTACCAGCCGCAATTGATGGCCCTTTAACAGTCGATGGAAAACAGGCTGCAGCGGTAAGGTGAGATCCACGAACTCATTTGGATAGAGCGGCTCCGTGATGGCCGGATCATGGGGGTTCTGCAGATTGATATGACCATAGGAGATCACTTTGTAAGGCGTAGGCTCATTTTGCAGCTTGAACTCGCGCAGATCATCATATTTCCAATGATAGCCCAGCGAAAGACCGTTACGGCTCAATAAAACAGGATCCTCGGTTAGGCGCTTAGCCGATCCCTGGTCGATCAGAAATACGGAAAGCAGGCCATGATCATGATCACTAGCAGCTCGCAGTTTTACGGTTGGCGTGCCGCGCAGCAGATAGTCGTCAGTTAGCGGTGCGGTCTGATAGCTGAGACTAAAGCGATTCTGCTCGCCTAACAGGGCCTTTTTCCAATGAGCGGGATGAGCACACCAATCCTGGTAGATCTCGGTCTGCCATTGATAGTCGGTAAAATCGCGAGTTGGCGTTACCAATGGCTCTTTTTCACTCAGTTTTTGGTGAGCGTTGAGATAGAAATTGGCACTGTGATCCTCATGCCAGTTTTGGTAGGCAGTCCAGATTTCAGGCGTGGCATTGTCTTGAACCAGTACGGCCGGCAGCAGGGCATCGGCATGGTTATCGATTTCCCAAAGTTTATTAGAAAGCCAGAGATTCACCATATCGGTAAAGTCTAGCGAGCGAAAAGCATTAATGTAGATATGCTTGCCTTGATGCAGGATCAGCTTGCTGTTGGCTGCATTTTTCTTCAAACCGTCATAAAGAGCTTTGACGTTGCTTGGCTTAACGTTGTCGTCATTGAGCCCATGGACCATCATAACGCTGGCTTTGATTTGATCGATCTGTTTCCGATAATTACGTCGTTCCCAAAAATCATTGTAGTTGCCGGTTTGACGATCCATTGCCAGATTCATCTGGGCCAGATAGCGATTATTGATCTGCTCAACTCGCCGATAGTCGCCAGGCCGCTTGGTACGGCTAAAGCATTCAGCTGCCAGCGTATCGGCATCCTCGCCTTGAAAACCACCGGCTGCTCTGACCAGACCATTTTCACGATAATAGTCATACCAACTGGAAATGGCGGCCTCACTGATGATGGCTTTAAGTCCCTTTACGCCAGTCGTGGCAACGGCTGTCGAAAGCGTTCCTAGATAAGAGCGTCCCGTCATTGCCACGTTGCCATTGCACCAATCGGCTTTGACAGCCAGGCCGCTGGTACGATCGGAAAAAGCCGTTCGGTCGCCGTGCAGCCACTCAACTACAGCCTGCATCGATTCAACCTGTTCTGGCGAGCCGCATGTCTGCAGGCCATCAGAATCTCTGGCACCAATTCCGGCACAGTAGACAGAGGCGAAACCGCGGGGAGCCAGATAGTCGTTTAGCGTATAGGTTGGTGTCTGACTAAGGGTTTCAGTGGCTTTTGATGATCCCTTAATCATCTGATGACGTGGATGGGCATTAAACGTTGGCTCAGCAGGCGCAATTTGACCTGGTTCTTTGCGACTCAATGCTTGATTGACATTATGGGTTGCTTTTACGCCCCATTCATCGTTGGTTCCTTGGTTGTATGGACTGGCGGTAAAGACGGCAGGGACTTTTAACCCTTGATTGGATTCAGCGGGCCGCATGATCTCGACTTTTACCAAATCGGCTTGATCGTCAAAATCGGTATCGACGTCGGTTTCAACATAAACGACCTCATAGATGAAATCGTGCGGATCAAAAACGGCGAGCGACTTGCCATTAAAAAAGATTGGCTTTTGGTCAGCAGGCAGTTCGTGAGCCCATTTCAGCAAGCCTTGAGCCGTCAGCGCATCCAGCAGGGTTTGACCATTTTTGGTATGAGTGTTCAAAAGGTCATAGAACGCCGCAATCACGTCTGCGGTCGTCCATTGTTCAAAATGATGGTGCAAAAGCTGCATCTGATCCATCGCCGCCAATGGATCAGTAATTGAAAAGTCAATTGCCGGTTCAAATTCTAACAGCTGCAGGTCGACAAGATAGAAAACCTGGTCATTAAGCGGCTGATTGCTTGCCAGCCAGTCAGCTAGGCTCAGCTCAGGCGTTGCCAAGACGTCTTGGCGCCAACGCTTCAATGCCGGTTCAGAAGTGCAGCTGCAGTTGATTCTTTCCAACAGCGTCTGCCACATTTGATTAGGCGTAAGCGTGCTGCTCTCGTTTGCTTTTAGAAGATGAATGGTCTGGAGTTCATGGCATTGCTGCTCAAAAGGCAGACTCATCATGGCAAATTGATTGTTTTTCATTGACAAAACCTCCCCAAATCACGCTAAGCACTTATGCTTATTAATTAGTGAATATTTTATAACATTCTCACGTTTTCTGGGGTATTGGACAGCATAATTGCCTTAATCTTTATTAAAAGACTGGTCATAAACGATTCTAAAAGGAACTGATCAGCCATTATTGACAAAAAGAGACGGTTTTGCGATCAAATCGCAGAATCGTCTCTTTGTCTTAGTTAGACGTCAAGCTTCAAGCTACCCACTGCTTTGACGCGAACTTGAGCAGAACCGCCTGGTAGATAGGCAAGCGGGATAATTTCGATATTAATGATTTCAACGCTGGTTGGATCCGCGCCAGCACTGATTGCATTGCTGACTGCCTCGTTTTTGGCTTTTTTTAGTACTTCTTCTTTATCTTTGCCTTCAAAGCTGTAGATTCGGTTAACGTCGCCACTGACTTGTCCCAAAGCTGCACCCACTGCATTGGCTGCATCATAGTGGTCTGGACGGTACACTTTGCTGATGCCCTTGATCTGGTCGTCAACCAAAAAACTACCGCCACCGGTGAGAATCAAAGGGATATCACCGCTTTTAAGCTTCATTTGATCAAGTGAGTCGGCAACGGTCTGGTTGATCGCGGCTAATACGCTGTCAGCCCATTCCTCAGAAATGTCAGCAACCTGTTCTGATTGATCATGAAATGCACGATTGAGTCTGGCAGCATTGTCAGAGGCGGTCTCAACATCTCCGCCAAAGACTTTCGACTTAGTGACGATTTCATATCCGACACTGTCTGGTCCAACCGTGAAACCATCATCATTTCTATGGATCACGGTACCACCGCCAATACCAATTGAAAGAATGTCTGGCATACGGAAGTTGGTTTCTACGCCGCCAACCTGTGCTGAAAGGGAAGATTGGCGTGGAAAGCTGTTTACCAAAACACCGATATCGCTGGTAGTGCCACCAACGTCAAGTACCAGTGCATTTTTAATGCCTGAGAGATGGTAGGCACCACGAATGCTATTGGTAGGCCCGCAGCCAATGGTAAAGATCGGATATTTCTGAGTAAACTCACCAGTCATCAAGGTTCCATCATTTTGACTGAAAAAAGTTTGTGCTTTGATGCCAAGTTCTGCTAAGGCACTTTCAAAGCCATTTACGATTTGCTCGCCGATTGTCATCAAAGCAGCATTTAAGATTGACGCGTTTTCTCGTTCAAGCATGCCGATGCCGCCAATCTGATGCGACAAAGTAATCTTAACGTCATTGCCTAGGTCCTCTTTGATCCATTGCGCGACTTGCAGTTCTTGAGCGGGATTTACTGGTGAAAAAGTCCCCGCGATGGCAATGCTTGTTTTTTTATCTTTTAAGTTAGCACAGAATGCATCAACCTCATCACGATTCAGTTCGGCAATTTTACGGCCATCATATTCATACCCGCCGGAAATGATAGCAGCTTTTTCATTAACGGCTGCTTTCAGATCGGCAGGCCATTCCATATAAGGGGGAATGCCAACTGATGCCGGCTTGCCGATTCGGAGATAAGCGACCTTGTCCAGATCCTTGCGCTCAACGATAGCATTGGTGGATTTCGTGGTTCCAAGCATGGCAAAACCAATCTTACTCTTATCTACATGACTTTCAGCCAGTACTTTAGAGATTGCATTGAAGATACCACCTTGTACGTCTTTGGTAGTGTGTGCCTTAACCGTGTAGATAACGTTCAGCTGGTCGTCCAGAATTGCAGCATCGGTATTCGTACCGCCAACATCAACGCCTAAACGATATGCCATAAGCTATTTCTCCTTTCCCTGCAGTTCTTCTACTGGAATATAGTCGACATCATAGCCAAAGTAGCGTGGTCCTGCCGTTTCGATGCCAATAGGAGTACGCCATTGCGGATCACAAGGGAATGACACAACCTTAACGCGTGATCCGTATTGCAGACGCTCTGACGTAATCGGAAAGGCGCTCTCAATATCCAAGGCAACGATTAGATCAGGAACCGAGGCTAAGATCTCATCACCCTCCTTGGCAACCAGTGTTTCGTTTTGGAATTCGAGACTGAACGTTTTCCCTCGATAGTTGTTGAGCCCCTCGATTTGTGCGGTACCAAAGTTAAAGCCCTGCTTGGTTTCGCGCGTTACAGCAGTCACTTTGCCGTCGTATAGCTCAAAACCGTTGAGTCGATCCAATAGCGCTTTGAAGACGTCATCATAATCTTCTTGATGCATCAGAATCTCGCCAATCTCACGAGCCAATGAAAGAGTACCGTTTACGACAGATCCCTTGACGTCCTTGCCAGCTAAAAAGTAGTCAGAGACAGATGCTGAACCGCCCATTTGAACGGTTAGGGCGCGAGACATGTATTCTGACCAATAGGCGTTGATTGGCTTAAGCAGGGCAACGTTGCCTTTTTCATCGCCAACGGCTACTTGTTCAGGATCCAGGCCATGGAGGTGGAAAGTTTCCATCTGTGCTTCAGGAAAGGCTCGGCCAATTGCATCGGCATCCAGAATTGGCAAGTGCAGTTTGGCCGCCGCACCGACTGGATAAAGTGAGTTGATGCCACCGACTTCAATTGGAATGATAACATCAGCTTTTTTACCAAATGCGCGTTCAAGTTCTTGCAGAGGGGTCGTCAGCTCAATCTCAGAAGGCAGTTTCTCCAATGATACGGTTGGCGCTCCCATTCCAGATACGGGAACGACGTATTGATCGTCCTGCAACTCATCGATTGAGATCAAATTTACGGGACCATACTTCTGAATCATGCTCTTGGCAAGCAAACGGCCAACCTTGGGATCACCACCACCGCCGGATCCTAGTACAGAAGCTCCGACTGAGATGTAGTCAATGTCTTGTTCGGTTAGTTCTCTCATGGTTTCTCAACCTCCAATGTCTCATCTTTCTTATTCTTTGTAAGGTAGCTCAGCAGCAGCTGCATGAAGAAACCAACCAGAATTCCGTCCAGTGGTGGTATCTGCGTCAGCTTAATGATACCCAATCCAGTTGGCGCGTCAGTCGTTAAATAAGTGACTACGATGCCAACTACCCATGAAGCCATTGAACGCCACACGATCGATTTAGGCTCTTCACGGTTACTGATGCGATTGAACTCTTTTTTGATGAAGTAGAATTCAGCAATGTAGATACCAGGGACCGGTGCGATGAAGATACCCAAAATATTAAGAAATGGCACGAACTGGTTGTAGATACCGAATACCCCGAGCAACGTACCGATTGTACCCAGAATCAAAACCAGTGTACGAAATTTGACTTTAGTAAAGATCACATTGAATCCTAGAGAAGCAGAGTAGAGGTTACTGGTGTTGGTAACCCATTGTGTTAAGGAGAGGACGATGATGCCTGGGATGCCCATGCCAATCATGATCAGCATTTTCATCATGTCCGTGCTGCTGAGTGATTTACTCATGAAGATTGATACCAAAATCATAAAGGAGTTACCAATGAACATCCCGAAGAAGGTTCCGATAATGGAGTCTTTTTGGCTCTTAGCCCAACGTGAGATGTCTGGTTGGGTAGCCGCACCGACGATAAATGAAGAGATAACCAACGCGATTGCAGAACCAAATGGTAAAGTCGCAGATGTCTGAGTTTTTGGCAGTCCATGTGTCCGCAGTGCGATAAACAGCGCAATCAGCATCAGTATCAAGAGGAACGGTACCGAGATTTCGCTTAGTTTGGAAAAAGCCCGATATCCATAAAGCGTCGTACCGACCATAAAAATACCCGCAATAATTGAAAATACCCAAGTTGGCCAGTTGATGCCAAACGCGCTGATAAAAGCTGTTCTTGCGTTGTCTGCAAAGAACCCGACTTGCACGCCAAACCAGCCTAACAGTGAAAGACCAATCATTGCTGAATATGCAAGCGTGCCTTTCTTGCCAAAGACATAGCGAGTAATCATTGACGTTGACAAGTTGGTAGCCGCGCCGACAGAAGCCGTAATCGTACAAATCGTTGCCAAAATAAGCGACCCGATAATTACAGCCCAGATTGCTTTATCAAGAGGCAGTCCTTTTGCCAGCTGCACACCTAAAATAACGGCAGCCAGATCGACGCCAATTGCGACCCAAATGGAAAACAGTGATATCCAGGACTTTTGTTGTGACTTTGGAACCTGCTTCAAAGAGTAGTCTGAAGCAAAGCTCTTTTCTTTTTGCGCCATAATAATTCCCCATCCCCTCCGAATGTTAATGGATAGTTAAAATTTAATTAAAAATTATATAATCAGTTTAATAAAATCGACAGATATTAAATGAATATTTTTACTTGATTAGATAATATATATACTATTAGTTGCTTGGAATAAGAAATTTTAAACGTTTTTTGAATATTTAAATCTTTTAATTTAAAATTGATTCATTTTATAAAGCCCTAGATGATGGGAAAAATCTCTGTTATTTATTAATAAATAAGGGAGGGGAGACGGCTCTATGACTTGAGCAACAGGCAACTAGAAAAAAGCAAAACAGCCCCATCACGGAAGATTTCCGCAATGAGGCCATAAATCATATAGGGGTACAGGACCTTGCAGTTATTTTGGGGATTGTCATTCATACTTATGGAAGCATAGAAGGGATGGTTTAAATCTCAATTCTTAGTATCTATCATTATAATCATCATCATAATCGTCATGATGATGGTGTGATAATTGATCTGCAGTATAAATGTCCCATAGCGTATCAGATACATCATCATGATCGTCCATCTCCTCATCTTGATAAGGGGCTGGCGGCAATCCTTCTTCTTTACGTTTCTTATTCATCTCATCAACGTTATGGCTGTCAAGATCTGCGCCGGTGATCCATTCAAAGAACCAAAAAATAAGAATAATTACCAGAAACATAAAAAAGATGGCAAAGACAATCGACCATAACTCCATAGCAGTGATAAAGATGACAGCGATGAACGCCGTAATTGCCCAGCGCCGATGCAAAATTTTTTTCTTTTCATCATTGCTAATCACCAGCACTGCCTCCTTACTTATAAAATTTGAATTTAACCAAATTATATCTCATTTCATTAGGAGGAGTTGGCAGAATTATGTGCAAATGTTCATTAATGATATCCGTGAACGTCCCATTTGTCGTTTTGCAAGTTGAAAAATCAAGGAAATACACGGCATCTATAAAGGTTACTGTTTGTGATTTTTTATACAAATTAATCGATCAAGCGCTTTCTTTAGTGATAAGATAAAATTGTTACATATTTGGTTTGTAAATTTGGAGGTAATGATATGACTGAAGAAAAACGCGTTGCTGTCGTTACTGGTGGAGACCGTGGGATTGGCCGCGGTATTACGGATCAGCTGCTTAAGGACGGTTATTATGTCGTAATCGCCAACCGTAATGAAGAAGCCGGCAAGAAAGCCGTTGAAGAACTGAACGCTCAAGGGTACGAAGGCAAGGTCGTATCTGTAGCCGGCGATGCATCCAAGAAGGAAAGTCACGAACACTTCGTTAAGGCTGCCGTTGACAACTTCGGCCGTTTGGACACATACGTAAACAATGCCGGAATTGCTCAGATCAAACTGCTCAAGGATGAAACCGAAGCTGACATGGATGAGATTTTCCACGTCAATGTTTACTCAGTACTGTTCGGGATGCAGGCCGCTGCTGCTCAATTCCGCAAGCAGGACGATGGCGACAAGATTCGCAAGATTATCAACGCTTCCAGTATCGCCGGTCACATTGCCTTTGACATGCTGGGTGCCTACTCTGCATCCAAGTTTGCCATTCGTGGCTTGACGCAGGCTGCTGCTAAGGAACTTGGTCGTGAGCACATCACGGTCAACGCCTACTGCCCAGGTATCGTTGGCACTGACATGTGGGACTACATCGATGAAAAGATGGTTGAAGCATGGGGTGGCAACAAGGGCGATTACCTTAAGAAGTACTCTGGCGCCATCACGCTGGGGCGGGTTGAAACGCCTGCTGACGTGGCCAACTATGTATCCTGGCTGGCATCAACCAAGTCCGACTACATGACTGGTCAAGCCGTTCAAATCGATGGCGGGATTCAATTCATCTAATTGCTGCCATTTCAAACTGAATATCTAGAGTAAAGGTCGCGATCCTCACTGGGTCACGGCTTTTTGCGTACTCAAAAAGCGCGTCATGTAAGCTGACGCGCTGATTAAAGACTATTGATTCTGATTCAGATAGTCGGTTTCACTTCTTAACTGGCTAACATAGCCGTTAACCTCATCTTTTTGACTTTGGGTGACATAGTAGTCTTTTTCCAGATTGGCGAGGGAAACGGTCTTGGTTTCAAAATGACCATCCGCTACACTGTCAGAGTCGCTTGATACCCACATCTTGTAGGTAACGGTATCGCCATCAACCTTGTAGTAAAGAAAACTGGTTGGATTGCCGTTTGCGGTAAGGTAGCTGTAGTCGGCAACCGCGTCACTGATTGGATTCTTGCCGGCTGGACTGTAGCAGAAGAAATCATTGCCAATATATTCTTTAAACCAGTCAGGCTCAACCAAGAGTGCCAGCATGACACCGGTCGTTTTATCATCTACTTTGGCTGTTTTGGCAGTACTGGAAACTGTGGTGGAACTGTCTGAGCTACTACTCGCTTTTTGAATCTGGCTGTCAGACTGACTGAACTTTTTGGATGATGATGACTTGGCGGTGCTGCTTTGGGCTGCCGTACTGCTTGATTCTTTACTGGATGACGATTGACTGCCGCACGCGGTCAGCAGGAAGCATGACACTAAGGCGGAGGTGATAACAATGGATTTTTTCAATTCTCTTCTCTCCCTAAAATAAAATTCTTACCGAAAAATTATTCATTTATAATCAGCTTTTATAGGATAACTCATCTTGAATGAAAAGTTATAAAAATAATAAAAACTTTTAAAAACATAAATCAACACTAAAATAATCAGTCAGCGGATGATTTGCCAAACCAGCATGTTCCACGTGAAACCTAATCTAATTAATTTGCTCTGAAAGGCGACAGATAAGTATCTTTCGGCGTATAATTGAGTTTGCTGTAATCGTGAAAAATTCGCGGAAATAAAAGATGAAAAGGAGAACATCGTGACCAATCAAGTAATTGAATTTCGGCATGTCAGTAAGCAGTATGATGATAACCTTGTGCTGCGCGACATCAACTTTACGATTGAGGCCGGTAAGTTCTACACGCTGCTAGGCCCTTCAGGATCAGGAAAGACTACGATCCTGCGAATTATTGCTGGTTTTGACGATGCTACCAGTGGCGACGTTATTTTTGACGGCCAGCGAATCAATGATATTCCTGCTAATCAACGACAAGTAAACACGGTCTTTCAAGACTATGCGCTTTTTCCACATATGAACGTTGCTGAAAACGTAGCGTTTGGCTTAAAAATCAAGCGAATCCCCAAAGAAGAGATTGCCAAGCGGGTACAGGATGCTTTGCATATGGTGCAGCTGGACGGCTATGGCGAGCGTGAAATCACAGAAATGTCTGGTGGTCAGCGGCAGCGGGTTGCAATTGCTCGCGCGATCGTCAATCGTCCTAAAGTGCTGCTGTTGGATGAGGCGCTCTCTGCCCTTGACCATAAGCTACGAGTGGAGATGCAGGCTGAACTGCGGGCTTTGCAGCGCCGCTTGGGAATCACCTTTATCTTTGTCACGCATGACCAAGGTGAAGCACTGGCAATGAGCGACCAGATCTTTATTATCAATGATGGTATGATTCAGCAGAGCGGTACGCCGGTTGATATCTACGATGAGCCGTTGAATCATTTTGTGGCTGATTTTATTGGCGAGAGCAACATTGTCCCTGGGATTATGAAAAAAGACTTTTTGGTCAATATCAATGGTCATGATTTCGAATGCGTTGATGCCGGCATGAAGCCAAATGAAAAGGTCGAAGCCGTCTTGCGCCCCGAGGATCTGGATATTACGACCGTTGATCAGGGAAAGCTGGTTGCAACGGTCGATACGCAGCTATTCCGGGGTGTTGACTATCAGATCATGGTTCATGACGAGGAAGGACACGAATGGAAGATCAATTCGATTCATAAAACGAAAGTGGGTGAAAAAGTCGGCATCACGTTTGATCCCGAAGACATCCACATCATGCGCTATCATGAAACCGAAGCGGCCTTTGATGCACGGTTGGACAGTTACGAAGGTGATGATGAGGAGGATGAACGTTGAAACAGCAAAAAATCTGGTTTGTCGTTCCCTATGCATTGTGGATTGTACTGTTTGTCGTGGCGCCGTTGGTCTTGATTCTTTATCAATCCTTTTTTAACATCAACGGCCAGTTCACGTTTGGCAACTATCAGAGCTACTTGACCTCTAATGTTTATTTAAGGATGACGTTCAATTCGGTCTGGTACGCGTTTTTGATCACGCTGATCACGCTTTTGATCAGCTATCCGGCAGCGTATGTGATCAACCGGCTACCGAATCGTCAGTTTTGGCTGCTGCTGGTCATTTTGCCAACTTGGATCAACCTGCTTTTGAAGACCTATGCCTTTATCGGACTGTTTAGTCAAAACGGTTCGATCAATCAGTTTTTGCGGTTTGTCGGTCTGGGTAGCCACCAGATTCTGTTTACTGATGCCAGCTTTATTTTTGTCGCAGCCTACATTGAGATCCCGTTTATGATTCTGCCAATCTTTAACTCACTGGCCGAGATCGATTCTTCGTTGATCAATGCCAGTCGTGACCTGGGCGCCAGCTCTTGGCAGACGTTTATGCACGTTGAGCTGCCATTGACGATGCCTGGGGTTAAGGCCGGGGTACAGGCAGTCTTTATTCCATCGCTTTCCTTGTTCATGATTACGCGTCTGATTGGCGGCAATCGTGTAATTACTCTAGGGACGGCAATTGAAGAGCATTTCTTGACAACGCAGAACTGGGGCATGGGTTCAACGATCGGTGTGGTATTGATCATTGCCATGTTCATCGTGATGTTTGCAACTGGTGATCGGCAAAAGAAAAAGGGGGGTCGTGCTAAATGAAGCATAAAATCAACTGGGGCGCGATCTATTTAGTAATCGTTTTTATTATTTTATATTTGCCGATTCTTTATCTGGTTGGCTTTTCATTCAGTTCTGGCAAAACGATGGAAAAGTATCAAGGCTTTTCATGGACGCACTATCAGACGCTGTTGCAAGATACGCGAATGATTACCATTGTGATCAATACGCTGATCGTTGCCTTGCTGTCAGCGCTTTTGGCGACGATTATCGGAACGATGGGGGCGCTGGCGATTAAGCGAACCAAGAATGTCATGCGGAACACCCTGCTTTCGTTTAATAATGTTTTGATGGTTTCACCAGACGTTATTATTGGGGCCAGTTTCTTGATTCTGTTTACGGTGATTGGCATGAAGCTTGGTTTTTGGTCCGTTTTGCTCAGCCATATTGCTTTTTCGATTCCGATTGTGGTTTTGATGGTTCTGCCCAAAATCGATGAACTTTCGCCCACTCTGCTGGATGCAGCCGCGGATCTAGGGGCCAGTCCATGGCAGTCATTGACGCGAGTAATGCTGCCGGCGATTGCTCCAGGGATCATGTCGGGATACTTTATGGCCTTTACCTACTCACTGGACGACTTTGCGGTAACTTTTTTTGTAACTGGCAATGGTTTTTCGACGCTGTCAGTTGAAATCTATTCCAGGGCGCGACAAGGCATTGACTTGGAGATCAACGCGCTTTCGACTTTGATGTTCTTGGTATCATTGGCGCTGGTAATCGGCTACTACTTTATCAGCAAGCATGGCAGCAGCCGCAAAAATCAGATCGTAACGGTTAAAGAAGGTGATGTCCAATGAAAAAACTGCTGAGCTTTGCCATTGGCATCCTGCTGCTGTGCGGTGTGCTGTTTGGGTGCAATAAGCTGCTAAACCAAAAAGCAAACGATGGCGGCAATAAAACCTTGACGATCTATAACTGGGGCGACTACATTGATCCCCAGCTGATTACCAAGTTCGAGCATGAGACCGGCTATCATGTCGATTATGAGACTTTTGACAGCAATGAGGCGATGCTGACCAAGATTCGCCAGGGCGGTACGCATTATGATATTGCCGTTCCAAGTGAATACACCATTCAGCGAATGAAAAAAGAGCATCTGTTAGAGCCGATTGATCATCGCAAGCTGCCGAACCTCAAATATATCGATCCGCAGTTTTTAAATCTGTCGTTCGATCGGCATAATCGCTATTCAATTCCATATTTCTGGGGGACGTTGGGGATAGTCTATAATGATCAAAAGGTGAGTCGTAAAGATGTCTCGCATTGGCGCCAGCTTTGGTTACCTAAGCTCAAAAACAATATCATGATGATCGACAGTGCCCGTGATGCGATGGCAGTGGCACTGATCACTCAGCATCATTCCGTCAACACGACCAACGCCAAGGAATTACGTGAAGCCGCTGATAAGCTTGATCAGCTGACGCCCAACATCAAGGCCGTAATTGCCGATGAAATGAAGATGTACATGGAACAAAACGAAGCGGCAGTCGGCATTACCTATTCTGGGGAAGCCAGTGAAATGATCAGTGTCAATTCACATCTCCACTACCTCGTACCAAGCGAGGGCAGCAACATCTGGTTTGACAACATGGTGATTCCCAAAACGGCTAAAAACAAAAAAGCAGCCTATGCATTCTTGAATTTCATGCTGGATCCCAAGAATGCCGCGCAAAATGCTGAATATATCGGCTATGCAACGCCAAATAAGGCTGCCAAAAAGTATCTGCCAAAGAGCGTTACCAGCAACCAGGCTTTCTATCCGCCAAAACAAACAATGAAGCATCTGCAGGTTTATCATGACTTGCCATTAAAAGACATTGGCACCTATAATGACCTGTTCTTGGAATTTAAGATGTTTAAAAAGTAACTAAAAAGCTGACCGAAAAATTTCGATCAGCTTTTTTGATTGACGTTTATTATTCAGTGGCCAGCTTGCTATGACGATAGCCGTAGCCAAAGTAAAGTGCCAAACCAATTAAGAACCAGATGCCGGCCCCAATCCAAGTATCAAGGGAAAGAAACGACATCATGAACAGGCAGGCACAGCCAGAAATGATTGGCAAAACGGGGAACCAAGGAACGCGGAAGCCGCCTTGGTTGCCGATGTCCTTGCGCTTACGCAATGGAATGATCCCAAATGAAACCAGCGTAAATGCCAGCAATGTACCGATATTAACCAGATCAGTCAGCCGATCCAGGGAAACCAGCCCCCCCATGACGGCGATAATCGCTGCGACGATCCAAAGTGAGATCTTCGGCGTGCTGGTCTTAGCATCCAGCTTGTTCAAAAATGATGGCAAGAGACCGTCACGACTGATAGAGTAGATCAAACGGGATGAAGAGTAGATCATGGTAAACATCATGGTTGCCATCCCAATCAGTGCCCCAATTGAAAGCAGGGCAGCCAGCCAGTCTTGGTGAACGGCCTGCAGCGCAAAGGCAACCGGATTGGCAACGTCAAGCTTGGTATACTTAACCATACCCGTCAAGACGATTGAAACGCCCATGTAAAGCACGGCAGCGACCAAAAGTGTCCCGATAATTCCGATTGGCATGTTCTTTTGCGGATTCTTGACTTCGGCAGCTGAGCTTGAGATACAGTCAAAGCCCAAAAAGGCAAAGAAGACTGTCGTTGCCCCCTTGAAGACCCCATGCATACCATATGGAAGGAATGGCTGGTAGTTGGCTTTCTTGATGAAGAAGGCCCCAACAACGATGAAGGCAACGATGATTGCAATCTTGATCGCGATGGCAATGTTGTTGACCCGAACCGATGAAGTCATTCCAAATGAAAGCATCCAGGTAATCAGTAAAACGATGATGATTGCTACAATGTTGACATAGGTGCCATGTGCAGGATCAAAAGGACCAGACAGTACTTTGGGGATGTTGATTCCACAGCTGGCCAGCAGTGAATTGAAGTAGGCTGCCCAGCCAGTTGAAACTGAGGCGACTGCCAGCATGTATTCCAATACCAGCGCCCAGCCCATGATCCAACCGATAAATTCACCGTAGACCACGTTACCATAAGAATAGGCGCTACCGGCAACCGGCATGGCAGAAGAAAACTCAGCATAGCACATTCCCGCTAAAGCACAGACAACCGCTGCCGCCAGAAACGACAGTGAGACGCCAGGCCCTGCATCGTTGGCTGCCACGGTCCCAGGTAAAATAAAGATCCCTGTCCCAATGACCGCACCGATCCCCATGGCCATCAAATCGCCAGCCGACAGCGACTTGACGAATTTGTTATCGGCTTTGAGATAGCGTGAGAGGCTTTCTTTACGAAAAAGATTTAAACTCATCCGACCTTAACCACCTTTGTTATAATATCCAATAGCTTAATAAATTTAAGTGATAGCTTATCATAGGCAAAGATAATGAGCAATAATTGCGAAATAATCATTGGATTTACCGAACAAAATAAGCCATAATGACAGTAATAATCATAATGTCATAATCATTAAAAGTCAATTAGAAAAGCATTAAGGAGGAGCTTGGAAATGGCGATTGAAAAGACTGCAGGTGCCGTAGTTTATCGAAATAACGATCAAGAAATTGAATACCTGCTGCTGCAAAGCACAAACGAAGGTAATTTTTGGGGCTTCCCCAAAGGTCACGTTGAGGGCGATGAAACGCTCCTAGAAACGGCGCAGCGTGAGATTAAAGAAGAAACCAGTCTGGTCCTGCCAATTGATACCAGCTTTTCTGTCTACACTGAATACGACCTGCCCAACGGCAACCGGAAGCAAATGACGCTTTACACGGCTGCACTGCCTAAGGATGAGGATCTGCATCTGCAGGCTGAAGAAATTAAGAATGCCGGTTGGTTCAACTATCAAGATGCTCGCCAACGCTTAACCTATGACAACTTAAAAGAATTGCTGGATCAGGTTAATGCTCATTTAACACAGGCATGATGGATCAGCAGCATAAGGTTTTTGTAATTACTGGCGCGGCGGGAACCGGTAAAACGACGGTGGCCAACTATCTAAGAAAAAAATACGATATGGCCAAGGTAATTACGCATACGACACGCTTGCCGCGAGCCAATGAAAAAGATGGCGTCGACTATTATTTTGAGACGCGTTCCTCAATGCAAAAGCGGCATTTATTAGAACAGGTTGAATATGATCATCATCTATATGGCTCTTCAATTGAGGGGCTGGAAAACGGCTGGCGGCATCATCAATTTGACGTGATCGTTTTGGATACCAAAGGAGCGCTGACGTACCGAGCCAAGTTGGGTGATCAGGCCGTCGTAATCTTTTTGACGGTCAGTCATCCGCAGCAGCTTTTTGAGCGTCTGCATATCAGAGGCGATCACCCAGATGCAATTGAGTCGCGGATCAACAGCTGCGAATATCAACGTGATCTGTCGCTGCCGCAAGAATTGAAAGGTCAGGCAATTGAGCTTGTCAATGATGATTGGGCAATGACGCAGCAAAAACTGGATCAATTGCTCAGCCGATACATTTGAAGATAAATGTGCTAAAATCATAATTTCAAAAAGGACGGATGAAAAAATGACGGATCCTAAAGCACAAGCCATGGCAGTCTTGCAGAAAAATCATCTGCGCGTCACCAAGCAGCGAAAAATGCTGATTGATTTATTGGTTGCCAATCCAGATCGCTATGTCAGTGTTACTGAGGTTGACAAGCATATGCGCCAGGCATTTCCTGGTGCCAGCCATAACACGGTCTATCGCAATCTGGAAGAGTTTCAAGAGATCGGTCTGGTTGAATTGAGTTCGCAGTCTGGCGGCATGGTGGTTAAGTATCGCTGTGACGAATCGCATCACCATCACTTTATCTGTCAGCGCTGCGGTCGGGTGCAGGAGATTCAGCTGCCAACGATTGATTGGGACTTTTTGACTCAGCAGCTGCCTGGCGCCGAGATTACGGGACATAGCTTTGAGCTGTATGGATTATGTGCTCAGTGTCGTCAGCTGGCTTCGCATTAAATTCATCAATTCTTATTTTTTTCGCAAACTCTCACTGGCAATTTTTGCGCTAAGATAGAGAGCAGACGACAAAAGGAGAGAAAAAAGCAATGAAAACACCACCGTTTGTGACGCCATTTGCGCTGGTTTCATTGGTTTTGGCGTTAGGTGCTACCAACGTGGTGGTCAACAAAGCCACCAATACCAGTGAAGGGGCTAAAATCGTCAGCACTTCATCGACTAGTCAGAGCACCAGTCAAAAAGATGATCAAGACAGCAGTCATAGCAGTGATCGCAAAAAGCCAAGCAGTGAAAGCGATCCGGATGTGCAAAGCAGTCATCAGACCAGCAGTGTTGATGAGGAGTCAACGACTAAGACCTCATCAGCTAAAACGACCGACAATACTACGGATAATGGTACGACTGCTGGTACCGGCACTACCAGCTCATCGGCCAATACCACCAGTCAGACTACCGGCACAACGACTGATAACTCGACTGGTACCAACTCGACGACTGGCACGACGACAACCACGACTGACACCAATCAATAAGGGGGATCGCGACAGTGCTTAGTTTTCTAGACATGATCAATCATTGGCTAGGATATTTTAATATCAATGCCAAGCTGAAAAATCGAATCTACATTATCATTGCCTTTTTGGGTGATCTGTACCTGATCTACGTTACCACGCGCCTTTTGATCAACCATGCATGGGTGCGGGGGCTGCTATACTGCCTCGCCGTGATTCTGATCACCTATTGTCTGTACATCAACGCGGTCTACTACTATCTAGACCGCAACTCACGGTTTGACTTTTTGTCGCCTTGGCTTTCAAAGATTACCGGGGTCGTTCCCACTGCTGAGGATGCCAAGCCAAAACGCAATGCTCGCGTCATCAACAATGCGTCAAATGGCTACTTTACTCATCAGAATATCATTCCAGCCCAAGTGGAGGTTGATGAGCACGAGCAGCATAATCTGCAGCGCGTCGTTCAAGAACTGCTGGATGACGGGATCTTTACTGCGGATTATGATGGCTTAAGCGACAGTCAGATCGTAGCAGAAACTGCAACGGGTGAGCCGGTCTATGCGCTTGACTCGCAACAGACGCCGCCTTATTTTGAGCTCTACCATGACAAGCATCTGCGGCGAATTGAGATATACATGGGCTTGAATCAAATGGAAAAACTGGCGGTCGGTCATATTGCCAAGGTCGGTTTGACGGACATTCATACTGCCCACGAGCAATACGAGCTCTATTTAGCCAATCTGTTCGTGACGGGTGGACCGCATAAGATTGCCGGTCGCAATGGCTCAACGATCTTAATGGATGGTCAGTATGGCCTGGTTGCCAACGTTGCCTATCGCGATCGAGAAAAACGCTAAAAGCAAAAGCTGTTGATTAGTTTATGCTAACCAACAGCTTTTTGATGCATTGATGATTTTGGGCTATTCGTTGATCCAGTCCAAAATCTTAAACATGGTCGCGGTATTTTCTTTAGGCACGGGATGAGCAATGATTTCAGCCGGGGTCTGATTAAGAATTGATCCTGCTGTATAGTCACCATCATTGACTACGATCTCGCGGACGTTATCGGCCAGTGGCTCAAAGTGAAACTGCAGCCCAACAACGCGATGGCCATAAACAAAGCCCTGTTCTTTTAAGCCGGCTGATGAGTAGAGCAGCTGAGCGCCATTGGGAATGGTAAACATCTGCTGATGCCAGTGCAGAACGGTAGATGCCTTAGGCAGGTCAGGAATTACATCGCTCTTTAAGAAGACGGGAGCCCAGCCAACTTCTTTAACGGGCGCGTCTTTAACCGTGGCGCCCAAAGTCATTGCCAGCTGCTGTCCGCCAAAGCAGGCGCCAAACATTGGCTTGTCCTGGGCCAGCAGTTCTTTGATCAATTGCCGCTCTTTTGCAATCCAGGGCAGATCATCGTTAGGACTCATCGGACCGCCTAAGATGACCAGCATGTCGGTTTCATCAGCCGTGGGCAGCTTGTTGAACTGGGCCGGATGATAGACGTAGATCTCGTGGCCGCGCTGGTGAGCCCATTCACTGATTACGCCAGGGCCTTCGTTGGGGGTGTGCTGCAAAACGTTGATTCTCATTAATCGATCAACTCCTTGTTTTAGAACTTATTCTATAGCAAAACCGACAGCCTGTCTTGCTGGCTGCCGGTTTTTGATATCAGATTTGATTAAAATTCAATTGTGTAAACGATGCGGTGGTGAGCTGGCTTGCCAGGACGCAGGGTGATATCGCCGAATTCTGGATGGTGAGGCGTGTCAGAAAGCGTTTGGGCTTCCATTGCCAGCGCACACCATGAGGCACTTGGCCGGTTGAATTGGAGCGACTTATCCATTCCATTGGCAGTGTACATTACCAGGCCGTTGCGATCTGAGTACAGCTTCATCTTGCGGCCGCTGGCAGGGTCAGACAGCGTGGCAACTGGTTCGTGGTTGACGTTCGTGCTTGGTTCAACCTGCCAGATGTCATCAAAACCGCCTTCTTTAGTACTCTTCATTTCATTGAGCGCATCGCCCAAACGACGAGGAGTCTGGAAATCAAATGGCGTGCCGGCGTTTACGAGCTTTTTGCCAGTTGGAATCTTTTCATCGTCAACGTCTAAGTGGAACTTGGAGTTAACCTGTAATACTTGATCTTCAACGGTTGCCACGTCAGAATCGCCAAGGTTGAAGTAGGTGTGAACGGTTGGGTTGAACAGCGTGTTGGCATCCGTTTCGCCATCCAGATCGATTACGACACGGTTGTCATTGCTCAGTGAGTAGGTAACCGTAACTTTCTCATTGCCTGGGAAAGAGTCGATTTCAGGCGTCATGGTCTTGGTTAAGACAACTTTAACGGTATTTGGCGTCGTAACGGTTTCGGCTTCAAAGAACTGGTTGCCTAAACCATTCGGACCACCATGAAGCGTATTACCGTTTTCATTAGTGTCGACGTGATACTCCTGACCATCGATCGTAAACTCGCCCTTAGCCAGCCGTCCGGCAACACGGCCAATCACTCGGTTGTTGCACATGCCGTTGTCAGTAAAGTGCTCAATGTCGGCTGCGCTTAAAACCAGGTTGACGCGCTTGCCGTCTTTGCCTGGAACCGAGATTTCCTGTAACAGACCGGCATAGTTTAAAACGCTGACCTGCATGTCCTGATCGTTGATAAGCGTGTATTTTTTGACTTCTTGTCCTTCAAAAGTACCGAAACTGCTTTCTTTAATTTCCATAATTAAATCCACCTCTTAAAAAGCAAACGTTTTCATAAAAAGATTGTACCATATTACGCTAGTTTGTGATTAAAAATACCAAAAATAAGACAAATCAAGAAAACATATTAATTGAACTGTCTTTTAAAAGAACTATAATACTAAGAAAGATGTTTTGTATCATAAAGCAACGTTTTATAATCTAAGTATAATCTCAAAATAGAAAGGCCGATTTTAATGAAAATGAATCGAACAGTTCGAGATTTCCAAAATGCTCTGGAAAGCTTATTAAAGACTCACCAGTTTGGACATTTGACAATCGATCAAATTTGTAATGAGGCACTGTTGCATCGAAGCAGCTTTTATCGTTACTTTCATGATAAGTATGATCTGCTGGAACAGACGATCAGTACGCGCTTGAACATCTTGATTGATCAGTCAGATCGCAATGAGGATGAATTTGTTGAAATCTTGATCAAGTATGTCAGCGACAATCGTGACATCTTCCGCAATCTAGCTGATAGCAGCTCGCAAAGCTCTTTGTACGGCGAGATTATGAAGATCGTCAGTGAGATTCTGCTGCGGCAGCGTCATGATCCTGAAAATCAGGACACGATCGTTACGGCTTTGCGAAACTCAAAGAACCCAGAAATGCTGGCTTATATTTTGAGTGGTTCGATTCTGAGGGCCTTTTATTGGTGGCGGCAAAATAACTATGAGGTTCCACAGCAAGACGTCATTGATTTTGTTAAGCAGTCAATGCACAATCTTTCGGATCGATTGGAACACGATGGTTTAAACTAAATGTTTCAAGAAAAAAATCTGACATCGATGCAGTCGATGCCAGATTTTTTTAATTTTTAATGACGTAGCGTTCAAAGCGGGCAAAATCTTGCGGTGACATCTCGACTTTGAGCCGCGTACCGTTGTTGAGATATTCAGTCTCTAAGATATTGCAGTTTTCATTGATGTAGGAAACCGTTCGTCCATCGGCAAATGGAATCAGCAGCTCGGTCTGTACGTAGTCTTTGAAAAGATGACAACGCAAGGCCTGGACCAAGAGCTGAATGGATTCATCATCCTTGGCTGAGATAATAATCCGGTTATCGCCTTCCATGACTGGATATTCAAACTCGGTCTGGTCAGCTTTATTAAAGACATACAGCATTGGAATGTTTTCAATGCCAATCTGTTTGAGCGTCTTTTCGGTCGTGCGCATCATAGCTTCATAGTTAGGGTCAGAATAGTCGATTACCTGAATTAAAAGATCAGCACTGGCAGCTTCTGCCAAGGTTGATTTAAAGGCTTCGATCAGATGAGTAGGCAATTTGCTGACAAAACCAACCGTATCACTGAGCAAAAAGCGTTTTTGATCGGGCAGCGTTAATTGGCGCACGCTGGTATCCAGAGTGGCAAAAAGCATGTTCTTTTCAAAAACCTGCTTTTCTTCAGAAACCCCGAAACGACTGACCAGCTGATTCATAATGGTCGATTTGCCGGCATTGGTATAGCCAACCAAGGCAGCTGTTGGCGTATCGCTTTTTTCTCGCTTAGCCCGTTTAACGTCCTCAGATTTGGCGATTTCTTTGAGTTCAGCCCGCAAATGACTGATTTTATGGTTGATGGTCCGCCGATTCATTTCCAGCTTGGTTTCACCGGCACCACGGTTGGTAAAGCCAGATCCGCCACCAGTCTGCTGGTCAAGCCGCTGATTGGCAGCCGTCTGCAGACGCGGCAATTGGTACTGAAGCTGGGCAATCTCGACTTGAATCTTGGCTTCACGACTTTGCGCGCGCTTGGCAAAGATTTCCAGAATCAAGGCAGTCCGGTCCAAAATCCGGACACCGGTTTGATCAGCTAGGTTCTGCAGTTGACTTGGCGTCAGCTCGTCATTGGCGATTACCGTAGCGACTTCTTCAGCCTCGGCCAGGTGACGCAGCTCTTCTACTTTACCGGAGCCAAAGTAGGTCGCTGGATTAGGCCGATCCAAGGCTTGGTCTAAACGATCAATGACTTCCATTTGGTTGGCTTCGGCCAGGGCTGCCAATTCTTCCATGGAATACTCATAATCTTCCTGGTCCATGTTAAGGCCAATGATAATTACTGGTTCCGCACTTTGTATATTAGTGTCCATTAACAGAAAGTTCCCCCTTTTAGCAAGGTTTTATTCAGGCAAGCTCAGTTGATTGTAAAAGACGATCTCGGTTTGATCTGGGGTCAAGGAAAGTTTTGTGATACTGCCATTGACGGGGGCATCGTTGGCCAGGGTCTTGTCTTTGGCATAGCGGCTGACGATTGAGCGAATGGCTGCACCATGAGAAACAACGACGGCGGTACTGCCATCGGGAAGATTGCGCAGCCGGTCCAAACCTTTGTCCATGCGCTGCCAGAATTCAGCATCGTTTTCAGCCAGATGGAATGGGTCAGCAGCTTTGGTGATATCGCGCGCCTTTTCAACAGAATACTTGCTGACCAGCTCGTCATAGGAACGGCAAAGACCAATGTTCATGGAAGCCGCAGCCGTGTCCTCGCCTTCAAAAAAGCCGAAAAAGACTTCCCGAAAGGCTGGATCTGGCTCTGGATGAACGATCTTGGTAGGATGGCTGGCTGCCAGCAGTTCTGCGGTTTTAACTGTCCGTCGCATATCGCTGCAGAAAAGATAGTCAAAGTCGATCTTGGCCAAAGCCTTGCCCACGCGCTTGCCGTCTTCAATACCTTTTTCGGTCAGCGGTGCATCTGACCAGCCTTGATATTTGTGGAACAGGTTCAAGTAGGTCTGACCGTGTCGAACGAAATAAACATTTACTGCCAAGGGAAAAAACCTCCATTATTCTGTACGTTGTTTAGTATTCAGTTTACCATTATTCCACGGTAAATTGTACGAAATTGCGTTAGAGGTTGCGTTCAATAATATGCCGGCGGATCCGTTTAATGAGATTGAAAAAGACGGCTGGCAAAGATCCGCAGATGACCAGACCCAGCAGCAGCGTTGAAAAATGGGCCTGTACAAATGGAATGCTGCCAAGATAATATCCCGCCAGCGCGCCGGAGACTACCCAGATGGCCACGCCCAAGACATTGCCAAGCATAAAGCGGCCAAAGCGGTATTTGGCGATGCCGGAAATCAGCGGGACAAAGGTGCGGATCAGCGGGACGAAACGCCCAAAGATGATCGCACGCAAACCATATCTGCTGAAAAACAGCTGGGCTTTCGCCATAGTCGGACCAGCCAGCCGCCGCTTGAGCCAGGGCCATTTGATCAAGCGGGTACCGATCAGATAGTTAAGCGTGTCGCCCAGCACGGCCGCGATAAAAAAGCCGGGTACTAAAATGCTCATCTTGACCTCGGCACCGTGCAAAGCAGCAAACGAAGACGTGACAAAAATCAGCGACTGTCCCGGCAGCCAAGGAAAAACAACCAGACCAGTCTCCATAAAGATCAGGCTAAATAATATGACGTAGGTCCAGCTGCCCAGTGAATTGAACAAAGGGAGGACCACTTGAGGAATATGCGTCAAAGCATACAAGAGCTTAGCCATTGCTTCCACCTTCAAATCAGCTTTTGAGATCATTCTAGTATTTTGTGACCATCTAAACCAGACTGATGGCGATAAGTTAAGCAAACCTTATGCAGACAAGTCTTAATAACGGAATCGCGGCGCAAAAAATGTTATAATTCTACGATTAGATTTTCAAGACAGGAAGGATGTTCGAGTTTGACAGAATCAATCCAACAATACGAACAGCATCATTTGGAGCAGGTCGTTAAAGAAGTTCGCAAGGCTGAGGAAAAAGCCAGCGGCACGATTGAAAACGCCAAACGGGATGTGAAGGGCCTGAGCAAGCAGTTCAATGATATCCACATGAATACCACGACTTATTCGGGGATGATGGATACGGCCATGTCGGTTCACGCCCAGCAGCAGATGCTTGATGAACGAGAAAACAGCTGGCAGCATGCCGCCGATCGTTTGAGTACGCTGAAACGCTTGGAAGCCAAACCGTATTTTGCCCGTATCGATTTTTTGGAAAAAGGTGCGCAAAAACCTGAAACCATTTATATTGGCCTGGCCTCGTTCTCTGATCGTCCGGACCACTTTCTGGTATATGACTGGCGGGCACCGATCTCTTCAATCTATTATGATGGCAAGCTGGGACCGGTCACTTATGAAACCCCCGTTGGCAAGCAGGAGGTCGATGTCAGACTCAAGCGCCAGTTCCAGATCGAGGATGGCACGATCGTCACGCTTTATGATACCGATGAGGCCGTAACCGATCAGATGCTGCTGAGTGCCTTGGGAACCCATTCCAGCACCAAGATGAAGAGTATCGTAACGACGATTCAAAAAACGCAAAACGAAATCATTCGGGATGTCAAAGATGAATTGCTGTTTGTTCAAGGAGCGGCTGGTTCTGGTAAGACGGCTGCCGTTTTACAGCGCGTGGCTTGGTTGCTGTATCGTTATCGCGGCAATCTAACGGCCAGCCAGGTGGTTTTGTTCAGCCCCAACCAACTGTTCAACGACTATATTGATCAGGTGCTGCCAGAACTGGGCGAGCACAATATGGTTCAAATGACCTACTTCCAATACGTTAATCGGCGGGTGCCAAGACTGCACGTTCAGACGCTCCAGCAGCGCTTTGAAAGCAGTCAGGCAACAGTCGATCAAAACATCAATCGCTTATTGACGAGCTTAAGCAGCTTTAAAGCAGTTGGTGCCTATGCCAGGGCGCTTGGTCAGCGGGGCCTGCGCTTTCGGAATCTGATGTTTCATGGCAAGCCGTTTTTTACCAAGGAACAAATCAAGACGATCTATTACTCATTCAATCGCAACTATAACCTGGGCAATCGTCTGGATGCGACCAAAGATGCGCTGGATCATCGGCTGAGAAGCCGAGTTGGCGGGGCCATGCGCTCAAAATGGGCAGAAGCAGCCGTCCAAAGCCTCAGCAAAGAGCAGATGGACGCGATGATGAACAATCGGCCGCGCGAGTTTGAATCAGACAAGCAGGAATACAACTTCTATGCCAAGCAGATCGTTTTAAAGGAGTTCGCGCCGATTCATCGAGCAATTCGTCATAACATGTGGATCAACATCAATGCACAGTATCTGCTGTTTTTAAAGGCCTTGCCAAAGATGGTTGATCTGCAGAAGTTTGATTTGACCGAGCAGCAGTGGGTGGCATTTATCGAAAAAACCACGCAGGATCTGAAAGAGCGGCAGATCAGTGCTGCCGGCATCTCAATCTATCTCTACCTGTACGATCTGCTGACGGGTAAGTGCGGCGAACGTGATATTCGCTATGTCTTTGTCGATGAGGTTCAAGACTATGACGCCTTCCAACTGGCCTATCTTAAGTTCAGTTTCCCCAATGCCCGCTTTACGCTGCTGGGAGACCTTAACCAGGCAATCTTTACGGGCGCCAACAGTCGGCAATTGCTGCGGCAGTTGGGTACGATGTTTGATCCCGAAAAGACGAAAGTAGTACAGCTGACCAAGTCATATCGCTCAACTAAACAGATTACCGATTTTACCAAGCATATTCTCAAAGATGGCGAAAAAATCGAGGCCTTTGAGCGTCAAGGCAAGCGGCCAAGCATCTACCAGCTGACAAATCTAAACGATGCCGTCGCACAGGTCGTCGCGGTTCTAAAAGACTATCAAGAACAGCATGATGCAGTTGCCATTATCGGCAAGACCTTGGCTGACAGTGAGCAGATCTATCAGCTGCTGGCTGAGCAGGGCGTTAAGGCAACCTTGATCCGCACTGAAAATCAGCGGCTGGTTGATGGTGTGCTGGTCGTACCTTCATACCTGGCAAAAGGGCTTGAGTTTGACGCGGTAATCGTCTGGGATGCCAACGACCGAAAGTATCATGGCGACAGTGAGCGGCAGCTGCTTTACACGATCTGTTCACGGGCGATGCATGATTTGACGATCGTCAGCGTGGGGCAGGCCAGTCAGCTGTTTGCCGATGTGCCGAGTCATGAGTATGAACTGACGGATCGTTTATCATAAAATCTTCAAATTTAATGATGATCAGGCAGGCTTGTAAACACCAATCAGTTAAGTCGGCTGCAGTCAATCAAGCTGAGATGCAAAAAAATTCCAAACATTTGTTAAAAAACGTTGAATAATCGTAACGACTAGGGATCTTTTATTGTATGATACCTAATGTTGATATTTTTTGATGGAGGAAAGATTATGAAAACAGCGTTGCAGAAGGTAAGGCGTGGCTTGAACACCAAGCTGGGCTTCTTTCTTCTCACGGTGCTCTTGTTTGCGATTAAGAGTTACTGGGCTTATAAAACCAAGTTCAACTTGGGGATTTCCGACAGTATGCAGCAGTTTTTGCTGGCGTTTAACACCTTGCCTGGGGCTCTGGTCTTTTTAGGCATCGCGCTTTATTTCCGCGGTCGGCTTTCATACTGGCTAACGATCCTGATTAATTTTCTGCTTTCGACCTGGCTGTTTGCCAATATTCTCTATTACCGAGAATTTTCCGACTTTATTACCTTTAACATCATCAAAGGTTCTGGAGCGGCATCAAACAACCTGGGCAAGAGTCTGATGGGTATCATCAAGCCAACTGACTTTTTAGTTTACATTGATGTTGTTATCTTAATAATCTTGTTGGCAACGCACTTTATACGGATTGATATGCGCTACTTCAAGGTCCGCTATGCAATGACGATTACTGCGATTGGCTTTGTGCTGTTTGGCGCTAACCTGGCCATGGCAGAAAAGGATCGTCCGCAGCTGTTGACGCGGACGTTTGACAACAACTACATCGTTAAATACTTGGGACTGCAGGCTTATACGATCTATGATGGCGTCAAGACCACCCATAACAGTGCGGTTAAAGCTAAGGCCGACAGCAACGACATCAAGCCGGTCCTAAAGTTCTTAAAGAAAAACTATGCTTCGCCAAATATTGAATATTATGGTCAGGCAAAAGGCAAAAACATCATCATCATCCACTTGGAAAGCTTCCAACAGTTTATGATCGATTACAAGTGGAAAGGCGAAGAAGTTACGCCAAACTTAAACAAGCTTTACCATGCCAGCGATACGATTTCGTTTGACAACTTCTTCAATCAGGTTGGCCAAGGAAAGACGGCCGATGCGGAATTGATGCTGGAAAATTCGCTGTATGGTCTGCCAGAAGGTTCGGCCATGGTTACCGACGGGACGACCAACACGTTCCAGTCAGCACCGGCTCTGTTAGAACAAAAGCTTGGCTATACCACGGCCTCATTCCATGGTGACGTACCTAGTTTTTGGAACCGTGACAATGCCTACAAGAGCTTTGGCTACCAGTACTTCTTTAGTAAGGACTACCTGCCAAAAGTTAAGGATGAGAATATGGGCTATGGTATCAAGGATAAGCTGTTCTTAAAAGAATCTGCCTATTATCTTGAACAGCTGCCACAGCCATTCTATGCTAAGCTGATTACGGTGACGAACCACTATCCTTACATCATTGACAAGAAAAATACATCGATCAAGTCATGGAATACTGGTGACAGTACGGTTGATCATTATGTTCAGACTGCGCGCTACCTGGATGAATCAGTTGGCGAACTGCTCAACTACTTGGATTCAACCGGCCTGCGCAAGAATACGATGTTGGTATTGTATGGTGACCATTATGGGATCTCCAACAACCACAAGCCTGCCATTGCTCAGATTCTGGGCAAGAAGTCAGTTGACAACTATGATCTGGCAATGTTCCAAAAAGTACCGTTTATGATCAACATGGAAGGCTTAAAGGGTGGCGTCAACCATACCTATGGCGGTGAAATCGACGTTCTGCCAACCATTGAGGATCTTTTGGGCATCAGTTCCAATAAGTACGTTCAGTTTGGTCAGGACCTGCTTTCTAAGAACCGCAACCAGATCGTGCCATTCAGAAATGGTGACTGGGTAACCAATAAGTACACCAAGTACAATGGGGATTACTACTACACCAGCAGCGGCAAAGCAATCAAGTCGCCAACCAAGGCCCAGAAAGCCGAGTTTGCCAAGATTCAAAAGTATGTCACGACTGATCTTGGTCTGTCGGATAAAGTCGTCAATGGCGATCTGCTGCGTTTCTACAAACTGAAAGGCTTCAAGACAACCGATAAGAAGAGCTACTCGTACACGCTGAAGAATGGCTTGAAACAGCTTAAACAGGCGCAAAAGAAGAGCAAGACCAGCTTGAAGAGTCAAAACAACGACCAATCAACGCTGGATCAATATACGACCGATGCACCTGAATTAAAGGGTGTCACGCTGAAGTTCCCAACTAAATAACCAAAAGCTCAGCCGTTTAAGCGACTGAGCATTTTTCAGCATGGCTGATATGCTGGTAAAGCGATGGTTGCAGCAGAACAGATCATTGTTATAAGTACGATGCTCCATCAAACGGCTGCTGTTGGAACCAGGGTCGCACTGTAATATTAGCTATACCGTGCCAGACGCGAAAAGATTACGATTTATTTTGCATTTGCGAACGTTTTCACACGTGGCAAGCGATTGTGATAAAATTAGAAAAGAAAATTGACAAAAAGGATTTAAAGAACATGGATGAATGGTTGAATTATGATCGCTTTGATCGTGAAACCTGGCATAGTTTTTTCCCCCATGGCAAAACTTTCTTAACCCAGGAAAATCTTGAGGATATTAAGTCGCTTAATGACCAGATCTCGCTGGCGGATGTACGTGAGGTCTACTTGCCTTTGATTAAGCTGATCCAGCTGCAGTATCAAAATTACTTGCAGATGCAGCTGCAGAAGATGACTTTTTTGCGTAAGCCAATGCGCCGAATTCCTTACATTATCGGCATTGCCGGATCAGTTGCGGTGGGCAAGAGCACTTCCGCGCGCCTGCTGCAGATTCTGCTAAAGCGTCTGATGCCGGATAAGCGAGTTGAGCTGATCACGACTGATGGTTTTATCTATCCCAATCGTGAGCTGGAAAAACGAGGCATCATGGCCCGCAAAGGATTTCCGGAAAGCTATGATATGGAAAAGCTGCTGACGTTTTTAAATGACGTCAACGCCGGTGAAGACTGCGTTAAAGCACCGGTTTATTCACATAGCGTCTACGATATCATTCCTGATGAGTATCAGACGATTGAAAAACCGGACGTGCTGATTGTCGAAGGGATCAATGTCTTGCAGCTGCCCACTACGCAGCGGATCTACGTCAGCGACTTTTTTGACTTCTCAATCTACATTGATGCTGAGCCTGAGCTGATTGAACAGTGGTATCTGGAACGATTTGGCATGCTTTTGGACACGGCCTTTCAAGATCCAAGCAACTACTACTATCCTTATACCAAGGGCAGCCGCAGTCAGGCTTTTGCGGATGCACGCAAGGTTTGGAATACGGTCAATCTGCCTAATCTCCGCGATTATATTCTGCCGACGCGCAATCGGGCCGATGTGATTCTGCATAAGGCCGAAAATCACCATATTGATCGGATTTATCTACGAGAAGACTAAGAACGTTATCCAGGTCATGATGGCAAGTGTCAGCAGTATTGCTTAGTGATATTGCTGACAAAGCTTTCTGGCGGGGACTAGCAATGGCTTTTTGCAAGCTTGGCAATGTGAGATGGCTAAGGTAAGCTGCGCCAGTCTTATCTCAAGCTGGTAATCTTACAATTGATCAGGCAGTAAAACTACTGATCACTATTGATTAAATAGGTACAATACGGCAATTGACCCGGACCAAGGGCGGAAGTGCAATCGACAATGGCTTTTATAGCATTGGTCAGCCGGTCTTGTGAAGAAAATAGTCCCCTAAGCTGTTATGGGGCTTGAAATTACCTACTATTTCTTGGTTTTTCGCGAAAAGTAGGTAGCTGCATACGCGATTCACTTGACTTTACCTACTTATGACGTCTTTTGTCAAAATAGTAGGTAAAGATGCATATTTAAGGTGAGATTGGGCCAGACCGAATTTGTGAATTACCTACTGTTGAGCGATTTTTATCAAATAGTAGGTAATGTTAGGACGCCCTAACTCGATATACATTGATTTTTACCTACTATACAGCGGTTTTTCAAAAAAAGTAGGTAATGATATTTTTGTCATATATATTATGCAGAATCTTTTGCATAATTGGGTCCAATCAATGCTTAGCAACGACTTTTATGCTCATCGTCAGCTGAATCTACAAGAAAAAGCGCTCCAACAAGCCTGCTTGCTGGGGCGCTTTATTTTGGTCGGGTATTTTGCGTTGCCGTGACTGGTTATCAAGATCGTGGCTGTAGTAGTCTATTGTGTTTTGGTCAATGCTTTTGCGATGTCGCGACTGGATTGCTTAAGACCTTTAAAGCTGGCAGTAAAGTAAATGTTGCCGTCTTTCCAATCAACGCTTAGGCTGCCTTTGAAGTTTTTGACCAGGTTTTGGGCGATTGAAAGACCAATCCCAAACCCAGATCTTTTTTCATTGTTATGCGAGGTGTCATTACGGTAGAATCGCTCAAAGAACTTATTGTAGTCAACGTTTTTGCCCTCTGCATAACTGTTGCCGACTTTGAGCAACACGTTTTTACCATGTTTGTCGGCACTGACGTCAACGAAGATCGTACCATTAGGGTCACAGTATTTATTGGCATTATCCAATAGAATGCTGATCAGCTCGTAGTAGTAATTGGGATCAGCTTTAAGCTTGAGGCCAGGCTGCAGTTGATATTTAAGCTGATGATTGGACTGAGCGATAACGGCCTTGAAGTTGTCGATGGCTTTTTGCACTTCAGTCGCTGGATCAATTTCCTGCAACTGAAGTTCGGGGCGCTCATCCAGCTTGGCTAATGAGATCATCAGATTGATCAGGTGCGTCAGTCGCTGAACCTGCTGCTTGTTGCTTTGAGTCCATTCGCTTTCGCCGTTCATCATTTCTTCCAGTTCGGTGTTGGCGGAAATGATGGAAAGCGGGGTTTTTAGCTCGTGGCCAGCATTAGTGATAAATTCTTTTTGCCGCTGCTCGGCTTCGATAACTGGTTTGATGGCTCGCTTGGATGACATGATCAGCACGAACTCAAAGAGAATCAGACTGATGATGCCTAAAATGATTCCAGAAAGCATCAAGTCATGCGTATTCTTGAAAATCATCGACTGGTCCAAAAAGACGATGCCAATCTGACCATTTTTCTTTTTGACCATCTTATAGGCATAGCTGGTCCCTTGATAGCGGATAATACCGCGCGTTCGCTCACGCTGCTGAACGGTTTTTGTCAGATCGGCAATTGCATCTGGCGAGACCGTTAAGATATGAGAGTTGTCAATCTTGATGCTCTTGCCGTCCTTGCTGATATTGGCGCTAAAATAACGGTATTGAAACAGCTCTTCACGATTAAAACGAGAGCCCAGTCGCTTTTTAGCCGCTTCATTGGCATTTTTAGTGGAAAGCTGGCCGTTATGCTGAGAAAGCAGGGTCAAAATGTCATTGGCTTCACGATGGGCATGAATGCTGGAGACCGAAACCATGCTGCCAATAATCGTAATCAAAACGATTACCAAGGCCGCCGTAGAAATAGCAATGAATTTGTTGCGGAGTCTTTGAATCATTGACATCCCCCCCTTTAAGCTGGCTGGCTTAACTGATAAGGACCTCCTTTTTGACCATTGATAATGGTACTTGATCCTACTGCCTGCAGTTTTTGTCGAAGATATGAGATGTAGATCCACACGTCTTCAGCATCGGCGTTTTCATCATGATCCCATGCCTGGTTCAACAGCTGCTGCGTGGAGAGCTCTTTGTCGGCATTCAAAATGAAATAGCTGAGCAGACGCGTTTCCTTGCCTGAAAGACTCATTGAGTTGTGACTTGCCAAGCGCTGTTCAGCCTGATCAACTTTAAGATCGCCAAATGCCAAGACATCGCTGTCATATTCTTCGGTCCGGCGTTCCAATGAGCGCAGCCGAGCCAACAGTTCCTTAAGTGAGAACGGTTTGGTCAGATAGTCATCGGCTCCGGCGTCAAGACCGGTTACCTTATCATCAATTTCGGCCATGGCGGTCAGCATAATGACGTAGGTACGGTTGCCAGTTGCGCGGATCTCTTTAAGGGCCTCCAAACCGGTTTTAACGGGCATCATAATATCAAAAATCATGACGTCATAGGCATTGGCCTGGGCATGCTCAATTGCTTCTTGACCATTGAAAACTGGATCGACATCGTAGCCGACACTCTTCATCGCCATGACCAATACGCGGGAAAGCTGTTTTTCGTCTTCAGCAAGCAGAATTTTCATGGAAAAATCCTCCTAATCATTTTCGTGGATAAGTTGACGAATCGTCTGCATCTGGACATCGCAGGCAGCCAGCTGATCGGCGCAGCGGCGCAGTTCTTTGCCGATACGTTCTGGATTGTCAATGTTATGCTTATATTTCATTTCGTGTTCCAGGCTGGCCCAGGAATCCATTGCGATCGTGCGCAGCTGAATTTCGACAAAATAATGACCAGGCGTATGACCATCAATATCCTGGTATGGAGTCACGACGTCTAAAATCAGATGATAGCTACGGTAGCCGTTTGGTTTAGCATTGGCAATATAGTCTTTTTCCTTGACGATGGTGCACCAGTCGGCATCACGCAAAAGATCGATGCAGCGGTAGACGTCGTCGATGAAGTTGCAGACCACGCGAATGCCAACCGCGTCGCGACATTTGCGCAGGGCTGACTCCGGTGTTGCTGGGTAGCCTTTGCGCTGGCATTTTTCAGTCATGCTGTCGTTGGCCTTAACTCGACCAATCAAGTGCTCATACAGCTTGGGATGACCGTTGGCAACCTGGGTGCTGCTTAACTGTTTGATCCGATCGAGCACGTCGTTTAAAATCAGTGGCAGATTGTCGGCGCACGGACCGTAGATTTCCATTTCCATCATTCCTCAATTCTATAAAACGTATTGCTGATAATAATTAATGTTAACGCAAAATAAGACTTAACTTAAGAAATAAGACTGAAGAATTACTAAAATAAAGCTTAAGAAATTATTCACTTAGCCTCAGTCAGTTTGCATCGACTGCAGCTTGATTAACGATTGCCAGTTCGGATATTAAGCGTTTGCTGACTTAACAGCCGGCTGATTTTAAATTAATCGTCCGTAAATATGGTATGAGAATTCTAATTTAACGAAATATGTTAGGCAAACCAGAGTATAAAATCATCTTGAGGATTGACCTTGTTCGGTTTTACCCGTAAAATAGCCTTTAGATTTAAAAACAATGATCTTTTACAAAAGGAGTGGAAACTAAGTGGCTAACGTCAATCTTGATGCATTCGACAAGATCCTCGTGCTCGACTTCGGTAGTCAGTACAACCAGCTGATTACGCGCCGGATTCGTGATTTTGGCATCTATTCCGAATTGCTCTCCCACAAGCTGAGCGCTGAAGAAATCAAAGAAATGCATCCCAAAGGCATCATTTTCTCTGGGGGCCCCAACAGTGTCTACGCAAAGGACGCCTTTAAGATCGATCCAGAAATCTACAAGCTGGGTATTCCAATTTTGGGGATCTGCTACGGCATGCAGCTGATGTCTTATGATCTGGGCGGCAAAGTTGAGCCAGCCGACGATTCTGAATATGGCCGAGCTGATATTGAAGTTATCGATGACGACGCGGTAATGTTCAAGGGCCTGCCAAAGAAGCAGTATGTCTGGATGAGCCATGGCGATCGCGTCGTTGAGGCACCAGAAGGCTTTAAGGTCGTTGCTACCAGCAAGAACTGCCCAATCTCAGCCATCGCCAACGACGAAAAGAAGCTTTATGGCATTCAGTTTCATGCCGAGGTCCGCAACAGTCAATATGGTCTGGATATTCTGAAGAAGTTTGCCTTTGACGTTTGTGGGGCAAAAGCAAACTGGTCAATGGACGACTTTATCGACATGCAGGTTGAAAGCATCCGTAAAGAAGTCGGCGACAAAAAGGTTATCCTGGGCCTTTCCGGCGGGGTTGACTCCAGTGTTACGGCTGTTTTGATCCACAAGGCAATTGGCGATCAATTAACCTGCATCTTTGTTGATCACGGCCTGCTGCGCAAGAACGAGGCTGATGAGGTAATGAACGCCTTGAGCCGCGACCTGGGTGTTAAAATCGTCAAGGTTGATGCCGCTGATCGTTTCTTGGGCAAGCTGAAGGGCGTTTCTGATCCAGAACAAAAGCGGAAGATCATTGGCAAGGAATTCGTGGAAGTCTTTAACGAAGAAGCCAAGAAGATGAAGGATGCCGAATACCTGGCCCAAGGTACGCTCTACACCGACGTTATCGAATCCGGGACCGACACGGCGCAAACCATCAAGTCGCATCATAATGTCGGCGGCCTGCCAAAGAAGCTCGGCTTTAAGCTGATCGAGCCATTGCGCAGCCTGTTTAAGGATGAGACTCGTGAACTGGGCGAAAAGCTTGGTATTCCGCATGATCTGGTTTGGCGTCAGCCATTCCCAGGTCCTGGTCTGGGGATTCGGGTCTTGGGCGAGATCACGCCTGAAAAGCTGGAAATCGTGCGGGAAAGTGACGCGATCCTGCGTGAAGAGATCAAGAAGGCTGGTCTGGATGAAGAAATCTGGCAATACTTTACGGTGCTGCCTGGCATTCGTTCCGTCGGCGTAATGGGTGACGGTCGGACCTATGACTACGCGGTTGGTATCCGCGCCGTAACCAGTATCGATGGGATGACGGCTGACTTTGCCAAGATTCCATGGGATGTCTTGCAAAAGATTTCGGTGCGCATCGTAAATGAGGTTGATCACGTTAACCGGATTCTTTACGATGTCACGAGTAAGCCGCCTTCGACAATTGAATGGGAATAGGGATTGATTAAAGAAAAAAGCCGATATAACGGTATTTCTGGTAATCAATCCTAACCAAAATCAAAAGCCCCGTGATTCACTAAAACGTGGATCATGGGGCTTTTTCTGTTGATGTTTTATGTTGACTTTTTAGTAGGGAAGCAGATAGAACGATTCTAAAACTATGGATAAGATCTTATAGCCAGCTCGTCTTTTGAAACGAAATGATCATTGGTTTGGGGATGGCGATGATTAAAAAACATCTCAAGCGCCCAAGCCAGCCAGCTCAGCAGTGAAATCACGATTAAGAAATTGAGCCATAATGGAGCAGCCTAGCTTAAATAGGTAGTGTTTTGCCCCGGCTGCTGAATGATTGTCGGTGAGCCAACCAAAGAACGCTTAAAACGGGTCAGCTTTTTGCCGTTGATGATCAGCCGCGATTGACGGTAGGTAACGATTGGCAGCTGAATTCTGCCGCTTTTATCAGCCTGCCAAGTCAGCTTTAAGCGCCCATGACTGACAGCTTGGATCTTGATACTTGATTTTTGGTCGACGACTGAAGCGCCATAGCTGTAAGCGGCCTGCATAGCGTCAACGTTGGCTTTGGCAGTGGCCAGATAGTCGGGAACGCGTTTTTGCAGCTGTTTTAAAAATGTTTGGTAGTTGCTGGTATGCATGGCTTTTAAGACGTTTTGCCGGGCCTTTTGATGATGGTTGACTCTGCAATTATAGCTGGAAATTTTGAAACAAATGCGAACGTTGTCGGGCTTTTCGATTAACTTTGACGTAATCTGCCTAACTAAAGGTGTTGGCTGGTTATGCTAAAATGGTTTTAGATCTTTAAGGACAGGTAGATAAAAATGCATAACTTAATTTTTCTGGATGACCTGAATGGCGCGGATTTGGATCCATATGTACGGTTGAATGAAGCCCAGCTGTTTCACGCATTGGAGCCTGACCCGGGACTTTTTATCGCAGAAAGTCCCAAGGTAATCGAACGGGCCCTGCGCGCTGGCTATCAACCGGCTTCGCTTTTAGTGGAAGAAAAGGCCTTGACGCGTGATTTAGCAGATCTGGATCATGAAATGGCGGCTAATCAGACCAGCGGCTTAGGACAGACGCCAATTTACGTTGCCAATAGCAAACTGCTTCGTCAGCTGCCGGGCTATAATCTTTTGCGGGGCGCACTGGCAGCGATGCATCGCGTCAAGCGTCTGGAGCTGGCTGATTTTTTAGCGACCATGCCGGCTGAGCATCCCCGTATTGCCGTGCTCGAGAGCGTGGTCAATCCAGCCAATATTGGTGCGATTTTCCGGTCAGCGGCGGCGTTGGGCATTGATGGCGTCATCGTGACCAGCGACTCGGCGGATCCTTTTTATCGCCGGTCTTCGCGCGTGGCGATGGGTACCGTTTTTCAAGTACCTTGGACCTATGTTGATGCCAAAACCTGGCAGCATGGCGGCATTGATCTGCTTCACCAGGCTGGATATCAGACGGCAGCCATGGCATTGCGGCATAATACCGTCAGCATTGACGATCCTAAGCTGACTGAAGTGGACCGTCTGGCGATTATCATGGGTTCAGAAGGTCCGGGACTAAAAGAGACAACGATTGAGCAAAGTGATTTTACGATCAAGATTCCAATGGCTCCCGGAGTCGATTCCTTAAACGTTGCGGCCGCCTCAGCCCTGGCATTTTGGGAACTGGGCAATCGGGTTGTCGAATAGCGGCAGCATTCAAAAAACGTCCATTCATGTTTTGAGAATGGGCGTTTTAAGTTTTACAGATCAATAATTTGATATTCGAATCCTTGAGCTTTGATGAATTTCATCAGATCGGCCGCTGAAAGAAAGATCGTATGCGTATTGATATTGGGATGGAACGTTAATGGAATGTTCTCATCCAGCATGTCTTGATCAAAGTAGATCTGAACGTTGTGAACCGCGTTGTTCATAATGCCAAATGGCGAAACGATGCCGGCCTCAAGCCCCAGCTGATCTTCAATGTCACTGTCATGGGCCATTGAGATGCGCTTAGTGCCAGTGAGCTCTTGAAATTCCTTAAAGTCCATGCGCTTGGCATCATCCATGATCACCAGGTAGAAGTTTTTCTTTTTATCCTTTAGAAACATTGATTTGGTGCGGACGCCGATTTTACCAGCAATATAGGCATCGGCTTCTTCGGTGGTCTTAGCGGCGGGATGGTTAACCATTTCGTATTTGATGTCCAGTTTTTGCAGCTCGTCAAGCAGTTCTTGATAGGCGCTTGCAGAACCTTTAGTCATTTGATTCACCTCTGGAATGTTTATTACCATCATAATCAAATCAAGAAAGCGTTTCAATAAAAAACAGTCACGGTTGAGGACCATGACTGTTTTTCAGTTTAGATGATGTCGATGAATCTCGGCAGCTAGTCAGCCAGCTTACCGACTACTTTCAGCTTGCCCAAGACGCTTTCGCCATGAGGAGCATGAGCAATAGCCGCGGTGGCATCAGTGCCGGCCGTAACGCCATGGTGCTTGCCGCCTTGCCATGCTGACACTTCAGTTACGTCATAGACCGTGCCCTTAACGGCAACATAGGCCGGCTGACCGTTTTGACCATTGAACTGCTTTAATTCGGCTAAGGTAAATGTTTTTTCCATTTGCTGATTCCTCCTTAATGAGAAAACGATTGTATCTTGATAACTGAATTGTACAAGAGCTGATGGAAAAAAGCCAAAGAACTGCCCCTAAATAAACATTAAATTTTGGCAAAGCGACTGATTGGCTGCCAGGCGGCTTTTAAGATCACCCAGGCTAACAGGCCGCCAACGATGGCACTGACTGCAAAACTGGGGACGAATAAGAAAAGCGATCCCTTGGCACTCATCAACAAAGCAGCGATTGGATAGGAAACCAGCGCGCCAATCAAACCTGTACCGATCAATTCGCCCAAAGCCGCCAGCCATATCTTGCCAAACCGCTTAAACAGCCAGCCGCTCAGCCAGGCGCCAAAGATGCTGCCGGGATAGGCCAAAAGCGTCCCCGTGCCTAAAAGATTGCGCACGGTTGAGGTCAAAAGCGCCTGCACGACTGCCCATTCCGGCCCCAAGACCACGCCAGCAACAATATTGATCAGACTTTGCGTTGGCGCGCATTTGGCCACGCCGATAGGAAATGAGAACATGCTGCCGCCACAAACGGCCAGTGCCGACAAGACAGCGGTCAGCACCAGCTGATAGGTCCGTTTTTTCATAAGATTCCTCCTAAAAAAGTTTTAAAATCGCCTCAAACCAATAAAAAAACTCTTTCCCAGTGCCGAGAAAGAGTGCTTAATCATTAATCAAAAGAACGTGACGATGCGGCCACGCCAAATTAAGCTGTCTCCCTCCGCTAGTCCTAACTAGATCAGGTTATGTGGGTATCTCTCAGCCAAATCAATGGCACCCCAGACAGAGTCATTTTATTTCAACTACCATTTAACCACTACATTGCCGGGATTGACAAGCGATGATGATACTAAATTCATTAGTCGCTAGATAAAGTATTTAAGTAATTTTTAAAATAATGATTGCCTTTTAAGAAAAATTTGGTATTATCTAGTTAATCACTTAAGTAACTAACTAAAACATCTGTTGCTTTTAGTACATTTGTCGCATTCAAACGGATTTTTGAGAAGTAGAAACTGGGGAAGATTATGCAAAAAATAAAGCATTGGGTAAAAAATCACCGCAAGACAACGATCGGCACGGCAATCGTTTTGGTTTTGGTGATTGGGATGGGGATCATCAATAAAATCAAGCAGAACAAGGCCGCGCAGTCTTCACGCTATGTCGTTGCCAAGGTTGCCAAAACGACGCCTTTGACGCTGACCGGGACCGTTGCCGCCCAACAGCAGCAGGTTTTGAGTCTGCCATCCGGTAAGGTGCAGTCGATCGGGGTTGCCAACGGACAAAAGGTCAGTGAGGGTGATCCTTTGGTAACGACCTACAGCGAGAGTGCCAATGAAGAACTGGCCGATGCCAAACAGGAACTGATCAAGGCACAGCGCAACGTAACGGCACAGCAAAACAATGTCAGTGCTGCGCAAAAGGATGCGGCGGCGCAAAGCGAGGATGGCACGGTTTCTGGATCGGCCAGCAGCGTTGCCCAGGCCCAAGCCAGTCTGGCCGATGCGCAAAGTGACGTTACGGTAGCTCAAAACAAGGTCAACACGCTGAGTCAAAAGGTCACCCAGACTTTAACGGCACCATTTGACGGTACGGTCACGGTAGACGACACCAAGCAGGACGCACCGGTAATCACGATCTATTCCAACGATCTGAAGCTTAAGACCAAAGTATCGGAATATAACTACAGCAAGCTTAAAACTGGTCAGGCGATTCACGTGCGGGCACTGGCGACGGGTAAACAGGCCGATACGACAATCAGCTACCTGGCCACGGTGCCGACCACGAACTCGCAAAGCAACGATACCAGCTACGAGGTCGATGCCGATCTAAGCAGCAAAGACTTTATGGATGGGCAGACGGTCAAGGCTTCAGTTGCGCAAAACCAGCTGCGGATTCCAAAGTCCAGCGTTAAAAATGGGCAGGTCTACGTCGTTAAAAACGGTAAGGCCAAAGCAGTTGCCGTTAGCGGTAAGCGGGTCAATGAATACTTTGAAGTCAAAAGCGGCGTCAAGGCTGGTCAGCAGATCGTTACCAACCCAGACAGCAAGCTGCATAACGGGACCAAGGTGAGCGCTGATGGCAATGATTAGACTGGAACACGTTAACAAGTACTATGGTCAGGGTGCGACTCGATTTCACGTGCTGCATGATATCAATCTGCAGGTTGCGGCCGGTGAACTGATGGCGATTATCGGGGAATCAGGGTCTGGCAAGTCGACCTTGATCAATATCATCGGTTTTTTGGATGATGATTTTGAAGGAAACTATTTTTACAATGACCAGGCGATCCATGACTATACGCGGGCAGATTTTGCCAAGCTGCGCAACCAGCACGTGGGGTTTGTCTTTCAAAACTTTAAGCTGATTCGCGACATCAGTATTGCCGAAAACGTCATTTTGCCCCTGCTGTATGCGGGAGTGGGTCGGCGGCAGGCCAAAAAGACAGCGGCCCGAGTTTTGAGTCGCGTTGGTCTAGGAGGCTATGATGATAAGCTGCCCACTGAGCTTTCGGGTGGCCAGCAGCAGCGGGTCTCAATCGCGCGGGCCATCATTGCCAATCCCGATTTCTTGATTGCCGATGAGCCAACGGGGGCTTTGGACACGAAAACCAGTCAGGAAATCATGGATCTGTTTAAGCAGCTCAACCAGACTCAGCATACGACCATCATCATGGTGACGCATGATCCACGGGTTGCCGAGCAGTGCGAGCGCGTCGTCAAGATCATTGATGGCCGAATTGTCGACGATCGAAAGGTGGGAGGAAATTGAGAAATGCCGAACTCTTGCGCAGTGCTCTGCAATCGCTAAGAGCCAACCCCAAGCGCAGTTTTCTGACGACGATTGGGATTACGATTGGGATCGCGGCGGTAATTACGATTCTGGCACTGGGAAATGGGGTCAAAAAAAGGCTCAGCGATGAGTTTAATACGACTCAAAACGGCGAGCAGTATACCTATCTTTACTTTACGCCCAACGATTCGCAGTCGGCAGCTTCCGGATTTACCGAAACAGACTTAAACGCGATTGAGGAACGATTTGGCGCTAAGGTGAAAAAAGCCGCAATCTCGCATGAAACCAACAATGCTTCCGTCTCGCCGCTGGTTGGCAATGAGCGGGTCAACAACGCCACGATTTCGCTGTTTAAGCGGCCAACCAGCAAGATTTCCATTATAGCGGGCCGCAATCTTACGACCAATGAGCTTTTGACTGAAGAACCGGTTATTCTGATGAAAGAGTCGCTGGCTAAAAAGCAGTATCAGACGGTTCAAAATACAGTCGGCACTTCTGTTTCAATTGGGGATCACGACTATCGCGTGGTCGGGGTGTATCGCTCACAGGCCAACACCTATAATGACAACAAGTACGGCGCCGATCTGATTGGCGGCACCAAGCTGTTTTATTCGGGGACTACGGCGACAACCGGCTATGGCATTAAGCTGACCTTTTATCAAGGCGCCAATGCCGGCAAGGTTACCAAAAAGATTAAGAAATACATGGAAAAGAAGGGAACCAGCGCTCACGATGGTACCTACATGGCAGTCGATGCCGGCGCGGAACTGACCAAAGTCAACAACATGATTACCGGTTTGACGGCCTTTATCAGTGCCATTGCGGGGATCTCGCTGTTTATCGCTGGGATTGGGGTCATGAACATGATGTACATCTCGGTTTCGGAGCGAACGCAGGAAATCGGGATTCGGCTGGCCGTTGGGGCCGCGCCGCAAAACGTGATGGCCCAGTTCTTGTTAGAAGCCATCGTCTTAACGGTCGGCGGCGGGTTGCTGGGCTTTGTCATCGGCTGGCTGCTGGCGGGCATAATCAGTAATTTCATGCCTTACCACATTCATGCCGTCATAACCTTGAATTCGTTCCTGCTGGCATTTGGGGTCTCAGCTTCAGTCGGGATCATCTTTGGGATCTTGCCGGCTAAACAGGCTGCCAACAAAAACCTGATCGAGATTCTGCGTTAGTCAATCTTCATTAAAAAGCGGCAGTTTAAAGAAAATATTTAAGGCACGTTGTCAAGCTTGAACTTGAACAGCGTGCCTTTTTGGTTTGAGTTGATGGAATTAATTTTCTTGACGATGGTAATTGCCAAGCAGCCGCAGTGAGGTCGTATAGTTTTTCAGTTCGGCCAAAGTTTCGGTAATCCGCGGGTCAGCCAGATTCCCATCTAGGTCAACATAGAAATAGTATTCCCAGGGGTTGCCCAGCAAAGGCCGCGATTCGATCCGCACCATGTTGATAGCATGCTCTTTAATGACGCGCATGACTTCATAGAGCGTGCCAACCTCATTTTTCAAGGTAAAGATCAATGAAATCCGATCAGCATCCGGCAAGACTTCTGGTGCGCGGCCAAAAATGATAAAACGCGTGTGATTAGACTTATCGTTTTCGATGCTGGGTGCCAAAACGTCTAGATCATATAATTTGGCTGCTTCAGTCGAGGCAATCGCGCCAACTGCCGGATCCTGCCTTTCAGCGGCCATTTTAGCCGCCAGTGCCGTATTGAGGCATTCTTTTCCTTGGATCTGATGCGCGGCTAAAAACTGGCTGGTCTGCAAAAGACCCTGGGGATGCGAATAGACTTCCTTGATGTCATTGAGTTTGGCTCCTTTAACGCCCAATAGGTTTTGAGCAATGTAGATGGACTGCTCGCCAACGATAAAGAAATGGTACTTGTTGATCAGATCGTAGTTGTCATTGATGGCACCGGTTGAGGAATTTTCCATTGGGACGACGCCATAGTCGATTGCGCCGTTTTGCAGTGCCAAAAAAACGTCTTCAAACTTAGGATAGTTGCGACTTTCAACCTGGCCAAACCATTGATGCATGGCCTGAGAAGAGAATGATCCCGGGACGCCTTGATAGCCAACGGTAACCCCGGTTCGCTGCGGTTGTGCAATCATAGATAATTCCTCCGTAATCTAAAAAATTTCTTCTAATCTTAGCTGATTGTCTAAATTATGACAACCATTACCGGATTAGTTAGTGGTGCTTGTTTGGGAACATGCTAAAATAGACGGGTCGATAAAAGGAGATTTTTATGAAGATTATCATTGCTCCGGCTCGGAATATGAAAGCTGATCCGGATTCATTGCCGATTCAAGGCTTACCGCAGTTTTTGCCGCAAACGGAAACGATTTTAGATTATCTGCGCAGTTTAAGCTACGACCAGCTTCATCATCTTTGGTGGGACTGCAGCGAAAAAATTGCCATTCCCAACTATCAATGGGTGCAGCAGATGGATCTTTATCATCAGCTGACCCCGGCATTGCTGGCATTTACCGGCCTGCAGTACCAGCGGATGGCTCCGGGAGTTTTTGATGAGAAAGCACTTGGCTATGTTCAGGACCACTTGCGCATCTTATCGGGCTTTTATGGCTTATTGAGGCCGTTTGACGGAATCGTTTCCTATCGCTTGGGCATGGGTGATCGAGCTAAAGTTGCCGGGACCAGGAATCTATATGAGTTTTGGGGCAGCAGACTGGCCGATGAGCTTTATGCACAAGACGAGCTGGTTTTGAATCTGGCATCAAAAGAATATGCCAAAGCAGTCATTCCTTACGTCAAAGGCAAGCGTCAACTGGTCAGCTGCACGTTTGTCAAAGCAGAGCATGGCCGCTTCAAGACTCAAGCCACACGGGCCAAGATCGCACGGGGCAATCTGGTACGCTATCTGGCTGAGCAGCAGGCTGATGATCTGGCGGTCGTAAAGCAGTTTAATCTTGGCTATCATTATGATGAGCAGGCATCGACAAATGATAACTTGGTTTTTGTAGCGGATTAGGATGGGAAGAGAGAATTGAGAATAGAGAAGTCAAGTGACAGTCGCGCGCTGGCAATTGCAACGATTGTCATGGGAATTATTGCCGGGGCCAGTTCCGGTTTGTTAAGCATTGTCTTGGACGCAACGGAAAGAGTATTTTTTCATTTTACCGAAACCAACGCGATTCCGGTCGCATTTTCAGCCACGCCATTAAACCGGCTGCTGGCGCCAATTATTGGGGCTCTGATCGTATCAGTCGTCTGGTACTTTATGCAGCTGCACTATCGACCGGTTAAATTGGGCAAGGCCGTTGATGGCGAAAAAATGCCAATGGGGGCCACGATCATGCATGTCACGGCCCAAGTATTCTATGTCGGGACTGGGGGATCCATCGGTCGGGAACTGGCCCCAAGAGAAGCTGGCGCAATGTGGGCTCAGTCGTGGATCCGATTGGGTGATCGGATTGGCTGGCTTAAGCTGGCTCCAGAAGACTGTCGCCTGCTGATTGCCGCAGCAGCTGGGGCCGGTTTTGCCGGCGTCTACATTGCACCGATTACAGGAGCGATGTTTTGCCTGGAGATCCTCTATAAAAAGATTGATAAAAAAGCCGTGATCGTCAGTCTGACCATGGCTGCGATTGCAACGATGGTCGGTGCGATCGTCAAAGGCTGGCAGCCGTATTATCTGGTGGCGTCACGTCAGTTTTCGCTGCGCTTGATTCCCTTTGTAGTGATCGTGGCACCGCTGATGGGCTTTTTGGGTACTTGGTACAAACGGTTGATTGGCCGCGCCAGTGCACTGCGCGTTAAGGATCGGCGGATTTTTATTACGATGCCACTGGCTGGGGCGCTGACGGGTGCCGTTGCCTGTTTTTTCCCAGAAATCATGGGGAATGGCCGAGGTGTGGCCCAGATGGCAATCAATGTGACCAGTGTTTCTCATTCGGCAGTTGCTTTACTGCTGTTCGGCTTTTTTGCCAAAGGGCTGGTTACTTTAGCAACGATTAGTGGTGGCGGCTATGGTGGGACACTGACGCCATCAATTGCCATGGGTTCGTCTTTAGGCGTACTGTTAGGGATGATTTTTATTCAGGCAATGCCTGGCGAACAGTTAATGCAGTTTGCCGTCTTAGGCGCGGCCTTTTTCCTGGCAGCTACTCAGCAGGCACCATTAATGGCAATGTTTATGCTGTTTGAAGTCTGTCATTTGAATTTTTCAGCCCTTTTGCCATTAGGATTAGGCGTGGCACTAAGCATGGCGATCTCCAGCTGGATGCAGGCTAAAAAAGCATAAGATAGAAGAAAGGACGGTGCTGATGAAGTCTAAGCGAGTAGATGCGCCGCTGGTACCTTTGGCAATTGCGCTGGCAGCGATGTTATCGATTGGGGCGGCCGTTGTCTGGCATCAATGGCTGTTTTGGCTAGTGACGGTTTTGTTATTGATCTGTTTAGGGCTGTATTTAAATGCATCATGGCGCGGCAAAGAGCAGATAATTGATGAAACAATCACGTATCTGCATCTGTCTTCTGACGCGCAGGTGCTTGATCTCGGCACTGATCAAGGGAATGTGCTGGTAAAGCTGGCCAAGCGCTTAACGATCCCAGGACATGCAACAGGGGTCGAAGTCGGGCGCAAATCTGCACAGTCGCATAATTCGCTTGCCCGCGCCAAGGACAGTCTTCAGGCTGCGGCAATGGCAGATCGCGCTTCAGTGCAGGCAGCGGGCATATTGAATCTGCCATTTAAAGATCACCAGTTTGATGGGATTTTGATTTGGATGACGCTGCATCAGGTCAAGCCAACGATCAATCGTGCGCGTGCAGTTCAAGAAGCAGCTCGGACCTTAAAAAGCGATGGTACGCTGGCAATTATTGATTTTAGGCATTTTGATGAGTACCAAAAGATTTTGGCAAGGCTGGGCTTTCATGACATTACGGTTCATCAGTGCGGTGTCAACGGCTGGTGGGGTGTTCCATGGTTAAGTACCAAAATCTTATTGGCCAAGCGTTTCTAGCCGCAAGCAGGCTGGCAGTTGCGCTGATGATTAAAAACGATTGAAAATAAAGCGTTCAGCGGTTTTGAGAGGCGATTGCCGACTGCTGAGCGTTTTTTATGAGCTTTTTTTAAATGCTGGTTGTTCTTTGGTAATGAAAAGCTTATCCTTATTCAGTATGCATTCGACAGGGAGGAAAGATTTTGAACAAGAGAACGAAAGGCATTCTGCTGGCCGTTACGGGAGCTTCTTTTTGGGGAACTTCAGGCGTTGCCGTGCAATATCTGTTTGGCGAAACGACGGTCAGTGAGGTTTGGCTGGTCGGGCTGCGGCTTTTAGGAGCTGGAATGCTGCTGCTGATCTTGGCCAAGCTGACTGGAAGATCGTCAACCAAGGCATTGTTTAGCAATCGCCATGATGTCCTGCAGCTGGTTTTATTTGCCTTTTTTGGGATGGGCATGTCGCAGCTGACTTATTTTGCGGCCGTTAAGTACAGCAATGCCCCGACAGCCACGGTGATTCAATACTTGGCGCCAGTTATCATTATTGGTTATACGGCAGCTGCCCAGAAAATGATGCCGCGCCGAATCGATGTGGTATCGATCATCGTAGCCTTGGTTGGAACGTTTTTATTGGTGACCAACGGCAATCTCAATCATCTGGCGTTGTCGCCGCAAGCATGCTTTTGGGCGCTTTTGGCTGCGCTGGCCAATGCAGTCAGCACGATGGCACCCGGGCGACTGTTTGCCCGCTATGGCACGCTTAATGTTACGGCCTGGTCGATGCTGATCTGTGGCATTTGTTTTATCCCGCTGTACTTTATTATGCCAATGCCGGCCCTGCGACCGTTAGACGTGGCCTTGATTGGCTGGATTGTTATTGGCGGTACGCTTTTGGCCTATACGCTCTACCTGGCCAGCGTACAATATATCGATCCTAGTACGACAGGGATGCTGGGAGCTTTTGAGCCTTTGGTGGCAACGATTCTGGCGGTGGCGCTTTTGCACACTCAATTTGGTCCGGTCAATATCTTGGCCAGCTGCCTGATTATTTTGGCAACTTTCTTGCAGATGATGCCGCTGCAGATCTTTTCGCATCGTCGATCATTAAACTAACCAGGTTGTGTCAATATGAAAAGCCAAGCGTGGTGGGGATCCACCAGCTTGGCTTTTTGATTATTTGACAGCTTGTTTTTTGCCATTTAAGCCGTTACGGCAAAGATAGACGATCGCGGCCAGAACTAAGATGCCCGCGCCAACGATTACTGAGATGCGCGTATCAGGGTTGATAAACATGAAGACAACGATCATGATCAGCATTGCAAACGCAAAGTAGTTTGAAAATGGATAAAGCGGCAGTTTAAACGGATGATCCTGCATCAGTTCAGGATTATGCTGCCGGAATCGTAGTTCAGCCAGCAATATCACAAACCAAGGAATCATCCCTGGCAAAACGGATGAACTGAAGACAACGACAAAGAGATCGGCAGTTGACTTGCTGAAGTATTCGGCGAAGATGTCTAAGACAAAGCCGATCAGAATCCCGCCAGAAATTCCCAGAATTGCTGCATCGGGAACCACGTGCTTGGAAAGTCTGCCAAACAGGCGTGGAGCATTGCCTTCATGCGCCAAGCGGAAAAGCATCCGGCTAGAACTGTAGATCCCTGAGTTGGCACCAGATAAAGCAGCTGTCAAAACCACAAAGTTGATAATCGAAGCCGCTGCAGTAATGCCGACTTTGGCAAACGTTTCAACAAATGGCGAGCCGACGCTATCCAATTGATTCCACGGGTAGATCGTAACAATGACGAAAATCGCGCCGACATAAAAGATCAGAATTCTAAACAAAACGGATTTAACCGATTTGACCACGGCTTTTTGCGGATTGGCAACCTCACCGGCCGAGATTCCCAATAGCTCGATTCCTTCATATGACCCAACGATGATCGACATTGAGAACATAAAGCCCTTAAAGCCGCCGGTGAAAAAGCCGCCATGAGCCCAAAGATTGCTAAAGCCAATGGGATGACCGCCATTACCAAATCCCAGCAGAATCACTAAAAAGCCCAGAATAATCATTAAAACAATCGTTACGACCTTGATCATGGCAAACCAGAATTCCAAGGTACCGTAAGCTTTGGCACTGGCCAGGTTGGCGATGGCTAAAAAGAAGATGATGATCAGACCTGCAGCCCAGGTTTGAGTATGCGGCCACCAGTACTTGAGATATTCAGTTGAGGCAATAACTTCTGACATCCCGACCACGATATATTCAAAAACGTTGGCCCATTCTGCCATGTAGCCAGCCATTGGGTGCACGTAATGGGTGGCATAGTCAGCAAACGACCCCGTACTGGGATTGACGTAGATCATCTCGCCCAAAGCCCGCATTACGATATACAGAATCAAACCGACAAAGGCATAGGCCAAAAGTACGGAAGGCCCGGTCCATTTGATGGTTGATTTTGATCCCATAAACAGTCCAACGCCAATCGCGCCGCCCAAAGAGATCATTTCCATTTGTCCCGCCGTCATTGTGCGTTTTAACTTTGGCGCGACGTGGTTTTTCTCACTCATGCTGTGTCCTCCAAAAATAAAAGAACGATTCAAATTATGAACCGCTCATCATTACCGTTAAGCTTAATCAGATGTTGCAGCAGCCGACCATAATCAGATGGATATTTGATTGGTTATGGAAAAACTGCATAAAAACTCCTTAAAAATAACTAGCTACCATTATACCGATTCTAGAAAAGAATACCATTTAAAAGTCAACCACCATCGGCTAAAGTCGATGGCTTGTGGGCAAACACCCCAGTATTGAGTATCCGAACCACAATTTGCATAGATACGGACGATTTACTCGAACAGCCGCAGTTGCTTGAGCAGTGATCATCTAATTACCAATGCCTTTTACATTCCCAGGTTGCCATAGGAATGAGCCTAGCTTTTTGACTAGGCTTTTTGTTGTTTCTGGAGTCCTTTTTCTAAAATATTTAGTGCTGCATTGTAATCACGGATATGATGAACATGGCACTTTGGACATATCCATTCACGATCTGCCAGTGTCAGCTTTTCGGTCTCGTCACTTCCCATTACAAAACCGCAGTCATGACAGGTTTGGGTCGTGTTTTTAGGGCTGACCGTGATAAATTGACGGTCATAGAGGTCGGCTTTGTATGACAACATACCCAAGAAAGACCGCCAGCCAACATCACTGATGCTCATTGCCAAGGCATGATTTTTTAACAGATTCTTACTCCTCAATTCTTCAGCTACAACGAGATCTTGGTTCTTGATCAGTGCTGTAGATGTGCGTTGGAGAAAATCATGGCGGCGGTCAAATACTCGTGCATGGATCTTAGCGACTAACAAACGTTGCTTCTGGTAATTTTTGCTTTCCCGCAAAGAACGCTGCTCTTTTTTAGCCCGGCGCTGGCGGCGTGAAAGGGTACGCTGTGCTTTAGCTAACTTTCCCTTGATTGTTCGATAGTAGCGTGGGTTAGCGATGGTTCGACCATCACTGGCAGTCAGAAAGTTTTCTGTGTTTAGGTCAATGCCAATTTGCCGATTAGTGCGGCTAAGCTTAGGAACAAACGGTGTATCGGAACCTAATTGCAACGACAAAAAGAACCGATTGGCTGCATCTTTGGAAATGGTCACCGTACCGATGCGTGTTTCGCCTTGACGATCCAATAGTCGCCGCTGAGCGCCTTTGATCCGCAAACGTCCTAGTTTAGGCACCACAATATGTTTGCGGTCTTCAAAGCAGACGGTACCGTTGTCTAGCCGGGCCGTCTTTTGTTTTGGATATTGACAGTTGGTCTGGTATCGCCAGGCATAGCTTTTACGATGAAATTTTGGCACACCGGCTTCATGAACCTTGCGAAAAGCGTTCCAAGCCTTGTGATAGTTTTGAATTGCATTAGCCTTAGCAAGACTGTCAATACGCTTATCTTCTAAAAACTGGAAATGATTTGACATCTGCTTAGCGTTTTGACGAAGCTTTAGCTGTTGGATCCGATCTTGAACCGTATCAATTGACAGTTTGATTCGGTTTAATTGCCAGAGTTCTTTACCGATCGCAACCATCTCATTATAGACGAAACGACTGGCATCGCTGTTAACCTTGATTATTTGTTTCTGGTAATCACTCGGATAGATGCGAACCTTCAATCCATAATGATATTCTAACTGTGCCATTGACTTCATTTTTTCACCTCCTTTAATTGGATTATATCATCAGCTAACGACTATAACGATTGAGGTGTTCTTAATGACTTAAGAAAAAATTCAAGACGCAGTTTATACTCGTCGATATATCTATAATTTTCATTATCACTTAATCTGGGTAACCAAGTATCGGTCCCAGACCTTTGCCACTAAAAAAACTAGCCGATGAAATGAAAGACATACTGCGAATGGTCGCAAAAGATAACGATATTGTGATGGAAAAGCTGGAAGTCATCCTGGATCATGTTCATGTGCTGATCAGTTTTCCACCTAGCAAGGCGCTCAAAGGACGAAGTGCATTCATTTTTCTCAAACGACACCCAGAAATTCGACAATCACAATATTGGGGTGGTCATTTATGGTCTCCCAGCTACTATATGAGTACGCTTGGCAACATGAGCAAAGACGTCGTAGAAAACTACATCAATAATCAAAAATACAATGCGCTTCAAAAAGAACGTCTTAAGAAAGCCTATCCATCCCATGACTAAAGTCACGGGATGGATAGGCTAGACATAATTAAAAAATTATAAGAATTGAAGGCTGATGAGGTAGTCTGTTTCAATCTTTTTAGCAATTGGCGTTATAATGTTTAATAAATTTAACGAAATGAGGAAAGAAAATGGCAGACTCAACGCGTTTTTATGAAAAATTTCAACCAGTCCACTACGACATCTACCTGGATATCGACCGCGCCGCCAAGCATTTTAAAGGCATTACGACGATCAAAGGCAATGCTGTGGACACTAAGATTGCACTGCATCAAAAGTTTCTAAACGTTGCCAGCGTTCAGGCTGATGGACAGGACGTACCATTCAGCTTCAGCGACCGTCAAGAAGCCATTCAGCTTGAACTGCCGCATTCTGGTGACGTGGAGTTAAAAGTAGTTTATGATGCCAAGCTGACTGATACGATGATGGGGATCTATCCGTCATACTACACGGTTGCCGGCCAAAAAAAGCAGCTGATTGGTACGCAATTTGAAACCACGGCGGCGCGGCAGGCTTTTCCTGGGATTGATGAGCCAGAAGCCAAGGCGACGTTTTCGTTAGCCATCAAGTATGACGAACAGCCAGGCGAAACCATCATTGCCAATATGCCGGAAGATCATGTTGAAAATGGCGTGCATTACTTCCAAGAAACCGTCAAGATGTCTACTTATCTGGTTGCATTTGCGTTTGGCGAGCTGCAGAGCAAGTTTGCCAAAACCAAGAGCGGCGTTGAGATCGGTGTCTTTTCTACGAAGGCCCATCAGCCAAAAGAACTTGATTTCTCATTGGATATTGCCAAACGCGCGATTGAGTTTTATGAAGACTTTTACCAGACGCCATATCCACTGCCACAGTCATATCAATTAGCCTTGCCAGACTTTTCAGCCGGCGCGATGGAGAACTGGGGCCTGGTTACCTATCGTGAGGCCTACATGCTTTTGGATCCGGACAATACGATGCTCAATCAAAAACGGCTGATTGCCACGGTCATCACGCATGAGCTGGCACATCAATGGTTTGGTGATCTGGTTACGATGAAGTGGTGGGATGATCTTTGGCTGAACGAGTCATTTGCCAACATGATGGAATACGTGGCTGTCGATGCTCTGGAGCCGGAATGGAACGTTTGGGAGATGTTTCAGACTTCTGAGGTTCCAATGGCGCTGCAGCGGGATGCTACGGATGGCGTGCAGTCGGTTCACGTTGCCGTTGATGACCCCGCGGAGATCGATACGCTGTTTGATGGAGCGATCGTTTATGCCAAAGGTGCGCGGATGCTGGTAATGGTGCGGGCATTGCTGGGCGATGAAGCGATGCGCAAGGGCTTGAAGAACTACTTTGCTGCTCATCAATATGGCAATGCTACGGGAGCCGATCTTTGGCAGGCATTAGGCGAGGCTTCAGGAATGAATGTTGGCCAGATCATGGAGTCGTGGCTGGAGCATCCGGGCTATCCGGTAGTCGAGGTCAAGGTTGAGGATGGCAAGCTTATGCTCAGTCAGCAGCAGTTCTTTATTGGTGATGGCGAGGAAAAGGGCCGTCTCTGGCAGATTCCATTAAATGCCAATTATAATCAGGCACCAGCGATCTTTAGCGAACAAAGCCTGGTTTTAGGCGACTATGCCCAACTGCGAAAACAAAATTGTCGGCCGTTCCGCATTAATGTAGGCGATAATTCCCATGTCATCGTTAAATATGATGAGACGCTGCTAAATGATATTTTGGATCACCTTGATGAACTGGGAGCCATCGATCAGCTGCAGCTGCTGCAGGATCTGCGTCTGTTGGCAGAAGGACGGCAGATTTCCTATGCTCAGATCGTCCCGCTGCTGAGTCGCTTTAAAGACAGTCGCTCTGGAATCGTTAATGAAATGCTGTACCATGTGGCTAACAGTCTCAAAAACTTTGTCCAGCCGGCTGCCAAGACAGAGCGTCAACTGCAGCAGCTGTTTGATCAGCTCAGCGTCAAGCAGGTGCAGCGGCTTGGCTGGCTTTCACAAAAAGGTGAGTCCAATGATGATCAATTAACGCGGCCAATCGTATTGAGCGCGGCCTTGTATGCGCAAAACCGTGACACAGTCAAGCAGGCACAGGCATTGTTTGATCAGTATCAGGACCATCTGGCGGATCTGCCGGCTGATGTACGGGGACTGGTGCTGGCCAACGAGGTTAAAAACTATGGCAGCCAGGAACTGTTTGATACGCTGCTGGCGGACTATCAAAAGACTGCTGATGCCGGTTTTAAGCAGGATATCTGTGCAGCTTTGACCAAGACGCAGGATGATCAATTGATTGCCCAGCTGATTGATCGGTTTAAAGATGCCGATACCATCAAGCCACAGGATCTGCGGGCTTGGTTTAGAGGCGTTTTGGCTAATGATCATGGTCAACAGGCAGCCTGGGACTGGATCCAGCAAGAATGGTCATGGTTGGAAAAGACCGTTGGCGGCGACATGGAATTTCCAACCTATATTACCGTAATCTCCCGTATCTTTAAGACTTCGCAGCGATTGGCCGAATTCAAGTGTTTCTTTACGCCTAAGGAAAACGACCCAATGCTGAAACGCGAAATTCAAATGGATGAAAAGGTGATTGCCAGTCGCGTAGAATTGATTGAAAGCGAACAGGCCGCGGTTAATGCTGCAATTGCTAAGACGGTTGCTGAATAACGAAAGATAAACTAAAAACTGGTAGTGGCGGATGTCATTACCAGTTTTTCAGTAAAAATGAAATATTTTTGGTTAGCAGTCGGAAAGAACGTTTACAATATCAAAATCATCGAACAGCCAATGCTTATGGTAGAATCATGACGGCTTTAACGGGACTGGATTGGCTTAAAACTGGCAGCTTTTGGCGGCTGGCCGATAATCCTGAAAGTATGCAGGAACCCGACTTTTATGATTGCTTGGCTGCATGCCTTGTGAAGAAAGTATGGCTTGGGCGGCTTGAAATTACCTATTATCGGCAGATTTTTTACCAAAAGTAGGTACTGCATAGCCGATTTATTTTGCTTTACCTACTTTTGCCATTTTTTCTGTGAATCGTAGGTAAATCTGTATATTCTAAGGCTGATAGGGTTAGACCGACTTTGTGAATTACCTCCGATTACGTGTTTTTATCAACATAGTAGGTAATGTTAGGGATCCCTGACTTGATATACATTAGTTTTTTCCTACTTATACATTGATTTTTTCGAAAAGTAGTAATGATGGTTTCGTCATATGTTTTATACAAAAATTTCTGCATAAGAGCCGCTATTTAAGCTGTTAATGACGGATCTAACCTGATCTAGATTGCAGCAGCGTCATAACTATGGCGAAATCAGTCCCACAGCCCCTCAAAGCGGGTATTGCCTTTAGAAGCTGCGGTGTTGGCATCGACTGGCTCGCCATTGCCATTAAAGAAATGAAACGTCAGGCCATTTTGCGGATCATAGTCGATCAGCGTGGTCTTGCCTGAAAAGAACCAGCTGTCTTGATCATCGATATGATAGTTGATCTCATCGATAATAACCTGCAAAACCGGCTGCTTGGGCTGATCTTCTTTTTGATAGGACTGCTTGGGGCCATAATTGACGTGTCCATTGCGGCCACCAGTTGGAGTAAAGAAGCGCACGCCGCTACCAGGCTGCAGATCCAGCTGCTTGATCAGCCATTGTTGAGCGGTCTTTGAAATTTTTAGCTGCATTAAATCACCTGCTTTTGTTTGCTAGAAAATAATTGTTTTAAGATATTTGAGCAAGATTTATTCGATTCGCTGGCGTCATTAAAATCTAAGCTTAACCGATGACCTTAGAATATCGATGTTTGGGCCGTTATGCAAATAATCAGCGCTTGAAGCAAGCAGTATCGAAACGCTGAATTTGCCAATAATTAACTGGTAATCAAACCAATGAGTCAAACCAGCAGCTAAAAATCGATAAGGGATTTTTGATTTTTGCTGATAATCAGAAAGAATTTTGCGTTAAGATAGAAAAGACAGTGTAAAGAAAGAATTATTAATAAGGATTGATACTAAAGATGAATAGACATAGCTGGAAGAAACGCCTGCAGAGTCTGGTTCTGGTGCTGCTCAGCCTTAATCTCAGCCTGCTGGGTCTCTCCTCGATTGTTTTGGCTGATAGCGAGGCAACTGAAGAATCAACGGTTGTCGCACAGGAAAGCTCATCAGACAGCAATGGCCACCAATCGGGACAAAACGTAGGCACAAGCCAGGATGTTGATGCCAAGGCTGCGATTGCCATGGATGCTAAGACTGGGCAGATTCTGTACCAAAAGAACGCGCAAAAACGGTATCCGGTTGCTTCCACCATTAAGATTCTCACGCTGGCCGTCATTGAAAAAGATATTCAGGCTCATAAGCTAAGCTGGGATCAAAAGGTAACGATCTCGCATCCAGTGGCGGTAATGGCCAACGATTGGCGCTTTTCCAACGTGCCGCTGAATGAGGGCGAGAGCTATACGATTAAGTCATTGGTTGATTCAATGATGCTGGTTTCAGCTGACGGCAGTGCCGAAGCGCTAGCCTTAGCTGATGCCGGCAGCGTGGCCAAGTTCAATGCCAAGATGCAGCAGGTGGCTAAAGAAGCTGGCGTGACCGATGCCAAGATCTATAACATGATCGGACTCTCAAATGGGGATCTGGGGACTTTGCGCTTAAAGAACGTCTCCAAAAACGCCGAAAATCAGATTTCTGCCGTTGATCTGGCTAAGATTGCCAGCTGGCTTTTGAACCATTATCCAGATGTCGTCAATATTACCAAGACGGCTCAAGAAGACTTCCCAGTCAGTGATTCACAGACCTACCACATGCAAAACATCAATCTGATGATTAAGGGAGCGGCTCTGGATCGAGCAGATGGTGAGATCGATGGCCTAAAGACCGGGACGACTGATTCAGCCGGCAACTGTTTTGTCAGCACCGGAACGTTTAACAATCGCCGCCTGGTTACGGTAGTCTTAAATGTTTCTGGCGACTTCAACAATCAGTTCCAACAGACCAATAACCTCTATAATCGCGTATTGGGTCGCTTTGCACCACAGACGATCAAAAAAGGTGCGCTGATCAAAGTCGGTCAAAAGAAGGCACGAGCAGCTAAAACAACGACGCTGTGGCTGCCTAAAGATACCAAGCTTGAAAAAAAGACGATTAAGATAAAGGGAACACTGAAAGGCAGCAAGCTAACGCCTAACGACATGCCACAAGTTGCCTTAAAGCTAAAGTAAAAGCAAAAGCGCTGATTCAGACTGTTCAAAGTCTAAATCAGCGCTTTTATGCTGAATCGGTAAAGTAGTGCCGATCTTAAACTGCTGGACTTATTTGTTTAAGATCTTGCTGGTTGATTTGGCCAGCTTTTCGATCGTATTTTCACCATTTTGCATTGAAGAATTGTCATCAGTGTAGACGGCAATCGTATAGCTGTCGCTAGCGCCATTGTTACCGGGGATGTAGCCGATACTGTTGATGATCCAGCCATCGTCTTCGTCCAGCCAACCGTTTTTAAGGTAAAAGTTGGTGCTGCCGGCTGAAATTCCCCACTGTTGGTCGCTTTCTACATTTTGCATCAGATTGCGCACGTATGACTGCTGACTGGTGCTCAAGAGGTTGGATGAGTAGAAAATGGCGTTGAGCAGTTTAAGCTGATCGCTAGGAGTAGTAGTTGAAAGTCCCCATTCTTCATGGGCCTTGGAGTCAGTCATTCCCAGTTTGTCAAAAGTCTCCTGCAGACCACTTTTTTCGCCCAGCTCAACAAATAAGGCTGAAGCGGCGGTATTGCTGCTGTTTTCAATCATGGCCTGGGCATTGGCCTGTTCGCTGCTGTTTAATGTGCCCTGTTTCATCAAGAGACCGACCAAAATTGAGACCTTGACTGTGCTGGCCATGCGATATGAATGATTTGCAGCGTTGGATGCCGTGTAGGTTTTTTTGGTTTGATTCGAGTAGACGGCAATGGCCACGTGTCCGTCAGCCTGCTGCAGAATCGGTTTCCAGGCTTCCTGAAGCTGGGTGTTGCTGTCAGTCGATGAGGAACTGTTGGAGACTACCTTTTGGACGATTTTTAATGGTGAGGATAGTTTAACGCTAGCGTTTCGGGAACTGTTCAGACCAGGAATCAGCAAACCGGCCGTACATCCTAAGGCAACAAATATCAGGATGATCGTCAGCCATTTAAACAGACGGCGCCTTCGATTGGGTTTAAACTGAGTTTTTCGTGCTGGTCGCTGGTTCATTACAATTTCCTTCCATGATTTTTTTATTTAGAATACAAAAACCTTTGTAAAGACTAAAATAGTTTAACACCTCAAATTGAAGAATTCATGAATTTTGAAGCAGTTATGCCATGTTTGTAGGCAAAAGCTTTGTCACAGATTTTGAATTAACCTAAAGTAGATATCGTGATCAACATTGTTAGCTTAAGGAGAGGTTTATGACGTGGATGGATGATCAGCTGCGAGCTGACTTACAAAATGGCTTTATCGATGGCAGTCTGCCGGCTGGCGCACTGGGACCAGAAATCTTAACCAATCGACAAGGCAATACGATCTTTAACGAAATCAAAAATGAACTGCGCACCTGCACGAATTTTAAGATGGCAGTTGCCTTTATTACACCGGCCGTTTTAGTGCCAATCAAGTCGATTATGATGGACCTGGCGCAAAAAGGAGTTGGCGGTGAGCTTTTGACGGGAACCTATCTGCAGTTCAATTCTCCCCAGGTCTTTGCCGAATTGATGAAGATTCCTAATTTGAAGGTACGCTTGACTGGAGAGGTCGGCTTTCACCAAAAAGGCTACTGGTTTGACCATCAAGACTATGAGACGTTGATCATCGGCAGTGCCAACCTAACGATGGACGCGCTTTTAAAAAATGCCGAATGGTGTCTTAAAGTCAGCTCTAAGCATCAAGGAGCCGTTATTCAGCAGTTTGCAGCTGAGTTTGGCAATCAATGGCAGGTAGCGGTTCAGTTAAACGCGGCATGGCTGACGGCATATCAAAAAGGCTGGCAGGCACCAGTCTTAAGCTCAGCATCGCAAACAAGCCAGTCTGATCTGATTACGCCCAATGCCATGCAAAAAGCTGCCTGCAAACGAATTGAGGCGCTGCGCCAGGCTGGTGAAAAGCGGGCCTTGGTGATTTCAGCAACGGGGACAGGGAAAACGTATTTGGCCGCGTTTGCCGTTCAAAGCGCCAAACCTAGCCGCGTCCTGGTGGTTGCCCATCGTGAGCAGCTGCTTTTAAAGGCGCGGGCCAGTTTTCAAAAGATTATTGGCGGTCAAGATCAAGACTATGGCTTTTTTACCAGTCAGCAGACGCCTGGAACCGCGCGATACGTGTTTGCCACGGTCCAGACGCTGGCAAGGCACTTGGATCAGATTGGGCCGGCTGATTTTGACTATGTGATTATTGATGAGGTCCATCATGCCGGTGCGGCCAGCTATCAAAAAATCATCAACTGGCTGCAGCCGCGCTTTTTATTGGGACTGACGGCTACTCCGGATCGAACCGATGATTTCAACGTCTATGCCTTGTTCAACTACCAGCTGGCCTATGAGATTCGACTTCAAGAGGCGTTAAGCGAGCGGATGCTGTGCCCATTTCAGTTTGTTGGCGTCAGTGACTATGTCTGGCAGGGACAGACCGTTAGCGAAAAAACGCCGCTCAAACATTTGATTCAGCCTGAACGGGTGGACTGGATAATCAAAGTGGCTGACTATTATGGACATGACGGGGATGTCTTGCATGGCTTGATTTTTTGCTCGCGAACCAAAGAAGCTCAAGAACTGGCCGCCCTTTTGACGCAGAAGGGGTATCCGGCGCAGGCGCTAACGGGACAGGATTCGGCAGCCAAAAGAGAGCAGGCAGTTGCCAGACTGCAAGCCGGTGAGTTGGTCTATCTGATCACGGTTGATGTTTTTAACGAAGGGATCGATATTCCCTGCGTCAATCAAGTGATCATGCTGCGCGATACGCAATCGGCAATCGTTTTTCTGCAGCAGCTGGGACGCGGACTGCGGAAAGCAATCGGCAAGCAGTTTTTGACAGTGATTGATTTTATCGGTAACTATCAGCACAACTATTTGATTCCCCAGGCACTGACTGATGATCATTCCCACCAGCGCAGTCGGGCGCTTCAGACGCTGCGTGCCGAGCCAACCTTGGGAATTTCAACGATCTCATTTACGCGGCTGGCCTATGAACGGATCCTGGCGTCAGTTGAAAAGGCTCAGCTGACCGGGATGAGTCTGCTCAAAAGCGAGTTTAGTCAGCTTAAGCAGCGGCTGGGAAGAACACCATTGATGGCTGATTTTCAAAGAGCAGGAATCCTTGATGAAAGCATCTTTGCCGAAAAGTTTAAGACCTATCCGCGCTTCCTGCAAAAAATGGGAGCAACGGTCAATCTCAATCCTCAAACGGAACCGGTTTTACAGTTTCTGACTGAGGAATTGGCCAATGGCAAGCGCCAGCATGAACTGATTTTATTGGCAATGCTGACCAAGCAGTCAACGATTACAGTCGCTGATTATCAAGCGCAACTGCATCAGAATGGCTGTTGGGTTGATGACGCGACCTTGGCATCGGTTAAACGAGTCTTGACGCTGGAATATTATCTGACTAAAGGCAAGATTGGCAGTCGGATCCGCTATGGCAATCAGTCCTTGATTATCACGACTGGTCAGCAGATTCAGCTGCACCCCCAGATTCAAAACTATCTGAGAGACGCTGAATTCAGGCTGTTTTGGAATGATGCCATTGAAACCGGCAGACTGCAGGCTAAAAAGTATGATCAGAAACAGCCGCTGACGCTCAACCAGCGCTATACCCGCATGGATGCCGTCAAGCTCTTGAACAACGCGCAATACATGGTGCCTAATGGAATTGGCGGCTATTATTTCATGGGTGAGACGGGGATTTTATTTGTGACCTACCACCACTCAAATACGCGGGCCGCGATTGACTTTGACAATCAGTTTCGCAGCCGGACGCAGCTTTCCTTTTATTCCAAGACCAACCGCACGCTGAACAGCCGCGATGCCGAAAAGCTGCTGAATCCAAACGCCAGCCTGCATCTATTCGTTAAAAATTCAGATGAGCAGGACCAGTCGCAGTTTGTCTACCTTGGTCTTTGCCAGGTTATGCCGGGATCTGCTCATGAGTTTTTGCAAAAGGGAACCAATAAGCCGATTTTTGGCGTGGAGCTGTTGTTAAAACATCCTGTTGATCAAGCACTTTATCTGGCCTGGCAAAATGAAAGAGCGGCTCATCAGTTCCATCAAGAGAATTCATAAATAAAATAGAAAACGCGCGACTCAGGCTTCAGCGGGGCTTGAGTCGCGCGTTTAAAAGTATTTAATGGCGTTTGGCATGGCGGACAGGGGGCTTGATGTTGTTGAGCTGCCAAGTCAGTTCATCAATCGTCATGATCCGCGGATTATCGTCCCACTGGCGGCTGTCAGCAAAGTCGGCAACATCCCAGTAATGATTGAGCAGGTTGAGGCCGTCTTTGCTGATGGCAAGGTAGGCGTCTTCATGAACCGTGATTGCCAGGCCAAAGTTGATCAATGCCCGCAAGCGATGCAGAGCCGCCGGATTGCTGAGCAGCTGATGATTGATCAAAACGCCATCGTTATTAAAACGCAGCGGCTCATTGCCAGTCTGGCCCAGCTTTTCCAGCATGGCCAGCCAGACAAAATGCCAATAGCCAAGCTTGATGCTGCCAAATTGCGGCTGCTGGAAATTTTTCCTAAGACTTGCAACCAGCTCACGATGACTGCCATAGCGGCGCAGATCAAAAGAAGCATCGGCAAAGCGGCGCGAGCGTTCATTCTCATGCCAGGAAAAACGCAGATAAAACAGCCGCTGACCATGCAAAACGTTGGCGTAGATGCTTTCGGTCGACTTGGCCTGATTAAAGGCAATCAGTTCATAGTCGCGGTTAGGCAATGCGGCAATAATGGCATGGTGAATCTCATGCTGCCAATCGAGGGTTGCTTGCGCGGTCATTTAAAAACTCCTCCTCTAATGATGCTGACTTAATTATAAGCCAGGTTTTTATTCATTCTCAAACCTAAGCACTGCTGCAATGGTATGTTTTAGGACCGTCTTTTGCACAATTAGTTAAGAATGCCTGCTGACTCGATTGATTGGCGGAATAGTTGCCGTCCAATGCGGTATAATAGTTTTTAATGATGTTTTGAAGGGAGTTTTTGCAATGGATACCAAGCAGTATAAATTTGTTGGCAAAGACTTTGATATTGAAGCGGCCCCAACCAAAATCGATGGCTATAACGATGAAGACATGGCCATGATTGAAAACGTGAAGGGTCAGATCGAAGCCAATCTAAAAAAACTGAAGAAATTTCAAAAGAAGATGTATTCAAGATCGCGCTATGGCGTCGTCTTGGTCTTTCAAGCACTGGATGCTGCCGGCAAGGATAGTATGATTGCCCACATCTTTTCTGGAATTGATCCGGTTGGGTTTACGGTCAATAACTTCAAGCAGCCCAGCAAGACTGATCTGAGTCACGACTATTTGTGGCGGATCCACCAGAAACTTCCTGAACGCGGGGCAATCGGCGTTTTGAATCGTTCCTACTATGAAGACGTTTTGGTTTCCCGGGTGCATCCTGAACTGATTCTTAATGCCAACCTGCCAAACGTCCTATCGATTGCTGATGTCAATGATGCCTTTTGGGATGGCCGCTACGAAGATATTCGCCAGTTTGAGAAATACTTGACGCGCAACGGTTATGTCGTTTTGAAGTTCTTCTTGCACGTTTCAAAAGGCGAGCAGAAGAAGCGGTTTGAACGGCGCATCACTATGCCGGAAAAGAACTGGAAATTCTCGGCTTCAGACATCAAGGAGCGTCAATACTGGGATGAATACCAGCTGGCCTATGAAAAAGCCATCAACGAAACGGCTACCAAAAAGAATCCTTGGTACGTAATTCCGAGCGACAGCAAGTGGTACTCGCGGCTGGTCGTCTCTGATATTTTGACCAAGCGGCTGGGCAAGCTGGATCTTTCCTTCCCCGAAGTTACTGCTGAGCAAAAGGCTGCCATGGATGATGCGCTGCACCGCTTGGAAAACGAAAAAGATTAATCAGTGAGGAAAAATATGGGCTTGGTAAATTCATTTGATCAATGGCAGAAAATAACCGTGCCGCTTGACAGCTATCTTAGTCTCAAACAGCTTAACGATGGTCAGTGTCAATGGGAGCTGATTGAAAAAAAGCATGCGGTACCAGTAATTGCAGGCTGGCAGCACCGGCCGGCAAATGAGTTCAGCCATTTGCAGACCAAGCGACTGTACCAGAGCCTGGCGCCGTTGATTCAAGATCAAACGGCGCGCCGCTGGTTTGTAGGTGAGCATCCTTGGTGGGACTGGTCGTTTAATCTAAGGTTTCTAGAAGACCTGACGCCAGACGATCCGCTGAACCAGTGGATTGAAGAAATGGCCGACAAGCTGGATGGCTATTTGGAAAAGCAGCGCTATCAGCAGGCGGCTGCAATGATGGCCGGAGTGTTAGTTAAAAAGCTGCAGATTTCGCCAGCCTTGATCGAACCATACGCGGTCTATCTAAAAGCCAGCGCGCATCAATTTGCCAAGCGCGGTTTGACGAGCGATCGCCATGTCACGGCAGCTCAGTTAAAAACAGCTGCTCATCATCTCTTAAACCGGCAGTGGGATCGGCTGCAGCTGGATCTCCAGAATATCAATGCCTGGTGGGACTGAGTCTTGTAGAGCGGCTGGTGAAAGGAAATGCTTAGGTGTGAAATTGATGGGTTATTGGCCAGACAAGTGATCTTGATTAGAAAGCTTTGCTGGAGGATTGAAAAACAGCGTTGGTGGCATGCTGACTATCAATGAATTGATGAATTTAGTTGCACTTGGCAGCAAAGTTTCATACAATAAACCCGTATACTATATACACACCTATTGCGCGACCCCTGCCTGGCTGATCAGTTGGACAGGGGTCGTCTTAGTCTAGGGGAGATTGCAATGAAGAAACGCAGAATTGTTTTGACGGTTGGGGGTATTTTAGCGCTGATTGGGCTGATTTTATTGGTCTGGGATTTTCGGCGCGAACTGATGCTGGTGGTTGACCCAACCGTGGCGCATCGGCATCAATTGATGAAGCTGATTCGTTCGCATGGGGCAGCTGATATCGTGCTGTTAACCATTGTGATTGGCCTTTTGAATGCGATTCCAGGAATGTCCAATTCGCTGCTGTGCATTCTGGCTGGTCTATGCTATGGACCATGGATCGGTTTTGCAATGAACTGGGTCGGCAACGTCTTGGGCAGCTGTCTGGTCGTTGAGCTGATCAAGCACGTTGACGTTTCGAAAAAAATCAAGACCAGTCGTCTGCTGACGGCACTGACCGATCAGCAGCATCCTTTGATTGGTTTGACGATTGGCTACATGATTCCCGTAATTCCCAGTATTTTGGTTGATTATGCCGGGGTTAGGATGAAGCTTGATCGCGGGCATTTTCTGCTGATGATTGCTGGTGGAATGCTGCCAACCTCGTTTTTGTATGCGTTTGGCGGTGATGCACTGTTTAATGCTGATTTTAAGCGTTGCAGCGGGGTCTTGGTCGCGCTGCTGATTCTGATCGCCATGTATTTCTTGGTTCGACGTCGGATGAAGAAACCGACCAGTCCAGCGGTCTAACTATTCATGAAGCTAAAAACACCTCGCTTGGCAGTTGCCAGACGAGGTGTTTTTATAATGGCTATTGATTCAGGTAAGCTAAAAAGCGCTGGTAGTCTTGATCGACCTGTTTGGAATATTGAACTGCCCAGTTGGCTAAGCCGGCATCAAGCTGTTTTTGCTTGCGCAGATAGCCGGCAATGCGAGGAGCGGTAGGACTTTGGAAATGCGCCATGGCTAATAAAAAACTGCAGATCTCGGCATAAACGCTCAGACTTTCAAAATCCAAGCGGGTCGCGTCAATTGATTCCTTCATGTCCCGGAATTGGCGCAGGTAGTAGCCGCGACCATCAAAATGCGTACTGCCGAGAAAAGGATCAGAAGCCGACTGCAGAACCTTTTGTGCCGTAACGATCCGCCGTCCAGCATTCAGACTGCTTTTGATGGATTCAGCAACCGGCATGGCCAGCAGATTATAGCGCAGCGGCAAGGCTTCTTTCATCTGCAGGACCAGGTGACTGCCATCAATCCCGGTCAGCAGCAATAAAAAGCAGCGCGTACCAAAGCTGCCAACGCCGACGCTGTAGCGAATCACGTCCGAAAGATGGTAGCTGGCCAGCAAAACGCGGATGTCTTCTCTGACGTAGTTGCGATAGCTGTTATAGGCAGCTTGAATCTGTCTGAAAGTGTGGTCGCTGACGTGGCGGGCGCGGGGCGGATTCTCACGGAAGATCAGATGACCACGCGAATTGAGCGTCGTGAATTTTTTGATGACCGTTTCTGAGTTGTTCTTATGGCTCTTTTTGAGAATTCGATCGACGATGCGGCTCATTTCGGCACGATCGTTATCCTCCAGCGAGTTCAGCGTTTGAATCATATCATGAATCTCGTATGAAAAATAAAAGCGCTGCAGCAGAGTGAGCGTCTCGGCATGCTTGACGCCGCGTCGATAAACCTTGCACATGCTGCTTAAGAGCGCTTGCAGCCGATCTGGCTCAAAATTATTCTGCAGACCAACCAGGTAGGTGCTGACCAAAAGGCGCTTTAAGTCGCTTTCCCAATTGCCGATCCGAGATTCATCAAAATCATTGAGATCAAACAGCAATTTGCGTTCTGGCGAGGCATAGAAGCCATAGTTTCCTAAATGGGCATCGCCATTGATAATGATTGAGATGCCGCTTTGATACTGCTGCTTAAGGTCTTGTTCCATTAATTCCGCGGTGCCGCGAAAAAAGGCGAAGCGGCTGGCGGCCATGCGTTGATGACGCAATGGCAGCAGTTCAGGGATCATCTTGGCTTCGGTCAGCTTGATCAAATTGATTGGATCGCGCTGAACGGGAACGTATTCACCGAGCTTTTCGACTGGGACGTGGCGGCGCTGCAGCTTGCCATCGGTTTCAAGTTCGGCTTTCGTGGCGTTGACCTGGATTTTTTTTAAGTCAAAAACATCCAGAGGCTGATTGAGCATCACTGACAAAACTTCCTTCACATGTTTTTCAGCTGCCATACCGTTCCATGAGCATTGATCCGCTCATCAAAGCCTGCCCAGACCTGACAAGGATCATTGAAGAAACGCAGAGTCAAGACGTGTTCGCCATCATTGACGAAAATCTCGGCTAGCGAATGATCGATAAAAACGTCAAGCTTTAAAGGCTGATCGGCTGGCAGCTTTACGCTTCTTACCGTGCCAAAGTCGGGAGCGACAGGTTGGCCGGCATGACTGCGATCTACGCTTAGTTTACCAGTCCGCGTGTCAAAACGCACCTGTAAACCGGCAGAAAGATCCTGGGCGGCTGCTAAAAAGAGCGTGCCAGCTTGGTCGGCGGCGATGTCAACGGTCATCTCAAACTGGCGGCCGGTCTTGATGTGGCTGACGTTGCCATTAAACGATTCAGCCTGGCCGCGCAGTTCTTTCATTGCCGCAACGGGTTTTTGAAGCAGGCGGCCGTTTTGATAGTGCAGTTCTTTAACCTGGCTCAGACAGTTGGCCCAGTTTTCCGTGTCGGTAGGATAGGAAAGATCTGGCAAGCCTACCCAACTGATGGCATAAGCCTTGCCATCTGGCGCGTTGAAGGCCTGCGTGGCATAGACGTCAAAACCATCATCCAGGTTGACGGGAATCTGTGAGCTGTTGATCAGTTTAGCCTTTTCATAGTCGAAATCATCACCGGTCAGATACATGTTTGGGTAGATGTTTTCATAGTCGGCGACCTTTTTATCCAAGCCCTGCGGACAAAAAATCAAAACGGGATGGCCGTCAACGTCGATCAGATTGGGACATTCGCACATATAGCCCATTGAATCGTCCATACAATCAACATAGCCGACTTCTTGCCAGCCAGTCGTAAGCTCATCGCTGACCCATAGATCAATGTGGCCTTCTTGAGTGTCTTTTTCTTGTGCACCAATGATGGCGTAGTATTTACCATTATGTTTCAACAACTGTGGGTCTCTAAAATGCTCGCTGATGTGATCGGGATTGACAAACAGTGGCTGGTCCAGCTTGGTTACCTGGTTTTGTTTGTCCAGCCAGGCTCCCAGCTGATAAGGCGTTCTTTGCCAGTCAGCATCACGATGATTGCCGGTATACATTAAGAACAGCCGATCATCAATTACACGGGCTGATCCTGAATAAGCGCCATGACTGTCATATTCAGTGTCCGGTGCCAGGGCCAGACCATGATTCTGCCAATGTACCAGGTCCGGTGACGTCATGTGCATCCATGACTTTAGACCATGAGCGGCACCAAATGGGAACGACTGGTAAAAAACGTGCCATTCATTATTGTAATAAGAAAAGCCGTTTGGATCGTTCAGCAAGCCAGAGCTCGGCCGCACGTGATAATGCATCTGATAAGACGAATTGGCGGCCTGTGCCTGCAGTTTCAGCAGTTCCAAGGCGCTGTGCTTTTCATAAGGTAAGTAGCGTTGCTCGCGAGTCCATTCCATAATTTCAACCCCTCTGTCAATTTGAAAGCGCTGTTTTACATTTTAATTTTAAGGAGTTGACGGCTTGATGTCAAACGTTTATCAATCAACGCTTGCGGCCAGTTTCATCTGACAATGAGGAATATTATCCAGTAGGTAGATCTCGGATGTCTGCTTAAAGCCAAAGCTGCCATAAAACTTGGTTAGATAGGCCTGCGCTTCAATCTCAACGTCCAGACCAGGAAAATGCGTTGAGATATAATCCAAGACGGCCTTGAGCAGCTGATTGCCCAGCCCCTGCTTGCGGAATCTTTCAACGACCAGCACGCGGCCGAACGTCACGTAGTCTTTTTTAGGCATAATGCGCGCGTAGGCCATCAGCTCATTGGTTTGATCGTTTAGAATCCGCACGTGAAAACATTGGTAGTCTTCATCATCGACTTCTTGATAATAACAGGTTTGCTCAACAACAAACACGCGCGTCCGTTCCTTAAAAATCGTAACCAGTTCTTGAGGCGTCAGTTCATTGGTCGGCTTAACGTCAATCATGATAAAACCTCCTGTAATGTCAGTTTGAATTAGCGTTATTATTTACTTGTAGTCTAAGTATAGGTTTTTAGCAAGCGAGGTGGCAATATGGAGAAAAAAGAATCAATTCCTGAAATGATGCATGCCTGGGCGGTTGTCAAGCCGGGACCAATCGATGGCGAACAATCACCGCTTCAGTTTGTCTTAAAGCCAGTGCCGAAGCCCAAACGTGGTGAGGTTCTGGTTAAGGTGCTGGCCTGTGGCGTCTGTCATACTGATCTGCACGTCAGCGAAGGCGATCTGCCGGTTCATCAGCCCAACGTCACGCCTGGTCATGAGATTGTTGGGCAGGTTGTGTCATTGGGCGAAGATACACAGCGCTTTAAGCTTGGTGAACGCATCGGGATTCCTTGGTTTCGACATGCATGTGGGGTTTGCCGCTTTTGTCGTTCGGGGCGTGAAAATCTTTGCCCTCATTCAGTTTATACCGGCTGGGATCATGATGGCGGCTATGCTGAATATGTCACGGTACCAGAAGGATTTGCCTATCGAATTCCCGAGCGTTTTGATGATCTGACGGCTGCCCCGTTGCTCTGTGCCGGGATCATCGGCTATCGAGCCTATCTGCGTGCCAACGTTCCGGCAGGCGGTCGCTTGGGTCTGTACGGATTCGGTGGTTCAGCGCACATCACGGCGCAGATTGCGATTAAGCAGGGAATTGAGGTTCACGTCTTTACAAGAGGGAAAGACGCGCAGCAGTTTGCTCGGCAGCTGGGATGTGCCTCCGCGCAGGGTGCGTATGATCAAACGCCGGTACTGCTTGATTCGGCAATCATGTTTGCACCAGCCGGCCAGATGATTCCCCAGGCGCTGGAGAATCTGGTACCTGGGGGAACGCTGGCTTTGGCAGGTATTCATATGAGCGACGTGCCGCAAATGGCCTACCAGGATCATCTCTTTCATGAAAAAGTACTGACCAGTGTTGAGAGCAATACGCGGCGTGACGGTGAAGAGTTTTTGACGCTGGCTGATCGTCTGGATATTCATCCCAAAGTTGCCGAATATCCGCTGGCCAAAGCTGATGAGGCATTGCGGCGGGTTAAGCAGGGCGATATTGACGGTGCCTGCGTCTTAAGAATCGGGACACGCAAATAAATTAAAATTTTTTTAAATTCCACCAGGTGGGCAAAATGCCTTTAAAACGGGATTATATGTCAACCCATTGTCATTTTGTTGGTAAAAATAATTGTTAAACGATTGACATTTTGCGAAAAGCAGGTATGATAAATAACAGTAAAAGCGCTTACAGATGTTTTTAACATTTATTTTATTTGGTTAGCAATGCAATTATTTATCTGGGGAGAGCAATTATGGATCATAAACGAGTCGCCCAAACCGTTGTCAAAGCGGTGGGCAAAGATAACATCGTGGCTGCTGCGCACTGTGCCACGCGGCTTCGTTTGGTGGTCAAGGATGATTCCAAGATCAATCAAAAAATGTTGGATAGCGATGCCGACATCAAAGGGACGTTTGAAACGAACGGTCAATACCAGATCATCATTGGCCCTGGTGACGTCAACAATGTCTATGATGAAATGGTTAAGATTACCGGTTTAAAGGAAATGTCAACCGATGACCTGAAACAGGTTGCGGCTAAGAACCAAAAGACGAATCCGGTGATGGCATTCATCAAGCTGCTGTCTGACATCTTCGTACCGTTGATTCCAGCCTTGGTTGCCGGCGGTCTTTTGATGGCTTTGGACAACGTGCTGGCTTCACCTGGTCTGTTTGGGCCAAAGTCAGTCATTCAGATGTACCCTTCGCTCAAGGGAATCGAATCAATGGTCAACGTAATGTCGGCAGCGCCGTTTACGTTCCTGCCAATTCTGGTTGGGATCTCTGGTGCCAAGCGGTTTGGTGCCAACCCATTTTTGGGCGCGGTTGTCGGTATGATGATGACCTCACCGCTGCTGCAGGCGGGTCACTTCTGGAACGTCTTTGGTCTGCACGTTTCAATGCAGCCTTACACGGGTCAGGTTATTCCGGCACTGGCTGCGGTTTGGCTGCTGTCGATCTTTGAAAAATGGTTCCACAAGAAGCTGCCAAGTGCGGTTGACTTCACGTTTACGCCGCTGCTGTCGATTCTGTTGACTGGTTTTCTGACGTTTACCATTGTGGGTCCGGTTATGCGGGATCTTTCCGACTGGATCACAGCTGCAATTGTTTGGATCTACAACACGCTTGGCTGGGTCGGAACTGGTATCTTTGGTGCCTTCTACTCACCAATCGTTTTGACGGGTCTGCACCAAAGCTTCCCAGCCATCGAAACGCAATTGATCTCGGCCTTTAAGTCGGGAACTGGCTATGGCGACTTCATCTTTGTCGTTGCTTCCATGGCTAACGTTGCGCAAGGGGCTGCGACGACGGCGGTCTACTTCCTGACCAAGAACAAGAAGATGAAGGGCCTTTCCAGCTCAGCCGCTGTTTCAGCTCTGTTGGGGATTACTGAACCAGCAATCTTCGGGGTTAACCTGAAATTGAAGTTCCCATTCTTCTGTGCTTTGATTGGCTCATGTGTTGCCAGTGCATTGGCCGGTATGTTCCACGTGATTGCCGTATCGCTTGGCTCGGCTGGTTTCATTGGCTTCCTTTCGATCAATGCCAAGTCGATTCCGCTTTACGTCCTTTGTGAGCTGATCAGTTTTGCCATTGCATTCTGTGTCACGTTCTTCTATGGCAAGGCCCACCGCAACCTGATCGATCCAGTTACCGAAGCTGAGGCTGATGCTGAAGCCAAGGCAGTTGAGGTTCAGGCTGAGGCAACGGTTGCTGAGCCTGCTGGTGCCGTTAAGAGTGAAGAAGTGCTGAGCCCAATTGATGGCAAGGTAGAAGATCTGTCCAAGGTTAAAGATGAGGTCTTCTCCCAAAAGATGATGGGTGATGGCGCGGCTGTCGTACCAAGCGATGGCACCATCTACTCACCAGTTGATGGTAAGATTACCGTTGCTTATGCTACTAAGCATGCATATGGTATTACGTCTGATGATGGGGCCGAAATTTTGATCCACGTTGGTTTGGACACGGTTAATCTGAAAGGCGAACACTTCACCAGTGCAGTTGAGCAAGGCCAAACCGTTAAGCGCGGTGACAAGCTGGGGACGGTTGATCTCAAGGCTGTTGAAGCGGCTGGCTACGATACTACGGTAATGGTCGTTGTAACCAATACGGCCAGCTACGCCAAGGTTGAACACGTTGCAGAAGGCGAGATCAAGCACGGCGAAAAGCTGATTGAAGTTGCCAAATAACGACTAAACATCTTTGCATTAATGCTAAAACCGCTCGATGACTGGGAATCGGGCGGTTTTTGATTTGCTTGGCAGCTTTGGCAATTAGAATCAGCATCGCGGCGGTCCAGAATGTCTGGGTCGGCATAATCCTGGTCATGGCTAAGAATCTGAGCAAGGCGGATAATTCGGAGTCGCGTAGTCAGTCAAGCATCTGATCATCATCAAGAAGCGCTTGTCTGTCAGTTGTAAAAGTCGTCATCAAACGATAGTGGTGGTATTATGCAAAAAAATCTGCATAATTTTAGATGATCAAAGACGATTACTTACTATCGGTGAAAAAGCGATGCATAGTAGGTAAAAATTAATGTATATCAAGTTAGGGGAGTCTAACATTACCTACTATTAACTAAAAATCCCCTAATCGTAGGTAATTCACAAAGTTGGTCTGACCCAATCAACCCTAGAATATGCATTGTTACCTACGATTTGAAGAAAAGCTGCCAAAAGTAGGTAAAGTTTGGCTGAATATACAGCTGCCTACTATGGGTGAAAAAACAAGGTAAAGTAGGTAAATTCAGTATTATCAGCGGTCAAAGATTCAGTTCTTTCACAAAGTTGGTCGTCTGACAGTCGCGATGAGCCAGTAAGCTGTCGTTTTGATCCTAACGATAAAATATCGGTGGCTTTAATATGTTTGGCCGATATTGGTTGACTGTTGCTGCGTCATTGGACTTGAATTTCTAGTTTGCAAAATGGTTTTGGGAAGCTAAATGCTGTTGAAATTATCATTGAGGTTATGGAGCTTGGCTGCCGGAGCTGTTTTTTCGTTTCCGATTTCTGCGGAGCGTACGGTATATCAATAGATGCCAAGCCGGTCAGCAGTTGTCTTAAAATTTTTCATCGTGATAAAAACGTTGATCAATATCAGATCGTGTTAATCCAAAATAATGATAGAATTAGGTATAAATTGATTTTCTATATTAGCAGGAGGAAAACATGACCTATCCACAATTGAACCTGGCAGATGCCAAGGGACCTAAAGCAACCATCAAGACCAACCATGGTGACGTAACCATTCAGCTGTTCCCAGATCAGGCGCCCAAGACGGTTGAGAACTTCATTACGCTGGCCAAGCAGGGCTACTATGATGGGGTAACGTTCCACCGGGTGATTCCCGAATTCATGATTCAAGGCGGTGATCCAACCGGGACTGGAGCTGGCGGGCAAAGCAGCTTCGGCGCACCGTTTGAAGATGAATTCAGCCGGGAGCTTTTTAACTTCAATGGCGCGCTGTCAATGGCCAATGCTGGTCCTAATACCAACGGCAGCCAATTCTTTATTGTCAGTGCTACACAGGTACCTGGCAATATGATTGGTCAAATGAAGCAGCTGGGCTGGCCAGCCGAAGTCATCGCCAATTACGAAAAGAATGGTGGCACGCCATGGCTTGATGGGCACCACACCGTCTTTGGCCAGGTAGTCAGCGGCATGGACGTGGTTGATGAGATCAGCCGGGTTGCTCGTGATGCTGCTGACAAGCCCAAAGAAGACGTTGTAATGACGACGGTTGAAATTACAGAAGGATAATATAGATACGATACTGCTAACGGCTTGCTTGAGCTGATTAGCAGTATTTTTTATTGCTGCTGATTAACTTTTAAATGTAAAATGCCTAATTGATCAATCAAGCGAAAAATTTTTAGTTTTTTTGAAATTAATTAAAGATTGTGCAAAAGTTTCAAAAAATTAAAACAGCTTAGGAAAGGCATTTTAATGGGGGATTATAAGGAATTCTTATAAGCTCTATTTGTTTTGACTATATCTAATTATGCGGAGTAAAGTTGGAATCGTAAAAAAGCAACAACGCTTACATCACTTTATTTATATCGCATGTTGAATTCAATTGGAGGTTTTAATATGCCAGAATTTCGTACTGAAGAAGATACTCTAGGTCCAGTTCAAATCCCTGCTGATGCTTTGTGGGGCCCGCAAACTGAACGGAGCCGTCACAACTTCCCAACTGGCCAATACATGCCAATCGCCATCATTCGTGCACTGCTGAACATTAAAAAGGCAGCTGCCCAAGCCAACATGGAAACCAACGCTATTTCAGAAGAAAAAGGCAGCCTGATCGTTAAAGCCGTTGACGAACTGCTGGCCTTAAGCGATGAAGATCTGCGCAAGGACTTCCCATTGAAGGTCTACCAAACCGGTTCTGGTACGCAGACCAACATGAACACTAATGAAGTCGTTGCTCACAAGGCTATGCAGATCAACCCTGAAGTAGAGATCCTGCCTAACGATGACGTCAACAAGGGTCAAAGCTCAAACGACACGTTCCCAACGGCAATGAACGTCGTAGCCTTGGAAGCCTTGGACAAGCTGAAGCCAGCCGTACAGCACCTGATTGACGAACTAAAGATCAAGCAGGACAAGTACTGGGAAACGGTTAAGGTTGGCCGGACCCACCTGCAGGATGCCGTTCCATTGACTTTTGGCCAAGAAGTCTCTGGCTATGTGGCTGCGCTTGAACATGACCTGAAGTACATTGAACAGCTCGAACCAACGCTGGAAGAACTGGCAATTGGTGGTACGGCTGTTGGTACTGGCCTGAACGCCGCTGAAGGCATGCCTGAAAAGATCGCTGAAAAGCTCAGCCAGGCATATGGTCTGAAGCTGACTGCCAAGAGCAACAAGTTCTACGGCCTGTCGCATCACTCTGGTCTTAACGTGGTTCACGGAGCCTTAAAGACGCTGGCAGCTGACATGTTCAAGATTGCCCAAGACATCCGGTTCCTGGCTTCTGGTCCACGGGCTGGCTATGGCGAGCTGCACATTCCTGCCAACGAACCAGGCTCTTCAATCATGCCCGGCAAGGTTAACCCAACTCAAGCTGAAGCCGTTACGATGGCTGCTCTGCGGGTCTTTGGCAATGACGTGGTCGTTTCAACTGCCTCCTCACAAGGCAACTTTGAAATGAACGTCTTCAAGCCGGTTATGATCGATGCCTTCTTGGAATCTGCCGACCTGCTGACGGGTACGACGATGGGCTTTGCCGACAAGATGATTCATGGCTTGACGGTTAACGAAAAGCGGATGAAAGAACTGCTGGACAACTCGCTGATGACCGTGACGGCACTTTCTCCACACATCGGCTACCATGACAGTGCCAAGATTGCTCAAGCCGCTGACAAGGCCGGCAGTACGCTGAAGGAAGCTGCCTTGAAGTCTGGCAAGGTTACTGAAGAACAATATGACGAATGGATGGATCCGCTGAAGATGACCAACGCTGATCGTCATGACTACGAAGACTAATCAAAGGAGCTGCAAAATGGCACAATTTCAAACCACGCCAGTCAGTCAACTGGCAGACAGCTATGATGCGGTAATCGTTGGTTCTGGCGGTACCGGTCTGGCAGCTGCAATTCAAGCCCATGAACTGGGAATGAACGTAGCCGTACTGGAAAAAGAAGAACAGCTTGGCGGTAATACCAACCGAGCATCTTCTGGGATGAACGCCGCCGAGACCAACGTTCAGCTCAAGCATGGCATTATTGACAACATCAATGACTTCTACCGGGAAACCTACAAAGACGGTGGCAAGCTCAATGATAAGGATATGCTGGGATTCTTCGTCGTTCACTCGCCACTGGCAATCGACTGGCTGGCTGATCATGGCATCAAGCTGGAAGACGTTACGATTACTGGCGGGATGTCTAAAAAGCGGACGCACCGCCCAGCTTCCATGGCGCCAATTGGTGGATTCCTGGTTAAGAGCCTGCTGGATGTAGCGGCTCAAGAGAAGATTCCGGTCTTCAACAAGGTAAAGGTCGAAAAGCTGGTCAAAAACGATCAAGGCGCAGTTGCCGGCGTAGTTGCCAGTGTTGATGGTCAAACCAAGCAGATCAATGCCAAGGCCGTCTTACTGGCAACTGGTGGCTTTGGGGCCTCCAAGGAATACATCAAGCGCTACCGTCCAGATCTGGCCGACTACAAGACGACCAATCAACCCGGAGCAACCGGTGATGGCTTGAAGCTGGCTGAAGAGGTTGGCGCCCAGCTGACGCAGATGAATTTCGTTCAGGTTCACCCAACCGTTCAACAAGACAATCCACATGTCTACTTGATTGGTGAAGCCGTTCGTGGTGAAGGCGCAATTCTGGTTAACTTCCAAGGCAAGCGTTTCGTCAACGAGCTGAACACGCGCAAGATCGTCTCAGAAACGATTACCGCTCTGCCAGAACACAGTGCCTATCTGATCTTTGACCAAGGCGTGCGTGATCATGCCAAGGCTATCGAGTTCTACGACAAGGTTGGGCTGGTCGTTCATGGCGACACGATTGAGGATCTGGCTAAGAACCTGAAGATGGATCCAGCTGTCTTGAAGAACACGGTTGAAACTTGGAACCAGGCTGTCAAAGCTGGCGACGACAAGGAATTTGGCCGAACGACGGGGATGGATCGCGATCTGTCCAAGCCAGGCTACTTTGCCATTCATATCGCACCTGCCATTCACTACACGATGGGTGGAATTCACGTCAATACCAAGACGCAGGTACTTGATGGCAATGGTGACGTTATTCCTGGCCTGTATGCAGCTGGTGAGGTTTCTGGCGGCCTGCACGGCAACAACCGGGTCGGTGGTAACTCAATCGCTGAAACGATCATCTTTGGTCGTCAGGCTGGTCAACAAGTAACGGTTTATGCTCGCGAACATTAATTTTCTGCTTTGAGTAGCGTACGCGGGTCTGAATAAATTAATATGCGACAGGGTTGGTAGGACGCTGCTCTGTCGTATTCTTAGCCATTATTTTGTTGAAATTATCACAAGAAGCGTGTACAATACTAAAATTTGTTGGAAAATTTTGAAAATAGTGCTGTAAGTGCTTTTTCAGTCGAGTAGAGAGGAAAATCAGATATGTCAAAAGTTATGCTGGTTGGCGATGGTGCAGTTGGTTCTGCTTTTGCCAACGATTTACTGCAACACGTTAGTTTAGATGAATTGATCATTGTTGATCGTAAGACGCAAAAAGCGGCCGGCGATGCAATGGATCTGGAAGACCTGGCCATGTTCGATGGGACGACGGTGGTTCGTGCTGGCAAGTATGAAGATGCAGCCGATACCGACGTTGTAGTCATCACGGCGGGTATTCCGCGCAAGCCCGGCGAGAGTCGTTTAGACCTGGTCAACAAAAACGTTGGCATTTTAAAGACGATCATCGACCCAATCGTTAACAGCGGCTTTAAGGGAATCTTTGTCGTTGCTTCCAACCCAGTTGATATTTTGACGACGCTGACGCAGCGGATCTCTGGTTTTCCAAAGAACCGGGTTATCGGTACGGGGACCTCGCTTGATACGGCCAGACTGCGAGTTGCACTTGCCAAACGCTGCCATGTGCCTGTACGCGAAATCAGCGTTGACGTTTTAGGCGAGCATGGTGATACGTCGTTTGCCAACTTTGATGAAGCAACGATTGCCGGCAAGCCTTTAAAAGAGTTTGCTGATGTCAGCGATGAAGAGCTTGCAGAAATGCAGTCCGGGGTCAAGAAAAAAGGTGGCGCGATTATTCGTTCCAAAGGTGCGACCTATTATGGCGTTGCCCGCTGCCTGTCTTTGATTTGCGAGGCCATCATCTTCAACCGTTCAATCGTTTTGCCATTATCGGCTCCTTTGAATGGTCAGTATGGCATCAAGGGCCTATATCTGGGAACACCGGCTTCCGTTAACCGGACTGGAATTCGCTATGTCATTGAAACGCCGCTTTCTGAACGCGAGGTAGCGGCAATGCAGCACTCCGCCGCCAAAATGAAAGAAGTTTTGGATGGCGTTGAGCTTTAGATTAGGATTTTGAGACAACCTTTTTGGAGGAAATATCACAATGGGTTTAGCAAAAGTTAAGTATAAGGGCTTTATTGCCCCATTAATTATCGGGCTGCTGATCTGGTTCACGGCTCCAGTTCGGCCAGCCGGCGTTTCAGTTGCCGCTTGGCATATGATGGCAATCTTTATTGCAACGATTGCTGCCTGCATTACGCAGCCACTGCCAATTGCCGCGGTAACGCTGATTGGCTTTACGGTAGTAGTAATGACGAAACTGGTGCCAATGGATGATGCTTTGATGGCCTTCAGCAACTCTTCTTCTTGGCTGATTGCCATGGCCTTTATGTTGGCACGTGGGATCATCAAGACTGGTCTGGGTCACCGAATTGCCTTGTATCTGATCAAGGCCTTTGGTAAAAAGACGCTTGGTCTGGCCTATGCCGTTGGAGGAATCGATCTGATCACGGCGCCAGCTACGCCTTCCAACACGGCTCGTGCCGGTGGGATCGTGTACCCACTGGTTGAATCACTGGCCAAGACGTTTGGTTCTGAGCCAAATGATGATTCACGCAAAAAAATCGGGGCGTTCTTGACGTTCTCTGAATTTAACAGCAACATCATCACTTCGGCTATGTTTATGACGGCCCTGGCACCTAACCTAGTTATCGTTGCCTTGGCTAAGACGATGAAGATTCACATTACCTGGCTGGGCTGGTTTACGGCTAGTGTCGTGCCTTGTTTGCTGCTGTTTATCCTGGTGCCATTCGTGATCTACAAGATGTATCCGCCTGAGATCAAAGAAACGCCAAATGCTCGTGAATGGGCTGACAAGAGCCTGCGCGAAATGGGACCAATGAAGGTTTCTGAAAAGATCATGGCAGGCGTCTTCGTCTTAACGATCGTTTTGTGGATGATGTCCAACACCTTGGGCATTGAAGCTTCATTCGTTGCTTTCTTGGCAATCTCACTGCTGCTGATCTTTGGGGTTTTGACTACTAAGGATCTGCTGAGTGAAACAGGTGCCTGGAACGTTTTGATTTGGCTTTCAATTCTGGTCTTCATGGCAGGCGAGCTTTCTGAAATGGGTCTGATCAAGTGGCTGTCCAAGTCAATTGCCAGTGGTCTGCATGGTATGAACTGGGTTGCAGTGCTGGCAATTCTGATGATCATCTACTTCTACGCTCACTATCTATTTGCCAGTGCCACGGCGCACGTTACGGCTTTGTACGCTCCGTTTGTCGGGGTTGCCGTTTCGGCGGGGGCACCAGTTATGCTGGCGGCAATGATGCTGGCATTCTGTTCTTCAATCATGGCTTCGACTACTCACTATGCCAACGGTCCCGCTTCTATTTTGGCAAGCTCCGGTTACGTTAAGCAGGGTGAATGGTGGCGCATGAGCTTTGTCTTGGGTCTGCTTTATCTGGTAGTCTTCTTGACGGTAGCACCTCTTTGGATGAAAGTTATCGGCATGTGGTAGACATGCAAAAAAGCGATCCGGTTTGGATCGCTTTTTTGCATTGAAAGGAAAGATTATGAAATTTATTACATCAGATCACGTACGTCTGGATTATGATGATGAAGGAACTGGCTATCCGATTATATTGGTCAGTGGATTGGGAATGTGCAAGGAAATCTGGCGGCCGACCAAGGAATTTCTGCTGCAAAACGGCTATCGGGTGGTTACTTTTGATGCACGCAATCAAGGCGCCTCTGAACATACCTTTAAAGGGGCGCGCATCTCGCGGCATGCAATCGATGTTTATGAATTGCTGCAGAGTCTGTCGATTGAACATTGCTTGGCAGTGGGGCATTCAATGGGGGCTTCGACGATGTTTGGCTATGTTTCGCTATTTGGCCGTGGTCAGTTGGATGGCCTGATTGATATTGATCAAAGCCCTAAGATGATTAATGACGAGACGTGGCATTATGGCTTTAAGAATCTGACCTGGGATGAATTCCCGGCAGCGCTGAAAATGCCGCTTGGCCGTGCTACTGCCGTCAAGATTGACGAGGCTACGGTTAATGCCGTTCGTCAGGCCAATATCCTGCATCCGTATGATGAAAGCGCCAATTTTAATTTTGCGATTGACCATGCCTTTCAAGACTGGCGCGATATCATTGCATTGATGCCGGTACCGTTTTTGGCGGTTGCTGGTGAAAAGTCGCCATACTTTAATCCCGATTTTCTGCAGGCAATTCAGATTCTAAATGAAAAAGCACAGACACAGGTCGTTGCCAATGCTGGTCATGCCGTGATGGCAGAACAGCCAGCTGCCTTCAACCAGATTTTAAATCGTTTTGCGATGAGCGTTCAGTCATAAAAAAGCGCCGCCTACAGCAGACGACGCATAAAAATCAGTTGTTGTCCAATTCCAGCAGGACTCGGTTGGCTACGGCCTCATTGGTAATAATGTCGGTTAAGAGACTGCCGCGTAAGGCTCCCAGCATGGCGCGGGCCTTAAACTTGCTTTTGACGACGCCAATGCGGCAAGGTACCTCTAAAAGTGCAGCTACGGAGGCACCAAATAGTTTGTCGCTCTTTGGCGTCAGAATCTGACCACCAATGTTGTAGGGGCGACCGTAAAGCATACCAACGATTTCTTGACGATCAACGTTCTCGAAAATTTCGTTAAGACTTTGATGCCAGACCCGAATGCTGTTGACTGAGTCAATCGTGCCAATACCGGTAAAAAGCATGTCCATCTTACCGCATTGTTCAAAGACGTTAGCCATGGCTGGTTCATCTTTAAGCTGTTCTCTGACAATGTCGTTGAGAATGTAAAGTGGAGCCGGAATGGTCAGGTAACTGGATCCGTACTTGGCTGCGGCGCGCTGAACCAACGGCGTTGCACCAATCGCTGAGCTGTACTTGAGATTGTCGCCCATAAACTGGGTAAAAATCAGGTCATCACGGACGTCGGTTTGGAAACGATTGATGATGTTCATCAGCGTTCCACCCCAGCTGACGCCAACGATCTGACTGCCTTTAATATGGCGCTGAATCTCGGCCGCGGCAAAATCGATGATGTTTTCGATATCAGCGTTGGTCGTGGCTGCGTCTTTGATGATCATCGTGTTGGTGTGCGGAAAGAGCTCCGCAAAACGAGTCTCTAATTCAGTGTTGCGATCGATTGGTGAATTAATGGTGATTCTAACGATGCCAGCCGCGCGTGCCTCATTTAAAGCCTTGGTAATCAGATAACGGCTCAATTGGTATTTTTCCGACAGCTGGGTGATGGTCAGCTGCCCAAGATAAAAGTCGCGGGCAATATCGGCCAGCTGTCCTTGCTGTGTGATGTCGTTCATATTAATGATCCTTCTTTCTAAAGACGATTCTGAATCTCTTTTTTAATAATATCAAACTTTTTTAATTTTGAAAAAATATTATAACTATTTGAAAAAGTTAAAAAGGGAGAGTAAAATTACTGATGAGAGATTTGAAATAATAGATGAGTTTGAGAATTTGATAACTTGAAGGGATGATTAGATGACTTCAGAAGAAGATGCTATTCTTCGTCTGCATCAAGCCCATACCGGGATGCTGGACATTAAAACTGATTTTGACATTGAGGACCGAGCAGACCTGCAAAAGGCTTATACGCCCGGGGTAGCGGTCTTATCAAGAATGATTGCCGAAAAGCCGGAACTCAAAGACAAGTTTACGGTCAGCGGCAAACTGGTTGCCTTGATTACTGATGGAACTGCCGTACTGGGACTTGGTAACGTCGGCCCGGCTGCCGGCCTGCCGGTTATTGAAGGGAAAGCCTTGCTGTACAAGGATCTGGCCAATATCAACGCCATTCCGCTGGCAGTTGATCAAGTTAGCCCAAAAGAAATCATCAAGACGATCAAAAACATCTCGCTATCATTTGCTGGCATTCATCTTGAAGACATTGCCGCACCGCGCTGTTTTGAAATTGAAAATGCCCTGAGCGAAGAGCTGGACATACCAGTCTATCATGACGATCAAGAAGGCAGTGCCATTGTGGTTTTAGCTGGTTTGATCAATGCTGCCAAGGTCGTTGGCAAAAAGCTGACGGATCTGCGCGTCGTAATCAATGGTGTTGGTGCCTCTGGACTGGCAACGGCGCGCCTGCTGTATGCGGCCGGCATCAAGCACTTAACGCTGGTTGACGTTCACGGCGTCATTACCAGTGAGGATTACCGCGCCAATGATTATCAGCGGTTGTTTGCCGCTAAGTTGGGAACGCCGCAAAGGATGGAAAATCAAAATATTCATGATGCCATCAAGGGACAGGATGCCTTTATCGGACTTTCAACCGGCAATGTCATCAATCGTCATGACGTCAAGCAGATGAATGAGCAGCCAATCATCTTTGCTCTGGCAAATCCGCATCAGGAAATTGCACCTGAAAAAGCTAAGGAAGCCGGGGCAGCCGTAATTGCTACTGGATCCAGCCAATACCCTAATCAGGTCAATAACATTCTGGCTTTTCCCGGACTGTTCAAAGGCTTATTGGCCAGCGGCTTGAAAAAGGTTGACATGGATCTGCAAAAAGCGGTTGCTCAGGCACTGGCCAGCGTGGTTGCGGAACCGACTGCTGAGAATATCGTTCCCAGCGTCTTTGATGAGCGCGTCGTTCCAACCGTAGCAAAAGCGGTTGTTGATTATGCCAGTCAATCAAAATAAAAAGGAGTCGTCCTATGGAAAATCACATTGTTGATCTGCATCTGAGTGATCGAGCTACCCGGCAGAAATGGCAGCAGTTTTTGGAATCGTTGGGAATTCATAACTTTTCGGATGCTGAGGTCGACAAGATCGATTTTACTCTGGGACTGCTTGATGAACAAGGCCAGTTGGTTGGTACGGGATCAGCTGCCGGCAATGTCTTGAAATACATTGGCGTCTGCAACAAAGAAGCCGTGCCGGGAGCCAGGTTCAATGCTATTGTCAGCGCCTTGACGAATCGACTCTTTCAAGAACATCGCTTTCATTTGTTTGTCTTTACCAAGGCCAGATATTCCGCAAGCTTTCAGCACCTCGGCTTTAAGGAACTGGCTCATTCGGATGTTGCCGCCTTTTTGGAAACCGGTGATCCGAACGTTGATGATTATTTAGCCGCTGTTCCGCGTGTGGACGGACAAGCGACTAAAAAAGTAGCGGGCATCGTTATGAATGCCAACCCCTTTACCAATGGTCATCGCTACTTGGTCGAGCAGGCAGCTAAAGAAAACGATCTGGTCTATGTCTTTGTAGTCAATACGGATCTGTCGCTGTTTAAGACCAGTGAACGATTCGAACTGGTAAAAGCGGGGACGGCTGATCTAAAAAACGTTATTGTCGTTGACGGTGGCGATTATATGGTCAGCTACGCCACTTTCCCAGCCTACTTTTTGGAATCAGCCGACCAGACGATTCACTACCAGACAACCTTAGATGCCCGCGTCTTTCGCGATACGATCGCACCGGCACTCAATATAAAGACGCGTTATGTTGGCAGCGAGCCGTTATCACGGACGACTGGAATCTATAATCAAGTTTTGCAGCAGGAACTGCCGCCTAAAGTTGCGTTAAAGATTATTGATCGCAAGACGGCAACTAATGGAAATTATATTACCGCGACCGAGGTACGCAAATGCATCAAGGATGACAATCTCGATGCCATCGTGGGGCTCGTCCCAGCAACGACGCAGAAGTTCGTTGAAGACCATGTTGCGATACTTCAAGAGCGGATCAAGGAAGGAATGAACATCAATGGAAATTAAGGAAACCGCAGTAGCTGGTACCTTGGAATCATCTGATATTCAAATCATGCTGTCCAAGGGTACGGATGGCATTGCGATTGATTTGGAATCAGACGTTGCCAAGCAGTTTGGCACCCAGATCAAGAAGGTCATCACTGAAACGCTGACGGCAATGGGAATTCAAAACGCTAAGGTTAAGGCCGTTGACAAGGGCGCCTTGGATTGTGTAATCAAGGCCCGCACGATTGCCGCTGCGCAACGTGCTGCCAAGACGACTGATGAACCTGCATGGGAGGTATTGTAAGCATGGCTGAAATTAAAGAACGCTTGCGCCGGACGATGATGTTCGTACCTGGCAACAACCCAGCAATGGTTAAGGATGCTGGTATCTATGGTGCCGACTCCATCATGTTCGACTTGGAAGATGCCGTTTCAATGGCTGAAAAAGATGCTGCTCGTGACCTGGTTTACGAAGCTTTGCAAACGCAGGACTATGGCGACGCGGAACTGGTTGTCCGGGTCAATGGTCAAGACACGCCATACTATGCTAATGACGTTCGGGCCATGGTTAAGGCTGGGATCGACGTTGTCCGGCTGCCAAAAGCTGAAGATGCCGAAATGGTTAAGAAGCTGGATGCTGACATCACGGCTGCCGAAAAAGAATTTGGCCGTGAAGAAGGCTCAACGATGCTGATGGCTGCCATTGAAAGCGCCAAGGGGGTTATCAACGCCTACCAAATCGCTTCGGCATCTGATCGGATGATGGGAATTGCGCTGTCTGCCGAAGACTACACGACTGACATGAAGACGCACCGCTACCCAGATGGTGCCGAACTTGAATTTGCCCGCAACATGGTTCTGCATGCTGCCCGGGCGGCTGGTGTAGCTGCCTTTGACACGGTCTTCACCAACATGAACGACACGGAAGGCTTCTACCGTGAAACTGAATACATTCACCAGCTTGGCTTTGACGGCAAGTCGCTGGTTAACCCACGTCAAATTCCAATGGTTAACAAGGTTTACGAACCAACCAAGAAGGAAATCGAAAACGCCAAGAACGTTGAAAATGCTATTAAGGAAGCCAAGCTCAAGGGTTCCGGCGTTATTTCCATGAACGGTCAAATGGTCGACCGTCCAGTTGTGCTGCGTGCTGAACGGGTGATGCGCCTGGCTAAGGCATCCAACCTGATTGACGAGGAGGGAAACTACATTGAAAAATAATGTAAATCGCGAACTGCCAGAAGATCTGATGAAGCAGCTCGACTACAAGCCATTTGAAACTACCGAAATCGGCCATCCCGAGGTTCAACGGGTTGCGCCTAAGGTTACTGTAACGACTGGTGACGACAAGGTTGTTGAATCACTGGAAGACGTTGTTAAAAAGACCGTTAAAGACGGCATGACGATTTCTTTCCACCACCACTTCCGTAACGGTGACTTTGTCTTCAATCAAGTAATGGACATCATCTTGAAGCTGGGGATCAAGGACCTGACGCTGGCACCATCCTCACTGACTGGTGTCATGAACGACAAAGTGATTGAAGCCATCAAGGCCGGTACGATTACCAACATTACCAGTTCAGGGATGCGTGGCTCTTTGGGCGACTTTGTATCTCATGGTGGCTTAAAGAACCCTGTTATCTTCCGTTCGCACGGTAACCGGGCGCGTTCAATCGAAAACGGCAACATCAAGATCGACGTTGCCTTTCTTGGGGTACCAAACTCAGATGCGCTGGGTAACGCTAATGGGATGAATGGTGATGCCGTCTTTGGCTCATTGGGCTATGCTTTGATGGATGCTCAATATGCTGACAAGGTCGTCTTGCTGACTGACAACATTGTCGACTACCCTAACACGCCAGCTTCAATCAAGCAGACGCAGGTTGACTACGTTGTTAAGGTTGACAAGGTGGGTGACCCTGACAAGATCGGTTCTGGAGCTACTCGTTTCACTAAGGACCCTAAGGAATTGAAGATCGCCTCAATGGTAAACGACGTGATCGTCAACTCACCATACTTCAAGGATGGCTTCTCCTTCCAAACTGGTTCTGGTGGTGCAGCCCTGGCCGTTACGCGATTCCTGCGTCAATCCATGATCGATGCCGGCATCACGGCTTCATTTGCTCTGGGTGGGATTACCTCGCCAACGGTTAAGCTGCTTGAAGAAGGCCTGGTCAAGAAGGTAATGGACGTTCAAGACTTTGACAAGGGTGCGGCTGCTTCCATGAAGAACAACCAAAACCAACAAGAAATTGATGCTTCCTGGTATGCTGATCCTGACAACAAGGGGGCCATGGTTGACCAGCTTGACGTTGCCATTTTATCTGCTCTGGAAATCGACACCAACTTCAACGTTAACGTTATGACGGGTTCTGATGGCGTGATTCGTGGGGCGATTGGTGGTCACCAGGATGCTGCTACCTCTAAGCTGACGATTATTTCGGCTCCATTGGTTCGTGGTCGGATTGCTACGGTTGTTCCAGATGTAACGACGGTAGTTACGCCAGGCGAATCCGTTGACGTACTGGTTACTGAATACGGGATTGCCATCAACCCTCGTCGCAAGGACCTGCAGGATGCCTTGAGCAATGTTCCTGGTCTGCCGGTCTACGACATTCACGACCTGCAAAAGCTGGCTGAATCCAAGGTTGGCAATCCAGAACCACTGCAGTTTACTGATCGGACGGTGGCACTGGTTGAATACCGTGATGGAACGATCATTGATACGATCAAGCAGGTCAAGGACTAATTAGTCTAAACTGATTAAAATTTTAAAAACCGCGACTGGCATTTAAAATCAGTCGCGGTTTTTTACCAAAATTGAGGATATGATTTATGGAACAGACAAGCGCTAAGCTGGTTAATGATGCGATTAGAGCAATGATTTACGAAGTCTCTGTCAACCCCAAGCCTGGGCTGGTGGATCCGGTGTCTTCTGGCCCACACCCTGATATGGATGTATTCTTATTTATTGACAGTGCCCTTAGTTTGCATCATTATTTTGAACAAAGCGTTGATTTGGGAATGAATTTTACAGCGACTGATCTGACGCTTATGTTTAAAAAACTGCGAACTTTTGGGATTGAAGCCGAAAAGACGATGTTTAAGGCAACCAATGGCATTAATACGCATAAGGGCGCGGTTTTTTCGCTCGGTGTCCTAACGTGTGCCGAAGCTTACCGTATCAAGCATCCCCAGTTGGATCTGACCACGATCGTTAAACGGATGCTTAAAGGATTGACAGCCAGTGATTACGATATTGAAAAGCTGCATGCCAAGCCCGTTGAACAGCTGACGGCCGGTGAAAAAGAATTTCTGCGCTATGGCATCAAAGGTATTCGTGGTGAGGCTGAGGCTGGCTATCCAACTGTCATGCAGATTGGCGTGCCAGCACTGAAAAAAAGCCAGGGAACAACGATGCAGCGCTTGTTGGATACGTTTATGCATATCGTCGCGCAGACTGAGGACACCAATCTGATCAAACGGGCTGGTCGTCATGACGTTGTTGAAGAGGCTCATCAACAGGCAAAAAGATATTTAGAGCTGGGCGGCACGCAGACGCAGGCCGGCCGCGACTATCTGGCACGGCTCAATCAAGAATATCTGCTCAACAACTACAGTCTGGGCGGTTCGGCCGATCTGCTGATATTAACGATTTTTATTGGTCTGCGTCAAGGAATCTTACGGCCAGAAGCCATGCAATCTGAAGGGATGATTTGATGAATACGCGGGATCTGCAGTATTTTCAAGCATTGGTCAAGTATAAAAACTACACGCGCGTCGCCAAGGAATTCGGCGTCTCGCAGCCAACCGTTACTCAGGCGATCAAACGATTAGAAAAAGAATTTGATGCCCAATTAGTCTATACGGATCGTGCTCACCGGCAAAACATGATTACGCGCAGCGGTCAGCTTTTGGCGGCCAGTGCTAAGGCTATCAATGAACAGATCTCGCTGGCCCATCATTCGATTGATCTGGTTCAAGAACGGCAGATTCGCTTTGGCCTGCCGCCGATTATCGGTAAGCTTTTGGTAGCCAAGATTGCCAAGAAAGTACCAGGATCCATCATGCGGCGCGTTCAGATCTGTGAAGCCGGCTCCCAGGAACTGCTGTCCAAGCTGCTTAAAGGCGAAATTGACGTTGCCATGCTGGGGTCAGTGGCACCGCTGGATGAAGAAAAGGTCTATGTACAGCTCCTAACCAAACGTCCATACAGTATTATGGTCAGTGCCAAAAGTCCCCTGGCACAGCGAAAAAAGATCAGTTTTAAAGAACTGGCCAATCAGCATTTCATTACCTATGACAAGCAGTACGTTCATGTGGCCGCAATGCGTTCCTACTTTGCCTATGCGCATATCAAGCCAACCGTAGCCGTCTACAAGGTACCTGATATTTCATGGGTTAAGGAATTGGTCAGAGAAAACGTGGGGATTGCCTTAATGGTCCGGGATGCCGCTAAAAATGAGACGGGCATCGTGCCCTTGGAGATTGACGATCCATTGCCAGAATGGTTCTATATCTCACTGGCAATTCGCAATGGCTACGTCCTTAGTGATGAAGAGCAGCACTTTGTAAAACTGCTGGGCCAAGTTGCTAAAGAAGACGAATAGTAAAGCTGAATGAGGCTTGGTATCTGAAATCGGATACTAGGCCTTTTTTTCATGACTTGTGATCATTAAAATAATTTTTTCGTCCAGGCAGCTTTAATCGTTTTATAATGATAAGAAGTTTGACAATTTTTGATATCCCGACTAAGGAGCGATTTAAACAATGAGAAAACTGCCGATCGAACAAGGCCAGCCCAAAAGCGATAATGAGGATCTCAGCAACTATCGTCATCATATGGCGATTCACTGGCATGACTTCTACAGCAGCGACAATGTAACCCCCGCCCAAAAAGCCAATTTGGTTGAGCGTTCGACAATTGTTGGGCGCATTGGCATCATGATGCTGGCTTGTGGCACGGGAGCCTGGCGAGTACGCGACTCGATGAACGTGGTCTCTCAAAAGCTCAATATGACCTGTTCGGCTGATATTGGTCTGGTTTCAATCGAATATACCTGTATGGACGCCAATAACAGCTATACCCAGGCTTTATCGCTGCCTAATACTGGAGTCAATACGACCAAGCTGAATGCGCTGGAAAGCTTTGTCAAGGAGTTTGACCAACGGGGCGATCACTGGACCGTTGGCGAGATTCACAAACGCTTGGACGTCATACACCGGATGAAAGGCAACTATTCGCCGCTGCAGGTTGGTCTGGCGGCGGCTTTAGCCTGCAGTGCCTTTGTCTTTTTGCTGGGCGGTGGACCAATTGAAATGATCTGTTCATTTTTTGGCGCTGGCATCGGTAATTACGTTCGGCGCAAGATGATTGACCGTAAGCTGACGCTGTTTGCCTGTCTCGCGACTTCGGTAGCCGTGGCCTGTGTAATCTATGTGATGGCCCTAAAGCTTTTAAACATGGGAATTTCGCTTAATCCGCGTCATGAAGCCGGCTATATTGGGGCCATGCTGTTTGTGATTCCTGGTTTTCCATTCATTACCAGCGGCTTGGATCTTTCTAAGCTTGACATGCGTTCCGGTTTGGAAAGACTGGCCTATGCCGTGATGATCATTATCGTGGCTACCTTAGTCGGTTGGCTGGTTGCCATGCTGGTGCATCTCAAGCCGGAAAACTTTGAACCCTTGGCACTTTCACCACTGATGCTCTTTTTACTGCGGCTGCCGGCCAGCTTTTGCGGGGTTTTCGGCTTTTCGATCATGTTTAATTCCACGCCTAAAATGGCAGCCACAGCAGGTGTAATCGGCGCAATTGCCAATACGCTGCGGCTCGAACTGGTTGACTATAACGTAATGCCGGCAGGGGCGGCCGCGTTCTTAGGGGCGTTGACGGCAGGAATCCTGGCCTCGTTTGTTCGTGATCGGCTTGGCTATCCGCGAATCTCTTTAACGGTACCGGCAATCGTGATCATGGTGCCTGGACTTTACCTTTATCGGGCCATGTATAATATGGGGCTCACGTCGATCAGCGTTGGTGCCTTATGGATTACCAAAGCGCTTTTGATTATCGTTTTCTTGCCGCTGGGGCTGATCGCGGCACGGATTTTGGGTGATCCGAAGTGGCGTCATACCAGTTAGTAATACCAAAGATTTCTGTTATTATAATTGATAACCGAAATCTTTTTTATTTATGAAGGTGAAAGCATGCTTATTGAGTATCCGCCATCACTGCTGCAGCAGGCTGAGGATTCATTAAAAGGTCATCATCTAACCGGATTTGTAGCCGGGCAGGGTCCCAAACATCCTAAGATTATGCTGATTGGCGAAGCGCCTGGAAGAGAGGAAGCTAAAACCGGCGTACCGTTCGTTGGTGCTTCTGGTAAAGAATTGATGAAGCTGATTGAAGAATATCTTCACATGACCAGAGAAGACGTCTATATTACCAGCGTGGTCAGAAGACGGCCTTATTCAATCAAAAGGGTCAAAGATAAGAAAACCGGTGCAGTCGTTGAAAAAACGCCCAATCGAACCCCAACCAAGGCTGAGGTCTATGCCTATGCGCGTCTGTTTGACTGGGAGCTGGACCAGGTGAGACCAAAGATTTTAATGCCGCTGGGAAATACCAGCCTGCAGCGCTTATTAGGGCCAAGTACGAAAATTGGCAGTCTGCATGGTCAGATCCTACATTGCCCGATTCAAAGAGCAGCCAGTGATCATCAAGGCTATGTCATGAGCGATCAGAGCTATACGGTGATTCCAATGTATCATCCAGCAGCCTTTTTATATGCACGCAAGCTGGAGCCGATCGTTCGTCATGATTGGGAAGCAATTGCACAAAAGCTAGATCAGTTGGAAACCGATAAAATTTAAAAAAATCAAATAAAAGTTAGCGGCTGATTCGTGATAGGATTAAAGGCAAAGACAATAAGAAAGTGAATTTCAGTCTATGGATAGAAAAAATTTTGATCATCATATTTTAGCCGCAATGGCCGATAACCTGGGCAACAGCCTGCGCGAAATGGCACGTTGCGGACATTCGCGATCCAAAAGGGCTACCTTAACCGAGATGAGTATTCAGCTGTCAGGCTTCAAGCAGACTTTGGCTGATCCTCAAAAACGGCAGGAGCTGGTGACAAGCTGCCAGCGAGCCAATCGAGAGCCTTTAAAGATCCCAGCCGACGTTCAGTTCAGCGTTCCCGTGAAACTGGTGACAGCGCCTTACCCACTGATTTGGCTCAATCAGAATGCTCAAGCACGTAATCTGATCGTTTATCTTGCCGGGGGCGCGTTTATTCAGCGGCCGTTAAAAGGGCACTGGCAGTTTTTGAATCGTTTGGCAAAAGCAGCTGATGCCGAGATCGTGGTACCTGATTACCCATTGGCACCCGATCATGACTTTAAGGATGCCTATCAAGAGCTGCTTGATCTTTATAAATGGCTGTATGATCAGCGGCCAGTCAGCAGCATTATCCTAATGGGCGACTCATCGGGAGCAGGGCTGGCAGCTGGTTTCTGTGAAAATCTGGCACAGCAGGGGTTGCCGCAACCAGGTCGGCTGGTGCTGATTTCACCATGGCTGGATCTGCAGCTGGGAAACCCATTGATCAAAAAGTACGCAGCCAAGGATCGTCTGCTTGATCAAGAAGGCTTACGGGCGTTAGGAAAGCTGTGGGCTGGGCAGACTGATCCCCGCGATGCACGTCTCAGCCCTTTGAATGGCCCCGTGGATCAGCTGCGCAACGTTACGATCTACATCGGCACGCATGAGATCATGTATCCAGACGCTATTCACTTTACGCGGCGGCTAAAGGCAGCTGGCGTCAACACTAATACCGTGATTGGGCGTGGGATGTTTCATTCCTATCCATTGTATCCAATTCCAGAATCAGAGCATGTGATTATGGAGATGGCTCATGATTTTGATCAACAATAGGCTTATTTGGACTATCATAACTATGAGGTGATAAAAATGACAAAGACGGCAGCAGTAGTTTTTGCAGATGGCTGTGAAGAGATTGAAGGCTTAACGGTAGTCGACGTTTTGCGCCGTATGGGGGTAAAATGCGATATCGTAGGCGTCTTAGGATCGGAAATTCACGGAGCTCATCAGATTGATTTTAAGGCTGACAAGCTAATCAGTGATCAACTGTTGGATTATGATATCGTGGCCTTTCCTGGTGGGTATGGCAATGCGCAGACCTTACGCGATAATGACCAGTTGATGGCAATCATGCAGAAGCGTCAGTCGCTTGGCAAATGGTGTGCGGCAATGTGCGCAGCGCCGATTGCACTGGCACGCTATGGATTGCTAGATGGTCATGACTATACCTGCTATCCGGGAATTGAAAAAGAAACGCAGCAGTTGGCACCAAACGGTCATTTTAAAGAAGAACTTACGGTTACTGATCAAGCAGGCCACCTGGTTACCAGTCGTGGTCCGGCAACGGCATGGGCCTATGCATTTGCAATTGCTGAGGCACTGGGACTAGATACCAAGACAATTAAGCAGGATACGCTGTACGACTATCTTAAAGAAAACATCTAAAAAAGATCCGGAGAATTACTCTCCGGATCTTTTTTGCTTGATTACCAGCCCATTTCAGCAGCCTTAGCCGGCAGCGTAAGCTTGCCAGCTGCCAGCTCGCTAAAGGCTTGATCAATCATCGTAAAGGCCTGATCAAGCTGAGCCTCGGTAATTACCAAAGGCGGCTGGAAACGTAGAATATTGCCGCGCAGACTGATGATGATCGCACCCAGTTCAAAGATTCGATACATCAATTTAACCGTGGCATTAGTGTCGCCTTGACCGGTTGCCGGATCAATGATATCGATCCCGCCATCAAGACCATACATCCGCACATCGCCAATGAAGTCGAACTTTTCTTTTTCGGCCTCAAAGAATGCCTTGGCTTTTTGCCCCAGCTTAGCTGAGCGTTCCAACAGATGCTCTTCTTCAAAAACATCCAGCGTTGCGTTGGCAGCTGCCGTCGTAACTGGATTGCCGGCCGTCGTAAACAGATGCGCTGGCGCACCAAGCGATTCCATGATTTCTTTGCGCCCAACCACGGCACTTAAAGGCAGGCCGGATGCCAGCGACTTGCCGACTGACATCAGATCAGGCTCAATTCCGTCAAAGTTTTGAATCGACCACCATTTGCCGGTGCGGCCCATGCCTTGGTTGATTTCATCAACCGCGAACAAGATGCCATGAGCCTTGGCAAAGTCATAGACCTTCTTCATAAAGGCAGGCGGCGTCTTGCAGATCCCACCGTCGCCTTGAATGGCTTCCATCAAGATAACCGCGGTTTCTTCAGCCGGCAGGTAGGTTTCAAATGGCCGCATGAACTCACGGAAGAAACGGTCAACGAAATGTTCTTCACTTTCGTCGGGCTCGCGTTCCCAAGGAGAAGGGAAGGGGACCTTAACAACGCCCGGCAGCAGCGGCGCCATTTTGCGGCTCATGTTCATGCTGATGCTGGAAAGCGACATTGAGCCATAGGTAGACCCATGATAGGCACCGGTAAAGGCCACCAGATACTGACGGCCAGTATAGGCACGTGCAAACTTGATGATGGCATCGTTGGCATCGGAGCCGGACAGTCCCCATGAAACCTCAACCGGACCGCTCATTGGTGCTAATTTAGCCAAACGCGGTGCCAACTGAGCTTCTTGAGTGTTGGCAAAGTAGGCTGGCGTATACTGGATCAGCTTGGCCGCTTGATCCTGAATTGCCTTGACGACTTTAGGGTGGGCATGACCGGTATTGGTTGAACTGGCACTGGCCAAAAGATCAATATAGTCATTGCCGTCAGCATCGGTGATTACTGCGCCCTTGCCATGATCGATAACGATATCGTAATAGTTGATCCGGCCAGAAGAAGCAAACGCTTTGGCTTCTTCTTCCAGCAGATGCTTGTTGTTACTGTCCGTCATTTGACAGCCGCCCCCTTTTAAAGCTTACAACTAGTCCTTTTTCGTCTTATTCAAGTAAGAGTGACGCATTCCGTAAGTGAAGTAGATTACCAGACCAAGCAGGAACCATACACCGGCATAGATCTTGGCATCAATGTCAAGTCCCCAGAACACGAACAGAGAAGCCAAGAATGCCAAGCATGGCATTACAGGGTAGAATGGCATCTTAAAGGCTGGCGTTGGAATATCTTTACCTTCACGAGGGCGCAATGCATAGATCCCTAATGAAACAAACATAAAGGCGATCAGCGTCCCCGCAGAGATCAACTGTGATAAGAATGCGAATGGGAACATGGCACCAATCAGGATGGCAATGATTGCCAAGGTCCAAAGAGCATGGTTGGGACGGTTCTTTTCGTCCAGCGTCCCCAAGAACTTAGGCAGCATGCCGTCACGACCGAATGAGTAGATCAAACGAGAACCAGCCATGGTCATCCCAATCAAAGCAGTAAACATCCCGACAACGGCAACGATTTGGACAACCGAAGCAACGACTGGGTGACCAATTGAACGCAGAGCCAGACCAACTGGTTCAGCAGAGTTGGCATACCTTTGGTAAGGCAAAACCCCAACCAGAACCAAGGCTACGGCAACGAACAGAACCACGGCAATTGCCAGTGAGCCCAAGATCCCGCGTGGCATCGTCTTGCCAGGGTTGATGGCTTCGGCAGAGTTGGCGGCAATGGAGTCAAATCCGATGTAGGAAAGGAAGATCATCGAAACCCCAGCGTAGATACCTTGCCAGCCACCAAAAGCACCATTAGAAGTCATCCGGTACTTAGGAATAAATGGAACGAAATTACTGTGCTTAACTGCAGTTGCACCAACGACGATGAACAGCAGAATTGCCAGCACCTTCAGCGTAACCAGTACGTTTTCAACACGGGCAGCATCCTTAACCCCTTGGGAAACCAGGATGGCAACCAGTGCAATCACGATCAGAGAAATCAGGTCAACGACCCCGCCACTGGTACCAAAAGCATTGGAAAGTGAAGCCGGCAGCTTGATACCAATGTTGGCAAGCAGTGGCCGCAGGTTGGCAGAAAGGCCAGAGCCGACAAAGGCCAAGGCGATAAAGTATTCAGCCAGCAGTGCCCAACCGGCAATCCAGCCGAAGAATTCACCAAATACAACAGTGATCCATGAATAGGCGGAACCAGCAAATGGCATGGCAGCCGACATTTCAGCATATGCAAAGGCAACCAGACCAGCAACGACAGCCGCGATCACAAACGAGATGGCAACGGCTGGACCGGTATGCATGGCAGCAACCTCACCAGGTAAAGTAAAGATCGAAGTGGACACAATCGTCCCAACCCCTAAGGCCAAAAAGTCCCGTACGCGTAATGAGCGAATAAGGTGACTGTCCTTATCTTGGTAGACACTGGGGTCTTCTTTTCGAGTGATAGTTTTCCAAAATCCCATAAATCTTCCTCCTGAACTAAGTGAGACAATCCTAATTCTGCAAAAAGTTCCAATATGATTGCAACGCATCCAGACTTGGCGGGAAAAACCAAGCGATAAATAATTATATTTAAATTAGAATTCTCTAATGTTTTAAATTATAACTATAATTTAAACAGCTTGCAAGAACTTTTTGTGCATTCTAACAATCTGCCTAAAACGTGTAAGCGTAAACTTATCAAATGTGACGCGCTGAATTAAGTTTAGCAATGTTTGATTAAAAATTAATTTTTTTAATTCTTATCGAAGAACTGCCCCCCAATTACTGATTAAAAATTGGTCAACCAACAAAAAAGCCGCCTCATCTTAAGAGACGACCTTTTAATCAATGTTTGAGAATATCTTCAATTAGCTGCGGTTTCAGCCGCCGACTGTGATCAGGGTTTGAACGCTGATTGACGACACTGACCAGGGCCAGCATTGAACCGACCAGCGAGCTCTTTTTACGGTAGACGGTGTAGCGTGACAGCCAGATATCGGCATACTTTTCCTTATAGTTGCGCAGTCCTTGGAAGCCATAGAGCCGATAGCCGTACTCGTAAATAAAGTGCGCGGCCTTTTCTTCGATGAAACTAAACTGTGATTCGCCCACGTTGCTCAATGGGGCCATTCCCAGATCAAAATATTCGTAGCCGGCTTTTTGACCATACAGAAATAGATTGACGAAAATCATATCCATTATGCCTGATGGTGCCAGATCGCGATCGTGACGCATCAAATCGATCGTCAGAATCTGTTTGCCTCCGGTAGGCATCAACGTTGCAAAGGCCACAATCTGCTGGTCTTGATTTTTAACGATGGCAATTGGGGCTTGCTGCAGGTAATATTCATCAAAAAAGCCCAATGAAAAGCCCTTTTCAACCTGCTTGCCCAGCCAGCTGTCGGAAACGTGCTTCAGTTCTTTTAACAGATCTTGGTTAAATGGCGGTTCTACTACATCGAACGTGTAGCCTTCACGCTCAAACTTGTGCATCAAGGCGCGCTGTGAACGCTGACGCTTACCGGCAAGCGTGAAGTCAGCCAGTTTAACCAGACCGTCCTCACCGGTTTTAAGAAAGTCAAAGCCAAATTCGTGCAGCAGCATGGTTGTCGACTGTCCGACCTCATAAAATACCAGCTGATAGCCATAGCGGTCGGCTTCAACGATGAACTGTCTCAGGGCATCGTGCAGCACGCTTTGGTCGCCGACTGGTTCGCCCATGATGATCAGCTTGTCATATTTGCGTCGATACATGAAAAAGAGCCGGTCTTCGTTTTCAACTTGATAATAGTAGAGATTCTTATCGCGCAAAAAAGCCAGGTGACTGGTCTCATTGCCGCCAAAGCGCTCAATCAGCTGTCGGCAGCGTTGGGCATCGAATGAATGATAGCCGTTAAACGGATCGTAGCCGCTGGTGAAGTAGCGCAGAATGGCCAGCATGACCAAAATTCCTAAGATCAAGCCGATGAAACCGGAGAACCAGAGACTTTCACCGGGGAAGAACATGAACTGAGGAATCTTATGATGGTGATAGTAGTTTGGCTCATTTACAATCCCAATAATAATGTAAAGTATAAAAATACCGACAAAGACGATCCCATCACTAAATGCCTTTCCTAGCGAATAAGCCATTTTTTCTCGATACAGGGCATGCCGCATGGTCAAAACGAGTAGCAGCAGGATCAGCAGGTAGATGGTCAGTCCCCAGGTTCCCAGATTCCATAGCGTGTTGACCATACCAATCAGCAGCAGAATCAAAGACGGCCAGTATGCTTTTTTGAGCTTGGCCTGCACGCCGCGCGCACATGCCAGCATCGCAATGGCAAATAAAACGGTGCTTAACTGATGCAAAAAGAAGAAAGTGAAAGGATAGAAACGCTGCAGAAAGCGGCTGTTTTCAGTCAGATCGGGCAAGGAGGCATCGATCAGCATGAGGATACCGGAAAAGTACATAAAGACCGTGATCAAGACATGCGCGCTATGATGCCAGATTAAGTTGGGCAGACCCTTGAAAAAGCGATTAATCTTCTGGCAGAAATGGTATACAAACAATAACGCCCCGAAAGCCAACGGAACCAAATAGTAAAAGACGCGGAAGAAAACCAGCCAGACCAGAGCCGTTGAGCGATCAACGCCCAGCATACTCAACTCCATCAGCATGATGATGTCAAAGGAGCCGATTGCCCCAGGCAGCATGGAGATGACGCCTAAGAGCTGGGCAACGACATACATCGGCAGGACCAATAACAAATTGATCTTAACGTCCAACAGCCAGCCAATCATCAAGAAAAAGAGTGCCACCAGCAGCCACTCGCCAGTTGAGCTGGCTACGATGAACAACTCAAGCTTGGGCGTTAGATCCTTAAAAAAGCTGGAATTTTTTAGACGCGTGAAAATAAAGACGATGGGGAAATAAAGGCCGCCGCCAACCAGCCAGACGATGTAGCGATCGAAATGATGACCGTTTGGCACTAAAAGCAGTACTGCCAGCGCCAGCCAGCAAAGAATCGAAAGCCCGGACAGTAAAAAGATGGCAATTTTTGAGATGGCAAACAGGACCTGTTTTTTACTGGAATGCTTGCCATAAAAATAGGCTCTTAAGGTTGCGCCCAATAGTCCGCCAAAACCGGCGACGTTGGTCAGGGTGTTGGTGATCCAGCCGCTTCTGATAATGTAGTGCTTAGAAAAACGGCCAGACAAAAAATGAGTAATGGCAAAGTCATAGCCAAGCATAGGCACGATGGAGATGCAGCCGCCTATCAGCATCATCAAAACGTGAATGGGCGACTGACTGGCAAGGCCAATACCGACACGGTGCCAGTCAACATCTTTTAAAAAGCTGCCCAGCGCCGTGATTACAAAAATAATCACTGAAGCAATGAACAGCAGCTTCAGCAGTTTGGCATAATGCTGCCACCAATTTTTAATGTGTGTAGCTAGGGATGAGTTCATGTTTCAGAATCCTCACTTTTTTATTATGTCAGTCTGACAAACAAAATGGTCTGCCAATTTGCAATTCAATATCAATAATAGTAGATTGCATCTGACGTGGCAAAAAATTTTTCAATTTAAAACGGCTTAATTTTGGTCGCTGCTATTGACGCTGAGCAAATCTTTTCGTATACTATCAATTGTTGTGGAATTGGTCCGTTGGTCTAGTTTTGGTTAGGACGCATCCCTGTCACGGATGAGATCACGAGTTCGAGCCTCGTACGGACCGCTATAGTTTTTGAAAGTTGGGATTTCGGTCTCAACTTTTTTTGTATGCTCGTTTGGAGGAAAAAATGGAAAATACTTGGATCTATCGTGGTCAAGAACCGATCAAGATTAAAAAATATCTACAGACTTTAGGTATGGGACATCGGATGTTTAACGATATTAAAAACGGTGCCGGTGAATTTCAGGTTGATCATCGAACGGTGCGACCAACGACTAAGATTTTACCCAATCAGCCACTGACGATCAAAGTCGTGCCAGAGTTTCCCAATCCAGACGTTCAGCCAAGCCACGGTACCCTGGAGATCGTGTATGAAGATGCCAACTGGCTGGTTGTCAATAAGCCGGCTGGTCTGGCATCGATTCCAGGACCGACGACTGGTGACGACACGCTGCTTAACCGCGTAACCGGATACTTGATGGATCAAGACTCGACAGATCAGCGGCCGCATCTGATTACGCGCCTGGATCGCTTTACCAGTGGTCTGCTGCTGATAGCCAAGCATCAAGTAGCCGTCAGCATGATCAGTCAACAGGTTCAGCAGCATCGAATGGTTAAGGAATACCAAGCGATTGTTGAAGGCGGCTTGGAAAACGATCATGGCATAATTGAAGAACCAATCGCGCGCGTAGCAGGACAGGCGCGACGCGAGGTCAGTGCCGATGGTCAGTTTGCCAGAACCGAATACTGGGTTGAAGAGCGCGGTGATGACTGGACATTGGTCAGAGTACGACTGCATACGGGACGGACGCATCAGATTCGGGTACATTTCAGCTACCTTGGTCATCCGCTGCTGGGAGATCATCTGTATGGCGGTCAGACCGCACAGTTTGATCATCAGCTGCTCTGCGCCTCGCATATCGCGTTTGACGATCCATTCACGCTGCAGCATCGCGACTTTACGATTGAATTGCCGGCAACATTTGCCCAGGCCATGGTTTGATAATTTTATTCATACAGAGCTGATTAAAAGTTCTATAATAAGGCTAATTAAGTTTTAGGAGGAATTTTTCATGGCTAAAGTTGAAAGTTTCACACTGGATCATACAAAGGTAAAGGCGCCATACGTTCGCTTGATTACGGTTGAAGAAGGACCTAAAGGCGACAAGATCAGCAATTACGATCTGCGTTTGGTTCAGCCAAACGAAAATGCCATTCCGACGGCTGGTCTGCACACGATTGAACACCTGTTGGCCGGCTTGCTGCGGGACCGCTTGACGGGCGTGATCGATTGTTCGCCATTCGGGTGCCGGACTGGCTTTCATTTGATTACCTGGGGCGAGCACAGCACGACTGAAGTTGCTAAAGCCTTGAAGTCCTCATTGGAAGAAATTGCCTACCAGACCAAGTGGGAAGACGTCCAAGGAACTACGGAAAAAAGCTGTGGGAACTATCGCGATCACTCACTGTTTTCTGCCAAGGAATGGTGCAAGAAGATTCTGGCACAAGGCATCAGCGACCAGCCGTTTGAGCGCCACGTCGTTGATTAGGCTTTTTGCGATATTAACAAAAAACGACAGCATTACATCGAATATGATGTGACGCTGTCGTTTTAATGTTGTTTAAGCGATGACTGCTTTTATTTGGCAGCCATCATTTTTTTGATCATCTGTGCTTGATATTCCTGTTGTGCCTGTTGGGCGAGTTTTTGCAGCTGAGCTTCCGTCAGATCAGGATTTTGCTGCTTGGCTGCCTGAACTCTAGCTGTAACGTAGGCGGCCGCTTGTGCTTTTAACTGAGCCTGAGCTGCGGGTGATTTCAGTGCCTGGGCCTGCTTTTTTAGCGCCTGGGCCTGTTTGACTGAAATCTTAACAAACGTTTTTGGATATCTAAACGTATTGGTCCGCGAAACTAGATTCCCATCCATTTTGGAACCGGCAAACAGTACTTTATAAAAGTCGTTTTTAAAGCGCCAGCGAGTCTCTTTGACGGTTAAGGTCGCCTGATCTGAATCAGTCCAAACTAGGTAATTGGTCGTAAACTCATTGGCCTGCGTATGCTGCGGCGTTTTTTGCCGTGGTTTGGTCTGGTAGATGTATACGTTGTCTTTACCGGAAGTGCCAACTGGCTGGTAGAGCGCCAACTGCATCTGCGAGCTGGTTGAATAGATCTTTTGCGTCTTGGTCGTTGTGACTTGTTTCATTCCCCAATGCTCATGGAAGTTGGCCGTAATCATTAAAGTCGATCCCACAAAGATCAAGCCGGAGATCATTCCCAACAGCCAACGGGTACGATTGCTAGGTGAGAACATGATCGCGGCAAAGAAGGCAATGGCGCCGAGAAACATGATAATGGTAATCATTATGCATTGCCTCCTTTCTTGGCATTTGAGTCATATTTGGCGTGAATCTTATTGCCATTCCCCAGTCGCGAAGTGGTCAAAAGACCGATTACAGCAAAGGCGATCGCAATCCAAAAGGCAGCATGATAGCCGTTGAGCGTAGCATCGATCATCTGCGACTTGTACTGCAACGGTGAGGCTTTAAGCAGTGAATGGGCCGGTTTCTGCGAATTCGTCACGTTGGTCAAGACTGAGATCAGGATTGCTGAACCCATTGAAGAGGCTACTTGACGAATCGTGTTGTTAACGGCAGTTCCGTGTGAGATCATGCTGAATGGCAAAGCGTTCATACCGGAAGTAGTGACTGGCATCATGACCATTGAGATCCCAAACATGCGCACGGCATACAGGAAAACAACGTCGAGGATTGGCGTTTCGCGGGTCAAGAATGCAAAGGGCAGCGTGCCGATCGTCAAGATAAACATCCCCGTCATTGCCAAGCGACGGGCACCATAGCGGTCGAAAAGATTTCCCGTAATTGGGCTCATTACCCCCATCATGATGGCCCCAAACAGCAGCGTCAATCCAGAATGGAAAGCCGACATGCCATGAACGATCTGCAGATAAAGCGGCAGGACCAATTCAACGCCGACCATGGCAATCATTACAACGGAGCTGAGCAGCGTGGCCAGGGCAAATTCCGGTGTTTTAAAGACCTTGAAGTTCAAGAACGGATGCTCCAAACGATTCTGGCGCCATACCAAAATGGCAATCAAAATGACGCCGATCAAAATGGTGCCCCAGACGATGGCATCAGTCCAGCCTTTGTCGCCGACTGATGAGAAACCATACAAGACACTGCCGAAACCAACCGTGGAAATAAGCAGCGAAAGCCAGTCCAACGTAGGATCGGTAGTCTTGATAACGTTTTGCATCAAGAAGAAGCTGGCAAAGATCACGATGGCAACGATTGGAATGATCATGCCAAAGAGCACCCGCCATGAGTAGTTGTCAACTACCCAGCCGGAAAGCGAAGGACCCAGAGCTGGTGCCAACGCGATTACCAGACCGTTGATTCCCATGGCAGCACCACGTTTTTCAGGTGGGAAGATCGTCAGCATGATATTTTGCATCAGCGGCATCGTGATTCCGACCCCAGTTGCCTGAATCAGACGGCCGCATAGCAGAGTGCCGAAATTAGGCGCTGCAAAAGCCGTAATGGTGCCCGCCTCAAAGATCGTCATCGCTGAGATATAGAGCCATTTTGAATTGAATTTATTGCTGAGATATGCCGAAACGGGAATCATAATCCCATTAACCATCATAAAACCGGTTGTCAGCCATTGAACGGTTGCCGTACTGATGTCAAAGGCCTTCATTAAAGTTGGAAAAGCCGTGGCCAGAATCGTCTGGTTTAAAACCGTACAAAAGCTCCCGATCAGCATTACCATTACCAACAGATTACGATGGTATGGCTTGCCATTGATGTCGACTGCTGTATTTGCAGACACGTAAAGCCCTCCTTTGAAGTTACTGATTTTTTAAAAGCGATTTTAAATATATGATAATTAAATATATTTGTCAAATTTCTTGATAAATATATTTAAAAATATTATATTGATTAGTGTTTTTAGGTTACAATGTAAAATGGTTATAATTGATAGAAAATAGGAAAGGAATCAGAAAATGAGTCCCATTACGGAAGAGTTCCGCAAGATGTTCGTTCATGAAAAACTGCGCATCAGCATGAGCGAGCTTTCGCAAGCAGCCAACGTTTCACCAAGCCAGATCAGATATTGGGAGCGCAAAGGCTATATTGCTTCAGAGCAGGATCAGCAAAATAAAAGCCATAAGTATACGCTGATGACGCTGGTGCAGGTGACCGGTATCAAGTATTTTTTAGATGAGGGCTTTACGCTGCCGGTTGCCGTCAAAAAGCAAAAAGAGCATCAGGTAATGGCCAAGTCGTTCAAGCATTTTATTGGCGACCGGCTGTTGGATTTTGAAAATGATGAAAAGACCGGCGCGACGCTAATTAATTTAGGAAAGCTGGATGATGCGCCAGATAAGGAAGTCGTTGCAATCGTTCAAGGACCCGAACACGTTAAATTAACACTGCGAAACCGTCAATAGGTTGGCAACTGCAGAAGTCGTAAAAAGTGTTAAGCTAGTAATGTACAAATTATTTTTAAAGGGGACGACTTCCATGAGCGAAGATACTTTTGGCTTTAATGAGCTGACCGATGCAGCACAAGACAATGCTTTAGAAACATTTGCCAAGTACTACGTCCGCCAGTACAAGCAGGACAATCTAGAAATTATTGACGCGCTGGCCGGTGACGATGAGGCAGTGGCGATGATCAATCAGATTCTGGAAGAAAACAACTATCTGACCGTTGCCAAACTGGCTGCAATGAGTATTTCGATGGTTAAGTCTTGCTACGTTAAGATCTTAAATGAGCTGTCGGCGCGGTTTGATGCCGATGGTGAACCAGTTAAGACCTGGGCAGAATGGATGCAGTCAGAGCATGCCAAGCTGCCCCAAGAAGATTAGAAGATTAAATCAATCATGGCACGGTACTCAGCCGTGCTTTTTATTTTTCCAAAAACGACTTACTACTAATGCCTTCTAGGATGTGTTAGAATAAACTAAGTTTTATTTGAACGGATAAATAATACGAGTTGCTCATTTTCAAATTCAGATGTGACGTCAGCTGTTTGACGGCGCTATTTTTACTTGCATTGATTTCTGGATTGCGAAAATTGACGAAATTTAATAACACAAAGGAAAGAAAGGTATTATGCGCAAATTAAAAATCAAAAATAATGAAGTCGCTTTTTATGCGATGGGTGGCTTGGGCGAGATCGGCAAGAACATGTACTGTGTTCAATTCCAAGATGAGATCATCATCATTGACTGTGGGGTCTTGTTCCCAGAAGACGAGCTGCTGGGGGTCGACTACGTTATTCAAAACTACGACTACCTGGTTGAAAACAAAGATAAGATTAAAGGGATCTTTATTACGCACGGTCACGAAGACCACATTGGCGGACTGCCATTCTTTTTGCAGAAGGTCAATGCACCAATCTATGCCGGTCCGTTTGCCATGTCTTTGATTCGTGGCAAGCTGGAGGAAAAACATCTGTTAAAGAGTGCCGAGCTGCATGAAATCAATGAGTTTGATACAGTGCACTTTAAAAAGCTGTGGGTCTCCTTCTTCCGGACGACGCACTCGATTCCGGATACCTTGGGAGTTGCCGTTCATACTCCACAAGGCACGATCGTTCAAACCGGTGACTTTAAATTTGACTTAACGCCGGTTGGTCATCTGCCGGGACCAAACTTCCAACAAATGGCCAAGCTTGGTGAAGAAGGCGTTTTGCTTTTGACCTCGGATTCAACCAATGCGGAACGACCAGAATTTACCAAATCTGAACGCTGGGTTGATATTCATATTCGCCGGATCTTTGAGCGAATTAAGGGCCGCATCATCTTTGCCTCATTTGCCTCCAACGTCTACCGGCTTCGCGAGGCCAGTGATGCTGCCTTGAAGCAGGGCCGCAAGATTGCCGTGTTTGGCCGCAGCATGGAGAATGCAATTACGGCTGGACAAGAGCTGGGCTATCTGCACATTCCAGAAGATGCCCTGATTGATCAAAATGACATCAACAGCTACCCGCCAGAAAAGGTTATGATCATGTGTACCGGTTCGCAGGGTGAGCCAATGGCCGCGCTCAGTCGCATTGCCAATGGCACGCACCGGCAGATTGCCATTCAGCCTGGCGATACGGTTGTCTTTTCTTCCAATCCGATTCCAGGCAACACTACCAGCGTCAATGCTCTGATCAATAAGCTGGAAGAAGACGGTGCTGAGGTAATTCATGGTTATGTCAACAATATTCATACATCCGGTCATGGTGGTCAGGTTGATGAAGAACTGATGCTGCGCTTGATGAAGCCAAAGTTCTTTGCACCGGTCCATGGTGAATATCGGATGCAGAAGATTCATACCAAGCTGGCTGAGCTAACCGGTGTACCAATGGATCACAGCTTCGTTTTGGCTAATGGCGATGTTTTAGCCTTGACCAAGGATACCTGCCGCGTTGCCGACCATATCGAAACGGCCAGTGATGTCTATATTGATGGCCGCGATGCTGGCGACACGGTTGGTAACCCAGAGATCCGCGAACGACGGATGCTTTCAGAAGAAGGGGTAGTTACTGCGATTGCCGTCGTTGACTTAAAAGACTACCAGATCGTGGCTGGGCCTGACATCGTTTCGCGAGGCTTCGTCTACATGCATGAATCACAAGAGCTGATCAAGGCGGCTAACCATGAAGTCTTCTGGGCAATTCTGAATACGTTTAAGAACCATCAGCACGTTGATCGGCGGGCAATCAACCGCACCATCGTCAGCCGACTGCAAAAGCTTTTGTTTGAGTGGACGGGGCGGCGGCCAGTTATTATTCCGATGGTTACTATTTTGAATGCTGATGAAGAAGGGCAGGGCAGCGATCTGCAGCGTGACGTTCACCATAACGCACGACAGACTAATTCGCGTCCTAAGCACAAGGCAAAAAATGGTGCTGCCAATAATGAAAGCGACAAGCCACGTCCGCGTCGGCGTAGTCGTTCGGCAGCCAAGAAAAACGCGCAGCCAGTCGCAACTGAAAAATAGCAATTAACTAAAGCTCGTCTAAATGGCGGGCTTTTTTGATTATAATAAATTGACTTTTTCGATTCCGGACTTAATCAATTGTCTGCCCTCTGGTATCATGAAAACTGTAATTATTTTTGTTTTTTCATTATTTAAGGAGGCTTTTTGATGTCAGGGAGAGACTATCTTCACATCTGGTATCAAGCCCAGCTGGTCGGCGCTTTGATTTTCTTGATTGCCGTTGCTTGGTGGAACGTCTTGATTATGGGGCGCGGGATCCGGTTGCTGGTATTCATTTTGGCGCTGGTTGCCTTAGAGGGGCTGATGATCACGATTGTCACGCATGTACCGCGCTGGCTGCAGGTTGTCGACGTGTTCTTACAGACTATGCTGCAGCCGATCATGCTGATCATGCTGTGGGGAACCGTCACCAGAGAGATCATCGTGCGGCTGCATCTGCCGGCACGAGGCGTAATTGCCGTAACGCTGCTATACTACCTAATCATGTTTGCACCGTTTGCCAGTGAGATTGGCGGTCAATTGGAAAACGTGATTGCCCGCATCGTCTTTTTGGTTTATCTGTTTATGACAACAGTAATGATGATGCAGTACTTTTTGCCAGATAAGTTTATTCAGCCACAGCTGTTTAAGGAGTTTATTGGGACCGGCTTTTGGGGTGCCATGGCATTTTTTGTTTCGGTAACGGTTTTGATGCGAGCCTGGCATCTGTCATGGCCTGGGCTGGTACCAACGTTTGGCACTGGCTGGAGCTGGTGGGTAATGAGCGTTCTACTGGCTGTTTATGTAATTTATGTGGCATTTGACATTTTCCAAACTGGCTGGCTGCAGTTTGATTTTCACGTTCAATGGAACCGGCGCTTGGTCTTGACGGCTCTGGAAGCAGGAATTGCTGAAGAGACGCTTTGCCGATTTGGGATTTTAGGCGCGCTGCTTTATGCCTGCCGTAATCTGACGCAGCGCGTACCAATTGCGGTGGGCCTGAGTGCGCTCTGTTTTGGTCTGCTGCACCTGCCAAATGCTGCCGTGCAGAAATGGGACGTCACGCTTCTGCAGGCGATTTTTGCGATTGGTCTGGGTCTATATCTGGCCGTCGTCTATCTATACACGGGACAATTATGGCTGACGATGCTGATGCATTTCTTTATCGATGCAGCAATCTTTTGCTTAACGCATCATGAAACGATCGTCGGCAGCACCAGTCTGGCTGATTGGATTGCCCTGACGATTGAGTTTCTCTACTTTGTTGCGGTTACGCTTTGGATGATGTTTGGCAACCGCCGCTTGGTTATGGAGCGGCATGCCGATCGTTTTACTGGCGATCACCAGCATTTCGACTTCTCATTTGACTTTAGAATGTGAAATTTTGGTAAAGGCCCTATATTATCTTAAAAAAAAAGCTTATCATTATAAACAGCGATTTTTGAAAGGATGTTTAACTTAATGATAATTGAATTAATCAAGTCCTTTATCTTTGGGCTTGTAGAAGGGATCACTGAATGGCTGCCAATCAGCAGTACCGGCCATATGATTCTGTTGGACCAGTTCGTTAAATTGGATGTGTCCAAATCGTTTTACAGCATGTTTGAAGTCGTCATCCAATTAGGGGCGATCATGGCCGTCGTTGTAATCTACTGGAAGCGCATCTGGCCGTTCCATCACAGTCAAGCCGTGGGGATTGACGCACCAAAAGGCATCTGGCGCTATGTTGATAAAGACATCATGATCATGTGGCTGAAGATCTTTATCTCGTGTCTGCCGGCTGGGATTATTGGGGTAGCCTTCAATGATACCTTCGAACGGCTTTTCTACAATCCAGTCAGTGTCGCAATCGCCTTAATCGTTTTTGGGGTGGCCTTTATTTGGATTGAAACGGCGCACAAGGGTAAAAAAGCCAAGGTTAATTCAATTGCTGAAATTTCATATAACATGGCAGTTATGATCGGCTTCTTTCAGCTGATTGCTGCTGTCTTCCCTGGGACCAGCCGTTCTGGGGCAACGATTGTCGGTGCGCTGCTTTTGGGAGTATCACGGACGGTAGCGGCCGAATATACCTTCTTCTTGGCCATTCCAGTCATGTTTGGGGCAGCATTGTTTAAGCTGCTTAAATTTGGTCTGGCGTTTACCTCAATGGAATTTTGGATCATGATGGTCGGCTTGATTACGGCATTTGTCTCATCGATTATCGTTATTAAATTCTTGATGCGCTACATCAAGAAGCACGACTTTAAGGTGTTCGGCTGGTACCGGATCGCCCTTGGTCTGCTTGTGCTGCTGTACTTTTTGGTCTTGAAGTAGTCAAAGCAGATGGAAAATCAGACAGTCGTGGCCTGAACTTCTATTTTTCTTAAAATAAAATGGTGCTTACTCAAGTTTTAGCGGCTTGAGCAGGCACCATTATTTGTTTTCGGCAATTTTATAGCTGGCTGATCAGTAGGAAAAAACAAAATTTCCCAGGAAATATGCTACATTTCTTCACCCATTTTGCGATAGGAATCCATCCCGCCCAGCCAGAGCTCATTTAATGGCACATGGCGTTCTTCGGCAAAGGCGCGCATTAGGGTCATGTGATCCATCAGCTGATATTGTTTGTTGGGATTTTTGGGATCAACGACTTTTAATTGTGCCATCATGCCGCCGTCTTCATGCTCAAGAATGTGGCAGTGATACATAAAGACGCCGGGCACGTCAAACCAGACTTTGAGTAGGACATGTTCGCCTGGATTGATGGCAATCGTATCTTTAAGCCCCAGCTCGTTTGGATTTGGCGCATGCCCATCCCGAGCTACCGTGACAAAGCCGGTTCCGTGCATGTGATATGGATGAATCATACCAGGTGCGTGATTGGTGTTTTCAATATCCCAAAGCTGAACCTTATGCATTGGCATCTGATAGTCGATGCGATCCATCTTAAACTTCTTGCCGTTCATTGCAACTGCTTCGTCCATTCCATCCAAGGTTACGTAATGAATCGGCATTTCAGGCGATACAGCCGGATTAGGCGTTTCAAACAAGACATCAGGCAGTATAGCGTGATCTGGTTTGAATTCGTGAATCTTAAAGCGCAGCAATGGCGTATCATCAGAATAGAGCACAACCTCATCACCAGGGCGATAACTGCCAAAGTCGACGATGATTTCGGCACGTTCGGCGCACGTCAGCATCAGTTTGGTCATTTTCAACGGCTTAGGGAGCAGTGAAAGGTCGCCGGCAATTTGGGTAAATGGCAGATCATCGCTAAAATGCAGCCGCCATTCGCGTCGGTTGGCACCGTTTAAGAAACGCAGCCTTACTTTTTGCGTGGTAACGTCGAAGTAGGGGTTGATCGTCCCATTGATCATTGGCGTGGTGCCTAAAATACCATCTGGATCGTAGTCTTGGCGATAGTCCCATTGGTTGTCCTCGTGAAAACGGCGATCCTGCAGAATAACCGGAATGTCATCGACGCCATAGTTACGCGGCAAAGGTAGCTGAGCTTCGTGCTGGTCTTGAACGATGGCGCCACCAGCTAGTCCATGCCAGACTTGTTCGGCAGTGGCCGGACATGGATGAGCGTGCAGCCAGACAAAGGCAGCTGGTTGATGAATCGTAAATTCAACGTCGCGCGTCTGTCCAGGATAGACAGGAGCATGACAGCCGCCATCCTCGATCGGTCCCGGAATTGCCAGGCCATGCCAGTGAAAAGTCGTTACTTCGGGCAGGTCGTTGATATAGTGAATGTGCACGGTTTGTCCATCTTTAAAGATGACGGTTTTGCCAAGCAGCGGTCCGTTATATCCCCAGGTTGCGGTCTTTTTGCCTGGCAGGAGCTGAACGGCGCCGGTTTGCGCGGTGATCGTATAGTAAACATCAGTAGCAGTTTCTTGATCGGGTTTTAAAATTTCTGGAATCCGCAGAGGCTGTTCTGGTGCGTCTGCCACCTGCAGCGGAATGTATGCACGATCATGGTAGTCAAAGGCGGCTTCATCATAACAATAGTCTTGAATCGTTTCTTGGTCGTTCATGTCAATAACCTCCCTTAAATGAATACGTTTACAAAACTATTATAACGCTAATAATCATTAATTGAACTAAATAGCCTGCAAACATTTTATGATTCATTAAATAATATTTAGGCTTGTCTAAAAAATTGAGTTTACAAAGTCGGTAAATGTAGTAACATAGACATAGATGAGTTAAATGAACATCAGTCAGTACCGGCGAGTGGCGTCGGTTTGCTATCTAAGAGAGGAGTCGTTAGTTTGTTCGACATTAAGCCAAAGAAATTTAAAAAGATTCTCGTCGGCGTTGATGATGCGCCTGACGCTCGGGCTGCCTTTTCCTACGCTGTTGATAAGGCCAAGCGCGATGGGTCTGAGATTGGAATCGTTTCGATCTTGGAGACTAACCGAGTCAACATTTATCAAGTACTGGACAAAGACTACGTTCACAGTACGGAAGATGATTTACGCAAACGCTTGAACGACTACGTGCAGGCTGCGATTGATTATGGCGTGGATCCTAAAAAAATCACGGCGATCGTTGACCAAGGCGATCGTCCCGCTGAACGAATCTGCAATCATGTGATTCCTGAATTTAAGCCAGATCTGCTGATTATTGGTTCAATCGGCAAAAACGGCAATCGCAATACGGTTGGTTCACAGGCTTCATACATGGTCAAGCATTCGGGAACTTCGGTTTTCGTGATTCGCACGGATGAGGTTACTCACTACGAATAGTCAGCTGATCAAAAATATTTTGGCAATCAAAAAGGCAAGCCGAATGCTGGTGGCGGCATCGGGCTTGCCTTTTAGTTTTAGCTGATAAAATAAAAAGCTTGTCGGTTCTCAGTTCTATGTTATAATGATTCTAAACTAGGAGAAGAAAAGAGGACTGGCTTATGAAAAAGAAAATGTCGCTGGCACAAAAGATCAATGTGCTGCGAGCCAGTGTGATGGGGGCCAATGATGGCATCATCTCGGTTGCTGGGATCGTAATTGGGGTGGCGGCTGCGACCAGCAATCCGCATGCAATTTTGATTTCAGGACTTTCTGGCAGTCTGGCGGGGACGATTTCGATGTGTATGGGTGAGTACGTTTCCGTTTCTACTGAAAAAGACTCGCAGAAGATGGCATTGATTGAAGAAAAGGAACGATTGTCAGAAGACTATGATCGTGAATTCAACTATGTCAAAAATAAGTTCTTAGCGCAAGATATTGATCCAAAATTAGCTCACCAAGCCACTAAAGAGCTGATGGATGAGGATCCGCTGGTTACGACGGTTCAAGAGCGCTATGGCTTCAATCCCAAGGAGTTTACCAGTCCTTATGCGGCAGCAATTGCCTCATTGATCGCGTTTCCTCTGGGCTCGGTTTTACCAATGGTTGCTGTGATGAGCTTTCCGCATGAGATCGCGATTGCCGCTACGATTATTGCTGTTTTGATTGCCTTGATTATTACTGGCTATCTGGCAGCTGTTTTGGGCAAGTCAAACCGGTTGAAGTCAGTGATTCGCAACGTAGCATCCGGGTTTTTGACGATGTTGGTAACGTACTTGATCGGTCAGCTTTTTGCACGTTGAAAGGGGTAAGTGAAAATGGATCAAAATAAAAAGCCCAAGCAGACGATGCAAGAAAAGCTCAATACGCTGCGTGCGGGTGTCTTAGGAGCCAATGACGGAATCTTGACGGTCGTTGGCGTGCTGGTTTCGGTAGCCGCGGCAACAACGGATCAATTTACGATTTTTATCGCTGGTCTGTCGGATCTGCTGGCCTGCGCTTTTTCAATGGCATCTGGCGAGTATGCATCAGTCTCTACGCAAAAGGATACGGAAAAATCAGCCGTTGCTCATGAGGAATATCTGCTCAAGCATGACTTTGAAAGCGAGGTTGTCGCAGTTCGCGATCACTACATGGAAAAAGGGGTCAGCGAGGCAACCGCAACGGCAATTGCCAAGGATCTACTGAACAAAAAGCCGCTGCAGACGGTGGTACGCGTTAAATACGATATTGAGCTGGGACATTATCTTAACCCATGGAATGCGGCCTTCTCATCCCTGGCAGCGGCGGCGGCAGGAGGATTGCTGCCGCTTTTGGCAATGGTCTTGGCACCGTTGGCCTGGCGCTGGGAAGCCGTAATTCTGGCAGTCATCCTTACCAGTGCGCTGACCGGATATATCAGTTCCAAATTGGGCAATGGCTTGGTTAAGGTAGCGATCGTCCGTAATATTATCGTTGGTATTATTACCGTTATTATTCACTACTGTGTTGGTAAGATGTTCTGATAGATCAATTTATACTAATCCGAGATGTTTATCATTTCGGATTTTTTTGTGTCAAAAAAAGTCCTCGTCTCAGGTTTTGAGACGGGGATTTGAGACTATTGAGCGATTTGAACGTTTTTTCTTAATTGAACCATGTCTTCAAATCGATTGGTAAAAATGCCGGCAACGTTTTTTTCAAACAGCTGCTGGGCTTCTTGATCATCATTAACGGTCCAGACGCGCTGTGTAGCGGTGGTTGCTTGGTAATGATGCGGGTGAATGCCATGCAGGTGCTCTTTTTTTACGAATTCCTGGGCTTTGGGCACGTCATTTTCAGTCAGCCAGTTATAGTCCTGCGTTGCGTCAAGCTGCATGCAGTTTTTTAACGTCTGCAGATTAAATGATGAGTAGATAACCGGATGCAGCAATTGGTGTTGGTTGACCATTGGCATAACGATTTTTTCAATGTCTTGGTAGGCAATGTTGTCGGTCTTGAATTCCAGGTTGATCCAGACGTCTTTGTTTTCAAATACGTCCAGCAGCTCATCCAGGGTTGGAATGGATTCACCATTGCTCAGCTTGAACTGACGCAGCTCAGCCAGCGTATAGTCAACGATGCGGCCAGTACCATCTGTCGTGCGGTCGATGGTTTCATCGTGCATGATAACCGGAATGCGATCCGAAGTCAGATGAACGTCAAATTCAACGCCATCGATCTGGTGGGCAACCACATAACGAAAACCGGCTAATGAATTCTCCGGAAACTTGGCAGGGTAGCCGCGGTGCCCAAAAATTTTGGTTTGGATGGCTTGATTTGATTGAGTATTCATTTTTTTACCTCTTAAAGATTGTCTTTGCTTATTTCTCGAACCGAATTATAGACGCTTGGTATGATAAAGCAATAGCAATTTGGTAAAAATCGTGTAAATTATTGATCGGACCGCTCAAAATCGTCAGTCGAGCGTCATGATGAGCTCATCAGCACAGCTTGTCATGATCAACCGGTGGATTAAAGAGCTCTTCGTCACGTCCACGCTGGCATTCGGCCTGCAAAGTGACGTGTTTGATGTCATATTTGTCGTTTAGGATTTTTTCAACCTGCAGATAGATCTTTTCGACTTCGCTCAGCATCATATCATGGCAGTTGAGGTGTGCTGAAAAGACGATGCGATGTTCGTCAATCGTCCAGGCATGAACATGGTGGACGCCTACGACTCCTGGTACCTGCATCAGATCATGCTTGATGGCTTCATAGTCCAGATCAGGCGATGACTGCATCAGAATGCTTAAGGTCTGCTTGATGATTGGCAAAGCTTCCTTGGCGATGTAGAGTGCAACCAGGATCGTCAGGGTTGGGTCAAGCCAGGTGATGTTGAAAAACATTAAGATCACACCGCCAAAAATTACGGCAATTGAAGACAGTGCATCGCTTAAGACGTGCAGGTAGGTAGCCTTGACGTTCAGACTGTCATGGCTGCCGCTGTGTAAAAGCTGTGCAGAAACCAGGTTGGCAATCAGCCCGATAATCGCTACGATCAGCATGATCCGACCGTTGATGTGTTCGGGATGGCTGAATCGCTTAATGGCTTCAACGATTAGGGCGATTGAAACAACAATCAAAAAGATACTGTTGGCCATTGCTGAAAGAATCTCAGCTCGCCGGTAGCCATAAGTACGTCGCCGATTTTCCGGCCGCCCCGAAATGACTTGGGCAAAGTAGCCTAAAACAATCGAGATTGAGTCCCCTAAGTTGTGAAAGGCATCGGAAAGCAGTGCCAGACTGCCGGATACCAATCCCCCAATAATCTCGACAACGGTAATCAAAACATTAAGCAGCGTCACGATTAAGAAACGCTGTTTGGAAACGTTGGGCCGTTCCATGAAATCACTCCCCGCCTTAAAATAAATAAGCTAAAAATAGATTTAGGTATTCCAAATTACATTTTTATGATATGTTATAATCTGATTAGTTTCAATATGGAAAAATACATGGTTAAAAGCTCGACGACACTTACTGCCGCTGATATTTTAGGAGGAAGTTGTACAAAACATGACCCCAATGAAAGAAGACTATTTAAAGATAATTTTTGAGCTGGGCGGTGGCTATAAAAAGGTTTCTAATAAAGAAATTTCACTGGGATTGGGCATCGCAGCCGGTTCAGTAACAGAAATGATCACCAAGCTGACGGAGGAAGGCTTGGTATCTCATGAGCCATATGATGGGATCGCTCTGACGCCAGAGGGAATCAAGTATGCTGCTGAATTAGTCAGAAAGCATCGTCTGTGGGAGACTTTTTTAGTTGATGATCTGCACTACAGCATGACTGATGTTCATCCAGAAGCTGAGATCTTGGAACATAATACCAGCGATCGTTTGGCAACTGCTCTGGATGCCTTTTTGAATCATCCCAAGTACTGTCCTCATGGTGGCGTTATTCCGGCTGCTAATGGCAAGTTTGACAGCGTCAGTCATCGTCTGCTGGCCGATGCAGAAGATGGTGAAACGGTCGTCATTGAACGCTTCTTGGACAATCATGAGCTGCTGACCTATTTAAATGAGGTTGGTCTTCAGCTGCATGCCAAGGTTAAGGTAATCAAACACGAACCATTTGAGGGACCGATCTTGGTTGAATGTCTGGATAATGATCAGCAGCTCAGCATTTCCTATAAGGCTTCGCATAATATTTTCGTTAATCAAGAGCCTTTGCAGGACTAGACAATTAAATCTTAAGGCTCGGGTTTAATGCATGATGCATTGAACCCTTTTGTTGTTTTAGCTGCTGCCTGGATAAATTCACCAATAATAAGGATGGATGATTGAAAGTGGAAAGCAAGGATAAAAAGAATCTTGCCATTACCGCGTGTCTACTAGCGGGGCGTTTACTGATCGAAAACGGCTCAAACATGGAACGCGTCAATGACACGATGCGACGAATGGCACTGAGCGCGCAGCTGCAAAACTTTGAGGCATTTACAACGATGACAGCGATCGTTGCCAGCGCCGAACACCTACCAAACGCTCAGGTAATTGATATTCATCAACGAAAATTGAATCTTAACAAGGTTGCAGCTGTCAACAGTCTTTCGCGGCAGTTCGCTGCTCGTGAAATCGATGTTGAGACACTGTATGCAAAACTGCAAAAAGTTGACCAGCAGCCGCAGCAGACTTCAGATTTTGTTCAGTGCGTGGCAGCCGGCGTGCTTAGCTGGGCATTGACGATCGTTTATACTGGCAATGTCCATGATTCATTGTTTGCAGCCGTGATTGCCCTGGTGAGCTATCAAGTCTATCTGACTTTAGGAAAGCATTCCAAAGCGCGCTTTGTTAATGAGTTTTGTGCTTCCTTAGTGATTGCGCTTTTGACCGTGGGATTTGTTAGGCTGCATTGGGCCAACGACGTTAATGACATTATCATTGGCTGCGTGATGCCGTTGGTTCCAGGGGTTCCTTTGACCAATGCGGCCCGTGATCTGATGTCTGGTGATCTGATCAGTGGCACGTCACGCGCGGTTGAAGCCACGCTGACGGCAATTGCCATTGGCTGCGCAATCGTTTTTGTGTTGCGATACGTTTGAGCGAGGTAGAGCATGGAAAACTTTTGGGTTAGATTAATCTTTGAATTTGTGCTGGCTGACCTTTCGACAATTTGTTTTGGAATTCTACTGAACATACCGCGCCGGGCCTATCATTATGCAGGTGCAATCGGTGGTGCCAGCTGGGCGTTTTACTGGGCAGTCTATTATCAGCTGCATCTGGGGCTGGCTTTAAGCAATCTGCTGGCTGCCATTATGATTGGCGTCTTGAGTATGGCGGCCGCCCGCTGGCAAAAAATGCCGATGATCATCTTTAACGTTCCCGCGTTGGTGCCGCTGGTTCCTGGTGGACAAGCCTATAAGATGGTGCGCAGCTTTGTTTTGGGCAGCAACGGTACGGCATTGGTATATCTTTATCAGGTTTTGGTGATTGCTGGTGCGATTACGCTGGGCTTTGGCCTGGGTGATCTGATTAATCGACTGTTATTCTCTGAACACCACTTAAGAAACCGGTAGGGTGTGATATAATTAAATTTATTGTGGCTGATGCCATGACAAGATCCAACAAAGGAGCAATTTTAACATGCTGATAGGACAAGATCCGAATCGTTGGAAGCGATTCATGGTAAGCTTTGTATTGTTTTTGATTGTCGCTGGTATGGTAATGAGCAACTCAATGATCCTGCAGGTTTTGGATTCGGTTTTCCAGGCGCTACTGGCACCAAATCCTAACCATACGCCCAATGCAACATATCATATAATGGTAGTTGTTTCGTTTTTGGGCAGCCCCAAGATGGCCCTTGTCTGGATGCTGATCATTACCTTCTTTCTCTGGGGCTTCAAATATAAGGTACCGGCACTCTGGGCTTGGCTAACGCTGATTGTCGGTGACCTTTTAGATGAGATCGTCAAGTACCTGGCTAAGCGGGATCGGCCCCTGCAGCATCCGACCGGCGACCATGGCTACAGTTTTCCCAGTGGACATGTGATGGGGACGTTTCTGGTGGCTGCCGTGCTGTTTTTGATCGTGGTGCCATTGATTAAAAATGCTGCAGTGCGAGTGGTCTGCCAGCTACTGTTGATCATGGCCGTTTTCTTGGTAGCCGTTTCGCGCATCTATCTTTATGCTCACTATCCGTTTGATACGGTCGGAGCGATGCTGCTGGCCTATGCCTGGCTGCAGATTTCCGAGACGCTTTACCTAACGTTTGCCAATGATATAAAAAGACGTTGGCGCAAGACCGCTAATTCGAAACTTTGAATCAAAATACCCAGTGTCTCTTTTAAAATCGACACCGGGTATTTTATATTTCCTGGGTAATTTTATTTAAATAGATCGTCAAGCCACTCACATGCTAGTTCAACCCAGTGGGCAACGTGGGGCTGATCAACATCATCATGATGGGCAACCAAGGCATTGGCAATGTCCATTCCATGCGGGCCATGCGCAAAAACGTGCAATTCTTGGGGAATCTGATGGGCCAGCAAAGCTTGGCTGTAGCTAAGCGTATTTTGCACTGGTACGACCTGATCGGTAAAAGTCGTCCACATAAAGGTTGGCGCGTTTAAGTCGTTGACATGTGTCGCGGCATTATAACGAGCTGGATCATCGGCCCACTTGGCACGCGTTGTGGCGTCTTTAGGAAAGCCAAGGTTAAGGTAGATGACGGGATAGCCTAGGATAACCGCATTGGGGCGGAGCTGATCGCTGGCAGCGCCACTGAGTCTGCTGAGCCATTTTGCATGCCAGTAGTCATTGTACAGCGCGGTAACCTGACCGCCAGCTGAAAAGCCCATGATCGTCAGCTGATCGGTTTTTAAATACCAGGCTGCGGTTTGTTTTCTAAGCAGCGCGACGGCTAATGCCAAGTCGATCAGTGGATTTGGATAAACCGGCTGATGCTCGCTGGTGAAGGTATAGCGCAGCACGAAAACCTGAAAGCCGCGAGCTGAAAAACTGAGCGCAGTCTTCTCGGCTTGTTCGACTGGAATATGCGTCATTGAGCCGCCAGGGACAAAAATCAGCGGACGGAACTGCTGCACCGGCGACTTGGGAACGGGTGTCTGCAGATAGCCAGTCAGCACAGCTTTGGTTTGATAGCTTGCGGTACTTAAATTTTTTTGAATGATTTCCATTAAAAACACTCCTGAAAAAAGATCCTGGTAGGTGAAATTATAATGCACAAACAATTGCTTTGGCCAATTAAGACTGCCCGTCTCGTAATTAAAATGGGCTGTCAAGATGATCTTCAAGCTGTCTTGAATCTATTAAGCGATGGTGAACTGGTTAGATTAAGCGGACTGCAGCTGCCAGATGATCAAATGATGCGCGGCTGGGCGGTCAATAACTGGCTTGGGCAGCAGCAGCTTTTGTTAATCACTGATCCGGCTGGGCAACTGGTCGGATTGATCAGCTTATTCCCAATATATGCAAGTGATGGAAACTATCAGGCCCACGCTATGGAGCTGGGATATTTACTGAGACGCGATCGTTGGGGAAGAGGAATTATGAGTGAGGCGCTTGCAGCTTTTTTGCAAGCGCTGGCAAAAAATAGTGATATTAAGCGGCTGCAGGCGTATGTGGCCATCGATAATCTACGTTCGAGATCTTTATTGAAAAAGTTTAAATTTGATCAGATCGGTAATGAAAACGGTTATTTGAAAATGGTTAAAGCTTTATAATTACATGCATAAACTTGTTTAAATATTTATTTTATTGTATAATCTTTTTCGTTGTCGCAGATAAGCCAATTTGGGCAGATAGTCCAATTGATATGGCTTTTTTGCTGAAATTGCGCTAAAATGTTTAATCATATTAAGTATGCACACCTTATACTTTATCCATGAGAAATGTATAACTGGCGCTCGAAATTGTCATAGAGGAGGAATCCATTTACGATGAGTGGAGAGGCAAAGAATGGTGGTACGGAAGGTCAGACAATAACTGGCAATTCCGGCCATATGAAACGGACGCTGCAGACGCGGCACCTGTCGATGATTGCTTTGGGCGGTTCAATTGGTACCGGGATGATGATTGCCAGTGGTTCGGCAATTTCAACGGCTGGGCCTGGTGGGGCTTTGGTCGCCTACAGCATGATGGGAATCATGGTTTACTTTTTGATGACCAGCCTGGGTGAGATGGCAACCTATATTCCATTGACGGGATCGTTTGCTACCTACTGTACTAAGTTTGTTGACCCAGCATTGGGTTTTGCCATGGGTTGGAACTACTGGCTGAACTGGGTGATTACGATTGCCGTTGACGCGGTTACCTCTGGAGTTATCATTCAATTCTGGTGGCCCCAGTTTCCTGAATGGATTTTTAGCGGCTTTGTTTTGCTGGTAATCTTTTTGATCAATTATCTGTCAGTACGCTCATATGGTGAGACTGAATACTGGCTGTCAATTATTAAAGTCGTGACGATCATTGTCTTCTTGATCGTTGGTTTTATGATTATTTTTGGGATTATGGGTGGTCAAGGACCAATCGGCTTAAAAAACTTCCATTACAAAAAAGCACCGTTTGTTGGCGGCTTTCCCAGCATCCTGACCGTTTTCTTGGTAGCCGGGATGTCATTTCAGGGTACTGAACTGGTCGGCATTACGGCTGGTGAATCCGCTACGCCGGAAAAATCCGTTCCAAAGGCCATTCATTCAACCTTCTGGCGGATCTTGCTGTTCTACATTCTTTCAATCTTTGTCATGGCCTGCATTTTGCCATATACCGACAAAAACCTTTTGAGCAGCAACGTTCAAGACGTGGCGATGTCGCCATTTACGATTGTCTTTAAGCGAGCCGGTTTGGCAGCGGCAGCCAGTGTGATGAATGCGGTTATCTTGACGGCCGTAATCTCTTCAGCCAACTCAGGACTTTATGCCTCAACGCGGATGCTGTTCTCGCAAGCACGGGAAGGCTATGCCTGGCGAGTGTTTGGCTATGTTAATAAGCGGGGGATTCCGATCTACGCGCTGCTGGGGACGATGACCGTCTCGCTGGCGATCTACCTGCTGCATTTTGTCAGTGCCAACGCCTACAACTACCTGATTGATGCATCCGGGTTGTCTGGCTTTATCGCCTGGTTAGGGATTGCAATGGCTCACTACCGGTTCCGGCGGGCCTTTGTTGCACAGGGACATCAGTTGAGCGAGCTGAAGTATCATGCGACCATGTTCCCATTTGGTCCAATTTTTGCTTTTGTCTTCTGTATGATTGTGATTGTTGGTCAAAACATTCCAGCATTCATTCACTTAGATTGGGACAACATCTTGATTACCTACATGGCAGTGCCGATCTTCTTGATCCTGTTCTGCTACTACAAGTTCCGCTATAAGACGCACCTGCTTTCGCTGCAGGAAGCCGATTTATCGCGCAGCTCGCGTGGTGAGAAGTACATTACTGCTGATGGTAAAGAAATCAAGTAGAAAATTAAAACTTGCTTAAAATCAAAAGTGAGTTATAATCAAATAATGTGTAAAAGAGAAGAGGTGCGAGTCTCATCAGTAGACCAGGCTGGATGCTTCAGAATCAATGCCTGGCTGAAAGGGATGCTCGCCGAAACGCGTATCGACTGAAGGCTTTACGCGTTGGGCCGTAGTTAAATAAATTACGGACTGTCGCAGAAGCTTCTGCGGGGCGCTTCCATGATTGATTCAACAATTACGAAGTTAAGTTGAGTCGACAAGCAGGGAAGTCCTGGCTTGCCGGCTCTTTTTGTTTGCCTTTCTCGCCAATAAATTTGAGGAGGATTTTTTCATGAGCGAAAACAGTCATGAAGGCAGTGAGGGTCATATTCAACGGACATTGAAAACGCGCCATCTGTCAATGATTGCTCTTGGCGGTACGATTGGAACGGGACTGTTTATTGCCAGCGGTTCGGCAATCTCAACGGCCGGCCCGGGTGGTGCTTTAGCAGCTTATGCCATCATGGGGATCATGGTTTATTTCTTGATGACCAGTCTGGGTGAGATGGCCACCTATATTCCAGTCTCGGGTTCTTTTGCCACCTATTCAACAAAGTTTGTTGATCCGGCATTAGGTTTTGCCATGGGTTGGAATTATTGGTTTAACTGGGCCATTACGATTCCAGTTGACGTAACGACGGCGGGGCTGGTTTTCCAATATTGGCTGCCGCATTTTCCAAGCTGGCTGTTTAGTACGTTTGTCTTGCTTGCGATTTTTCTGATCAATTATCTTTCAGTTCGTTCATATGGTGAAACGGAATATTGGCTATCTTTGATCAAGGTCGTAACGGTCGTCATCTTTTTGATCGTTGGGGTCTGCATCATCTTTGGAATCATGGGTGGTCAAGGACCGGTTGGCATGAAGAATTTCCACTACAAGGACGCACCGTTCGTTCATGGCTGGTCAGGGATTTTGAGTGTGTTCCTGGTTGCTGGGTTCTCATTCCAAGGTACTGAATTGATTGGAATTACGGCTGGTGAAGCTGCTACGCCGGAAGAATCGGTTTCCAAGGCTATTCATTCAACTTTTTGGCGGATTTTGCTGTTCTACATTTTTGCAATCTTTGTCATTGCCTGCGTTCTGCCATATACCAACAAAAACCTGTTGAATTCAAACGTGCAGAACATTACGATGAGCCCATTTACGATTGTTTTTAAGCGGGCAGGGATGGCGGCTGCAGCCAGTGTGATGAATGCGGTTATCTTAACGGCCGTGATTTCGGCAGCCAACTCTGGTCTGTATGCCTCGACGCGGATGCTGTTCTCACAGGCACGGGAAGGCTATGCCTGGAAGATCTTTGGCTATGTCAACAAACGCGGGATTCCAATCTATGCATTGTTGGGCACCATGGTTGTCTCGTGTCTGGCTTATTTGACACAGTTTATCGGTCCCGAAGCTTATAACTACCTGATTGGGGCATCTGGTCTGTGCGGCTTTATCGCCTGGTTAGGGATTGCCGTTTCACACCTGCGCTTCCGGCGGGCATTTATTGCGCAGGGACATCAGGTTGGCGAATTAAAGTATCATGCTACGCTGTTTCCGTTTGGCCCAATCTTTGCCTTGATCTTGTGTGTCGTCGTAATGTGTGGTCAAAACATTGATGCCTTTATCAAGATGGATTGGTCAAATATCGCCATCACCTACATGGCCGTACCATTGTTCTTGATTTTATTCATCTACTATAAGGTTCGTTACAAGACGCACTTGATTCCTCTCAAAGACGTTGATCTGTCACGGAGCAACAATAGTGAGTCATTCGTTTCTGAATCGGAAAAGGAAGCTGAATAATCATCGAATCCTCGCCGGTTTTGGTGGGGATTTTATTGTTGAGGCTGTTGATGATGGTGCAGACTGTAAAAATGCGATCAGTCAAAAGCCATTTAGTGCTGAGCAGCAAAATATTAAAAAAAGGACAGCTCGTTGATTAGTTGAGACTTTATGGTGTTGACTGATAAATGAAAAACATTTTACTCACGGTAGCGGATCAAAGATGATACAATATAGCTCGTGTCTTTTTAGAAAATGGAAAAAGGGGAAAAGCAATGATTGTACTAGCAGGAACTATTGGTGCGGGAAAAACCAGTTTAACGCAGATGCTGGCTGATCATTTGGGCAGTCAGGCTTTCTATGAATCGGTTGATGATAATGAAATCCTGCCGCTGTTTTATCAAGATCCTAAGAAATACGGCTTTTTGCTGCAGATCTACTTTTTAAACAAGCGCTTGGCCGAGATCAAGAATTCATTTGATAATGATCTGAACGTTTTAGACCGCTCAATTTTTGAAGATGCCCTGCTTTTTCGGCTGAATGCCGATTTGGGGCGAGCTACACAGACTGAAGCTGACATCTATTCCTCGCTTTTGGGCAATATGATGGAAGAATTGCCTCAGCAGGCACATACTAAAGCACCAAGTCTTTTGATTAGTATTCAGGTCTCATTTGAAACGATGCTGAAGCGAATCAAGAAACGCGGCCGTTCGTTTGAACAGATTGAAAATGACCCAAGTCTTTATGAATACTATCGCGAATTGAATCAGCGCTATGTTGACTGGTATGCCAGCTATGATGAAAGTCCCAAAATGCTGATTGATGGAGACAAATATGATTTTGTCGAAGATCCCCATGCAGCTGATCAGGTTTTGCAATTGGTTGATGATAAGCTGACGGAACTGAACCTAAAGTAGTTGAGTTCTTGACAGAGTTTATTCAGATATGTATAATTAAATTGTTGATTTTCATATCTGATACGGAGGATTAGCTCAGTTGGGAGAGCATCTGCCTTACAAGCAGAGGGTCACAGGTTCGAGCCCTGTATCCTCCATTTTTTAATGCTTTACTTGCGGATGTGGCGGAATTGGCAGACGCGCAAGATTTAGGTTCTTGTATCTTATGATGTAAGGGTTCGAGTCCCTTCATCCGCATTATTATTAAACGGCTGTCCTGAAGCAAGGTACAGTCGTTTTTTGATTTTTTTTGCGTTTGATCGCTGATATAGTTGTTCTTAGAAGTTTTAATCGGGAAAGGAAGCCATAAAAATGATCACGTTTGGTCGTTATCGCCTTTCATTCTCAAAAGCCTTGACGTTTGGGTTCTTGATCGTGATTGCAATCGGTACGCTGCTTTTAATGCTGCCGATTGCAATCAAGCCTGGCGAGGATCCATCATTTATGACGGCATTTTTTACCGCGACCAGTGCAACCTGCGTGACTGGACTGACGCTGGTTGATACGGCGACTCACTGGTCTTTGTTTGGTCAGCTGGTAATTACGGCTTTGATTGAGATTGGCGGACTGGGTTTTATGACGTTTGCAATCATGATGTTTTTGTTTGCGCGTCAAAAGATCAGGCTTTCAGCACGTCTGTTAGCCCAAGAATCATTGAACCTGCAGTCGCCAACACAGATTACGATTGTCAATCTAATCGTTGGTCTGTCACTGATCATTCAAGCTTTAGGCGCTTTGCTGCTGTGGCCTGATTTTGGCCGCCGGTTTGGTTTGATCAAGGGGCTATGGTACAGTATCTTTCACTCGATCTCAGCTTTTTGTAATGCCGGTTTTGATCTGTTTGGCAACAGTCTGGCGTCATTTGCCGATGATACTTATGTCTTGTTTATCATGGCGGTTTTGATTATTGCTGGCTCATTTGGTTTTTTGGTTTGGCGTGATCTATTGCTTTATCGAAAAAAGCATCGGTTGTCGCTGCATACCTCACTGTCACTGTCGACTGGCGCCATTATCCTGCTGTTATCATTGATGAGCTATCTTTTGACTGAAAATAATCTAGTTGCTCAGTTTCCACATATGTCAGTTGAGCATCGTTTCATCAATACTGTTTTTATGGCTATTACGCCACGGACAGCTGGTCTGACGACTTTTTCCTATCAAAATCTTTCACCGGCCGGCATCGCGGTAACGGTAATCTTGATGTTTATTGGGGGGACGCCAGGATCAACGGCTGGTGGGATCAAAACGACTACGGTTGGGCTGTTGACGCTGCAGAGTATTGCCACTTTAAAAGGTCAGCGCGATACGGTTTTTGGCAGACGCCGCTTTAAAGAAGAAAATATTTTTCGGGCGCTGACGCTGGTTTTTGTTGCCTTTGCAATTCTTGCCGCGGCAATCTTGCTGTTGTGTCTGACACAGCATTTGCCAGCCAATTTTACTTTGGAAGATATTATTTTTGAAGTTATGGCTGCTTTTGGGACGACGGGTATCAGCATGGGGGTTACGTCGCATTTGAATTTGTTTGGCAAACTGATCATTATGGCATTGATGTTTATCGGTCGGGTTGGCATCTACACCGTAATGTTTACGGTTTTAAATGCTCATCCAAAGCAAAAGAACTATCGCTATCCGGAAGAAGGGGTTTTGATTGGCTAATAAAAACAACTATGCAGTAATTGGTATCGGTCAGTTTGGCAGCTCGGTCTGTGAAACTTTGGCCGAGGCGCATCAAGATATTTTGGCCATTGATAAGAATGAAGATGTCGTCAATGAATATGCCAATATGGTAACGCGAGCAGTCATTGCCGATGCTCAAGATGAAGAGGCGATGCGCGAGCTGGATCTAGGGAGCTTTGACAATGTCTATATTTCGGTGGGCAATATTCAAGCCAGTATCATGGCAACTTTAATCGTTAAAGAGTTGGGCGCTAAAAACATTATCTGTAAGGCAGAAAATGAAAATCATGCCCGGGTGCTGGAAAAAATCGGGGCTGACTATGTCGTGCGTCCAGAACGTGACATGGCTAGACGAATGGTGTTTCATCAGCTGCATTTAAATATTGCCAATTATTTGATCTTGAATCATGAGCTGACGCTGGCCGAGATCGAGGTTAAGAGTCCAGATTTTTGTGAGCATACGCTAAAAGAGCTTAATCTGCGCGATACGTATCAAGTCAATGTGATTGCCATTGTCAGCGGAGAGCAGGTTAACAAGCTGCCACAAGCCGACGATATACTTCATCATGGTGATCATATCTCGGTTGTTGGGGATGTCGGATCGATTCAAAAGCTCAGTTCGGTAATCGCTAATGAATAAATGATCTAATCATAAAAACAGCGCTGTGCAGACTTTAGTGTCCAGCACAACGCTGTTTTAAGTTGGGTCAGTCATCAATATCAGACGTCCCGTGACGAGCTCTTAATGCCCAAAGAATTGAGACGGTATCGATTACTTCCTGCAGCATTGCCCCAATAAAAGCAGGGATGATGCCAAATGCGGCAATCAGCATTAAAGCCGTACAGATACAGATACCGATCAAGACGGCCTGTTGAGCAATGCGCATGGTTTCTTGTGAGATTGTAACGGCAATGGCAACCCGGTGCAGGTCATCTTTAACGATTACCAGATCGGCGGACTCACTGGCTGCCGTTGATCCATGAGCACCCATGGCGATCCCGACATCGGCAGTTGCCAGTGCGGGTGCATCATTGACGCCATCACCAACCATTACGACAGGACGACGATTTTCCGGAACGTTTTTTAAGGCCGCAATCTTTTGTTCGGGCAATAGGTCAGCTTTTACCTCATGGATGCCGACCAGTTTAGCAACGTGCTGCGCAATGGCTTTTTGATCGCCAGTCAGCATAACCAGGTGCTCGACGCCCAGCTGACGCAGCTGCTCCATAGTACGTGGCGCTTCAGGACGAATCTGATCTTGGAAAACCACGCAGCCCCAATACTGATCATCCACGCTGACATAGATTGCAGTCTGAGACAGCGGCTTTTGGGTCGTATCCGGATCAGCAAAAATCAGCTTGCCGACCTTGACTTGTCGACCGTCAACGATTGCTAAGATCCCGTTGCCGACGACCTCTTTTAATTCACTGGCAGAACTAAGCGGAATCTGGTGTGCTTGCGCATAGGCGACGGTTGAACGGGCAAGGATATGTGGCGACTGTTCCTCGGCACTGGCAGCAAAGTGCAGCAGTTCCTTAATGTCGATTCCCTTAGCCGGTTCAAGATGGTCAACGGTCAGCTGACCGCTGGTAATCGTACCGGTTTTGTCAAAGGCCATGGTTTTCGGATGCGCCATTTTTTCCAGGACGCTGCCAGTCTTAACGATGATCCCGCTGCGTGAGGCCCGACTCATCCCCGAAACGATGGCAACTGGCGCCGCTAAAATCAGTGGACATGGTGAAGCAACAACCATTACTTGAGCAAAACGACTGGGATCTTTGCTGACGATCCAAGCGATACCGCCAATTACAAGGGCAGCCGCAGTAAAGGGAACGGCATAGCGGTCTGCCAAACGGACAAAGTGAGCCGGGGTGTTCTCCGCTTCTTTAACCAGGGCCACCAGTTTTTGATACTGGCTGTCACGTGCTAGTTTGACTGCTTGAATGACGATTGCTTGATCGCCATTCAGCGAGCCTGACATTACCTGATCGCCAACTTGCTTATCGATTGGCTTTGATTCACCAGTCAGCGATGATTCGTTAACCTGCGTATTGCCTTTAATGATTTCGCCATCGATTGGTACCAGCTCGCCAGGCTTAACGATAATCGTATCGCCAACCTTAACCTGGTCGACATGAACGTCTTCAATCTGATCTTTCATCAGCCGGTGTGCAGACTGCGGCGAGTTGTCAAGCAGTGCCTTAAGCTCAGAGTTGGCCTTACGTGAGGCATAGTCTTCCAAAGCGTCGCCACCGACCAGCATTACTAAAATCACCATAGCGGCCCAATACTCACCGACGCTTAAAGTGGAGACAACGGCAATGATTGCCAGCAGATCAACACCATAGCGACCGCTTTTAAGAGTATGGATCATCTCAATCAGCATTGAAAGCGCGATACTGGCTCCCACGATGGTTACCAGAATCTGGGCAGCCAGTGCCTGCTTAAAAGCGTATTGCAGGAGCACGGCTACTAAGGCGACAGCTAAAATCATGAACAATTTTTGCCGATGCGAAAATTTTTTCATAATTTTCAGCTCCTTTCCCCAAATTTTGTCTTAATTATAACGCTATTCAGCAACCGCTTCCAGATGTCGGCTTGAGGCAATCTGCCAAGTTGATTTCATTTAGGTCAAAATTAATAAATATCGGAATAATTGACGAAAATATAAAATTAGTATTGACATCAAACGTTTTTATCAGTAATATATATAACTGTTGATACGTTATCAACGAACTCAAATAAACATTTGCGGAAGTAGTTCAGTGGTAGAACATCACCTTGCCATGGTGGGGGTCGCGGGTTCGAATCCCGTCTTCCGCTTGATTCCATTATTTCATGCACCCATAGCGCAATTGGATAGAGTGTCTGACTACGAATCAGAAGGTTGAAGGTTCGACTCCTTCTGGGTGCATTAATCGGGAATTAGCTCAGCTTGGTAGAGCGCTTCGTTCGGGACGAAGAGGTCGCAAGTTCAAATCTTGTATTCCCGATTCATAAATGAACATTATGCGGAAGTAGTTCAGTGGTAGAACATCACCTTGCCATGGTGGGGGTCGCGGGTTCGAATCCCGTCTTCCGCTTGAATTGAATATTTATTATGCACCCATAGCGCAATTGGATAGAGTGTCTGACTACGAATCAGAAGGTTGAAGGTTCGACTCCTTCTGGGTGCATTTCTTGCGGAAGTAGTTCAGTGGTAGAACATCACCTTGCCATGGTGGGGGTCGCGGGTTCGAATCCCGTCTTCCGCTTTTTGTATGCCGATGATTTTTCATCGGTTTTTTTATTGAAAAAGATCCGGTCATCACCATTTTGGTACTGACCGGATCTGATTGTTACTAGGCTTAAATCAGCCGATATTCTTTTAAGAGTTCTTCGATATAGGTTCCCTTGACTTTTTTGAGTCCCTCTTTAACTAATAGTTTCTGGGACAATGGCAGGTCAAGTTCAGTTAATTTCTTTTGATCATTAAGATAGTACATGGCATTCATCATCAAACGAACGTCAAAGGCTGAGGCAAATACTTCAGGAACGCCCCGGTCAATGTCAAGCAGCGTATAGACGGCTTCCATGGCAGTGCGAACGGAGTATTCAGTTGTAAAGACCGTATCACGTGGCGTTTCAGCAAAGTTGCCGATAAAGGCTAGATTCTTGGAATGCTTTGGTACGACTAATGGACGATCACCCAAAGCGCGCGGCATGAAGTAGGATGTGATATACGGCATGTGAGCAGGAATTGTTGTCGCTGCTTTTGCCATGGCCGGAATATCATTTTCTGGTACACCCATATGATATAGCCACTCTTCGCATAGTTCGATACCGGTACATTCGGGCATTGGCTTTTTTACGTAGTTGCCGGCTTTGTCAGAGAAGAGGCCGTATAGCCAGACGATCAGTTCATTAGGCTTCTGTTGGTGAAAATGAGGCTGCCGACTGATCGAATAGCCTAAAAGCCAGTTGGAGTTCTTGATTGTTGTAGGACCGCTGGTTACGATTGAGCCACTGTGCGGATCTTTTTTATTTACTTTTTCGATAAATGGTACGATATCATTATTTTTAAAAGTAATCGTAGCCGACATGGTCCAGTTGGCATTTGGAATTTGCTCGCAGAACTTTTCTGGATGACCAAAGTCACTGTCTTGGGCTGCCAGGTTCTTCCATAGCTGCCAGCTAGCGCCAAGCGGATGATCGATTGGTGCAGGGTGATCATTGTCGCCGTACGTGGTGCTTTCGGTAATCGAACCATTTGTTACAAAGACCAGATCATTTGGTGTCAGTTCGATACTTTGCGGTTCACTAGCAACCGTCATCTCGATCTTGGTGGCAAGCTTGTCATTACCGGAGCGGTTGACGATGAGATTGTCGACAGTAGTTTCTTGATGGAATTGAACCTCATGATCCTTCAAAAATTTAACCATTGGGAGAATCAATGACTCATATTGATTGAATTTGGTAAAGCGTAGTGAAGAAAGATTTTTGAGCGTACCAACGTGTTGAATGAACCGCATTAGATAACGACGCATTTCCATGGCACTGGCCCATGGCTCAAAGGCAAACATTGTACACCAGTAGAGCCAGAAATTGGATTGGAAGAACTCTTTGTCAAAGACTTCATTGATTTTGACGTCCTGGAGTTTTTCTTCCGGCGTTAAAACCAGGTCAACGATCTCTTTGACTGCTTTTGGCGTCAGCAGCAGCTGTCCGTCAGTTGGCAGAGCTTCACCACGATTCTGAATGACACGAGTTTTAGCATAGCAAGGGTCTTTACGGTTTAGACGATAGAACTCATCCAATACTGAAGCGCCGGGGACTTCGAGTGACGGAATCGAACGAAATAGATCCCAGAGCGTCTCAAAATGCGGTTCCATTTCACGACCGCCGCGAATAATATAGGAATTGCGCTGAACGCTGTAAATTCCATCCATGCTGCCGCCTGGAACTGATAATTCTTCAAGAATATGGATCTTTTTACCTGGCATCTGTCCGTCGCGAATCAAAAAGACGGCGGTGGCTAATCCAGCCAGACCTGCTCCAATGATATATGCCGATTTTTTTCGATATCGGCTGGCTTGTCAGCATTAACGAACGCCTCGTAGTTTCCATTTGTATAATGCATCATGCTCGCTCCTTTCAATACCAAAAATCGTTACACCTGTAACTATACTTTTGTGATATTGTTGACGCTTTCATTTGTCAATTATTTTTAGAAAAGCGAGGAATTAACATTAATGAATAAAAAGAGTCAAAAAACACAACTGAAAATCGAGCAAGCAATGTTTGAGCTGCTTAAGGAAAAGCCTTACGCTGAACTAACGGTAGCTGAAATCGCACAACGAGCCATGGTGTCGCGAATGGCTTTTTACCGTAATTTCGGTGGCAAGGATGCAATCTTGACGCATTTTTTGCAACAGGAATTTGCTGCTTTTATTCAAGATATCAAAGAACATGACCTGAATTCATTGGAACAGCAGCTTACGGCCTATCTTAGCCACTTCAAGAATCATCCGGATCTGATGCGTGTTTTGTTGAAAGCAGGTTTTGAAGGTGAACTGCTCAATCAGCAAACAGCCTACCTGCATTGTTTGCTGATTGAGTATCATCCAGAACTCGATCTTTCAGACTATGCAATCAGCTACCAGTCTGGCGGAATCTATATGCTGCTGGTTTGGTGGGTTAATGATGATTTTACTGCGCCGGTTGAGCTGCTGGTCGATTATGCACGACGCCATATCATGCTGAATAAATAAAAACTGACCGTCATCGATCAAATGGATTGGTGACGGTCAGACTGATTATAATCATTTTGAATGCTTATTTTAACGCCTTTTGGTAGACGTGTTGGCCCTTAAACCAGGTTTCGGTTGCATTTACGGTTGCCAGTTCATCATTTGAGACACTGAAGATATCTTTGTTTAAAATTACAAAGTCAGCTGATTTGCCAACCTCCAGCGTTCCGTTATGCGTGAAGCCGCCAATTTCTGCTGCCCATTTGGTATAGCCTAAGATGGCCTGCGGAACGGTAATGGCTTCTTCAATGTTTACAACGTCATTATTGGCAGCCTGGCGCGTTACGGCTGCATAGATACTGTAGAAAGGACTGTCAGGCTCAGCCCAGGGAGTACATGGCGCATCAGAGCTTAAAGTCGTCAGTGCCTTTGATTTAAGCATTGATTTAACACGGTAGGCCAGTTTGAACTGTTCCGGCGTCAAATAGTTGCGATAGGATTCATCTTCTGCAAAGAAAAAGATTGGCTGGGTGGAAAGACCGTACCGCATTTTGACGTGATTGATCTGATCAAGCATCTGGTCGCTAAGCAGCGAAGCGTGTTCGATGCGGATTGAAGGCATATCATCCAGCCAGGGATCTAAATCACAGGTCGTATCTAAAACCAGCTGAATTGCTGCATCACCCATTGCGTGAATGGCGGCCTGCAGCTGATGCTTTTGGGCAAATTTGATGGCCGTCTTCAGCTTGGCCTGGTCAGTAAGTAAAACACCGCGCTTGCCAGAAGGATAAGGCAATGAGTTGTCAGCAGTCTCGCCAGAAATACTGCCATCCATGAAAATCTTGATGCCGGCTACTCGCAGCTGATCATCGCCCACTGGATCAAGGGCTTGACCAGGCTTCAGCTCATCATAGACATAATAGATGGAGGCTCGCGGCTTAAAGCCCTGCTTGACGGCATCCTGATAAAGGTGCAGCGTAGGGTAGGGGTTAAGCCGTCCCATCATTTCGCCAATTGCAACGATACCGTTTTCGAGATAATGATCGGAGCTATTGACCATGTTTTGTACGTCATTTTCGTAGCTTTGCGCCGATTTGGCTCGAATCAGCAGCTGACTGGCGGCTACCTCACGCATGAAGCCAGTAGGACGACCATCTGGAAAACGTTCGATATGGCCGCCTTTTGGATCTGGGGTGTTTTGATCGATACCGGCCAGTGCCAAGGCTTTTGAGTTGCCAACCGATGAATGACAGTCGGAACGGTAGATAAAGATTGGCTGCTCGGTAGTAACTTGGTCCAGATCGTCAACGGTTGGCGAGCGATGTTCTGCCAACTTGGTTTCGTCAAAGCCCCAGCCCTCGATCCAGACATCCGGGCCTTGACCATACTGCGGGGATGCCTTGAGAGCGGCGATCATTTCTTGAATGCTGTTGACGTTAGGGGGCGTACAGGCCGTTCCGTGAAGAGCATCCGCGATATATTTGGGATGGGTATGACAGTCGATCAGTCCAGGCAAAACTGTTTGCTGATGCAGATCAATCGCTTGGGGATCGTCAACCTGTTCAGTCTGACCAATCCAGCTGATACGGCCATCTTTAACCTTAAAGGCAGAGACAAAATCAGTTTCGCTGGTACCGACAAATACCTTGCCGTTGACAAAAGTTTGTTCCATAGTTAGTTCCTCCGTGATATTTTGGTAGCGGTAACATTATAATAATCCGCTAGCCAGATTGAGACAACCTTGGAAAAATAAAACTGAACATTATATTGATTATTATCTAAAAAACAAAACTAGCATTTTAATCAGGCATGGGCCAGCTAGGTGATGAAAGCCTTCACTTAATTTTGATAAGTTTAAATCTGCACAAGCTAAAAATATTTTTGAAAGTGCTTTAGATGGCTGTGAAGCCCTTTACATCGGCAGAAAACCGGTTTTTGAATTCAGTGGTCTAGGCTAAATGTGCAAACGTTCACTTTCCAAATCGATATGAATCTGCTAAGATAGAGACTGTAAAGGAAATCTAATGATTGCAAAGGAGATTTTGCTCTATGAAAGCTGCTGTTATTCGTGAAAATTGTGATGGCTTCGTTGACGTTAAGGACGTTACGCTGCGTGATCTGAAGCCAGGTGAAGCACTGGTCGACATGGAATACTGTGGTCTTTGCCACACCGACCTGCACGTTGCTGCCGGCGATTTTGGCAAGAAGCCTGGTACGATTATTGGTCACGAAGGTGTTGGCCGCGTATCTAAGGTTGCTCCTGGTGTTACCAGCCTGAAAGTTGGCGACCGAGTATCAATTGCTTGGTTCTTTAAGGGCTGTGGCCACTGTGAGTACTGTCTGACGGGGCGTGAAACGCTTTGCCGCAACGTTTTGAACGCCGGCTACACTGCTGATGGCGCTATGGCTCAACAATGCATCGTTCCTGCTGACTATGCAGTTAAGGTACCAGAAGGCCTGGACCCAGTTGAGGCAACTTCTCTGACCTGTGCCGGCGTTACGATGTACAAGGCACTGAAGGTTTCCGGCATCAAGCCAGGTCAATGGGTATCAATCGTTGGTGCTGGTGGTCTGGGTAACCTGGGGATTCAATTTGCCCACAACGTATTTGGCGCTCACGTTGTTGCCGTTGATGGTAACCCTGACAAACTGGAAGCTGCCAAGAAGGAAGGCGCTGAAGTTCTGATCAACCGTCATGACGGCAATGTTGACGAACAGATCCAAGAAAAGGTTGGCGGCGTTCATGCAGCTGTTGTTACGGCCGTTACGCCAGCTGCCTTTGACCAGGCTGTTGGTTCCCTGCGTCCAGATGGCAAGCTGGTTGCCGTTGCTCTGCCAAAGGGTGACATGCAGCTGAACATTGCCAAGACGGTTCTGGATGGGATCGTTGTTGCTGGTTCGCTGGTTGGTACTCGTCAAGACCTGGCTGAATGTTTCCAATTCGGTGCTGAAGGCAAGGTTCACCCAATCGTCAAGACCCGCAAGCTGGAAGAAATCAACGACATGATTCAAGAACTTAAGGACAACAAAGTGGTTGGCCGGAACGTTGTTGACTTTGTACACAATAAATAATTGAATAACGGCTAAGGCAAGCTGATCTTAGCAATCTAAAATTTAAGGCTCATCGTTGTTTTTGCAGCGATGAGTTTTTTTAATTTAAAATCGGAATTTTATGGATATATATGATAAAATGAAGGTCAACATTAGTCAGATAAAGAAAGAGGGGGCGAAATTTTGGAAGACCGCAGTATTTCGGATATTATTGAAGCTTATCTTAAAGAGATTCTTGGCAACTCAGAGCAGATCGAGATACGTCGTTCAGAAGTGGCCAACCATTTCGATGTGGTACCATCACAGATCAATTATGTAATTAAAACTCGCTTCACCCTGCAAAATGGCTACCTGGTTCAAAGTAAACGTGGCGGTGGCGGCTATATCCGTATTGAACGCATCAATCTATTGGATGATGTCGATGTCTTGGACATGCTGATCAATGCAATTGGCGACTCAATCAGTGAACGAGATGCCTTCGATGTGATTCGAACTTTATATGAAGAAAAAGTCATTACGCGGCGAGAAGGCGATTTAATGATGGTGATGGTCGCCAAACAAACCTTGAAACTGGATAGTCGAGTTAAAGAAAATCAGCTGCGGGCCCGGGTTTTGACTTCACTGTTGAACCGGCTGCGTTTTGAAAGCTAAGAGAGAAAGAGACGGTGATTTAATGGACAATAATTCATACACCCGAAGCGCGCAAAACGTTTTGCAGATTGCTCAAGAACAGGCACACTACTTTAAGCATCAGGCCGTGGGCACCGAGCATCTGCTGCTGGCGTTGAGCATGGTTTCTAATAGTATTGCGGGCCGTGTCTTGAATCAGTTTAACGTCACCAGCGATGATATTCGCGAAGAAATCGAAAGCCTAACCGGTTATGGTACGATGCAAGAGGCTGATCGCGATACCTATTTGCCTGATTCGCCCAAACTGCGCAGTATTTTATTACTGGCTAAGCAGATGGCCCAACGTCTGCAGGCCCCTCAAATTGGCACCGAGCATCTGCTGTTAGCCCTGCTGAGTGATGATGCAATTCTATCATCACGAATCTTAAGCAATCTGGATGTTAATCCCAAACAGGCGCGTCGGATTTTGCTGCGGCGCCTAGGAATCGCTGAAAATCAGCAGCGACGGGCACCACGGCGACGTCCTGGTGAAAACGATGGCAGTGACGGTGAGGTTCAGGGAACGCCAACGCTGGACAAGCTGGCTCGTGATCTGACACAGATTGCGCGCAGTGATGGCATGGATCCTGTAGTTGGCCGCGATCGTGAAATCAAGCGGGTAGTTCAGATCCTCAGTCGTCGGACTAAAAACAATCCGGTGCTGATTGGTGAGCCAGGGGTCGGCAAAACCGCGATCGCAGAAGGACTGGCCGAACGGATTGTAGCTGGTCGGGTTCCTGAAGAACTGGCTGATAAGCGACTGATGATGCTGGATATGGGTTCGCTGGTTGCGGGCACCAAGTATCGCGGTGAGTTTGAGGACCGCTTGAAAAAAATCATCAATGAAATCTATCATGACGGCCATGTAATTCTTTTTATCGATGAGCTACACACTCTGGTTGGAGCTGGCGGTGCAGAGGGGGCAATTGATGCCTCAAATATCTTAAAGCCGGCGCTGGCCCGTGGTGAGCTGCAGACGATTGGCGCAACGACGCTGGATGAGTATCAAAAATACATTGAATCAGACGCAGCTTTGGAACGGCGCTTTGCAACGGTTCAAGTTGAAGAGCCGACTGCTGAGGATGCGCTGGCGATTCTAAAAGGACTGCGGCCCAAATATGAAGAGCATCATCACGTCAAAATCGATGATGAAGCCTTGGAAGCTGCCGTTAAGCTGTCAACGCGCTATTTGACGAGTCGTTTTCTGCCAGACAAGGCCATTGATTTGATGGATGAGGCAGCGGCCATGGTACGCATCGAAGCTGAAGAACAGTCCTCACCGCTGGCAAACGAACAGGCTCAGCTGCGCAAATTAGGCGAGGAAAAAGAACAGGCCATTGAACAGCAAGACTTTGATCGCGCGGCCCAGCTCAGGCAGGCTGAACTGACCATCAAGGCGCGGCTGACGCAAGAAGAAGAGCAGCGACAAAAGCAGGCTGATCAGTATCAGCTGCACGTTACCGGCGAAGACATTGCTAAAGTGGTGGCTGAGTGGACGGGTGTGCCGCTGACCCAGCTGCAGAAAACGGAAAGCGACCGGCTGATCAATCTGGAACGAGTCCTGCATCAGCGCGTGATTGGTCAGGATGAGGCGGTTTCGGCAATTGCCCGTTCAATTCGTCGAGCGCGCAGTGGTCTTAAGGATCCTAATCGGCCAATTGGCTCATTTATGTTTCTGGGGCCAACCGGCGTCGGGAAGACTGAACTGGCTAAGGCCCTGGCTGAAGCAATGTTTGGCTCGGAAAACAATATGATCCGTGTTGATATGTCTGAGTATATGGAAAAATACAGCATCAGTCGCTTGATTGGGGCGGCTCCTGGCTATGTCGGCTATGATGAGGGCGGTCAGCTGACGGAAAGGGTTCGTCAGCATCCATATAGCGTCGTGCTGCTTGATGAAGCCGAGAAAGCGCACCCCGACGTATTCAACTTGTTGCTGCAGGTACTGGACGATGGCTATCTGACGGATTCAAAAGGTCGGCGCGTTGATTTCCGCAATACGATCTTGATTATGACTTCTAATCTTGGAGCCACCCAGCTGCAGGATGAAAAAACGGTTGGCTTTGGGGCTGCCGACATGACGGCGGATTGTCAGGCCATGTCAGCTGCCATCAAGCAGCAGCTGAAACTGCACTTCCGGCCAGAATTTCTAAATCGGATTGATGAAACAATCATCTTCCACTCTTTGAATCAAAAAGAGCTGCATCAGATCGTTAAGCTCCTGGCTGACAAGGTAAAACAACGGATGGCTGAACGTGATATCAAGGTACGCTTTACGCCGGGTGCGATCGATGTGATTGCCAAAGCCGGCTATGATCCCGAATATGGAGCACGACCATTGCGGCGCTCACTGCAGAATCTGGTTGAGGATCCATTGAGCGAGGCATTGTTGGCCGGGGCGGTCCAAACTGGTGATGAAGTCGTGATTGGTTCGCATCAGGGCAAGATTACGCTAAAGGACAAGCGTGGGGATGCCAAGCCTGAATTGATTGCGCTGCCTTAAAACTTTGCTGGTTTCGATAAATAACCTGATAGATAAATTTTATTAGTCATTGAATCATCATTTAATGAAATGAGATTTAATGACTTTTATTTTTGGCGAATTAGTAACCCAAACTTGCAAGAACTGAGTTTTCGTGTGAGAATTATTTTTGACTAATATGGGAAACCGATAAGGGAGAATCGATAGAACATGAAACGAGCAGAACAATTGGCAAAAACTCGCCAAGCAATTTTGAAAACCGCTACGACACTTTTTTTGCAAAAAGGCTTTTCTGGTGCCTCCACCAGAGATATTGCCAAGCAGATCGGTATCACTCAGCCAGCTTTGTACCACCACTTTAATGATAAGGAAGTTTTATACCTGGCTGTTTTGACCAATCTATGCGGTAAGGTTCGCCAGGATATCAACAAGGTTATGCGCAAGCAGCAGGTCGATCCAGAAGAACGACTGTATGGAATTACTGAAGTATTGAGAAAGCATCATCCGCTCAACGTCTACGATCAGTATCAAGAAGCCAAAAGAGAGCTTTCCGAAAGTGCTCAGCGCAAACTGGACATGCTGTTTACAATGGATTACCTTGAACCGATTGCTGATTTCTTTAAACTTCCTGAAGTGCATCTGCGGCCGGATCTGTTGCCTAAAGAAGCGGCGGAGTTGTTTATTGCTGATCTGTCGCCGATCTTTAAATCATTTCAACCAATTGGTGGCCATGCCATCTCTGAAGAGCAGCGTACCAAACTGATTTTGAGCTGCATTTTGCGCGGCCTGACGGTTCCAGTAACAGCCAGTGAAAAATAAAAACTAAATATTGACAATGGATTCGCAAACGCGTATGATAATTGGTGTATGTAATTGCGAGTTCATTTGAGTTCCGTGATCTCTTGTCCATGGGATTCTTTATAAAAACCAAAGACAGCACCCAGCTGTTTTTGGATTTTTTTTGCCCAAAAGCAGGAATTTTGATGATTTGTAATCAAAATGTAATATTACAAATTTGAATGAACTTGCCCAACAAATTTGAGAGGTGAATAGTTTGGCCGGACATTTAGTAAAATACGGTAAGCACCGTACGCGTCGCAGTTACTCCCGTATCAAGGAAGTACTGGACCTGCCTAACTTGATTGAAATCCAGACCGATTCCTATAACTGGTTTATGGAAAAAGGTCTGCGGGAAATGTTTAACGACATCATGCCAATCGATGACTTCCAAGGCAAACTGTCGCTGGAATTCGTCGACTACCAACTGCTTGAACCTAAGTATACGGTTGATGAAGCCCGGGAACACGATGCAAACTACTCTGCACCGCTGCACGTTACCCTGCGCTTGACGAACCACGAAACTGGCGAAATCAAGTCCCAAGACGTGTTCTTCGGCGACTTCCCACTGATGACGGACCAAGGTACCTTTATTATCAATGGTGCGGAACGAGTAATCGTTTCTCAACTGGTTCGTTCACCTGGCGTTTACTACAATGAAGAAGATGACAAAAACGGCCGGCCAAGCTATGGTGCTACTTTTATTCCAAACCGTGGTGCCTGGCTGGAATACGAAACCGATGCGAAGGGCATCTCTTACGTACGGGTTGACCGGACACGGAAGCTGCCGTTGACTGAAATGGTGCGTGCGCTGGGCTTTGGCTCTGACGATGAGATCATTGACATGCTGGGTGGCAACAGTGAAGGCCTGTCTGCTACGATTGATAAAGACGTGCACAAGAACCCTGAAGACTCACGAGTTGAAGAAGCCTTAAAGGACATCTACGAACGCTTGCGTCCAGGTGAGCCTAAGACGGCTGACTCAGCACGGAATCTGCTGACGGCTCGCTTCTTTGATCCAAAGCGTTACGATATGGCACCAGTTGGCCGTTACAAGACCAACAAGAAACTGATGATGAAGTACCGGCTGTTGGGTCAAACGCTGGCCGAAACGCTGGCTGATCCGGAAACTGGCGAAATCCTGGCTAACAAGGGTGATGTAGTTACCAAAGAAGTATTGAAGACTTTGGAACCGGCCCTGGACAACGATGACTTCAAGATGGTTACCTACACGCCATCTGATGAAGCTGTTGTTACGGCACCGGTTAAGCTGCAAAAGATCCTGGTTTACTCCAAGAACGATCCTGACCGCGTTGTGCCAATCGTAGCCAACGGTCATATTCCTTTGGAGCTTAAGCACATTCAGCCAGCCGACATCATTGCGTCCATCAACTACTTCTTCAACCTGCAAGAAGGCATTGGCACAACTGATGACATCGACCACTTGGGTAACCGGCGGATTCGTTCCGTAGGTGAGCTGCTGCAGAACCAGTTCCGGATCGGCTTGGCTCGGATGGAACGTGTGGTTCGTGAACGGATGTCGATTCAAGACATTAACACGGTTACGCCACAGCAGCTGATCAACATTCGACCAGTAGTTGCCTCAATTAAGGAATTCTTTGGTTCTTCACAGCTTTCTCAGTTCATGGACCAAACCAACCCACTGGGCGAACTTTCCCACAAGCGGCGTCTGTCTGCCCTTGGTCCTGGTGGTTTGACTCGTGACCGGGCTGGTTATGAAGTTCGTGACGTTCACTATACTCACTACGGCCGGATGTGCCCAATTGAAACGCCTGAAGGTCCTAACATCGGTCTGATCAACTCACTGTCATCCTATGCTCGGATCAATGAATATGGCTTCATCGAAACGCCATACCACCGTGTTTCATGGGATACGCACAAGGTTACCGACAAAATCGACTATCTGACTGCCGATGAAGAAGATAACTACATCATTGCTCAGGCCAACACCAAGCTTAATGATGACGGCTCATTTGCTGATGAAGAAATCATGTGCCGGCATAAGGATGACTATGTTGAAACGACTCCTGAAAACGTCGACTACATGGATATCTCGCCTAAGCAGGTTGTTTCCGTTGCCTCAGCATGTATTCCTTTCTTGGAAAACGATGACTCCAACCGTGCCTTGATGGGTGCCAACATGCAGCGTCAGGCGGTTCCTTTGATCAACCCTCATGCACCGCTGATTGGTACTGGGATTGAATACAAAGCCGCTCATGACTCTGGGGTTGCCTTGGTTGCCAAGAAGGCTGGTACGGTTGAATACGTCGATGCTCGTGAAATTCGCGTTCGTGAAGAAGACGGCACGCTTGACACCTACAAGCTGATGAAATTCCGTCGTTCCAACGGTGGTAAGAACTACAACCAGCGTCCAATCGTCAAGGTCGGTGAACATATCGATGCTGATGACGTTTTGGCTGATGGTCCATCAATGGAACAAGGTGAGCTGGCGCTGGGTCAAAACCCATTGATTGCCTTTATGACTTGGCAAGGTTACAACTTTGAAGATGCCATTGCCATCAATGAACGCTTGATTAAAGAGGACGTCTACACTTCAATTCATATCGAGTCATATGAATCTGAAGCTCGTGAAACCAAGCTTGGACCTGAAGAAATGACCAGCGAGATCCCTAACGTTGGTGCCGATGCCTTGAAGAACCTGGACGAAACCGGTGTTATTCGTGTTGGTGCTGAGGTTAACGACGGTGACATTCTGGTTGGTAAGGTTACGCCAAAGGGAATGACTGAGCTGTCAGCTGAAGAACGGCTGCTGCACGCCATCTTTGGTGAAAAGTCGCGTGAGGTTCGTGATACGTCGCTGCGGGTACCACACGGCGGTGGCGGTATCGTTCAAGACGTTAAGGTATTTACGCGTGAAAACGGTGATGAGCTGGCTCCTGGTGTCAACAAGATGGTTCGGGTCTACATTGCTCAAAAGCGTAAGATCCAAGTCGGTGACAAGATGGCCGGCCGTCACGGTAACAAGGGTACGGTTTCAATCGTGGTACCGGAAGAAGACATGCCATACATGCCAGATGGTACGCCAATCGATATCATGCTGAGTCCAATGGGTGTGCCTTCCCGTATGAACATTGGTCAGGTTATCGAACTGCACCTGGGGATGGCTGCTCGCAAGCTGGGTATCCACATTGCTACGCCAGTCTTTGATGGGGCAACCGATGAAGATGTTTGGGAAGCAGTTAAGGAAGCCGGACTGCCATCTGATGGCAAGACGATTCTTTATGATGGCCGCACGGGTGAACCATTTGAACAACGAGTTTCCGTTGGTGTCATGCACTATCTGAAGCTGGCACACATGGTTGACGACAAGATTCACGCTCGTTCAATTGGACCTTACTCACTGGTTACGCAACAGCCATTGGGTGGTAAGGCACAATTTGGTGGTCAGCGTTTCGGTGAAATGGAAGTCTGGGCCCTCGAAGCCTATGGTGCTGCCTACACGCTGCAAGAAATCTTGACTTACAAGTCTGATGACGTTGTTGGTCGTGTCAACACTTACGAAGCCATCATCAATGGTGACCCAATTCCAAAGCCAGGTGTTCCTGAATCCTTCCGCGTGCTGGTTAAGGAACTGCAATCCCTTGGTCTGGATATGAAGGTGCTTGATAGTCAAAACGAAGAAGTTCAACTCAAGAACATGGATGAAGGCGTGGCCGACATCCGCAAGCTGGCTCGCGATGGCAGCGACAAGCACGAAGAAGTCAAAGACGAAGCAAAACAAGACTAGTTTGCCTGAATTGAAATAAGGAGGATCATCCTTTGATTGACGTCAATAAATTTGAAAGCATGCAGATCGGTCTGGCCTCACCACAAAAGATCCGCAGCTGGTCGTACGGGGAAGTTAAAAAGCCGGAAACGATCAACTACCGGACGCTGAAGCCGGAAAAAGACGGTCTGTTTGACGAACGAATCTTTGGTCCAACCAAGGATTACGAATGTGCTTGTGGCAAATACAAGCGGATTCGTTTCAAGGGCCGCGTTTGTGACCGCTGTGGAGTTGAGGTTACCAGCTCCAAGGTACGTCGCGAACGGATGGGGCACATTGAGCTGGCCGCCCCTGTTTCTCACATTTGGTACTTCAAGGGTATCCCTAGTCGAATGGGCCTGGTCTTGGACATGAGCCCACGTGCCCTGGAAGAAGTTATCTACTTTGCTTCTTACGTTGTTTTGGATGCCGGTGATACGCCACTGGAAAAGAAACAATTGCTCTCTGAAGCGGAATATCGTGAAAAGAAGGAAGAATACGGCGATCGCTTTACTGCTGAAATGGGTGCTGAAGCCATTCAAAAACTGTTGGCTGACGTTGACCTGGAAAAGGAAGCAACCGAATTAAAAGCCGTCTTGAAAGAAGCTACTGGCCAAAAGCGGACGCGTGCCGTTCGTCGTCTGGACATTCTGGAAGCCTTCTTAAAGTCTGGCAACAAGCCAGAATGGATGGTTATGGACGTTATTCCAGTTATGCCGCCTGATTTGCGGCCAATGGTACAACTGGAAGGTGGCCGTTTTGCAACTTCTGATTTGAACGATCTGTACCGTCGGGTTATCAACCGTAACAATCGTCTGAAGCGGCTGTTGGAATTGAACGCACCTGGCATCATTGTTCAAAACGAAAAACGGATGCTGCAGGAAGCCGTTGATGCCCTGATCGATAACGGTCGTCGTGGTCGTCCGGTTGCTGGTCCTGGTAACCGTCCATTGAAGTCGCTGTCGCACCTGCTGAAAGGTAAGCAAGGGCGTTTCCGTCAAAACCTGCTGGGTAAGCGTGTTGACTACTCTGGTCGTTCAGTTATCGATGTTGGTCCTAACCTGAAGATGAACCAGATGGGGCTGCCAGTACCAATGGCAATGGAACTGTTCAAGCCATTTATCATGCATGAATTGACCAAGCGGGGCCTGGCTACCAACGTCAAGGCTGCTAAACGCTTGATCGATAAGCGTGACAACAAGGTCTTCGATGTCTTGGAAGACGTTATTAGTGAACACCCAGTTCTGCTTAACCGGGCACCTACTCTGCACCGTTTGGGTATTCAAGCCTTTGAACCGGTATTGGTATCTGGTAAGGCAATGCGGCTGCACCCACTGGTTTGTGCTGCCTACAACGCCGACTTTGACGGTGACCAAATGGCTATTCACGTTCCGCTGTCTGATGAGGCACAAGCTGAAGCCCGTCTGCTGATGCTTGCTGCTCACCATATCCTGTCGCCTCGTGACGGTGAACCAATCGTGGCACCTTCTCAAGATATGGTTATCGGTAACTACTACATGACGACCGAAGATAAGGCTCGTGAAGGCGAAGGCATGATCTTCAAGGATGCAAATGAAGCCTACATGGCCTACAAGGATGGCTTTGTTGCCCTGCAGACGCGGGTTGGGGTTCAGGTTTCTTCAATGCCAAAGAAGCCATTTACTGATGAACAGCGCAGTCAGATCATGGTTACCAGTGTTGGTAAGCTGATCTTCAACGGCATCATGCCAGAAGACTACTACTACATCAATGAGCCAACCAATGACAATCTGCTGAATGGTGTTCCTGACAAGTACTTCTTGGATAAGGGTGAAGATATTCACGCCTACTTGGGAAATGCACCATTGGTTCCGCCATTTAAGAAGGGCTTCTTGTCCGATATCATTGCCGAAGTCTACAAGAAGTACAAGGTTACCAAGACCTCGCAATTCCTTGACCGCATCAAGGATCTGGGTTACTACGAATCCACGATTTCTGGTGTTACCGTGGGGATTGCCGATATTACCGACTTGAAGGAAAAGCCGGCAATCATCGAAAATGCTCATAAGCAGGTTGCTTTGGTTACCAAGCAGTTCCGTCGTGGTCTGATTACTGATGATGAACGTTATGAACGAGTTATCGGCATTTGGAATGATGCTAAAGATGAAGTTCAAAACAAGCTGATTGAACACATGGATATTCACAACCCAATCAACATGATGTCTGACTCGGGTGCTCGTGGTAACATCTCCAACTTTACTCAGCTGGCCGGGATGCGTGGTCTGATGGCCGCTCCTAACGGTAAGATCATGGAACTGCCAGTCCTTTCAAACTTCCGTGAAGGTCTTTCAGTTCTGGAAATGTTCTTGTCATCTCACGGTGCTCGTAAAGGTATGACTGATACGGCCCTTAAGACTGCCAACTCAGGTTACTTGACTCGTCGTCTGGTTGATGTTGCCCAAGACGTGGTCGTTCGTGAAAAAGACTGTGGTACTGATCGCGGTCTGGATGTTGCCGCAATTACTGAAGGCAATGAAATGATCGAGCCGCTTTACGATCGGATTCTGGGTCGTTACACGATGAAGTCCGTCTTTGATCCAGAAACTGGCGAGAAGATCTGTGACAAGAACGTCTTGGTTGACGAAGAGATGGCTCAAAAGATCGTTGATGCTGGAGTTAAGAAGGTAACGATCCGCTCAGCCTTCACTTGCAACACTGAACACGGTGTCTGCGAACGCTGCTACGGTCGTAACGCTGCTACTGGCGACAAGGTTGAGGCCGGTGAAGCCGTTGGTACGGTTGCTGCTCAATCAATCGGTGAACCAGGTACTCAATTGACGTTGCGGAACTTCCACACTGGTGGGGTTGCTGGCAACGACGATATCACGCAAGGTCTTCCTCGTGTGCAAGAAATCGTGGAAGCGCGGAATCCTAAAGGTAAGGCAACGATTTCTGAAGTTACCGGTGAAGTTCAATCAATCGAAGAAAACCCAGCTGAACGGACCAAAGACGTTACGATTGCTGGTGAGAACGATACGCGGACTTACACGCTGCCAATCACGGCTCGTCTTAAGGTTGAAGAAGGCGACTACATTCACCGTGGGATGCAATTGAATGAAGGTTCGATTGATCCTAAGGAACTGATCCGCGTTCGCGACGTTCTGTCTACGGAAACCTACCTGTTGGCTGAAGTTCAAAAGGTTTACCGGATGCAGGGTATTGATCTGCTCGACAAGCACGTTGAAATTATGATTCGCCAAATGATGCGCAAGGTTCGCGTCATGGATCCTGGTGATACTGATCTTTTGCCAGGTGAACTGATGGATATCAGTCAATTCCGTGATGCCAACCGTGACACGCTGGTTGCCGGCAACATTCCAGCAACGTCACGTCCGGTTATCTTGGGAATTACCAAGGCTGCCTTGGAGACCAACAGTTTCCTGTCGGCTGCCTCCTTCCAAGAAACAACTCGTGTCTTGACGGATGCTGCTATTCGTGGCAAGAACGATCCACTGGTTGGTTTGAAGGAAAACGTTATTATCGGGAAGTTGATTCCTGCCGGTACTGGTATGAGCAACTACCGCAACATCAAGCCAAAAGAAGTTGCTGTAGCTGCCGATGCACCAATGAAATCAACCAGCGATATCGAAGCCGAAATGAAAAAGCAAAAGTAGGCTAAAGCTTTTGTGATTAAATAGTGCTATTCGTGGGGCCTAGTATTTGGTTTGATTCCGAATGCTGGGCCCCATTGTTATTTTTGGGAATTTGCTATGAAAAAATATCGAATTGATTTACCAGCCAAAGCAGTAGAAAATCTAGAGCTGGAGAAAAATACCTCTTTAGTATTGATGGTTGACAATAAGACATTGACAATTCGGCCGAGTCGCACTGTTGAAATGCTGCCTCAGATTATGATGCGCTGGTATCTGATCCCCGCGGTGCTGGCAGCAGTTATCTTTTTCTGCCTTAGCTGGTCCAATCATCATTGGGTTATTTCATTAACTGGTAACTGGTCAATTGGCTTTGCGTCACTTTATCTTGGGACGTTTAGCGGCGTCGTGGCTTTTGCGACTGCGTTTATCAGACAAAAAAGACATCGCAGCGGGCCGGCGATGGAGCTGCATTGGCGTAATCTGCCGACGCTGCTGATTGCTTTTGGAACGATTTTGGCGATTTCGATCATGATTGTTTTTTGGCTCGCGGAGAAAATGTTTGCGGGGGCTAGCTTTGATATCTATACGTCAACTTTATTCGTTTTTTTATTTGTTGCAGCAATCACCTATGGAATGCTTAATCTGGCGATGACGATTTCCGAAGCGGTTATTACCAATTCAATGATGATTATGATTATTGGTGGAATGCTGTTCTCAATGCTGACCAATTCAAATCGTGACTGGTGGCACTATAATTTCAGCTACTTGGGGACGCAGCAGAATGCTACCTATTGGCGATTTAACATTACTTTGATTTTTTCAGCTCTATTGATGGCGACTTTAGTTGATTACTTGTTCTTTAATCTGCAGAAAAAATATCCTGATCGTGGTGTTAAGGTCCTGCGAATTCTCCTGTATGCTGAGGCAGCATGTTTAGGTGGGATCGGCTGTTTTCCAAATGATCCGCAATATCACGTCTTGCATGATCGAATCTCAATGTGGCTGGTTTATATTATGATTTTGATCATCGGCCTGTTAAGATGGCTGATGCCAGGGCTGTCCAGACAGTTTTTAAAGATTTCCTATATTATTGGCGGCATCATGGCACTTGACTGGTTGGTGTTTAAAGCTACCAGCTATCTTTCTTTAACCGCCTTTGAACTGTTGGAATTCGGTCTATCGTTTTCGTGGCTGCTTTTACTTTTTCAAAACCTGGAGTATCTTGCTCGGATTGGTGATCAGATTTTTCCGGTTCGAATCGAAAAAAATGACGATCATCAATAGTTGCAATGACTAGATTCAAAGTTGATCTAGCTCGGTGTTAATATCAAAGTGATAACGATACCGAGGCTTAAGTAGGGAACAAAAGGCAAAGCCTGATACCGAGATCGAAGGCTTAATATTCCCAGACCAGCCGCAATTAAAACGGTAGTGGCAACAAATTTTATTGAAGTACAGAGCTGCAGGATAAAGATCAACTCAATATCGCCAATGCCGATGCCGTTACTGGTCAAAAAACTCATAATCAATAAACCGCCTAAGATGGCAATGGCCGCTGACAAACGCAGCCATTGCCATTTTTGATTTAAAAGCCAAAATAGACTAAACAGACCAATTAGCCAGATTGGCCAGATCCACTGGGCAAAATAATCAGTTGCTGAGCACACCAGCAGGCTGGTTGATAGTATCAATAATGCCGTTATAATTTTAGGATCAAGGATAAACAGTTCATACCAAAGCCAGCCATTTATGAGCTCACTAAATGTTGAGTAACAGCTGATAGATGCATGACAAAAATGACACCGACCTTTTTGAATCAGCCAGCCGATGACTGGAATCAGCTGCCACCAGATTAGCTGCTGGTGGCAACTATCACAGTAGGATCTTTGGGGATCAAACAGTGAGATCTGATTAAGCAGACGCCAGATAACTGTATTGATGAAAGAAGCCAGACAAGCGCCCCAGACAGCAGCCAATAATTTTAAGACAATCATTTTAAGTTTCTCCTTTCTAATATTGCTATATGCAAAAAGTTGAATTTAGCACTAAAAGAAAAATCGACAGTCCGTTGACATTTTAGAGGATGCATGATAGGGTATTTAAGGTGCTTTTTTTAGCAACGGATTGTGTCTGTCGTTGGGGCAGATGACATGCGTCGGCGAAGGCACATAAAAGAATAGCATTCGGGAATTTTTTTATACTCAAAAAAGAATCACCTGGATGTGTGGACTTAAAAACAAGAAAGGGGTATAACTACATGCCAACCATTAACCAATTGGTACGTAAGGGCCGTAAGAGCCACAAGGGCAAGTCAAAGTCACCTGCCCTGGGTTACGTTTACAACAGTTTCAAGAAGGAAGAAATCGCTGCACCATCTCCACAAAAGCGTGGGGTTGCAACTCGTGTCGGTACGATGACGCCTAAGAAGCCTAACTCTGCTTTGCGGAAGTACGCTCGTGTTCGTCTGTCCAACCTGATCGAAGTTACTGCCTACATTCCAGGTGTTGGTCACAACCTTCAAGAACACTCAGTTGTTTTGATCCGTGGTGGTCGTGTAAAGGACCTTCCTGGGGTTCGTTACCACATCATCCGTGGTACTCTTGATACTGCCGGTGTGGAAGGCCGTATGCAAGGTCGTTCCAAGTACGGTGCCAAGAAGCCTAAGAAATAATTAAAGGAGGGGTAAATCAATGCCACGTAAAGGACATGTTGTAAAGCCAGAAGTATTGCCAGATCCAATTTACAACTCAAAGCTGGTTACTAGTCTGATCAACCACCTGATGATCGACGGTAAGCGGGGTACTGCTACTAAGATTCTGTACGCTGCTTTTGACCGCATCAAGGAACAAACTGGCAACGATCCAGTAGAAGTTTTCCAACAAGCTATGGACAACGTTGAACCAGTTCTGGAAGTTAAGGCACGCCGTATCGGTGGTTCCAACTACCAAGTTCCAATCGAAGTTCGTCCAGAACGTCGAGTAACGCTGGGCCTGCGTTGGATTGTTCAATACGCTCGTCTTCGTGGTGAACACACCATGGTTGAACGTCTGGCAGGCGAAATCATTGATGCATCCAACAACACTGGTGCTTCAATCAAGAAGAAGGAAGATACTCACCGCATGGCTGAAGCCAACCGTGCTTTTGCTCACTACCGGTGGTAAGCTTCATCAATTGTTGATAGCTGCTTAGCTGTCGACTATGATGTGAGGGGTGACGCAGATATTTAATCGAACGTCACCCCTTTTTCTAAAACTAATTTAAATTGATTTTTTTAACTGGAAGGAGAAAACTTTTAAGATGGCTAACAAACGTGAATACCCTCTTGAAAAGACCCGTAACATTGGGATCATGGCCCACATCGATGCTGGTAAGACCACGGCCACTGAACGGATTCTTTACTACACTGGTAAGATTCACAAGATTGGTGAAACCCATGATGGTGCTTCCCAAATGGACTGGATGGATGAAGAAAAGGAACGTGGTATCACGATCACGTCCGCTGCCACTACGGCCGTTTGGAAAGACTACCGTATCAACATCATCGACACCCCAGGTCACGTTGACTTCACTGTCGAAGTTGAACGTTCGCTGCGTGTCCTTGATGGTGCCGTAACGGTTTTGGACGCTCAAGCCGGTGTTGAACCACAAACCGAAACTGTTTGGCGTCAAGCTGACGACTTCGATGTTCCTCGAATCGTCTTTGCCAACAAGATGGACAAGATGGGTGCCGACTTTGACTACTCTGTTCAAACGATCAAGGACCGTCTGAACGTTACGCCATTGCCAATTCAAATGCCAATTGGTGCTGAAGATGACTTCATCGGTGTTATCGACCTGGTTAAGATGGTTGCCTACGTTTATGATGAAGATGCTGAAGGTAAGAACTGGGATACCGTTGAAATCCCTGCTGACCTGAAGGACGAAGCTGAATCTCGTCACGATGCACTGCTGGAAACGCTGGCTGACGTTGATGACAACATCATGGAAAAGTACCTTGGCGGTGAAGAACTTTCTGTTGAAGAAATCAAAGCTGCTATCCGTAAGGCTACTCTGTCTGAAGAGCTGTTCCCAGTTCTGGCAGGTTCGGCCTACAAGGATAAAGGTATCCAAATGATGCTGGACGCTGTTATCGACTACCTGCCATCTCCACTGGATGTTAAGCCATTCGAAGCAACTGATGAAAATGGTGAAAAGGTTGAACTGACTGCCGGTGACGACAAGCCATTTGCCGCTTTGGCATTTAAGATCGCTACTGACCCATTCGTTGGTCGTCTGACGTTCCTGCGTGTCTACACTGGTTCTCTGCAATCAGGTTCCTACGTTCTGAACGCAACCAAGGGCAAGCGTGAACGTGTTGGTCGTCTGCTGCAAATGCACTCCAACCAACAACACGAAATTCCAGAAGTGTTCTCTGGGGACATTGCTGCTGCTATCGGTCTGAAGAACACCACTACCGGTGACTCTCTGACTGATCCAGATCACCCACTGCAACTGGAATCGATGGACTTCCCAGAACCAGTTATCCAAGTTTCTGTTGAACCTAAGTCTAAGGCTGACCAAGACAAGATGGACAAGGGTCTGCAAAAGCTGGCTGAAGAAGATCCTACCTTCAAGGCTGAAACTAACCCTGAAACTGGTGAAACTCTGATCGCCGGGATGGGTGAGCTGCACCTGGACATCATCGTTGAACGTCTGCGTCGTGAATTCCACGCCGAAGTTACTGTTGGTAAGCCACAAGTTTCCTACCGTGAAGCATTTACGACGGCTGCCTCTGCACAAGGTAAGTTCGTTCGTCAATCCGGTGGTAAGGGTCAATACGGTGACGTTTGGATCGAATTTACGCCGCTTGAAGAAGGTGCCGGTTTCGAATTCGAAGATGCCATTGTCGGTGGTGTCGTTCCTCGTGAATACATTCCAGCCGTTGAACAAGGTCTGAAGGAAGCTATGCAAAATGGTGTTCTGGCCGGTTACCCACTGGTTGACTTGAAGGCTAAGCTCTACGATGGTAGCTACCACGAAGTCGACTCTTCTGAAGCTGCATTTAAGGTTGCTGCTTCTCTGGCATTGAAGAACGCTGCTAAGAAGGCTAACCCAGTTATTCTTGAACCAATCATGAAGGTTGACATTGTTGTTCCTCAAGACAACATGGGTGACGTTATGGGTCAAGTAACTGCTCGTCGTGGTACGATCGATGGTATGGAAGAACGTGGCAATGCTCAAGAAATCCACTCCTTCGTTCCACTGTCTGAAATGTTTGGTTACGCAACGGCTCTGCGTTCTGCTACGCAAGGTCGTGGTACCTTCACGATGACGTTTGATCACTACTCTGCTGTTCCAAAGAGCGTGCAAGAAGACATCATCAAGAAAAACGGCAAAGAATAGTTAATCTTGTTCTTTGCTTCAAAGCTCGTCTGCTGTTATGCAGGCGAGCTTTTTCATTTTCTACTATAATGGATCGTGCCAGATTTGCATCAATAAAATTGAAGATTGATTTATAAAAAATATTTAGCTTTTTTGAGAAAAGACTCGACAAGCTCAAAAAGACGTGGGATAATACTCGGCAGACTGTTGCCATTCAGTCGTTCACTGGCTGCCGTTAATTTAAAAACATTTCGACTGATTTTTTTGCGCCGCATCTGCGTCAAAAAATTTTCAGGAATGTTACAAATTAAATCATCAAGAATTAATTCAAAAAAAACCTTGATACGACGGCAATTCTTTAGTATTATGGATAAGTGCTTGAGCTTAGAAACGGGGATTTTAAAGGCCCCGGGGTTCAGCCAAACAGTGAAAGCTGTGATGTGGAAGGTTGCGACACACCCGGCCGCTTTGCCATAGGGCGTGGCGGTAATTTCCACGGAGCTAGTCAAATTTTAAATCTGACGAAGGAGGGAATAAAATGGCAAAACAAAAGATTCGCATTCGTTTAAAGGCTTACGAACACCGCGTACTTGACGAATCTGCAGACAAGATCGTTAACACCGCTAAGCGAACCGGTGCTCAAGTTTCAGGCCCAATTCCGTTGCCAACTGAACGGACTCTGTACACGGTGATTCGTTCACCACACAAGTTCAAGAAGTCTCGGGAACAATTTGAAATGCGTACCCACAAGCGCTTGATCGACATCATCGACCCAACCCCTAAGACGGTTGACTCCTTGATGAAACTTGATCTGCCAAGTGGCGTTGACATTGAAATTAAACTGTAATTAAAAAACTAATAACAAATAAATTGGAGGTGTACTCATGACCAAAGGAATCTTAGGCAAGAAGGTCGGGATGACGCAAGTTTTCGCTGACAACGGTGAATTGGTTCCAGTTACGGTAATCGACGTAACGCCAAACGTTGTTATGCAAGTTAAGACGGTTGAAAACGACGGCTACAGTGCTGTTCAACTTGGTTTTGACGACAAGCGCGAAATCTTAAGCAACAAGCCCGAACAAGGTCATGCAGCAAAAGCAAACACGACCCCTAAGCGCTTCATCGGTGAAATCCGCGACGCTGAACTGGGGGACGACATTAAAGTCGGTGACGAAGTTAAGGCAGACATTTTCGCGGAAGGCGAAACTGTTGATGTAACGGGTATCACTAAGGGTCATGGTTACCAAGGTAACATCCACAAGGACGGCCAACGTCGTGGCCCTATGGCTCACGGTTCTCGTTACCACCGTCGTCCAGGTTCGTTGGGTGCCATCATCAACCACGTATTCAAGGGTAAGGCATTGCCAGGTCGCATGGGTGGCAACACTGTTACCATGCAACACTTGAAGGTTGTAAAGGTTGATCTGGAAAACAACGTACTGCTGATCAAGGGTAACGTTCCAGGTGCTAACAAGTCCTACGTTACGATTAAGAACTCTGTGAAGGCCAACACTAAGAAGAGCCTGAGCAAGCAACACAACTAATCAGAAGGGAGGAAGAAAGTAAATGACAAGCGTTGCATTATTTAAGCAAGACGGTAGCCAAAACGGCACCATCGAATTGAACGCAGACATCTTTGGTATTGAACCAAACGAAAACGCTGAATACGAAGCCATCCTGCGTCAACGCGCATCCATGCGTCAAGGTACGCACGCCGTTAAGAACCGCTCCGCAGTTCGCGGTGGTGGTAAGAAGCCATGGCGTCAAAAGGGTACGGGTCGTGCTCGTCAAGGCTCCATCCGTGCACCACAATTCCGTGGTGGTGGTATCGTCTTCGGACCTACTCCACGTTCATACAACTTCAACCTGCCACGCAAGGTTCGTCAACTGGCTATCAAGTCAGCTCTGTCCCAAAAGGTTGCTGATGAAAAGTTTGTTGTAGTTGAATCCATCAACTTCGACGCACCAAAGACGAAGGAATTTGCCGGCGTTATGAACAACCTGAAGGTTTCTGAAAAGGTCCTGGTCGTTGTTTCTGACGAAGACAAGAACGCTGCTCTGTCTGGTCGCAACCTGGTTAACACCACGGTCGTAACTCCAGCTGGCGTTAACATTCTGAACGTCGTTGACAGTCAAAAGATTGTCATCACGAAGTCAGCCCTTTCTCAAGTAGAGGAGGTGCTCGCATAATGGAAGCACGCGATATCATTTTGCGCCCAGTTATCACTGAAGCATCAACTGCAGTGATGGACGAAAAGCGCTACACGTTTGACGTTGACTTGCGCGCTACTAAGACGCAAGTTAAGAACGCCGTAGAAGAAATCTTTGACGTTAAGGTCGTTAAGGTTAACATCATGAACCTGAAGGGCAAGAAGAAGCGTCAAGGCCGTTACGTTGGCTACACTAAGCGCCGTCGCAAGGCCATCGTTACTCTGTCAGCTGATTCTAAAGAAATCAAGTTGTTCGGTGACGACAACGAATAAATTCTAGATAGGAGGAAAACACAGTGGGAATTCGCAAATACAAGGGTACCACTAATGGTCGCCGTAATATGACCGGATTCGACTTCGCTGAAATCACGAAGACGACCCCGGAAAAGTCTTTGCTGGCACCATTAAAGCACACCGCTGGTCGTAACAACTACGGTCATATGACTGTTCGTCACCGTGGTGGCGGTACGAAGCGTCAATACCGGATCATCGACTTCAAGCGGATCAAGGACAACGTTCCTGCAACCGTTAAGGCTATCGAATACGATCCAAACCGTACTGCTAACATCGCTCTGCTGGTTTACGCAGATGGTGTTAAGTCATACATCCTGGCTCCTAAGGGCCTGAAGGTTGGTATGCAAGTTCAATCCGGTCCAGATGCCGACATCAAGGTTGGTAACGCACTGCCATTGAAGAACATTCCAGTTGGTACTGTTATTCACAACATCGAACTGAAGCCAGGCAAGGGTGGTCAAATTGCTCGTTCTGCCGGTGCTTCTGCACAACTGCTTGGTAAGGAAAGTGACAAGTACGTTCTGGTTCGTCTGGCTTCTGGTGAAGTTCGGATGATTCTGGCTGCTTGCCGTGCTACGATCGGTGTTGTCGGCAACGACGAACATGCCCTGATCATCAAAGGTAAGGCTGGTCGTACTCGTTACGCAGGTCAACGTCCACACGTTCGTGGTTCTGTAATGAACCCTAACGATCACCCACATGGTGGTGGTGAAGGTAAGGCTCCAGTTGGTTTGCCATCTCCTCTGTCTCCATGGGGTAAGAAGACTGTTGGTAAGAAGACTCGCTCACACAAGGCACGTTCGAACAAGTTCATCGTTCGTGGTCGCAAGCGTGGTCCACACACTCGTTAATGAGTAACAAATAGCTAATTACCCGAGAGGAGGTACAACAATGGGTCGTAGTTTAAAGAAGGGACCTTTCGCCGACGCTTCTCTGTTGAAGAAGGTTGACGCACAAAAGGATAACGAAAAGAAGACGGTTATTAAGACCTGGTCACGCCGTTCCACGATTTACCCAAGCTTCATTGGTTACACTTTCGCCGTTTACGATGGTCGCAAGCACGTGCCAGTTTACGTACAAGAAGATATGGTAGGCCACAAGCTGGGTGAATTCGTACCAACGCGGACTTTCCGTGGTCACGCCGGTGATGACAAGAAGACGGGCAAGAAGTAAGGAGGAAATTTGATCAATGGCTGAAAACATTACGTCAGCTAAGGCAACGGCCAAGATGGTCCGTGTTTCCGCTCGCAAGGTTCGTCTGGTTCTTGACACCATTCGCAACAAGAGCGTTGCCGAAGCATTTGCTATTCTGAAGTTCACTCCCAATGGTGCTGCTTCAGACGTCGAAAAAGTATTAAAATCTGCAGTTGCTAACGCCGAAAACAACTTTGACTTGGATCGGGCTTCATTGGTAGTTAGCGAAGCCTTTGCCAACGAAGGACCAACCCTGAAGCGGTTCCGTCCACGTGCCAAAGGTTCAGCTTCTCCAATCAACAAGCGGACCAGCCACATTACGGTTGTTGTAACTGAAAAGTAGGAGGGATAATAGTGGGTCAAAAGATTAATCCTAATGGTTTCCGTGTTGGGGTCATTCGCGACTGGACTGCTAAGTGGTACGCCGAAAAAGACTACGCCGCTTACTTGAGCGAAGACCTTCGGATCCGTAAGTACATTGAAAAGCGACTTGCTGACGCCTCTGTTTCAACTATCGAAATTGAACGGGCTGCTAACCGCGTAAACGTTTCAATTCACACTGCCAAGCCAGGTATGGTTATCGGTAAGGGTGGCTCTGAAGTTGAAGCACTCCGCAAGGAACTTAACGCCTTGACTGGCAAGCGCGTCCACATTAACGTGGTTGAAATTAAGAAGCCAGACTTAGACGCACACCTGGTAGGTGTAAGCGTTGCTGAACAACTTGAAGCACGTGTTGCTTTCCGTCGTGCTATGCGTGGTGCCATCCAACGTGCTATGCGTGCCGGTGCTAAGGGTATCAAGATTCAAGTTGCTGGTCGTCTGAATGGTGCCGACATGTCTCGGATCGAATCATACTCCGAAGGCACTGTTCCACTGCACACTCTGCGTGCCGACATCGACTACTCATGGGATGAAGCACGGACTACGTACGGTGCACTGGGTATCAAGACCTGGATCTACCGTGGCGAAGTTTTGCCAGAGAAGCAAGCAAACAAAAACACTAAGTAAGGAGGGGAAATAAAACATGCTAGTACCTAAGCGAGTAAAGCACCGCAAGGTTCAACGTGGCCACATGCGTGGTGAAGCCAAGGGTGGCAAGAACGTAACGTTTGGTGAATTTGGTCTGAAGGCTCTGGATTCCCACTGGATCTCCAACCGTCAAATCGAAGCCGGCCGTATTGCTATTACGCGTCACATGAAGCGTGGTGGTAAGGTTTGGATCAAGATTTTCCCTCACCTTTCCTACACTAGCAAGGGTGTTGGTGTCCGGATGGGTAATGGTAAGGGTGCTCCTGAAGGCTGGGTAGCCCCAGTTAAGCGCGGCAAGATTCTGTACGAAGTTGCCGGCGTGCCTGAAGACGTTGCCCGCGAAGCCCTGCGCTTGGCCGGCAGCAAGATGCCAGTTCGCACTAAGATCGTAAAGCGTGAGGAAGGTGGACAATCTAATGAAGACTAAAGATTATGTTCAAGAACTGAATGGATTAACCACTGAGCAATTGCTTGACCGTGAAAAGGAATTGAAGGAACAATTGTTTAACTTACGTTTCCAATTAGCAACCGGCCAGTTGGAAAACACTGCAAGCCTTAAGAGCGTTCGCAAGAACATTGCACGGGTTAAGACAGTTCTTCGTCAACAAGAATTAAACAAATAAGAATACGAAAAGGAGGATTAGCGCATGAGTGATGAACGTAATGCACGTAAGGTCTACCAAGGCCGCGTTGTTTCCGACAAGATGGACAAGACCATCACTGTCGTAATCGACACTTACAAGAGTGCCCCAGTTTACGGCAAGCGTGTACGGTACTCAAAGAAGTACTACGCTCACGATGAAAACAACGAAGCAAAGTCCGGCGATACGGTTGAAATCATGGAAACTCGGCCTCTGTCTGCTAAGAAGCGTTTCCGTCTGGTTAAGATCGTTAAGAAAGCTGATTAATCCCGCTTTGTGATGATTTCGTATTCTTAATTATTCTTACTTACTGATGGAAGGAGGACACTAACAGTGATTCAACAGGAAAGTCGGTTGAAGGTCGCTGACAACTCAGGTGCCCGCGAAATCTTGGTAATCAAGATCTTGGGTGGTTCCCGTGTTAAGACCGGTAATATTGGTGACATTATTGTCGCTACTGTAAAACAAGCAACACCAGGTGGCGTTGTCAAAAAGGGTGACGTTGTAAAGGCCGTCGTTGTACGGACGAAGCATGGTCTGCACCGTAAGGACGGTTCATACATCAAGTTTGACGAAAACGCTGCTGTCCTGATTAACAACGACAAGAGCCCTAAGGGTACCCGTATTTTTGGCCCAATCGCTCGTGAGCTGCGTGATGATGACTTTATGAAGATCATCTCCCTGGCTCCAGAAGTTCTGTAAGATTAACCGAAAATAAGGAGGTGCACACCACATGTTTTTAAAGACAGGTGACAAGGTTCGCGTCATCGCCGGTAAGGACAAGGGCAAGGAAGGTACCATCAAGAAGGTCCTGGTCAAGGAAAACCGTGTGATCGTTGAAGGCGTTAACCAAATCAAGAAACATCAAAAGCCAAACAACGCTAACCCAAACGGTGGGATTATTGATGCAGAAGCACCAATCCAAGCATCTAACGTTATGCTGATTGACCCATCTACCAACGAACCTACTCGTGTTGGTTTCAAGGTCGTTGACGGTAAAAAAGTTCGTGTTGCCAAGAAGTCTGGCAAGACGATCGACTAAAAATTAGGGGAAGGAGGAATTATTGCTCATGGAAAACCGTTTAAAAGCAAAGTACGAAAGTGAAGTACGTCCAGCTTTGACTGACAAGTTCAACTACACTTCTGTAATGGCTGTTCCTAAGATCGACAAGATCGTTTTGAACATGGGTGTCGGTGACGCTACTCAAAACTCCAAGCTGTTGGATGAAGCTGTTGAAGAACTGGGTCTGATTGCTGGTCAAAAGCCACTGATCACTAAGGCTAAGAAGTCCATCGCCGGCTTCCGTCTGCGTGAAGGTATGTCCATCGGTGCCAAGGTTACGCTGCGCGGTACTCGTATGTACGACTTCCTGGACAAGCTGATCAACGTTTCACTGCCACGTGTTCGTGACTTCCATGGTGTATCAAACAAGTCATTTGATGGCCACGGTAACTACACGTTGGGTGTTCGCGAACAACTGATCTTCCCAGAAATCGACTACGACAAGGTTAACCACGTTCGCGGTCTGGACATTGTTATCGTTACGACTGCCAACTCTGATGAAGAAGGTCATGAATTGCTTGCTCAAATGGGCATGCCATTCGCTAAGTAATTAAGGAGGTCCACAAATTGGCTAAAAAATCAATGATCGCTAAGTGCAACCGCCCAGCCAAGTACTCCACGCGTGCTTACACGCGTTGTGTTCGTTGTGGCCGTCCGCACTCCGTTTACCGTAAGTTCCACCTATGCCGGATTTGCTTGCGTCAACTTGCCCATGAAGGACAAATTCCTGGTATGAAGAAGGCTAGCTGGTAAACAAATCACCGACAAAGGAGGAAAATATCGATGTCTATGAGTGATCCAATTGCAGATTTTCTGACTCGGATTCGCAATGCCAACATGGCACACCACGATTCTGTAGAAGTACCTGCATCAAAGATGAAGAAGGACATCGCTGAAATCTTGAAGCAAGAAGGTTTCATTCGCGATGTTGAATACGTTGAAGACAACAAGCAAGGCATCATCCGCGTATTCCTGAAGTACGGCAAGGATGGCGAACGTGTCATTTCTGGTCTGAAGCGGATTTCAAAGCCTGGCCTGCGTTCTTACGTTAAGGCTGACGCTGTGCCAAAGGTTCTCAATGGTTTGGGTATTGCCATCATCTCAACTTCTGAAGGGGTTGTGACTGACAAGGTTGCCCGTGCTAAGAAAATCGGTGGCGAAGTTATCGCCTACATTTGGTAATTAATAAAATAAGATCGGAGGTGTACACATGAGTCGTATTGGTTACAAGGCAATCGAACTGCCACAAGGCGTAGAGGTTTCTCAATCAGGCAACGTCGTAACTGTTAAGGGGCCTAAGGGTACTCTGAGTCGCGAAATCTCCCCATTGATCAAGATGAACGTTACTGACAGCGAAGTAACGTTTGAACGGGAAAATGACGACAAGAAGGCTAAGATGGTCCACGGTACTACGCGTGCCAATGTTAACAACATGATCGAAGGTGTCGTTAACGGGTTTAAGAAGACTCTGAAGCTGGTCGGTGTTGGTTACCGTGCTCAAGCCAAGGGTAGCAAGCTGATCCTGACTGTTGGTTACTCCAACCCAGTTGAAATGGAAAAGCCAGAAGATCTGGAAGTTAACGTTCCAGACAACACGACGATTGAAATCAGCGGTATCAACAAAGAACACGTTGGCCAATTTGCTGCCGAAGTTCGTGCCGTTCGTTCACCAGAGCCTTACAAGGGTAAGGGTATTCGTTACGAAGATGAATACATCCTGCGTAAGGAAGGTAAGACTGGTAAGTAATCGTCTAGCAGCTTAGCTGCATAAATAATTTAAAATCAAAATTAAAAGAATCAAGAGGTGACAGTTGTGATTTCTAAACCAGATAAGAACAAGATCCGTCAACGCCGTCACATGCGCGTTCGCGGTAAGATCTCTGGTACTGCAGAGCGCCCACGTTTAAGTGTTTACCGTTCTAACAAAAACATTTACGCTCAATTGATTGATGACGTAAAGGGTGTGACGCTCGCAAGTGCCTCAACTCTCGACAGTGAAGTCAGTGGCAACACTAAGACGGAACAAGCTGCCGGTGTTGGTGCTCTGATCGCTAAGCGCGGTGTAGAAAAGAACATCAGCAGCGTTGTTTTTGACCGTGGTGGTTACCTGTACCATGGTCGTGTACAAGCCCTGGCTGAAGCAGCTCGTGAAAACGGTCTGCAATTCTAAGGAAAAGGAGGAATAACCTGTATGGCATCACAATCTTACATTGACCCATCCAAGCTGGATCTGGAAGATCAAGTCGTTTCGATCAACCGGGTTACCAAGGTTGTTAAGGGTGGTCGTCGTCTGCGCTTTGCCGCTTTGGTAATTGTCGGCGACAAGAAGGGTCACGTTGGTTTTGGTACTGGTAAGGCTCAAGAAGTTCCAGAAGCTATCCGTAAGGCTTCTGCAGCTGCTCAAAAGAACCTGATTGAAGTTCCAATCGTTGGTACGACCATTCCTCACGAAGTTATTGGTACTTTCGGTGGTGGCAAGATCATGCTCAAGCCAGCCGTTGAAGGTTCTGGGGTTGCTGCCGGTGGTGCAGTTCGTAACGTTATGGAACTGGCCGGCGTTGCCGACGTTACTTCCAAGCGTTTGGGCTCCAACACGCCAATCAACGTTGTTCGCGCAACGTTTGAAGGTCTGAAGGCTCTGAAGAGTGCCGAAGAAGTTTCTCAACTTCGTGGCGTCTCCGTTGATCACCTGGCAGAATAAGGAGGACATAGATCATGGCTAAAGTTAAAGTTACTTTGATCCACAGTGTTGCCCACCGTAAGCCAACTCAACGTCGTACGGTTAAGGCATTGGGTCTGGGCAAGATCGGCAGCTCCAATGTCCTGCCAGACAACGCGGCAACGCGTGGTGCAATCTTTAAGGTTGCTCACTTGGTTTCCATTGAAGAAGTCAAGTAATTAAAAATCTACAATAAGGAGGTGCCTACCTAATGAAATTAAACGAATTGAAGCCAGCTGCTGGTTCCCGTTTCAAGCGTCTGCGTAAGGGTCGTGGTCTGTCATCTGGTCACGGTTTCACTTCTGGTCGTGGTACTAAGGGTCAAAAGGCTCATGGTAAGACTCGTCTGGGCTTTGAAGGGGGCCAAATGCCTCTGTACCGTCAAATGCCAAAGCGTGGTTTCAGCAACATCAACCGTAAGGAATACGCTATTGTAAACCTGACGACGCTGAACCGTTTTGATGATGGTGCCGAAGTTACGCCAGCTGTTCTGCTGGAAAACGGCGTGATCAAGAACGTTAAGAGCGGTGTTAAGATTCTGGGCAATGGTAAGTTGACCAAGAAGCTGACCGTTAAAGCCAACAAGTTTTCTGCTTCAGCTGTTAAGGCAATTGAAGCTGCTGGTGGTAAAACTGAGGTGATGTAATTGTTCACAACCGTCAAAAATGCATTCAAGGTTAAGGATATTCGTAAGAAGATTCTATTCACCTTGTTTGTACTGATTGTTTACCGGTTAGGTGCCTCTATTACGGTACCCGGTGTAAATGCTGCTGCCTTAGAGCAGATCTCTAGTACCGGCTTGGCATCAATCTTGAACACTTTCAGTGGTGGCGGTTTGGATAACTACTCATTATTTGCGATGGGGGTTTCCCCGTACATCACGGCTCAAATCGTAGTCCAACTTCTTCAAATGGATATCGTTCCTAAGTTTGTCGAATGGAGCAAACAAGGGGAAGTTGGTCGACGGAAGCTTAATCAGGCTACGCGATGGTTAACGATCGTTCTTGGTTTTATCCAATCGATTGGGATCACCGCGGGCTTTAACGCATTAAGCACGATTAAACTGGTTAACAATCCGGGGGTGGAAACCTATATCACGATTGGTCTGATCTTAACTGCCGGAACCATGTTTGCTACTTGGTTAGGGGACATGATTACCGAGCGCGGTCTCGGTAATGGTGTTTCAATGCTGATCTTTGCTGGGATCATCGCTGAAATGCCAAGTGGGATCAAGCAGTTATGGAATGATCAGATCACTGGTGAATCTGGCGCAAACCTCTGGATGGGAATTGGCTTTATTGCCCTAGTTGTGGTTGCGATATTGGCAATCGTGACGTTCGTTACCTGGTTTCAACAGGCTGAACGGCGTTTGCCGATTCAATACACGCGGCGAACAACTACTTCGCCGTCAAACAGTTATCTTCCATTAAAGATCAACGTTTCTGGGGTGATTCCAGTGATCTTTGCCGGCTCGTTTATCTCGACGCCGCAAACGATCTTAATGGCCTTTCAGCAAAATCATAGTCAAGATACCTGGTATCAGGTTATGACAACGATTTTTAATATGCAGTCTGGTCCAGGCATTGCGCTGTATGTATTTTTGATTGTTGTATTTACCTTTTTCTACGCCTTTGTTCAAGTTAATCCAGAAAAACTCGCGGAAAACTTGCAAAAGCAAGGCAGCTACATCTCTGGCGTTTGGCCGGGCAAAGGCACGCAGGACTTTGTTTCAGGACTGTTGATGCGTTTGTCGACGGTTGGATCGTTATTCTTGGGATTGATTTCATTGATTCCACTGCTGGCCAGCAACATCTGGAACCTTAGCCAATCAATTGGTTTAGGTGGTACCAGTTTGTTAATTGTCGTTCAAATTGCCTTGGACGTTGTTCGGCAGATGCGTAGTTTAACGATGAAGCGTGAGTATATTGGATTTATCCGCGAATAAAATAGGAGGAATTGGCAAATGAGTACGATGAACCTCGTTTTGATGGGTCTGCCTGGTGCCGGTAAAGGTACGCAAGCCCAAGAAATCGTCAAGGACTTTGATATCCCACATATTTCAACTGGTGATATCTTCCGGGCAGCAATCAAGAACGAAACGCCAATGGGTCTGGAAGCCAAGAAATATATCGATAAAGGCGAATTGGTCCCTGACGAAGTTACGAATGGCATTGTGAAGGAACGTTTGGCTCAAGATGACACCAAACAAGGTTTCATGTTGGATGGCTTCCCTCGCAACTTGGCGCAAGCCGAAGCCCTCAACAAGATGTTGGCTGATGATGGCCGTAAGTTGGATGCAGTAATCGACATTGATGTTAACTCTGAAGTGCTGGTTAAGCGTCTGAGCAGCCGAATCATTTGCCGGAAGTGTGGTACGACCTACAACACGCTTTCCAACCCGCCAAAGGTTGAAGGTACTTGTGATGTCTGTGGTTCCCACGACTTCTACCAACGTGATGATGATAAGCCCGCAACCGTTAAGAACCGGTTAGACGTCAACATTAAACTGAACACGCCACTGATCGACTTTTACAAGCAAATGGGGATTCTCCATGAGATCGATGGTGAACAAGACATCGATAAGGTTTATCAAGCCGTTAAGGAAGTTCTGACTAGCCTTTAAGACTCATTGTTAGTTGAATCCTTGCGTAATTGTGTACTCTATGGTATACTACGCAAGGTTTATCTAGCTTGCAGTGGAAGGCGCCTGCCGCTTTCCACCGTTTTTACGTAATTTTACCGGCAAGGAGGAACCGTTCAGTGGCAAAGGCCGATGTTATCGAAGTCGAAGGTAAGGTTACCGAAACCCTGCCTAACGCAATGTTTAAAGTTGAATTGGAAAATGGGGTTGAAATCCTGGCACATGTCTCAGGCAAGATCCGGATGCACTACATCAAGATCCTGCCTGGTGATCGTGTAAAGGTTGAAATGTCCCCATATGATCTGACCAAAGGCCGGATTACTTTCCGCTTCAAATAAGTCTTTAGTCTAAAATCATTTTTAGGAGGATTATTTACAATGAAAGTACGACCATCAGTAAAGCGGATGTGCGAAAAGTGCAAGATCGTCAAGCGCAATGGTCGGGTAATGGTAATTTGCCCTAACCCAAAGCACAAACAACGTCAAGGCAAGTAATTATATTTTAGAATTGGAGGTGTAACTCAATGGCTCGTATCGCAGGTGTCGACTTACCTCGTGACAAGCGAATCGTAATCGGCTTAACTTACATTTATGGTATTGGTAACACGACTGCTAAGAAGGTTCTGGCTGCTGCTGGTGTTTCTGAAGACATTCGTGTCAAGGACCTGACGCCAGAACAAGAAGAAAAGATCCGTGGTCAAGTAGACCAACTCAAAGTTGAAGGTGACCTTCGTCGTGAAGTTTCCCTGAACATCAAGCGTCTGCAAGAAATCGGCTCTTACCGTGGCATGCGTCACCGTCGTGGTCTGCCAGTTCGTGGTCAACACACTAAGAACAACGCACGGACTCGCAAGGGCAAGGCTGTCGCTATCGCCAACAAGAAGAAGTAATCAATACTATAAAGGAGGTTAGTTAGTTTTATGGCAACCAAAAAAGGTTCACGCAAGCGTCGTGCAAAAAAGAATGTTGAAACTGGTGTTGCACACATTCACTCAACTTTCAACAACACGTTGATCATGATCACTGATGTGCAAGGCAATGCCGTTGCTTGGTCCTCAGCCGGTGTGCTGGGCTTCAAGGGCTCTCGTAAGTCTACTCCATTTGCTGCTCAAATGGCTTCTGAAGCTGCTGCCAAGCAAGCAATGGAACACGGTATGAAGACGGTTGAAGTTGAAGTTAAGGGCCCTGGTTCGGGTCGTGAATCAGCTATCCGTGCTCTGCAAGCAACTGGTCTTGAAGTTACTGCCATCCGGGACGTAACTCCAGTGCCACACAATGGTTCTCGTCCTCCAAAGCGTCGTCGTGTCTAATCGCATCAACGGCGAAATTATCATTGGCCAGGTGCTTTTAAACAATCTACGGACCACGTTTTGAAAGGGGAAACAGAGTAGAATGATCGAATTTGAAAAACCAAACATTCACAAAGTCGAAGAAACTGACAACTACGGTAAGTTTGTTGTCGAACCACTGGAGCGTGGCTATGGGACCACTCTGGGGAATTCTCTTCGTCGTGTAATGATGGCTTCTCTGCCAGGTGCCGCAATTACCAGTATCCAAATCGACGGTGTGCTTCATGAGTTCAGTACCGTTCAAGGCGTTACGGAAGACGTTACGCAGATCATCTTGAATCTCAAGAAGGTTTCTTTGAAGATTGAATCTGAAGATGCCAAAGATTTGGAATTGGATGTCAAGGGTCCTGCAGAAGTAACTGCCGGTGACATCCAAGGCGATGGCGACGTTACGATCTTGAACCCTGACTTGCATATTGCAACGGTCGCCGATGGGGCTGAACTGCACATCATGATGACGGCTGATAAGGGTCGTGGCTATGTACCAGCCGATCAAAACAAGCTGCGTTTGAGCGGTCTTGAAATTGGAACTTTGCCAATTGACTCCATCTACACCCCTATCGAACGGGTCAACGGCGATGGCGACGTTACGATCTTGAACCCTGACTTGCATATTGCAACGGTCGCCGATGGGGCTGAACTGCACATCATGATGACGGCTGATAAGGGTCGTGGCTATGTACCAGCCGATCAAAACAAGCTGCGTTTGAGCGGTCTTGAAATTGGAACTTTGCCAATTGACTCCATCTACACCCCTATCGAACGGGTCAACTACACCGTAGAAAACACGCGGGTCGGCCAAAGCAACGACTTTGACAAGTTGACGTTGGATGTCTGGACGGATGGTTCATTGACCCCAACGGCTGCTATTAGTCTTGCTGCCAAGATCTTGACTGAACACTTGGAGATGTTTGTCAACCTGACTGAAGAAGCAAAAGATGCCAAAGTGATGGTTGAACGCGAAGAAACTCACCAAGAAAAGGTACTCGACAAGACGATTGAAGAACTGGATCTGTCGGTTCGTTCTTACAACTGCTTGAAGCGTGCTGATATTCAAACTGTTAAGGACCTGACTGAACGGACTGAAGCTGATATGATGAAGGTCCGCAACCTGGGTCAAAAGTCCTTAGAAGAAATCAAGCTGAAGCTGGCCGACTTGGGCGTAGGCTTCCGCCAAGAAGACTAATTAAAACAATTAAAAGGAGGGAACCACTTCATGAGTTACCGTAAATTAGGACGTACTAGTTCACAACGTAAGGCTTTATTACGTGATTTGACCACTGACCTGATCGTCAACGGCAGCATCAAGACTACCGAAGCTCGCGCTAAGGAAGTTCGCAAGACTGCTGACAAGATGATTACGCTGGCAAAGCGTGGCGACTTGGCTTCTCGTCGTCAAGCAGCTGCTTTCCTGCGCAATGTCGTTGCTGACGTTAAGGAAGATGGCGACAACGTTCGCGTACAATCAGCTCTGCAATACCTGTTTGAAGAGCTGGCACCAAAGTTTGCCGACCGTAAAGGTGGTTACACGCGGATTCTGAAGACCATGCCTCGCCGTGGTGACGGTGCACAAATGGTTGTTCTGGAATTTGTCGACTAATCATTTTCGTCAATTCAATACGTAATAAAGAATCACTACAGCTGGTGGTATAGAGCGCTACGATGGTGGAATCATAATTCCTAGTCTAGCTCGAATGCGGGACGTTTATATCTTCGTGCACCCCAGTTGTAAGTGATTTTTTTGTATATTTTTAAATTGGCTGCTTCACTGTTAAAATAAGATAATGAGTTCAAAAAGAAATGGGTGACGTGATTGATTGATATTCAACACCTTTCGTTTAAGTATCCGGATCGCACACAGGCGGCGTTAAATGATGTAACCTTACAGCTGCCCATGAAAAAATGGACGGCAGTGATCGGACATAACGGTAGCGGTAAAAGCACCCTGGCGCGACTGATTGATGGGCTTTTAATACCAAGCAGCGGTACGATTAAGATTGATGAGCTGTTGGTAGACGAAAAAAATCTTCAGCAGCTGCGACAGCAAATTGGTTTGGTGTTTCAAAATCCTGACAATCAGTTTGTTGGGACTACAGTTGCCGATGATGTTGCATTTGGTCTTGAGAACCATCAGATACCACATGGCCAGATGCAGGCTCGTATTGACGAATCCTTAAAAGCCGTTGGAATGCAGGACTTTGCTGACAGTGAGCCAGCCATGCTTTCTGGTGGGCAAAAGCAGCGGGTTGCCTTGGCTGGGATTTTAGCAATCGGTCCACGAGTCATCATTTTAGATGAAGCTACCAGCATGCTGGATCCAAAAGGGCGACATGACTTGTTGAAACTGTTGAAAAAATTAATTGCTGAGCGTGATATGACTGTAATTTCAATCACGCATGACCCAGTGGAGCTTTCTCTTAGCGATTACACAGTGGTCTTGGATCATGGCAAGGTCGCAATGCAGGGCGAAACAACGACTTTACTGCAAGATCCGGCTAAACTGGCTGATCTGCATCTGGCATTGCCGTTTGCTCAACAACTGCAGCTGCTGTTGAAAAAACGGGGGATCAATGTGCCAGCACAATATTTAGATTCAGAACGGATGGTGGAGTGGCTATGTCAGCAATTGAATTCTTAAACGTTGATTATATCTACCAAGCCGATACGCCAATGGCTGCCTGGGCAATCAAGGATTTTTCCTTAAAGCTTGAAACTGGCAGTTTTACGGCAATTGTCGGGCATACTGGCAGCGGCAAGTCAACGCTGATGGCCATGCTGGATGGATTATTGGTGCCAACGCATGGCCAGCTGCGCGTAGGCGAGGTCGTAATTGACAATCGGGCTGACAAGAAGGCGTTGGCAAGACTGCGGCAAGGGGTCGGCTATGTGTTTCAGTTTCCCGAAAGCCAACTGTTTGCTGAAACGGTTTTAAAAGACGTTATGTTTGGTCCGCTAAATCTGGGTGTTTCACCTGCTCAAGCTAAAGAACAGGCACTGACGGCTTTAGAAGCTTTAAAACTGCCTAGTGACATCAATGAACGATCACCGTTTGAACTTTCGGGCGGGCAAATGCGGCGAGTGGCAATTGCTGGTGTTTTGGCCATGCATCCAAGCGTATTGATCTTGGATGAGCCGACTGCAGGGTTAGACCCTCAAGCCAGTACCGACTTGCTAGATCTGGTTGATGAGCTTCATCAAAAAGGTACGACCATTTTGATGATCACACACCAGATGGAACAGGCAGCTCGTTTTGCCGATCATGTTTTGGTAATGAACCATGGGCAAAAAGCCGCTTTTATGACGCCGCATGAACTGTTCAGCAATGCAGCTCTGCTTAATGAAGCTGGCATCATGCCACCAGCCAGCGTTGCGTTTGCTCAACAGCTGCAAAGTCATGGCCTGCGCTTAGCGGATAGCGTACCGCTGACGATTGAAAAACTAGCGGATCAATTAACGATTAGACTTAAGCAAGGGGGACGAGCAAATGGGTAATGCCAAGGTAATACTGGGCGCGTACGTACCTGGAAGCTCGTGGCTGCATCATCTTGATCCGCGCGTTAAGCTTTTCAGCTGTTTTTGGTACGTGGTGATTGTCTTTTTGGCAAGCAACTGGCTGGGATATCTGTGGCTGTTTATCGTACTGGGGACTTTGATTGCATTGAGCAGACTGCCATTGAAGCTTTATTGGCGCGGCATTAAGCCGTTATTTTGGATCATTTTGTTTACAGTGGCGATTCAACTACTGTTCAGCAGCGGTGGGCACGTTTATTGGCAGTGGGGCTGGTTGGCAATTACCAGTGGCGGCTTTTATCAGTCGGCAATTATTTTGGCGCGGTTTATTCTGATCATCACCATCTCAACTGTTTTGACTGCCACTACGCCAACGCTTCAATTAGCGGCGGCCATGGAAGCATTTATGAAGCCGTTGCGTTATCTGCACGTGCCAGTTAATCAGATTGCCGTCATGCTGATGATCATTTTGCGCTTTATCCCAACCATCATGGATGAAACAACCAAAGTGATGAATGCCCAGAAATCAAGAGGCGTTAACTTTGACGAAGGCAGTTTGATTGAGCGTGCCAGACGACTGGAGCCGCTTTTGATACCATTGTTCGTCGGTTCATTTAAACGAGCTGAGGAGCTGGCAACTGCAATGGAGGCCCGGGGCTATGATCCAGATGCACCACGGACCAAATATCGGGTGCTGCATTGGCATCGAAATGACACGCTGGCGATGATTGGCCTGACATTAGCCACCATTATTCTCCTGGCGACGCGGCTGATGTCAGCAGGAATGCTATTTTAATTTGAAAGGAATTATCAAGTGTATCGCTACAAAATAACTTTTGCTTACGATGGAACCAATTTTTCCGGTTTTCAGATTCAGCCTAATAAACGTACGGTTGAGCAGACCTTGAAAAATGCCGTCAACAAGATTGCCAAGAATCCAGAACCGCCATTGTCCGTAATTGGTTCAGGTCGTACGGATGCGGGGGTACATGCGCTCAATCAAGTGGCGCATTTTGACTGCCCATATAAGCTGGGGAATGATTCAATGCGTAAAGCCTTAAACAGTCTTTTGCCGCTGGACATCATTGTTAAAAAAGCCGAATTGGTCAGCCCGGACTTTCACGCTCGCTTTAATGCCCATTCAAAGCATTATCGCTATCGAGTTGATCAGAGTGATTTCGTTAATCCGTTTAAACGCAACTATACGGCCCATTTCAAATATCCGGTCGACGTGGCTAAAATGCAAAAAGCTGCTCAAGATCTGGTTGGCGAGCATGATTTTACCAGTTTCGTGGCATCGGGAAGTCAGGCTTTAAGCAATGTCAGAACGATCTATCAGGCAGATGTGCATCGTGATGAGGCCAATAATGAGATCGTCTTTGACTTTGTCGGGAATGGCTTCTTATATAATCAGGTTCGCATTATGGTGGCCTTTTTATTAGAGATCGGCAGCAATCAGCGACCGGTCGATGATGTTATCAGGGTTTTGGACGCTAAGGATCGCAATCAGGCCCGCATGACAGCGCCAGCCAGCGGGCTTTATCTGGTCAGTGTTGATTATGGTGATCAGAATAACAAAACCATTGACGAATCGGAATCTATCAAGTAAAATAACGAATGGTATTTCTTTTCCATCTAATTACTCGGTACACAATTATTTGTAAAAGAAAGACAAAAATTGGAGGACTTAATCGTGAGAACGACATACATGGCAAAACCTGGTGAAGTTGACCGCAAATGGTACATTGTCGACGCCAAGGGTATCTCCCTGGGTCGTCTGGCATCCGTTGTTGCTTCCGTTCTGAAGGGCAAGAACAAGCCAACCTACACCCCACACGTTGACACTGGTGACAATGTCATCGTTATCAACGCTGCCGAAGTTAAGTTGACTGGTAAGAAGGCTGCTGACAAGATCTACTACCGTCACTCTGACTACCCTGGTGGTCTGAAGCAAAAGACGGCGGGCGAACGTCGCGCCAACGAACCAGAAAAGCTGGTGGAAGATTCCATCAAGGGCATGCTGCCACACACTCCTCTTGGTCGCAAGATGGGTATGAAGCTGCATGTTTATGCTGGTGAAGATCACAAGCACGCTGCTCAACAACCAGAAGTGCTTGACATCACGAACTTAATCTAAGGAGGGAACGGAATTGGCTCAACAAGTTCAATACAGTGGTACTGGTCGCCGCAAGGATGCTACCGCACGGGTTCGTCTGGTACCAGGTTCTGGTAACATTACGATGAACGGCAAGGCAATCGAAGAATACATTCCGTTTGCCAACCTGCGTGCTATCGTTAACCAACCATTTGCTGCAACGAAGACGGAAGGTCAATACGACGTTCTGGTCAACGTTCGCGGTGGTGGCTTCTCTGGTCAAGCCGGCGCAGTTCGTCACGGGATTGCTCGTGCCCTGCTGAGCGTCGACCCAGATTTCCGGGATGCTCTGAAGAAGGCCGGTCTGTTGACTCGTGACCCTCGGATGAAGGAACGGAAGAAGCCAGGTCTGAAGAAGGCTCGTAAGGCTTCACAATTCTCCAAGCGTTAATATTTTTTACCGGAAACGGCTTAATATCAACACTTCAGAGATTTGGAATGGTCACATATGGTTCACAAATCATTTGCGATCAAAAAAATCAAGCATCAGCATCCAGCTGGTGCTTTTTTTTATATTTTTGCAAATTTAGCATTTCACAGTTTTTTAAATGATTTTAGTTTGGTAAAATGCAAAATAGAACTTTAAATTACGTTAAACAAACAGGGGGAATTATTTGTGGCAAAGAAACGCCGCTCAAAAACGCGGCACTCAAAAAAGCTGTTTCAACATCGCTGGCTGATTGGTATTTTAACGGTCATCGTACTCTTTTTGGGTGCCTACGTTGGTCATCATTTCTACCAACGCTACCAGCAACAGCAGATTATCGAACGTCAACAAAATGCCAAGCGTCTGTTTATCAAGCAGGTTGCTCCTGAAGCTCAGGCAATGCAGAAAAAATACAACGTTCCAGCTTCAATTACCATTGCCCAGGCAATCCTGGAATCCGACTGGGGCAGCAGCAAGTTGGCGGCTAAATACCACAACCTGTTTGGCATCAAAGGAACCGGCGAAAATTCCCAGGTTCTGACGACCAAAGAATACGTAAATGGTAAATGGATCACGACTAAGGGCCGTTTTAAGGTTTATTCCAGCTGGAGCGAGTCAATCAAGGATCACACCAAGCTGATGATTAATGGGACGGATTACAACAGTCAGAACTATCAAGCCGTTACCCAAGCTTCCGACTACAAAGAAGCTGCTAAGGCGCTGCAAGAGGCCCATTATGCAACCGATCCGGATTACGCCCAAAAATTAATTTCAGTAATTCAGACCTATAAGTTGTACAATTATGATAAATAAGCCGTTAAGGAGGACTCCATGAAAGAACTGCAGGAAAAAATTAAAGAGTATGGTACGGTTTTACCTGGCAATGTTTTAAAAGTTGATGCCTTTTTGAATCATCAGGTTGACCCAGTCCTAATGAAACACATGGGTGAAGAATTTGCCAAGCTTTATAAGGATGCGGGCGTTACCAAGATTTGGACGGTTGAGTCTTCTGGAATTGCACCGGCCGTAATGACTGGGCTGGCAATGAATGTTCCGGTAATTTTTGCCCGTAAGCATAAAAGTCTGACTTTAAAAGATGATCTGTATACGGCCAGCGTTTATTCATATACCAAGGAAACGACCAATCAGATCTCAATCTCCAAAAAATACGTCAGCCCAACTGACAAGGTTTTGCTGATTGACGACTTTTTGGCAAATGGTCAGGCACTGGAAGGAATGCTCCAGATTGCTCAAGCAGCAGGCGTTGAAGTTGCCGGTGCTGGCATCGTAATTGAAAAGACGTTCCAAAAAGGTGGTCAGGAACTGCGGAAACAGGGACTGCGCATCGAATCATTGGCTAAGGTCAGCTCATTAGCCAATGGCGAAGCTGAATTTGAAGACTAACTGCTAATGGGGGTGGGCTAATGAGCAGTACAAATGCATTATATCCAGGAGCGACGCTGGGCATTATCGGCTTGGACCGCAACGGCAGCACCCTGATTACTGCTGCTAAGCGGGCTGGCTTTAACGTTGGCGTTTATGTCGATCATGCACAGCCCATTTTAACCAAACAGGCAGATTTTACGATCAGTGGGGCCTACAATAACCAGGAAAAACTGACGATGTTTGCCCAGACGTGTGATGCTATTATCTATGCCAACGACTTGATCGACTCCAGCGTCTTGCGCTATCTAAGCCGTGATGCCTATCTGCCACAAGGAGTCAACGCGTTGGAAATCGTTCAGGACCGTTTGATGGAGCGGGCATTTTTGGACCAGATCAACGTTAATGTAGCACCATACGTTACGGTAATCAGCTTGGATGACGTCTATCAGTCCATTGACTCAATCGGCTATCCAGCAATCTTAAAACCAATTCAAAGAGGGATTGGCGAACAGTCGATGAGAATCGTTAAACAGTCTGATATTACCCGTGCAGCTGATTTTATCAATGCGGGAACCTATCTTTTGGAATCCTGGATTGATCACACTGCTGAATATACGATGCTGGCAGCTACCGATGGCGAAAACGTTCAGGTGTTTCCTGCGATTGAACTGATGCTGAATGCCGATGAGCAGCTGTTGGGAGTCAAGACGCCAGCTAATCTGAGCGCGGATATTTCCCGGGAAATGGAGCGGATCGTAACCAGTGTAGCTGAAAACCTGCAGTATCGTGGCGTCTTTCGTGTCGACTTCTACGTAACGGCAACTGGCAATCTGTATGTCCATGGAATTGAGCCGGGGCTGTCGACTTATGGCAGTGTTTTTGACTATGCCACTAATGTTTCGCAAACTGAGCAGCTTTTGCGGGCAATTGCCGGAATGCCGCTTTTTGAGGTTCAGACGCTGCAGCCGACCGTGATGATGCTGGCACGGGTAGCACAACGCGCAGCCCTGCAGCGGCAATGGCTGTTAAAAGACAACTGGCACTATCGTTTCTTTACCGAAGTGCGGGAGGATCCGCAAGCAGTAGCTGGATTCGTCTGGGCAGTCGGTAAGTCTAGCCTGGAAGAACTACAGCATCAAATCGAGGATACCGAGGTTTGGAATGAAAAAGCATCAACCGATTCAAACCTGGCTCCTGATCAGCAATAACCTTTATGCGAGCAGCGCTGAGCAATCGTTGCTCGTTTTTTAATGAGCCACGGGAATTTGCTATAATAAAGTCTATGATAATTTTAAGAGAGGATGGAAATACGGCGTGACAAGTCAATTACTGCAAGGAATGAATGATAAGCAGGCAGAAGCCGTTTTAACTACGGAAGGGCCGCTTTTGGTCATGGCTGGTGCCGGTTCAGGTAAAACCCGAGTTCTGACGCATCGAGTAGCCTACTTAATTGAAGAGCAGGGGGTCAACCCTTGGAATATCTTGGCAATTACTTTTACCAACAAGGCTGCGCGTGAAATGCAGGAGCGGGTGGGCAAGCTGTTAGGCGAAAGCGCTCGTGATATCTGGGTTTCGACTTTTCATGCGCTGTGTGTGCGAATCCTGCGGCGCGACATTGATAAGCTGGGCTATAACCGTGCCTTTACGATTGCCGATACCAGCGAGCAGCGAACCTTGATGAAGCGGATCTGCAGTGAGCTGAACGTTGATACTAAAAAATATGATCCACGGGCAATTCTGAGTGCAATCTCCAATGCCAAAAACGCTATGCAGACGGCAACAGACTATGCAACGCTTAACAGTCATGCCAATAATCCGCTCAATCAAATCGTGGCCAAGGCTTACGTGCTTTATCAAAAGGAACTGGAAGACAGTCAGGCGCTGGATTTTGATGATTTGATCATGAAAACTATTGAGCTGTTTGAAAAGGATCCAGAAACGCTGGAATATTATCAAAATAAGTTCCACTATATTCACGTTGACGAGTATCAAGACACCAATGACGCACAGTATCAACTGGTTACGCTGCTGGCGGCTAAATACAAGAATCTGTGCGTAGTCGGGGATGCGGACCAGTCAATCTACGGCTGGCGGGGTGCCAACATGAACAACATTCTGAATTTTGAACGCGATTATCCAGAAGCACATACAGTCATGTTGGAGCAAAACTACCGCTCAACCCAGACGATTCTAAAAGCAGCCAACGAAGTGATTGCCAACAACCTGGTTCGTAAGGAAAAGAATCTGTGGACAGAAAACGGTACTGGCGACAAGATTTCTTATTATCGGGCCCAAAATGAACATGATGAGTCCCAGTTTGTCGTCAGCAAGATTCAAGCTGAGATTAAAGAGCATGGCTACCACTATAACGATTTTGCCGTTTTATACCGGACCAACGCCCAGTCACGGATGATCGAAGAAACGTTTATGAAGTCAACCGTACCATATACCATGGTTGGTGGCCATAAGTTCTATGATCGTAAAGAAATTCGTGACATTCTGGCTTATCTGACCTTGATTGTCAACCCTCGCGATGCCATGAGCTTTGAGCGGGTCGTCAATACGCCTAAACGTGGGATTGGCCCAGGCAGTATCGACAAATTGCGGCAGTTTGCCAATGAAAATGGCTGGTCGCTATTAGAAGCCGCCCAAAACGTTACGCTGGCTAATGCAATCAGTGCACGAATTCGAGCTAAGATTGAAGACTTTGGTCGCTTGATGGCTGATCTGACCAAAGAGGCCGACTATCTGACCATCACTGAGCTGACTGATGAGATTTTGACCAAGAGCGGTTATCTCCAGATGTTACAGGCCGAAAACGATCTGCAGGCGCAGTCACGTCAGGAAAACCTTGAAGAGTTCAAATCGGTAACCCAAGAATATGATCAAAAGCATGCTGAAGATGACGTTGACAATCGACAAAAACTCATGAACTTCCTGTCTGATCTGGCACTGGTTTCCGATCAGGATGACGTTGATGAAGAAGCGCCTAAGGTAACCTTGATGACCCTGCATGCTGCCAAGGGTCTGGAATTTCCGGTGATCTTTTTGGTTGGGATGGAAGAAGGAATCTTCCCGCTTTATCGCTCCTTGAGTAATGAAAAGGAACTGGAAGAAGAGCGACGGCTGGCCTATGTCGGTATCACGCGGGCCAAGCGCAAACTGTATCTGACCAATGCCTACTCACGGATGCTCTATGGTCGCGTGCAGCGCAATCAGCCTTCGCAGTTCGTCGAAGAAATCAATGATGATCTGATCAAATTTGAAAACGCGGACGGCTCGGGCAAGGCAAAGAGTATGAACACGCCGTTTGCCAAGGCAGCTGCTCAGGCAACAACCTTTACGGCTCAGCGGCGCGCACATGGCCTGAAGCACTCAGCTAAGCAGGAAAGTACGGGAACTGGGGCTGATAAGAAGGCCTGGAAAGTCGGCGACAAGGTTCAGCATAAGAAATGGGGACAAGGCATGGTCGTTTCCGTTAATGGCTCAGGCAACGACATGGAATTAGATATTGCCTTTCCAAACGAGGGCGTTAAACGCTTGCTAGCTCAGTTTGCGCCAATTACCAAGGTTAATTAAAAGCGAGGCCTGCAATGACAGAACAAAAATCAGTCAATGACTTGACGCTTAAAGAAGCCACGGCAGAAATCGGTCCGTTGAAAGCCCAGCTGCTGCAGTGGGGCAAGGAATATTATGAACAGGATGCGCCTACCGTTGAGGACTATGTTTATGACCGTAATTATCAGCGGCTGGTTGACATTGAGAATCGTTTCCCTGAACTGATCACGCCTGATTCGCCAACGCAAAAAGTCGGGGGCGCAGCGGAAACCGTCTTGACCAAAGTCGAACATGCCATTCCAATGCTTTCGATGGGGGATGTCTTTTCCGTCGCCGAATTAATGGACTTTAATGCTCGCCAGCAGGATAACCCTAATTTTACCGGGACGACAGAATATAATCTGGAACTGAAGATTGACGGCCTTTCTTTGTCACTGGTTTATGAAAATGGTCGTCTCGTGCAGGGTTCAACACGGGGTAACGGGATGATTGGCGAGGACGTCACCGAAAACGTCAAAACCATCAAATCGATTCCGCAAAAGCTTGCCGAGCCCTTGTCACTGGAATTTCGTGGTGAGTGCTTCATGCCCAAAGCCGCGTTTGCTAAATTAAACGAGGAACGCGAAGCCAATGGACTGCCAACGTTTGCCAACCCAAGAAACGCCGCGGCTGGCAGTCTGCGGCAGCTGGATGCCAAAGTTACCGCCAAACGAGAACTGGATACTTTTATGTACTACATTCCCGAATATGAAAAGCTGGGCGTCAAGACTCAGGCCCAGGCTTTAGATAAGATGCGGCAATTAGGATTTCACGTCAATGAATTTAATCGTGTCGTGCATAATGAAGCAGAAATCAAGGACTATATCGATGAATACACGGCCAAGCGCGATGATCTGCCATATGGAATTGACGGGATTGTCGAAAAAGTCAACGATCTCGCCGTTGAAGAGGCACTGGGCGCGACGGTTAAAGTACCGCGCTGGGAGATTGCCTATAAGTTCCCACCTGAAGAGCAGGCTACCGTAGTCAGAGATATTGAGTGGACGGTTGGTCGAACGGGCAACGTCACGCCGACTGCAGTGATGGATCCGGTTCAGCTGGCTGGGACGACGGTTAGCCGGGCTTCTCTGCATAATCCCGACTATCTAAAAGACAAGGACATTCGCCTGGGTGATACGGTTCTATTGCATAAGGCCGGTGATATCATTCCTGAGATCTCACGCGTTATCTTAAATAAGCGTCCGGTTGACAGTCAGCCATATGAGATTCCAACGCTTTGTCCGGTCTGTCAATCCAAACTGGTTCACCTGGATGATGAGGTAGCGCTGCGCTGCATCAATCCAATGTGTCCGGCACAGGTAAAAGAAGGTCTGGTTCATTTTGCCTCACGCAATGCCATGAACATCGACCATCTGGGACCAAGAGTAATTGAGCAGCTCTGGGATCGTCATTTGGTTCATGATGTTGCCGATCTGTATCGTTTAACCTATGACCAATTATTAACATTAGATAAATTTGGACCCAAATCGGCTAATAACCTATTGACATCGATTGCCAACAGTCGCAATAATTCTGTTGAGCGTCTATTGTTTGGCTTGGGCATTCGTCATGTCGGTGCCAAGGCGGCTCGCATCTTAGCCCAGCATTTTGGCTCTCTGGCAGCAATAATAGCAGCCGATGAGGAATCGATTGCCGAGATCAACACGATTGGGCCAACGATTGCCGACAGTCTGAAAAACTATTTTGCCAACGAGCAGGTGCAGGAATTGATTCAAGAGCTGCAGGCGGCTGGTGTCAATCTGGAATACCATGGACCAGCGCCGATCGCTCAAGACAGCGCGGCGGCCAAAGAATGGCAGGGCAAGCGCGTGGTCTTGACGGGCAAACTCAATGAAATGACGCGCGATCAAGCAAAGCAATGGTTGGAAGAACGCGGTGCCAGCGTAACCGGCAGCGTGTCGAAAAAAACAGATTTGGTCATCGCTGGAGAAAAGGCTGGCTCCAAGCTTACCAAGGCCCAGGATCTGGGAGTCGAGGTCTGGAATGAGAGCCGATTTGCTCAAGCGATGAAGGAGGATTAACGTGAAACTACAGAAGCTAAAAAAGCTGACGCTGACGGTAGTCGTGTTGATGAGCACGGTACTTTTGGCCTCATGCAGCATTGGAAAGAAAACCTCTTCGTCATCCAGCAAGCTTACGACGACGGGGACTGCCAGTGGTCAGTATCAAGGCGTCATTCAAAATGGCCATTACAAGGTCAGCAAGGCGCGTGGTGTCAATATCAACCAAAATGACAACAGCTACAACCTAAAGAGTTTTGAAACCGGCTTGACGGAAGTTTCCAAAAAGGTCTTTTCGACTAAGAGCTATATTTTCCAAGAAGGCCAGTATCTGAGTACGGATACGATTGAAAACTGGCTGGGACGCAAAACCAAGAGCAATCCAACCGGTTTAAACGCCGCCCAGGGTAAAAAGAGTGATCCGAACCCAGAATACGTTCAGCAGATTGAAGAACAAGACTTCATGCAGCAAAACGGCAATTCGCTGACCTTAAAGGGGATTACCATTGGGATTGGGATCAACTCGGTCTACTACTACCAAAAGACGACGGACGGTCCTACCTACCAAAAGAAACTTTCGGATGCTGAAATTCAAAAGCAGGGTAAGATTGCTGCTCAAAAGATCTTAACGCGGCTGCGCAAAAAGTCCGCGCTAAAAAACGTGCCGATCGTTATTGCATTGTACAAGCAGGCACCAAATGACAGCCTGGTAGGGGGCAGCTTCTTTGCCTATAGCAAGAACAACGGCAATACCATCAAGAGCTGGAAGAAATTGAACTACTCAACCAAGGTGCTGCCAAAAGCCAGTGACGCTACTTCAACCAACAGCGACAATGAGACTGACAACACGAGCTTCTCCAACTTCAAGAGTCAGATTCAAAGCTTCTTCCCGAACCTTAGCGGCGTGACGGCTCAGGCCCAATATCAGAATGGCACGCTTTCGGGGATGCACATTACGGTTACGACGCAGTTCTACAGCCAGTCTGAAGTGCAGAGCTTTACGCAATATATTGCACGCGCGGCCAAGAAGTATCTGCCAAACGGAATTCCAATCGATATCAAGATTCAATCGTCTTCCGAAATGCAGGCGGTCGTCTACCGTGATTCTGGTTCAAATACTTTCCGAACCCATGTCTTCAGCTCATATTAATAAAATTTAAACGTCATCGCGCTTGCGGTGGCGTTTTTGTTAAAAACAGCGGGCTTTGTGTGATAAAATAGATGAACGTATGCAATACCTAACTTAAGGAAAAGAGGAGAAAGAATGGCTAGTCAGATCGATCAGCAGCAGGTTAAGCACGTTGCCGAATTGGCCAAACTAGAATTCAATGATGCCGAGCTTGCTAAGTTCACCCCACAACTGGGCAGCATCATCGATATGTTTGAAGAACTGCAGGCGCAGAATACTGATGGCGTGGAACCAATGTATTCGCCAACGGATCGCGTCAACGTTATGCGTGAAGACGTTGCAGTCAAGAGCAACGAGCGAGAAGCCCTGCTTAAAAATGCTCCCGACACGGAAGGCGGCTTGATTAAGGTGCCAGCAATCATGGATGATGAAAGTGAGGACGGCGAATAATGAAGTTCAATGAAACCGACTTGACTCAGCTGCATGAAGACCTGCAGACCAAAAAAATCAGCGCCAAGGAACTGACCAAGGCAGCCTTTGACCGGATCAAGGAAACTGATGATGACGTCAAGGCCTTTATCACGCTGAATGAAGATGAAGCTTTAAAGCGTGCCGAAGCAATCGACAATGAAGGAATCGCGGCGGACAAGCTGCTGGCTGGGGTGCCACTGGCAGTCAAGGACAACATCGTAACCAAGGGCTTAAAGACGACGGCGGCCTCCAAGATGCTGGAAAACTTTACGCCAATCTATGATGCCACGGTAATTGAAAAGCTGAATGCCCAAGACTTCATTAATGTTGGTAAGACCAACCTGGATGAGTTTGCCATGGGTGGCTCAACGGAAAACTCGGCCTTCTTTACGACCCACAACCCTTGGGATCTGACGCGGGTTCCTGGTGGTTCTTCAGGTGGTTCGGCGGCTGCCGTTGCGGCGGGTGATGTCATTGGCGCTTTGGGGACTGATACGGGTGGCTCAATTCGAATGCCATCATCATATAATAACGTGGTCGGCTTGAAGCCAACTTATGGTCGGGTCTCACGCTGGGGGGCAATTGCATTTGGCTCCAGCTTTGACCAGATTGGCTGGATCACCAACAGCGTTAAGAACAACGCGCTGCTGACGGAAATCATCAGTGGACAAGACGATCACGATATGACTTCTTCAGATCGTCAAGTGCCAAACTGGGCTGCCAGCCTGAACGAAAACACGAATGTTAAGGGGCTTAGAATTGCCGTGCCAAAAGAATATCTGGACGAAGGAATTCAGCCAGGCGTGCGTGCGGTAATCAATAACGCCTTAAAGCACTTTGAAGAACTGGGTGCCATCATTGATACGGATGTTTCGATGCCGCATACCAAATACGGCGTGCCAGCCTACTACATCCTGGCCTCATCAGAAGCTTCATCCAACCTGCAGCGTTATGACGGAATTCGCTATGGGTTCCGAGCTCCAGATGCCAAAACGCTGGAAGAAGTCTACGTCAAGTCACGGACGCAGGGCTTTGGTGATGAAGTCAAGCGTCGGATCATGCTGGGGACGTTCTCGCTTTCCGCTGGTTTCTACGATGCCTACTTCAACAAGGCTGCTAAGATTCGGACGCTGATTGCGCAAGACTTTGCCAACGTTTTGAAGGACCATGATCTGATCATGGGACCAACCGGCGCTAACCCAGCTTTTGAAATCGGTTCTGAGATTGCCGATCCAAAGACGATGTACATGAACGATATCCTGACCGTTCCCGTTAACATGGCTGGCTTGCCGGCAATGTCTCTGCCAGCCGGCTTTGACAATGGTCTGCCAGTTGGTCTGCACATCATCGGCAAGGCCTTTGATGAACAAACGATCTACAATGCCGGTTATGTCTTTGAACAGACGACCGACTTCCACAAACAAATGCCAAAGTTAGGGGGTCAAGACTAAGATGAACTTTGAAACGACCATTGGGCTTGAAGTCCACGTGGAATTGAAGACCCACTCTAAAATCTACAGTCCAACGCCAGTAGAATTTGGTGACGAGCCCAACGCCAACACCAATGTTATCGACTGGGCCTACCCAGGTACGCTGCCAACGTTGAACAAAGGCGTCGTGCGGGATGGGATTATGGCTGGTCTGGCACTGCACGCCCAAATCTCAAAGCACATGCACTTTGACCGGAAGAACTACTTCTATCCTGACAACCCTAAGGCCTACCAGGTAACCCAATCCGAAACGCCAATCGCACATGATGGCTGGATTGAAATTGAGGTTAATGGCAAGAAGAAAAAAATCGGGATCAAGGAAATGCACATTGAAGAAGATGCCGGCAAGAACACCCACACGAGCAACTACTCTTACGTGGACTTGAACCGGCAGGGCACGCCTTTGATCGAAATCGTCTCCAAGCCAGACATTGCCTCGCCAGAAGAAGCGGTGGCCTACTTGGAAGCTTTGCGGCAGCGGATTCAGTTTACTGGGATCTCTGACGTTAAGATGGAAGAAGGTTCGATGCGGGTCGACACCAACATCTCGATTCGTCCAATCGGCTCCGACAAGTATGGTACCAAGACGGAAATGAAGAACATCAACAGTTTCAATTTCGTCAAGAAGGCGCTGAACTTTGAACAGCAGCGGCATGAAAAGGTCATCATGGCTGGTGGCACGATTGCCCAGGAAACGCGGCGCTTTGATGAGGCAACCGGCGAAACGATCTCAATGCGGACCAAGGAAGGAAGCGACGACTATCGTTACTTCCCAGAACCTGATATTCCACCTCTGGAAGTCAGCGATGAATGGATCCAAGAAATTGAAGATGCCATGCCAGAAATGCCTGGTGAACGGCGCGCTCGCTATACCAACGATCTGGGCTTGAGCGAATACGACGCCATGGTATTAACGCAGACCAAGGAAATGTCTGACTTCTTTGAGGCTACGATTGCCTTAGGAGCTGATCCAAAGAAAGCTGCCAACTATCTGATGAATGATGTCAACAGCTACTTAAACGACAAGCAGGTTGATCTGCAGGATACCAAGCTGACGCCGGCCAACCTGGCAGGGATGATCAAGCTGATCGATGATGGCACGATTTCTTCTAAGATGGCCAAGAAAGTCTTTAAAGGAATTCTGGATGGTCAAGAACCAGCTGCCTACGCAGAAAAGAATGGTCTGGTACAGCTTTCCGACCCAGCCAAGCTGCAGCCAATCGTTGATGAAGTTTTGGCCAACAACCAACAGTCGATTGAAGACTACAAGAATGGTAAGGATCGGGCTGTCGGCTTCTTAGTTGGTCAGATTATGAAGCAGACGCGCGGTAAGGCTAACCCAGGCGTGGTCAACAAGCTTTTGATGAAGGCCTTGAACGAAAAGTAAACTGATTTGATGGCGGAGGAAACTATGCGAAAACGAGCACGGATTATTTATAACCCGACGTCGGGGCGTGAAGCCATGCGCAACGACCTGGTTGACATCTTAGCGGTCTATGAACAGGCGGGCTATGAAACCAGCGCGTTTGCCACGACGCCGGCGCCTAATTCGGCTAAGAACGAAGCAACGCGCGCGGCTAAGGAAGGCTTTGACCTGATCGTAGCAGCAGGCGGCGATGGGACGTTAAGCGAGGTCGTCAACGGAATTGCCGGACTTGAGCATCGTCCTGCCCTGGCGATTATTCCGGCGGGGACGACCAACGACTATGCGCGTGCCCTGCGGATTCCGCGTGATGATCCGATCGCTGCGGCCAAGCTGATCTTGCGCAAAAACAAAAAGTTCAAGATCGATATTGGTCAGGCTGGCGACAACTACTTTATGAACATTGCGGCTGGGGGGACCTTGACGGAGCTGACTTATGAGGTGCCTTCTCAGATGAAGTCGCTGTTTGGCTATCTGGCCTACCTGGCAAAAGGGGCTGAACTGCTTCCTAGAATCAAGCCGGTTGAAATGGACATCAAATACGATGGTCATGAATATCGTGGGCAGGCTTCGACGATTCTGATTGCCTTGACCAATTCAGTGGGCGGTTTTGAACAGATCGTACTAGACGCTGCGCTTGATGATGGCAAGTTTACCATGATCATCGTTAAGGAAAGCAATTTAATCGGCATGATGCGATTGATGGCCAAGGCTTTGCAAGGTAAGCACATTGGCGATCCTGGTATCATCTACGCCAAGGCCAGCGAGATTGACGTTACGCCCGTTGATCCAAAAGATCGCGTCATGATCAATCTGGATGGCGAGTATGGTGGCGATGCGCCGATGCATTTCCGCAATCTCAAGCAGCACTTGGAAGTCGTCGCCAACCTAGATGAGATTCCGGATGATGCAATCACTATGTCACCAGATATGAAGCGGGTAGAAGACTACTTTGTACGCGAGGTCGACAATATCCACGACGACGATTCATCACAAAAATAATAGAAACCAAACAGGGGCTGCGGGCAATCTTGTCAGCAGTCCCTGTGTTTGCTAAAGGAGAGAAACATGGCAAAAATCAATGTACCGGTTTATAAAGGCGAGGTCTTGACGGCAACGGTAGCTGATCTGACCTATGAAGGCAATGGCGTCGTCAAGGTTGATAATTATCCGGTTTTCGTGCCGTACGTCTTGCCCGGTGAACAGGCCGAAATCAAGATTACCAAAGTGACGGCTAAATTTGCCTGGGGAGAGCTGCAGCAGCTGTTGACCAAAAGTCCGGACCGCGTTGAGATCAATGATGCCCGTTATTTGAAAACCGGCATCGCCCCCTTGGGAATTCTCAGCTATCCGGCGCAGCTGAAATTTAAGCAGCATCAGATTGAAGAACTGCTCAAAAAGGCTCACTTGGATGAATTGAAGGTGGCGCCAACAATGGGGATGGACCAGCCATATCACTACCGCAACAAGGCGCAGGTACCGGTCAAGTATATGCGGGGCCAGCTGCAGACCGGGTTTTATAAGCGGGGCAGCCATGATCTGGTACCGATTGAGGATTTCTATATTCAAGATCCGAAAATCGATCAGGCGATTCTGGTTGTCCGTGATCTGCTGCGGAAATACAACATTCGTGCCTATGATGAAAGAACTGGCCGCGGCTGCATTCGAACGGTCATGGTCCGGCGCGGCTACTACAGTCATGAGATCATGGTGGTGCTGGTTACCAATACCAAACAGCTGCCGCATGCCGAAGAAATCGCAGCCGGGATCGTCAGCGGGGTGCCCGAGGTCAAGAGCATCGTGCAAAACGTTAACACCAAGCGGACGAACAAGCTCTTAGGATTGGAGAATCATACGCTCTGGGGCAGCGATACGATTCATGATCAGCTCCTGGGCATTGACTTTACGATTTCGCCGCTGTCGTTTTACCAGGTTAATCCGCAACAGACCGAAAAACTTTATCAAACGGCAATTGAAGCAGCTGGACTGGATGGTACGCAGACTGTGATTGACGCCTATTGTGGCATTGGCACGATTTCTTTGGCGGTGGCCAAGCATGCCAAAAAGGTCTACGGGGTTGAAATCGTTCCAGCCGCGATTGAAGATGCCAAGCAAAATGCCAAGGTCAACCAGATCGATAATGCCGAATTTGTAGTGGGTAAGGCCGAAGAACAGATGGCGAAATGGCAAAAAGAAGGCTTGAAGCCCGATGTCTTGATCGTTGACCCGCCACGTAAAGGTCTTGATGAATCCTTGATCGATGCTGCCGGTAAGATGGCGCCAGCTAAGATTATCTATGTCAGCTGTAATCCTGCCACTTTGGTCCGCGACCTGCAGCGCTTTGCCTCTGTCGGCTACCATGTCGTCAAGCCAATCCAGCCAGTTGATCAGTTTCCTCAGACCCCGCATGTCGAGAGTGTTACTGTCCTTGAACGTACAGAAAAATAGCCGATAAACCGCGCTCTGACGGTATTTATAGATGATTGAAAGTGTACTTTTTTCCTTCTGAACTATTGGAAATAGTACACTTCTTCTATTTGAAGCTGGCGGGTCGAGTGTTCTATGTCCTATTTCGATAGTCGAGTAGACGATTGTCCAGTTTGGCAGGTCGTGTCGATTAGGGTAGTGGAAGTAGAGGTGAGCCTTGATATGGTAGCGTTTGTGGTATGTACGAATCGGTCAGTTTTGTACTAAGGATTGAGTTAACAAAAATAATATTGAATTTATGCTAATTCGGTTAGAATATCGAAAATTCGCAGGGGAGTTGTATACTCGACGTATATGACAAAAATTATTCTTTTTAAATACATATAGAATAAACATGATGATTACGAACGAAGGTGCTTTCATGAAAAATAAAATAAGTGATAAGAATATGTTTCAGAATTTTGAGGTAAAGGTCTACTGGTTTCTTAATGACAATCAAAATTCCGGCTCTTACGGTTTTTTAAAATGGCCTTTAAGAATTTCGATGGAAGTCCCCATTTTTTACCAATATGTTTTTGAATTAATTTCTGGGCCTTTTTATGTTTACCTTGACTAGCCAACCAACTTGGCGAGGCTGGTAGTTTAGCAACCGAACGAAAAACAGCAGTCACTAAGCCTAAAATGGCTGATGAAGCTAAAATAATTTGCCAATTGCGGCTACCAAAGCCATGAATTGTTATTCCGGCTATGTAAGAAAAGATAAAACCAATAGTCCAATAGATTATCAATTGGCTCTGTTTTTTTCCACTTTCATTGAGTGGCAGCCACTCCACTAACAATGAATTACCAACAGTGTAATCAATAGCAATCATTAATCCAATAAAGAAGCAGATCAGAAATAAAGCAATTGATTTATTTTTAGCAGCTGAAGAAGGGAGAAAAGAGAAAATACATACATATCAATCATAAGCATTTTTCGCCGACCAATACGGTCTACAATTCTACCTATAATGGCACTCCCCATCAATCCCAGTAAACTACCAGCTCCAATTAGGCCAACCCAAAAGTCATTAATATGGATATAATTTTGGGCTTCGCTGAGGGCGGTTCCACTAATACCTAATGCATATCCACACGCCATCTGTCCAAGGATAATAGCTAATAGTACCTTTAAGTGAACCTTCTTTATTGGTGCCCTTTTATAATTCTTTTTAGAATAGTTTTGATTAATTATCGTAATCTTTATCTTCTCCTTTCTTCGATCAACTTAATAAAACGCAATGGGCAAAAATAAGTACCATATGTTAAAATTTCCAGATAGTTGGCTATACATAACTAACAAGTCTTAATACATCTCGCTATTTTTTAATGGCGGGACCTTATTATCAGTTAGTCAATAAGTAATTAAAATTACAAGGAGGCAGGACCATTATGTTAACCAATACTTTTATCAAAAAGCTTACGAATGACAGTAAACTAAATATTGAGAATCTTGTAATCCTAACATGTGCAATATTCATTGCTAGTATTGGATTGAACATGAACTCAACAGCAACGATTATCGGGGCAATGTTGATTTCACCACTTATGTCTCCTTTATTAGCTATTGGTACTGGACTGGCTATTTACGACATAAAATTAATTAAAAACGGTAGTACGACAATCCTCGTAGAAATCATTATTAGTCTTTTAGCTTCAACCAGTTATTTCTTTTTTTCACCGCTTTCTTATGCAAGTAAAGAAATTATCGCTCGAACTAGCCCAACTATTTGGGACGTAATGATTGCATTCTTCGGAGGAGTAGCAGGAATTATTGGTGCTAGCAAAAAAGAAGCTACTAACATTGTACCAGGCGTTGCTATCGCTACGGCATTAATGCCCCCGCTTTGTACAGTTGGCTATGGAATTGCTTCGCATAATTTAACATTCTTTCTAGGTGCCTCTTATCTCTTTTTAATTAATGCAGTATTTATCATTTTAACTGCATTTTTAGGAGTTAAGGCTATGCGGTATTTAAGCCATGCTAATAATTATTCTACTAGCTTTTTTCGTTTGCCTACTAGAAAAGAGTTTTTCTTTATAATTGCCATATTATCATTGACTATTCCAAGTATATTTTCTGCAAAACAAATGGTACAACAATCAATTATTGAAAATAATGTCCATAAATTAGTTGCGTCCGAATTTGCTGATTCACTAGTTATTAAAGAAGATATTGATAACCAAAATAAAACTATTAACCTGACAATCTCTGGCTCCAAAGAAAATTCTCAAAAAATTAAACGTATCAAAAAAAGCTTAACCAATTATAACCTTAAAGACTATTCATTAAATGTTATCCAGGTAGCGCAGCTTAATGCAGCAACTGAGACGCAGCTAAATAATCAGGTAACAAGTATCATTAACCGACAAAGACAAACAGAAGATGAGAAGAATAAAAGGCGTTTAATCAAGCAAAATAAACAAAACAAGAAAATTGCTAAGTTATCACATAATATTAATTCTGTCACTTCAGTTAGTGACACTAACAACAATCATTCCATCATTGTGGAACTTCACAAGAAAATAAATCGTGAACAGAAGGAACAATTGACGATAAAAATAAAAAAGAACTTTCCTCATATTGATAAAATTGAATATGTATTAGAGGATTCCTAAAAAAGCCACTATTAACAAAGATTATTGCTTAATATCTGTCATAAAGCGTAATGAAACACAAAATAGTAATCCAATTACTATGTCGATCTCTTTGTGATTTCTAAAGACTTGCTTCGCTTCGACGGAGGGTTCCCTACAGGCTAGCTTCGTGTCGAAAAACGAACTAGCAAGCTAGTTCTGTCTCCTTTTTCAGTCTGTGATATTTAACTCGAAAGCGATTCGATGCGTATCTGTTTTATAATCATATCGAAAATTCGCAGGAGAGTTGTATACTCGACGTATATGACAAAAATATTCGGCTTTATGGTTAGAATCTTTATTTTACAAAAATTAGGGATAACCATTGATAAACCAAAGATACTTAATAAATTTAAGAATGTTTTAACTACTCATTACTATTAAGTAACACGAACTTACTGTAAATTAGGTTTAATAAAGATCAGAATGTTTAAAATAGCACCCAGCCAAAATAGCTGAGTGCCGTACACCATAAATTTCACATATTAACTCTAATTACTTCACCATCTTTGAACGTGAATTCCATGTAGCGTTGGAAGATGGTGATTTTTTCTACTAAGCGACGAACCAATTGTTCATCAAAGTCAACTAAGCCATACTTGTGCAATTCGACTAATTTGTTGATTTCATCAAGGTTGTGTAGTTTGGCTTGTTGATCAGTTTCACGACTTTGGACTTTTTCTTTTTGCTTCCGCAGGTCCATGATTTGCTGGGTTAGTGCGTCGCAGTCTTGATGCTGGTTAGCAGCTTGAATTAATTTCATCTGCACTTCTTCTAGTTGCTTATCGAGCTGGTCAAGTGTTGGTCCTTTGGAGCTTTTGATGACTTTCATGATGTTTGCTTTTATCTGTTTACTGGCTAACTCGTGGCCTTCGATTAACTGATTGAAAGCTTCAACAGTGGCTTCTTTTAGAAGGGGTTCTTTAACGTTTCGAATTATGCAGCGGCGACCAGTTTTACTTCTCCTTATCCGACTGGCGCAGCGCCAGACCGCTACTTTTTCTGGTCGATACCACATGTTCCGTTGGAGAATATCACCGCATTTACCACAGAATAATTTTTGAGAGAAGCAATATTTGCCGTTCAGGCGTCTATGCTTACCGTTTTTAGTGGTGATTCCGTTACGTCGTTGTTTGATGATCTGCTGTACTTGCATGAAAACAGACTTGGGAATAATCGCCGGGTGATCATTTTCCACGTAATATTGTGGCATGATGCCTTCATTCTTCACTCGTTTTTTATTAAGAAAATCAACGGTGTAAGTCTTTTGTAAAAGGGCATCACCCATGTATTTTTCATTCTTTAGGATTTTAGCCACGCTGCTAGAGCGCCAATTTTTTGTTTTGCCACCAGTCAAGATACCATCAGCTTTGAGCGAATCGGCGATTTGTTTCATAGTCATTCCGTTTAGGTAGCTATAGAAGATCCGTTTAATGACCTTGGCTTCCTCTGGTTCAACTACTAGATTTCCCTGAGCATCTTTGGTGTAACCGAGGAAGTGATTATGATTGACAAACACCTTACCTTGTTGGTAACGGTATTGAATCCCCATTTTGACGTTTTGCGATAAGGACTCACTTTCTTGTTGAGCAAGGGAAGCCATGATGGTAATCAGAACTTCACCTTTGGCATCCATGGTATTGATATTTTCTTTTTCAAAGAAGATTGCAACATTGATGGCTTTTAAGTCTCTGATATACTTCAGGCAATCAATAGTATTTCGAGCAAATCGGCTAATTGACTTGGTGACAATTAAGTCTATTTTACCGGCTTTACAGGCTGCAATCATTTTATTGAATTGTTCCCGTTTCTTGGTGTTGGTTCCGGAGATTCCATCATCAGCATAGATACCTGCAAATTCCCAGGTTGGTTCCTTTTGAATTAGCTCTTTGTAGTGAGCTACCTGAGTTTCGTAGGAGCTAGCCTGCTCATCATAGTCGGTCGAAACCCGGCAATAAGCAGCTACCCGGAGCTTTTCAAAAGGTTGTGAACTACGTTGATGATGGACGCTGTTTCCTTTTGGCTGATGGGCAGGAATAATGCGTACTTTACCCAATTAAATCACCTTCATTTTCGATAATACTGTACAAATATTCTGCTTGTTTGATTGGATCGTTATAACGTTGTTTGATGATACTACGAAAGAATTTTTCATCGACGGTGGCAGCTTTGTTTAGCTTTTCAGGTAACGCTAATCCGCATTTCAAGATGAAGGTTGCTTTGTTTGAACTGTTAACCACAATCTGTTGGACGAACTCTTGAAATATACCTTCATCAAATTCAGTAAGCTTTTTCCTTTGCTGGCACCAATTCAACAAGGTACGAACATCTTCAAAATTATTTGCTGAATCGGTATTCTTACCATTGAGCTGTTTAATCTTTTCTTGACATTGGTAAGTGTCTTGCTCGAGCTTAGTGGTTTGGTTGATATAGATGGCTCGGTCGAGTAACCCAGTTTGCATCAATTGGGTTAATGTTTCAGCCTTATGGTCGTTGGACTTGATTTGCTTATTTAAAGAAATCAGTTGACCATCGCTGTTGGCATTAGCTTCTTCTTTCAGGGCTTCTAACAATGGCTGTAATAAGAACTTCCGACTGTGAACCAGTTTATTCATCATATTACAGAAGGCTGCTTCCAAACCTGCTTCAGACACTGCTTTAGTTGGGCATTGTTTAGCAGACCTTAAATGTTTTTGACAGGCCCAGTAAATTTTATGGGGACGTGTTTGCCGCTTAAAAGTAGTCCCACAATTACCGCAGATGATTTTTCCAGAAAAAAGGTAATGGTGTTGGTATTTATGGCTACCAGTTTCGATATGGCGTTTTTGGGCTGCTTCTTTAAGCAAGACTTGAGCCCGGTTAAAAGTTTCGTGGTTAACCAAACTAGGGTGATGCTCTTCAATTAAGTATTGGGGGAGTTCACCTTGGTTAAAATGACAGTGATATTGATCATCACGGTAAGTTTTCTGACAGAGCATATCACTGGTGTAATTGATATTTCGTAAGATATTGGGTGTGTCAATAATTTTGTGTAAAAAGGGATCTTCCTGTGCGTATGATGAAGTCTGATTTTTAAAACATTGCGTCAAGCGTGTCTTTACAGTTGGTAAATCCAGTGCTGGTCCGGCGTATTCTGGACAGATTCTGATCATAGGTCGCTAATAAGCGGTTGGCTGCAGTAAAAAAGTTATCGGCGCGTTATTTGCCACAGACAATAAAAACAGCCGCAGTATACTAAAAATTAAGCGTGACGGATGGCTGATTCATATGGCAAAATTATTAAAAAGATTAGTGTAGTCAGAATTGCCGACCAATGCAGAGATATGGGGGATTGCCATGATTATTTACGGAACTAAAGAAACAAGAAAAGTCTACCATATGCCATTGTCTGATCAGATTGTCAGTCCACTTTTGCGTCTAACGATTGCCAATACTAAGCAAAAGGAAGCAGGCGATCGGCTCTTTGAATGGGGCGCTAAAGTCTTTTACTTTGAAGGATCGCGTTGCCTGCAGCTTTGTAATTTTGCCAGTAAGTTTACAATTGTGATGGCGCTTGTAACCGATGACATGATTAAACGTTTGCCAGAATACATTTTTGAATATCTCTATGATGTTTATGCTGGTGATCCTCAGATGAAAAAACTGATTGATCGTTATCTAGCCGACAATACTATCATGTTTTTCGATAAGCTGACTGATCGTGTAACCATCAGCAGCATGAATTATTTTCAGGTTTATTTTATGGATGATGGCGACCGCTTTTATGACTTTGCGGAAGGCAATCTGATTCGCACGCGGGCATTGAACAAGAAAGTCAATTGTGACTATTTAATGGGGATGACGATTGATGGCAAAAAGACCTACATCTATCCTGCCGAAAAATTTGCGGAATTACTGAAAGCCAGATACAGCTGATTTTGCCAGTCAAAAGGAGGGCGCGGTATGAACTTCTACTTTCTTTTATTCGATAAATTTGAAACTTTGGATCTCTTTGGACCGGTTGAAATCTTTGGAAGAATTCCCGATGCACGGCTTAACTATATCTCAATGAAGGGCGGAATCATTACTAGCGCACAGGGCACTCAGATTTTGACGCAAAAAGCACCCAAACTGCCAGATGACGTGGTACTGGTGGTTCCTGGCGGTCGGGGTACGCGGCCATTGGTGAAGGATGCTGATTTTTTAGTGGGATTAAAGGACCTTGCCGATTCAGCTGCCAATGTTTTGTCAATCTGCACGGGATCGGCATTGTTGGCTGCGGCCGGGGTTTTGGTAAATGTTAAGGCGGCATCCAACAAGTATGCTTTTGAATGGGTAACGAGTACGGGGGATGCAGTCTGGATTAGAAAAGCACGCTGGATTCATGATGGCCGTTTTTACACGTCATCGGGAGTTTCAGCGGGAATTGACATGGCACTGGGATTCGTTGCCGATCATTACGGTTTGGATGTTGCTAAAGCCAATGCACAAAAGGCCGAATATATTTGGAATGAAGATTCAGAAGTTGATCCGTTTGCTTAAAATTTTAAAATGAAATCTTTTTTCGTTATACTATAAACAAAATAGTCACCGGAGGATAGTGTGCCGCAGCACAGGGGATCGCAGTTATCTGCAGGCCGCCTATCAGATAAGGTGTCGGGTGAGTCCGGTTAGATGTTTTGGCATCGTCGGGCTTTTTTAGTACCGGCATTGATTTAAGGAGGCTTTTAATTATGGTAGAACTGATTTTGCTGCAGCCAGCTGACCGGGAACAATTTATCAAGGACAATCAATGGGCCTTTAGATATGGCGCGTTGGCAGAATTTGGCAAGCGCAATGACCAATTTGAAGAGGGCGACGAGATAATCGCGCGCCAAACGATTGAGAACTGTATTGATCAAGGCACGGCCTATCGTATCTGGCAAAATGGCCAAAAAGCAGGCGGGGCCGTTGTAAATATTAAAGGCGATCATGGCAGTCTGGAGCTGCTGTTTGTCAATCCAACCATGCATAGTCATGGGATTGGTAAAGCTGCCTGGCGAGCGATTGAGCAGATGTATCCAAAAGTCAAAGTCTGGGAAACGATCACGCCTTATTTTGAAACGCGCAACATCCATTTTTACGTTAACAAGTGCGACTTTAAGATCGTTGAGTTCTATAATCCGCGCCATCCTGATCCCAGCTGGTCGGCTGCTGATAATCAAGTCGGCTGGCTGGATTTTCGCTTTGAAAAAAGAATGGAATAGGCGTTATCATTAATTAATTCCTAAACACGACTATTTATTTAAAGGATGATGAAATGGCTTCTTTATTATTAGGTGTAATTTATTTGATCTTTGTCAGTCTGGGGCTGCCTGATTCGCTGTTGGGATCGGGATGGCCACAGATGCAGGCTGCATTTAACGTTCCTTCATCATATGCCGGCTACGTCTCAATGACGATCGCTTTTATGACCATCATTTCGGCATTGCTGAGTCCTAAACTGATTCAGAGATTTCATACCAGCTGGATCGTTGTGTGCTCGATTCTGCTGACGATTGTGGGGCTGTTTGGCTTTTCGCTTTGTACTGAGTATTGGATGCTGCTGATTTTCGCGATTCCCTATGGCTTAGGGGCTGGCGCAATTGATGCCGCGATGAATCATTATGTCGCCAGCTATTATTCAGGCGCTGTGATGAATTTTTTGCACTGCTTTTATGGACTAGGGGCCGTGATCAGTCCATATATCATGGCATTGGCTCTAAAGACAGCGCGTTGGAATGAGGGCTATCGCTGGACGGCTTTTTTGCAGACGGGGATTCTGCTGGTCGTATTGTGTTCATTGCCACTCTGGCATCAAAACGAGCAGCCCGATGAAAAGCAAGCCAAGGCGGCTGGTGCGGGAATCAAAGAAGCAATCAGACAGCGGGGCGTGATTACGACGCTGCTGGCCTTTTTTGCTTACTGTGCTGGAGAAGCCACTTGTTTTTTATGGACGCCAAGCTACTTTGCCGGGACGAGAAACGGTTTGAGCGAGGAGACGATTGCCTCATTTGGCTCGCTGATCTTTGGGGGACTAATGCTGGGGCGCTTGTTGGCGGGAATGTCTGCCAACCGCTTTGGTGATCGCTTGATGGTCAGAATCGGCGCGGCAGTTGAGCTGGTTGGCATTGTGCTGGTTATGCTGCCGACTGCTGACTACCAGATTGCAGCAGTTGGCTTTGTCGTTATCGGTACGGGGATGGGACCAATCTATCCATCGATTCAGCACATGGCACCTGCTAACTTTGGCCAGCGCTACAGTGCCGCCGTAATTGGTCTGCAGATGGCGGCAGCCTATACTGGCACCACTTTTATGCCGACGATTTTTGGCCTTTTGCAGCAGCAATTCGGCATTTGGATCATGCCATACTATCTGCTGGTGTTTGCGGTGCTTAATATTGGCCTTTTGGAGCTTACGTATCAAAAGCTTCGTAATCAAATTCGGTGAGCATCACAAGTTCGATGAATCAATCTGCTTAATGCAGTTACGAAATTGGACTGGTTGGAGTAGACTGTGAATCAATCGCTAGGTGATGAACTGTTGAAAAGCTCAGCCGTTTCTGCTTCGGCGTCAACTTAATCGGTTATGAGGTGATCTAGATGAAAATACTGCATATTGGCAAGCAGGGAAATCTACAGCGGTTCGCAGCTGCTGACGGCTTTTTGAATTCTTTGGACCTAGTTGATTTAAAACCAGATCTGCCAGTTGAAGAATACCTTAGTCAAGCTGGCGACGCGGACTTTATCGTTGCTGACGCGATTGCAGCGGTACCAGGAGCCTTGATTCGACAAATGCCTAATCTGTTGGCAATCCATTCTGAAGGCGTTGCTTTTAATGCAATTGATCTAAAAGCTGCAGATGAGTGTGGTGTCTACGTCTGCAACGCGCAGGGCATGAATGCAATGGCAGTAGCTGAGCAGACGATTTTACTGATGGTTGGGATGCTGCGCAATATTGTTGTAAATGATGCGGCAGTACGAGCTGGTCACCAGATTGAGGCAAAGGAAAACTATATGCAAAACGGCAGCTTACATGAGCTGGCCGACTGCAGCGTGGGGCTGATCGGCTTTGGCAATATTGCCCGGCAGACTGCTCGCTTGTTAAAAGCCTACCAGGTTAAGAATATTTACTACTACAAGCGTCATCGACTGGATCCAGCACAAGAGCAGCAATATGGCGTACATTATCGTGAATTGGATGACTTATTGGCGCAGAGTCAGGTCGTCAGTCTGCACCTGCCAGTAACGGAAACAACGCGGCATATGGCAGATCAGACCTTTTTTGCCAAAATGCAGCCAGGCAGCTACCTGGTTAATACGGCCCGTGGCGAACTGGTTGATGATGCGGCACTGATTGAAGCGCTCAAGTCTGGACATTTAGCGATGGCTGGTCTTGATACGCTAGATCATGAGCCAGTCTTAAAAGATCATCCGCTGTTGAATCAGCCGCGATCGATTGCCAGTAGCCTGCTGTTTAGTCCGCATATTGGCGGTATTACCGCAGCCAGTTTTTATCGCGGCTATGCCATGATTGATGAGGATCTGCAGCTGGTTGCTCAAGGTCAAAAGCCTAAGCGTATCGTCAATCATCCCCAGATTCCTAAAGCAGATTAAGTCGCTTAACAAAATTACAGATTTCAACCTAAAGCGCTGCACTGGACTAAAGTCAGAGTGGCGTTTTATTACATTGACGACCTACTCAAAATGGCTGCTGTCGGTGGTGGTTGACTTAGGCAACAGCTCAAAAATCTTTTATTTACCATTGACTTATAGTTAACTTTAAGTAGTAGGGTTAGTCATAAAGGGGGATTCGGAATGTCTGATATGACGATCACTGAAGTAAGCCGCAAATATCATCTCAATGCGGCAACGCTTCGCTATTATGAACGAATTGGCCTGCTTCCCAAGGTGCCGCGGCGCATAAACGGTAATCGCTATTATGATGCTCACCTACAGTCCTGGCTTGAGATGATCATCTGCTTGCGTCATTCAGGCGTGCCAGTGGAAGAATTGGTAAAATATGCCCAGTTGCTTGAGCAGGGCGATTCAACGCTTGAGGCCAGAGAACAGCTGTTGAAAGAACAGTTAGCCATGTTGACCCAAAAACGCAAAAATCTTGATCGCTCAATTGAACGTTTGCAGCATAAAATCTCGCTTTACGAAAATGGTGAGATCAAGCAGAATCGATCTTATTTTGAAGAGTATGACATTTTAGACGATTAAGGAAGCGTGCGATATGAAAACAATAATTAATCTTTTTCATCCTAATTTTAAACAGTCGCGGGTTAATAAAGGGTTGGCTGACCAGGTTAAAGGCGAGTTTGAGGTACGCAATCTAGCTGAGCTGTACCCCGACTTTATGATCGACGTAAAAAAAGAACAACAGGTACTGGAAAGAGCAGATCGGGTCGTTTTACAGTTTCCCATGCAATGGTATTCGTCACCAGCGCTGCTGAAACAGTGGGAAGATCAAGTGCTGACCTATGGCTGGGCGTATGGAAACAAGGGAACGGCACTGCATGGCAAAGAGCTGCTGATCGCCGTTACGGTAGGGGCCGACAACTATGGGCATGATGATTTTGTCGGTTACACGATTGATGAGCTGCTGCGACCATTGCAGGCAACCAGTCATTTGATTGGAATGCGTTATTTAAAGCCGTTTGCGGTCATGGGCGCTTCTTCAATCAGTGATGAGAATCTGCAAAAAGCAGCTGAAGAATATGAGCAGTACCTCAACAAAGACGTGGCGATGCTTGATATTTTTAAATAGTTTGACGGAGGGATGGTTATGGAATATACGAAACTTGGCAAAACGGATATTGAGATCTCTCGGCTTTGCGTTGGCTGTATGAGTTTTGGCAAACCAGGAACCATGCATGACTGGACACTGGATGCTGCTGACACCGAAAAAGTGGTCAGACATGCCCTTTCGCTGGGAATCAACTTTTTTGACACAGCGAACGGTTATTCTAAAGGTACCAGTGAAGAATACCTGGGCCAGGCGCTTAGGAAAAACGTAGCTCGTGATCAAGTCGTAATCGCATCAAAAGTGTACTTTAATCCTGGACGTCTTTCTTCAACCGCGATTCATCGTGAAATTGACGGTACGCTCCAGCGGTTGGGTACTGATTATCTGGACCTATATATTATTCACCGTTTTGATTACGAGACGCCGATTGAAGAAACGATGGCGGCATTAAATGATCTGGTTAAGGCTGGCAAGGTACGGGCAATTGGTGCATCGGCTATGTATGGCTATCAATTCTACAACATGCAGCTCGCAGCTCGCGATCATGGTTGGGCAAGCTTTCAGGCAATGGAAAATCACTATAACCTGCTTTATCGTGAGGACGAGCGGGAATTGATTCCGATCTGCCGGCAAATGGGTGTCTCATTGATTCCATACAGTCCTTTGGCAGGTGGGCATCTGACGCACCCATACTGGCATTCAGATACGCTGCGCAGCCGAACGGACCGAGTTTTAGCAGGTAAATATGATCGAGCGCAGGGAAACGATATGCAGATTGTCAAGCGAGTTCAAAAATTAGCTGAGCGCTATCACGTTAAGATGCAGCAAGTCGCATTGGCCTGGCAATGGGCGAAAGGAGTTGCGGCGCCGATCGTTGGTGCAACGAAGGCATCCTATCTTGACGATGCCGCAACGGCACTTGATCTGCAACTGACCAAACAGGATATAGCCTATCTGGAAGCGCCTTATCAACCGCATGCAATCGTAGGAGCAATCGACCATAACCCAGCTGAAGGAACAGTTTTGATCGATGAAAAGAAAGATACCAATCAATAGATCTGCCCAGAATTCAGGCTTCGTTAAGCGGGCAGGTAATATAAAAACGCTGACTGCCTTTTTGAATCAGACGATCAGCGTTTTATTATTTGATGCGGGCGTTCCAATCGATTACGCCGTTTTGATAGGCAGACGGCTTTAAAAGCGAAGCCAGCTTGAATTGATCCAGCTCTTGATAAAAACTGTCGAAGGCGCGTTCAAACGCATGCGTGATTTTCTGCTCACTTTGCTGAGTATGCACTTTATCGGTAAAGATATGCTGAGCCAAGTGACTGAGCTCGAGCTGCTCGTTGCTGAGATTAAGCGCGTCAAAAACGTCCTTGATACTGATGCCTTCGATTGAGCGTGCCAGCTGATAGCCGCCATGCTTGCTGGCACTGGAAGTAATCAAACCATTTTTTTTCATGACCATTAAGATCTTTTTTAGATAGGAGTCTGAGACCTGCAGGATCTGACTTAAGACGCGGCTTTTTATCGGGGCATGATCTTTTTGCAGGGCCAGAATGACTAAGACGTAGATTGCTTGCTCAACGCTTTTGTTTACTTTCATGCTGTTTCTCCAGTTTTTTTGCCGGCCATCAAAATTGAATGATACAGACGATGGGCGGTATTAATTGCCAGCTTGACTAACCATCGGCTTGGCAATCCAAGCTCAACGGTTCACTCGATACGAGTCAGGTTCTCATTTAGTGGCGTAAAGCTGATCTGTGTAAAGTCTTGTCTTACTTTAGGCAGGCGATATTGAATCAAACGGTCAGGCTGCCGTTGAGTAATGACTTCAGAATACCAGCTGGCTATCATGATGATATCACGTCGCGCGTCCGGAAGACAGCGAACCTTGCGCCAACGAGAGTTGAAGACGATCGGGGAAGCCAAATAGTTTTCGCAATGATCGAACCAGACAAACGTATCATACAAAAAAGCATTGATACGTTTCCTTTTTATGAGCGATAATTTTTGCGACTCCAAGCATTGCAGCCATTCGCAGCAGGTTGGGATCATCTCGTTACCAGTGAGCGCCAGCCAGTTTTACTGTACATTGATATTGAGTAGCCACCGCGCCTAAGATTGATTTGGATTATCCTTTTTGCAGCTGCTTGATCAAGTCATTGGCAACGTCATTAACGTCAACCGGGCGGAATTTTTTGTTAAAGATTCCCAATACTTTTAACAATGGCACCCATCTGGTCATATCATCACGGCGTCCGTTACCATATACCAGCGTAGGCGAGACGACCGCCAGAGAAATTCCGCTTTGTTGCAGTTTTTTAATGATCTGCTGCTTGCCCTTGATAAATGTTTTTGGTCCAAGACTGCCCGCGATAAAGCCCATCTTCTTAACATGATGACTTTGAGCTAAGTGCAGCATGACGGTAGCTGGTTGATCATTGAGCCGTTTGAATTTTTCTGGATCTTTTTCAGGCGCGCCAACAAAGTCAACAATGTAATCGACATCGGTTGGGATAAGTTTGGCCACAGCATCATAGTCAGTGACATCGGCCGTTAGATTATGGATACGGGGGTCTTGAAGCTGGTTTTTGCCAGACCGCGACACGACGTAGAACTCAACTTGGGGATCTGCTTTAAGCCAGTGGTCAGTAACATTGCGACCCAAGTAGCCATTGCCTCCTAATAAGACAGCTTTGGTCATCATTAATTCCTCATTTCTTGTTCGTTTTAGGTTAATATATATCTTAGGATATTTATTGTCAACGAATTTTTAAGTTTAAGCAGCAAAACCATTATTGTCAAAGATTTAGAATGGAGAATAAAAAGTTGATTGTCAGCGTTGAATAATCAAATACCCAGTAGTTATCAGTCATATCATACTGATGATTGCCGGGTTTTTACTTTTTTTGCAAAGATAGCGTTTACAGCAATGGCGAATGGTTGGCAGTCAATTGAAAGACTCGGTTTACAAAAGCTTTACCCGTTAATTACAAAAACGTGGGGTTAGTCGTTACGTTGCTTGAGTAAGATAAACCCCGTTGAAATGCAACGAAACTTTCAAGCACATGAGGTGAAATGAATGTCCATTGAACTGAAGAATCTCTCAAAGTCATATGACGGCAATACCTTGACGCTCAAAGACGTCTCGGTACGGATCGAAACTGGCGAGTTCTTTGCCATTGTCGGTCCTTCTGGCTGTGGGAAGAGTACGCTGCTACGCATGATTGCCGGCTTGATTCCAGCCACTGACGGCAATGTTTTAATTGATGAAAAAGACGTTACCAACCTGCCGCCCCAAGATCGTAACTTAACGATGGTGTTTCAAAACTACGCGTTGTTCCCATTTCTAACGGTCAAAGACAACGTTGCCTTTGGTCTGAAAGCGCGCAAGGTTGACCAGACCAAAATTGATCAGCGGGTGGTCAAAGCCTTAGAGATGGTTGACTTAGCAGAACTTGGCGATCGCAAGCCAAAGGAACTGTCTGGCGGTCAGCGGCAGCGGGTGGCTTTAGCCCGAGCCATTGCCAGTGATGCCAAGATCTGTCTGATGGACGAGCCACTTTCCAATCTTGATGCCCAGCTGCGGACTAAAATGCGGGCTGAGATTCGCGAACTGCAACAGCACCTTGGCTTAACGGTTATTTATGTTACTCACGATCAAGTCGAGGCAATGACGATGGCGGATCGAATCATGGTACTGCATGATCATGAGGTTCAGCAGATTGGTACGCCGCTGCAGATTTATCAAGATCCTCGTAATGCCTTTGTTGGTCAGTTCTTTGGCACACCGCGGATGAACCTTTTGGAAACGACGCCAAACGAAGGTCAGCTGCAAACCGCTGCTCCCCTTTATTTTGCCAAGCCAGCTGAGATTGAGCCGCACAACTGCCTGATTGGGATTCGTCCCGTCAACTTGACGATTCTGACGGATGTATCAGATGCCAATGCCCGAATTGAAAACGTAGAATATCTGGGAACGCAGCTGATCATCGAAGCAACGATGGATGATGGACAAGAGGTTCGCATCGTGCAGGATACTGAACAAGCCGATTTGTATGGGGTCAACCAGCGGATCAAGATCGTACCAAACGGCAAATTCTTTATTTTTGATCAAAAGGGTCAACGCATCGGTCAAGGCGAGGAGGAAATTGAAGATGGAACGATCACCGAAGCAAAATACGCTCTCAGCTAATGGCGCCAAGTCATATGCCAAGTCGTCATTTCGTACCAATCAAAAAGATGGCTGGTATGCGGTGCTGTTTTTGGGGCCGTCATTACTGCTGCTAACGACTTTTGTCTTTTATCCCATGCTTAAGACGCTGTATCTGTCATTATTTATTACTGATAGTCTGGGACAGCCAAAAATCTTTGTGGGCTTAAAGAACTACGTATCGCTGTTTACTTCCAGCGCCTATCTGGCCAGTGTGCGCGCCACGCTGATCTATGTACTGTTTGTCTGTGTCTTGACGATTGTTTTGGGGTTGCTTTTGGCACAGACCGCAACGGCTAAACTACGCGGCATAGGTTTCTTTAGAACGGCTTTTTCGGCAACGATGGGGGTTTCCGTTTCAGTGGCGGCAATTTTTTGGCTGTTTATCTTTAATCCATCAGTTGGTTTAATGAACAATATTGCCAAATTTTTACACTTGCCGGTCATCAATTGGCTGGCTGATCCAACCTGGGCGATGGTTGCCGTGATTATTACAACGGTTTGGATGAATCTAGGCTTTACGTTTTTGGTTTTGTTTGGGGCTTTGCAGAGCGTTCCGCCGACCTTGTATGAAGCAGCCCAGATTGCAGGCGTCTCCAAGCGTTACCAATTCTTCCACATTACGCTGCCGATGATTTCGCCAACCTTGTTCTTTGTCTGCATCGTGACCTTGATTGAGGCATTCAAGAGCTTTGGCCTGATTGATCTGATGACGACTGGGGGACCAAACAACGCCACGAATCTGATGGTCTACCGCATTTATCAAGATGCCTTCTTAAACGGCAATTATTCATTAGCCAGCGCGGAATCGATTATTCTGGCGGTTATTATTGCAATCTTCACCCTGATTCAATTTAAGTTCTTGGAAAAGAGGGTCAACTACTGATGGATACCGTTCAAACATCCAATAAAAGCAAATGGGGACAATACCTGCTGCTGATCATTCTGGCAATTATCATTTTGGTGCCATTTGTCATCGGCTTTTGGACCAGTCTTTTGCCAACCGCGGAAATCTCGCAAGGCAAGCTGTTCAGCACCAACATCTCGCTGCGCAATTATGTTTCAGCGATTACCACGACGTCAATTCTGCGCTATCTTTGGAACAGTTTGGTGATCGCGACTTTAACGACGCTGTTTCAACTGATTTTCTGTTCAATGAGCGCCTATGCGTTTACTTTTCTGCATTTTAAAGGACGCGATGCCTTGTTCTATGTTTTCCTGGCAACCATGATGCTGCCGTTTGAAGCTGAAGTGATTCCCAACTTTGCCACGTTTAAGAGTCTGAACCTTTTGAACAGCTATTCGGTAATGATCATTCCGTTTATGATCTCAGCATTTGGGACGTTCATGCTGCGTCAGGCCTTTAAGCAGATTCCGGGTGAACTGAAGGAGGCTTGTGATATTGAAGGACTCTCGCATTTTCAGTTCTATGGCAAGTGTGTGCTGCCCTATGCCAAAATTAGCCTGCTGACCTTGGCTTCATATAGTTTCCTTTCAACTTGGAATCAATATCTCTGGCCAATGCTGACGACGTTTTCTGACAGTTTCCGCCCCGTTCAAGATGGTCTGCGGCAGCTACAGTCGACCGAAACGTTCAATGATTGGGGAATGATTCAAGCCAGTGCCGCGATCGTGGTGATTCCGACCTTGATCGTACTGTTTATTGGACAAAAAGCCTTTAAGTCGGGAGCAAACGAGGGGGCCATCAAGTAATGAAGCAGCAAGCAGTCAAATTTTTCAGTCGTTTGTTGTTGGCATTCAGCTGCTTATTCCTGTTTGCCACGACTTTTTCCAGACCCGTTCATGCCGCGGAACGCACCAAAATCGTTTTTTGGCATGAGATGACGGGACCGGCCAAAGAGCAGTTGGTCAAGTTTTGTAATGAATTCAACAAGTCACAAGACAAATATACCGTGGTACCTGAATTTGAAGGGGACTACAATCAAGTCGTGCAAAAAGTTCTAAACACGCATGGAACCAATACTTCACCGGCACTGTTTCAGTCAATGGACATTTCCACGGCACAGATGCACTACAGCAACTATACAACGCCAGTACAAAAATTTATTGATGAGGATCACTATGATATGAGCAAGATCTCACCAATGGCGCGCGCGTTTTATTCCAAAGATGGCAAGCAGATTTCAATGCCGTTCAACTCATCGCAGCCAGTGCTTTACTACAATGCCACGCTGCTGAAAAAGCTGGGGGTTGCTGCACCACCAAAGGATCCATCCTATTCAGACCTGACCAAGACGGCCGAGGCAATCTATGAAAAGTCGCATCACAAGGTTCATGGAATGAGTGTTGAGATCTATGGCTGGTTTTTTGAACAGTTCCTGGCCAATGCCAACGTCTGCATCGCCAATAACAATGATGGTCACAGCGGCGTGCCGACCAAGGTTTCGTTTAATAATTCAGCTGCGATCAAGACAATGCAGTGGCTGCAGAAAAACATCAAGAGTGGTGCTTTTATGAACTATGGAGCAGGCTCCAATGCTCAGACCAACGAGCAGGCGGCTTTCTTGTCAGGCAAGCTGGGGATGTTCTTGCAGTCGTCAGGCTCGATTACGCAATTGACGACTGGGACCAAGGATAAGATTGGTGTCTGCTACTACCCGCACATGGATGGTCAAAAAGCTAATGGGGTTGCCATTGGCGGGGCGTCACTATGGATCTCAAACGATAAGTCAGCTAAGGTTCAGCGCGGTGCCTGGGAATTCATCAAATATCTGATGACCGCTAAATCACAGGCACGTTGGCAGGCAGCGACCGGCTATCTGGCATTGAACCGTGACTCGCAAAAAGAACCGGTCCTAAAGAAGCTCTATAAGAAGAATCCAGCGGCCAAGGTTGCCAGCGAACAGCTGCAGCGTACCAAGCCAAATAAGGCCAATTCAGGGATTTTCATGCAGAATCTGGTTCAGGCGCGCCTGCTTGAGCAAACAGCAATGGAACAGATTTATGGTGGTGCGGATGTTAAGACGGCTCTAAACAATGCGCAAAAATCAATGAACAGTTATATTCAACAGTCTAATCAAGCAAATGGATTTGGCAAATAGCAAAAAAGCTTTGACTCTCATATGAGGGCCAAGGCTTTTTGCTGTCAGGCTGAGCAAGAACAATTGGATTCGCAGTCAACGGATGGTTTGATGACTTGGAAGGTGATTGGCAATTGTGAGGGGTAGTAATTGCGACAATTGTGGGAGCTTTAATAATTGCGGTAATTGTGGTGGGTGCAAACGATTGCTCACTGAAATAGGGCTTGAAATGGATTGGCAGATTCGCAGACAGTTGCTCTCCTTGGTTTCGACAAGCAGAGGTTTGGTTGAAACGTATTTGATGCAATCTCTGCAAAGCCGTTGATTAGTTAAAGCAATGTAACAAAAAACTAGATAGAGTAATCATAAATAAAATGATAGGCTGGTGATGCAGTATCGCAATTTAAGGAAGCGGATCTGCGCAATTTGGTTCAGTTAGCGAATCAAAAAAGCAGCGATGATTATTAATCAGGCTGCTTTAGCGTTTTTAAAGAAAATATTCAAAAAATAGTGTATAAATCAAGATGACGGAAAGACCATTACCTACTTTTAAAAAAAGCGATGTATAGTAGGTAAAATCGAATGTATATTGATTTTTAGGAGTTTTCATTGGGTGTGTCAATAATTTTGTGTAAAAAGGGATCTTCCTCTGCATATGATGAAGCCTGGTTTCTAAAACATTGCGTCAAGCGTGTCCTTGCAGCTGGTAAATCCAGTGCGGGTTCGGCGTATTCTGGACACGTTCTGATCGTTGTAGGTCGCTACCTGCGTCATGACGAAACGATCCAGGGCATCTTCATTGGGAAACTGCTCTTTCTTGTCGATCTGACGCTTGAGCTGCTTGTTAAACGATTCGATTACGTTCGTGGTGTAGATCGTGGAGCGAATTGCCTCGGGGAAGTCGTAGAACGTAAAGAGCCCGCTTAACTCAGCGGGTTGCGGGGAGATCCTTGGCCTTGCGAATCTCTTTGAACTCACCGACAACATCACCACGGTCACCTTTGCGAACGTAGCCGTAAAGATTGCGCTCAAGATGAACCCAGCACCGCTGAAACTTGGCCTGAGGGTAGTTTCGCTCAATGGCGCCTTGGCGTCCGACCATACCATCCGCGATAAACAGCTGAATGTCAGTAATTCCCCGCTGGCGCAGTCCGCTAAGCAGCTCCGACCAGACGACCCCGTTTTCCGTTGGAGCGATACAGTAGTCCAACACCTCTTTTGTCCCATCACTGCGAATACCGATCACGATATTAACTGCCTCTCGCTCAACGGTATCACGGCGCAGCGGAATGTAGGTTGCGTCCAGGAAAACACAGACGTACTGCGACTGCTTGAACTTCCGGTTGTGGAACTCTTCGACCAGGCTCGCTGTCTGTTTGGTAATGTTGGACACCGTCGCTGGCGAATAGTACTGGCCATACATCTTCTCGATCAGTTCGGCGATTTCTCGCGTCGTAATGCCTTTGGAGTACATCATGATGATCGTTTCTTCAAGCGTTGAGGTACGGCGGGCGTAGGGCTCAAACAGGGCATTCTTAAACAGCCCCAGTCGATCGCGTGGCGTTTTGACGGTGAGGTCGCCCAGCGTTGAGTCAAAGGACCGGTTATAGTAGCCATTGCGATAGTTTCGTTGCCCATCCTGACCAGTTCGCGCGTAAGGCTCATAGCCCAGTACGGCCGTCATCTCATTTTGCAGGAACTGATTGACGGCATCTTCGACCTGGGCCCGAAACAGCTCTTTTAAAGCAGAATCGACATCTGCCAGTAGCGCGGTAATGATATTTTTGATAGAATCTTCCATGGGGAAAGCCTCCGTATTCTGATTGGTTTTTGACGATTTCAATCATACGGGGAGGGCTTTCCCTTTTTCAATATCTCCTTTAAATTTACACAAACAATTTTACACTCCAGAAGAACTGGTTACTACTAAGCTCAGAAATCTGCAACGGGCGGGGAAACCAATAATATCACTAGCGACAAGCTCTTAACCAGAAACGGCTTGAAACGGAAAATTCCGAGATCAAGCCACATAATCAAATTTTATCTATTTATCTTGTACACTTGACAGGATTATAGCCTAGCGCTATGTCTGTTTTTCTAAATCTCGTTCTCTTTCCGAATCAACACTAAAACTGCCAGTAAATAGAAAACTACACCGGTAATCAACAAAGCTGCTACGGACATCCATGCTGACGCGGTATGCCCGTTATACACAAATACAACTCCTAGAATCTCCTTAGTTTCTTTTAAAACTGCTGTCGGTTGATTTGCAAAATTCTCTTTGATAGAACTTTCCATTAATAGTTGCCGATAGAGGACGGCTGAATGAGCACACGGAAAATACTTTACCAGCCATTGAACGTTTTCTGGCAGATTACCGATTGGAATATATGCCCCTACCAAAAAGCCGATTAAAGTCCCGACTATCATACTGGCAGCTGAGTAGGCACTGTTGGTCTTCAAAAAAGAAATTATGAAGGAAGCGATTGCTGATGAAGCAAAGGCTGACAAGACGATTACACCAAATAGCTTGAGTAAAATATCCATATCCAGTACTGCTCCGCCAATCATACCCATGTAGATTTCTCCAAAAATCAAGGTGAAAATCGACATGATGATACTTATGATAAAGCCGGTAATGATATAGCCTCCTGCAATCTGTCGTCGACTGACTGGGGATGAATAAAAGTCCTTGATAGTTTTATTCTCTCGGTCGCTGATCATTACCCCGTAAGCTCCCAAACTAGTAGTGATCGATGCCGAAGCCAATATCCCCGCCAACATCCAAGCCCTCATCAGCCGGTTAGGATGTGGCAAAAACTTTAAACCACTGCTTATCGAGTCACCAATAAAAAAGATGTACAAGGCAAAAATAATGATTACACTCAGCATTGAGAAGAAAACAGCAGCTTTGTCTTGAAAGTAAATCTTGAGGTTTCTCTTGACCATTATTTTCATTCTCGTAGGCTCCTCCCTGTAATGTTCAAAAACACGTCATCCATCGTTCCGTGCAGCACTTCAAAACTCTGTAGCTGGTTCCGTGCTTTTTGGACAATATCAATGGCATCCAGTGTGTCTGTTAACTCAACCTCATAGTAGTCTTCCATCTTGCTCCAGGTAAATGAAAAGCTTCCCAGTAAACTATCCAGATGCTGCTCTTTCTTTGGGTACAGTCTCAATCGATCATAGCTGTAGCGCTCTTTTAGACTGATTGGACTTCCCTTCGCGACAATTTCCCCGTGATCTAGAATTATTACATAGTCTGCCATAGCTGCTTCTGCCATTATAGTGGGTCGTCAGAAAAATTGTCATCCCATGCTCTTTCTGCAAGCGTTGGATTGTCTTCCAAATATGCTGTCTTGTTTGCGGATCAAGCCCTGTTGTTGGTTTGTCTAAGAAGAGAATCTTTGGCGTGTTTAAAAGGGCTCTTGCGATATCCACTCGGCGCCTTTGCCCACCTGACAGTTTCCCATACTGACGCTTAAGCAGGTCCTTGATCTCTGTGTATTCGACTGCACGATCAACGGCGTCTTTAACTTCTGCCTTGTTGGGATAATAAAAACCGGCTCTAAGCGTTAAGTTGTCAGCAACCATGAGTTTCTTATCCAAAAGTCCCTCTTGAAACACAATCCCAATCTTCTGTTTGATAGTTTGAGCTTGCGTCTTTATATCAAAGCCTGCCAACTTAATCTCTCCTGAATCGAATTTGGTCAAAGTCGATAAGCAGTCCACCGTCGTTGATTTGCCAGCTCCATTAGGGCCAAGAAAAGCTAAAAGTTCACCTTCACGGACATCAAAAGAAATATCATTGACAACTTTCAAGTCACCATAAGATTTGGAAAGATGCCTGACTTCAATTGCATTTTCGATTGTTCTACAGCTCCTTTCTTTTTATTCTCACAAGAATCTATAGTACCCCTAAAGGTAACACTGGAAATAATGAATCAATTCTCCACAATCACGTGTTCATTTATTCTAATCGTCCTTCTTAGACTCATCATCATTTTGTGAGTTTTTCTTCGCCCCGTCATCAAAGAACTCTTTGATGATCCTGGCTGCTGAACCACTAAGAATGACTGGTCTGCTCTCGCGCGTAATCCTTTTCCAAACAAAGAACGAACGCACAAAAACAATCACGCTGATGCCGCCAATCATAAAGAAATACTCATTCGCATAGGCGCGCATCGTTAGGAAGCCAACCAAAAAAGCTAGTACCATCTGACCCAAAGCAAGTCTTCCCTGCTTAAGCTTTCTTCTCGACCCCAAGATCTTCATTTTCCATATTAATCGACTGCGTTTGTCTAATCTGGGTGTGTTTTCTAGATTGCGGAGTAACTGTTTTCTTTCATTCAAAAGCAACATTGCCAATACAGACATCATTACTATAACTACAATCCCCAAAGCTCTTACTTCAATACTCATCATACTGCCCCTAGCGTCTTACTCAGCACTCCCAATCATCACTAGGAATGCCTGTTTGTATATTAAGGATAACTCAATTTAGAGATATATTCTGCTTGATCGTAAGGAATGTTGGTGCAAATTATATACTCGCTATAAAATTCTAAGACACCAGCTAATGAGTATCGACTTGCCTGATTTTTGAACGGCTCAAAAAAAACTCCTTTTTCAGTTTTCTGTAATTTAAAGAGCATAAGGGAAATCGATCCATGAAACCTCATGGACCCGCCAGTGACGGGGATTTGACGTGGATACCAATTTTCTCGGTTCGCGCCTATAATGCACCCTCAACAAGTACGCTTCGCTGCCCAAAATGACTCCGCAATGCGTCCATCAACGATTTACGAATTCTGCACTGTACGTGGGGTATTGTACATTTTGAAATTGCCATTCTTGTACAATTTAACGCTGCCATTTTTGGACATTTTCATACTACCGTTCTATTAATTTTTGCGACAGCAGAGAGATACAAATATGCCTTAGCAGCTCGGCAATTTTTGTTCAATACACTCCATCAGCAATCAAAAAACAGGCTCGTGGAATCTCCACGGGCCTGCTTTTCATAAGTTGGTCTAGTCTTCACCAAGCTTTGCAAGAATCTGATCGTAAACCTTGTCTACACCGATTCCAGTCAGCAGCGGAAGGCCATTGATAACCTTGTCGCGAACGTCTTCTGGAACAACCGTCGTGCTGACAAACACATCGTAATCATCAATATTGTTGATCTGTTCGGCAATGTTGCTCTTGTAGATCTTGACCTTGTCCAACAATCCTTTTGAATCCAGAAAGTCGCGAATCTTTCCTTCAGCAACAGTGGAGGTAGCAACACCACTACCGCAAACAACCATTAATGTCTTCATAGTAATAATCTCCTTCCAAATTTAAACAAATCTAGGCAGCAGGTTCAGTCTTCTTGGCTTGGCTCTTCTTGTGGAACTTGTTGTACCAGATCATCAATGCCAAGGTAACGACACCGATCAAGCCGATACCGCCCCAAGTCATGATCTTGCCAAGGCCAACAACGACCCAGGTAGTCCAGACACCACCGTCACTAAGAACGGAAATTGAAGTGTTGCCTTGAAGGCTGAAGTTGGCAGCTTTTGCAGAAGCCGTAACCAGTGGAGCAACCCAAGAAGCAATGTACAGGCTCAAGATGATGTCCACGATCCCACCAACCAGCGTCCGGAAAATGTCGCCGCGGAATACGGCAGCCATGATGGCAATCATGTAAGGGATGGTTGCCAAGTCACCAAATGGCAGCACGTGGTTACCTGGCAGGATTACGGCAATCAGCAGCGTAATTGGAACCAGCAGCAGTGAGGCGGACAGAACCGTTTCGTTACCTACAGCAAGCGCACTGTCCATCCCGATGTAAAGGTTCCGGCCTGGGAAGTGCTTCTGAACCAGTTCGTTGGCACCTTCAGAGATAGGAGTCAGACCTTCCATCAGCAGTGAAACCATCCGAGGCATCAAGACCAGAACAGCAGCCGTTGAAACACCAAGCTGCAGCGTCTTGGTAACAGAGTACTTAGCCAAAATACCGATTACGATACCAATCAGCAGACCCATTACGCCAGAGTCGCCGAAGATTCCCATACGCTTTTGAATCGTCTTTGGCGTCAGCTTGATCTTGTTGATACCAGGGATACGGTCCATCAGCCAGTTCAGCGGCAGGGCCAATACGTAGCCTGGTGCCGAGGCGCCTTGTGGGAACGAAATGCCATCCAATCCATATTGCTTTTGAACGTACGGAGCAGACATATCGGCAAGCAGATAAATGACCATTACGTGAACAACCATCGTAAAGATCCCAAGCGAGAAACTGTGCGAAACCGCGTAGACAAGGGAACCAGTAAAGGCAATGTGCCAGTAGTTCCAAACGTCAACGTCCAGCGTCTGCGTCAATCCCAACAGCAGCAGTACAACGTTGGTGATAACGCCAACCGGAATAGCCAGACTCCCCAGAACGGTACCGTAAGCAATGGCAGAAGCAGCCGGCCAACCAATGTCAATCGTGCCAAGGTGCATCCCAAAGTTTCTAACCATGGCATGCGAGGCAGGGCCAAGATTCTTGGTTAACAGACTAATGACCAGGTTCAAGCCAATAAACCCGATCCCAACCATCAAACCAGCTTTGAAGGCCTTGCTTGGCTTGATCCGTAAAATCAAAGCAAAGATAAACAGCAGTATTGGAAGCATAACGCTTGCCCCAAGGTTAACGAACCATTGGAGTCCCGATGCTATAGCACTCATATCTTTATCCCCCTTTAGCTCTATTCAATTATTTCGTTCTTCTTCATCAAATCGAGAAAATCATTCTTCTGATCAATTTTTTGCAAAGCGTCCATGGCTTCTTGGTTTTGGAAGAGTGCCATCAGCTTTTGCAGCATGCTCAATTGGTCGTCAGACTTTTTGAGCGCGAGCATGAAGATCAGCTTTACTTGAATCTCAGCATTATCGCCCATTTGATGAAAAGTCACTGGATGCTTCAGACTCATGAATCCAATCTGTGGTTCAATCACCTTATCTGGATCTGTATGGGGAATCGCAACCCCAATCGTTTGAGTCATCAGTCCGGTGGGAAAGCTTTCTTCACGCTTCAGTAAGGCATCCCTGTACTCGCTGGTTACTACTCCTTTGGCATACATACTGTCAGCCAGCCGAGTCAAGGCGCTTACGTTGTCAGAAGCATCTTGGTTAAATAAAATAACCTCTTTATCAAACAACATGCGTTTCCCTCTATTCTTTTAAAAGACTTTCAATAGTTTTCTTCTCTATGCCTCGTTCACACAGCCGTTCTACAAAAGAATCATCTGCCATATGAACCACAAAATTACTTATCGCTTCATCGTTGCCTTTTACAATCAGAAACGTTCCGGTATCCACTGAATGATTATCAAACCATTCAACCGGGGATTCCAATTGGCTAACGATGAGATAGCTATCGGCAATTCCAGGCATTACGACATGCGGCATTACCAACTTTTCCGCAAGCCTTGTGCTCCCGATTTCTTCTCGATTGCTTAATGCATGAATGAGCGGCGTTGAATCATCTACGAAATCGGGGATGATACCTGCAACGTGTTTAAGCCATTCATCGCGGTCAGGCACGATTACGTTTTTGTCCAGAATCAGCTTAGTCTTCATCATTCAATAACCTGCTCAATCGATTCCTATCCTGTTCGTTAAACATCGCGCTTGAAAGGATCACCTTAGCGTCCTTTCGCGGCACGACCGGTACTGTTGAGACAATCACGTCAACGTTATCGTACTTGTCGGGATTCTCAACATAGTCGGTCTTTGAAGTAACTCCTACGATATTCAGATCCGGAAATGCCTTATGAATCTTTACGTACAGGAGTTTTGAAGTCCCAATCCCACTGGCGCACATGATCAGCACTCGTTTTGGCAAGCTTGATTCTTCAATATATTTAGCAAAGTAAAGCGTAAGGAATCCAATCTCATCATCATTGATCTTCCAAGGCAGCTGTAATTCGTTTTCTGCCTTTTTGGTAATTGCCGCGACCTTCTTAAAAAGCTGACCGTATTCTAGCTTGATATCAGCAAGTACCTTGTTGGCAACTACGATATGATTGTTCAGACGGTTGATCATAGGCCGAATATGACTGACCAGATCATTCTGAAGCGAGATAACGCGCGATGACCCTGGATTCAATCCAAACTGCTTGATATAGAATTCAGCCAGCTCCATCGATTCAGATGAAGTCTTTTTGTCGTATACGTAATTGTTGTTGTAACGCATCGAAATCAGATATTCCAATAAATAATAGCTTTCAATGGCTGGTATATCGCAGTTAAGATAATCGGCCACGTTCTTGATCACGTCATTGCTTACCTTATAGAATTTTGGATTGGCCTGAATGATCTTCTCATATCGCTTGTTTTTGATCTGCCCGTCCTTAGAGTCGATCATCTTTCCTTGACGAATTCTCTTCATAAGAATGTAGAGATGGGAAAAGATGTTTACGTTATAAGGATAGGGGATCGTTGTATTAAGCAGGCGCTGAATCAATTCCAACTGTGTGGTTATGAATTGATTGTCAAAGCGACTCAGATCATGAAACTCACTGACGAAATCGTTGATGCTCTCTTGGTTCATGGCATTGCTCTGCATCAAGACTGCGTTGATGGCTCGCCGGATGTTCCGCTCATCACCAACTACCGAAACAAAGCTGCCATCCCGCTTTAAGCTGAGATCATATTTTTGAAGCTGCTTGCTGATAATCGTCAAATCTTGATGAATCAGCTCAATGCTTACGAAGAAGTCCTCATACATCTCTGACACTCGATTGGCCAAAGGCGCGTTGAACAGCAGCTTGGTAAGAATCTGGTTCCGTCGCTCCAATGGCGTACTGTCCAGCTTGTCGTTTTCAGAACCAGTCTGCTTCGTCAATTCGAGATACCGATCGTAATTCAACTTCAACCCTTTGCCACGCTCGGAGACAATGATTGGTTCGTCATAGTGGTCATTGATCCCATTGACGGCTCGATAAATCGTCTTTGTCGAGATGCCAATAGACTTTGCCAACTCATCGGCTGTGACAAAACGATCGCTTTTCGACAGAATCTTTATTATTTTGTCACGATTTCCACTCATCTTCCTCCCTCCTTGTCTAAACTATATCAGTCAATGTAAGCGCTAAAAATAAATTAATGTCCATTGTTGTGGACACTCTTTTAAAAATCGTATCAAAGTATAAACGATTATCAAATTGATTTCATTCTCCAGTAGTTAAATATGACCACTTTAATTTCTATCTTTACGAACACTTATTCGCAGATTATAATAGAATACAAACAGAGGTTCGGGGAGGACAGCAAGATGGACAGTTCAGAAGAGCCGCGGGGAATTTTCCTGGTCATTGACAACAAATCATTCTATGCCACGGTTGAGTGCACGATGCGCGGGCTAGATCCGCTCACCACGCCGCTCGTAGTCATGTCGGAAGCCGAAAATACCAATGGCGGGCTGGTGCTGGCATCATCTCCAATGGCCAAAAAGCTTTACGGCATCTCCAACGTCAATCGTCAGCGTGATCTGCCACGCGACAACCATTTGATCGTGGTGCCGCCGCGGATGAACACGTACATCGAAAAGAACATTGAGGTCAACAACATCTATCGCGAGTTCGTGGCCGATGAGGACCTGCTGCCGTATTCGATTGACGAGTCGATTCTGGACATCACGCATTCCTGGAAGCTGTTCGGGGATGATCCAATTGCGGTCGTTAAAAAGATCCAAAAGACCGTTCATGACCGCCTGAAGCTGGTTACCACGGTAGGCGTGGGTGAGAATCCGCTGCAGGCCAAAATCGCGTTGGACGTCTATGCCAAGCATGATCCGCGCTTCATTGGCGAGATTACCTATGACACGGTCAAAGATTGGAATCGATTTCTTTATGGTAAAATTAAATAAATGAAACAATTATTAAAGATTGCTCCATTACGAGCAGAAATAGCCGTTTTTCCTTGAATTTGTTGAAAAACTATGTGACTATGGAAGCGTATTCAAATGTCATGAGGAGGCTACTATTTATGAATAGACAATTTGATTTCTTAATGCCAAGTGTTAACTTCTTTGGCCCTGGCGTTATCGCCAAGATTGGTGACCGTGCTAAGATGCTTAACATGCACAAGCCACTGGTCGTTACCCAAGAGAGCTTGGAAAAGATCGAAAACGGCCCCGTTGTTCAAACGATTGAATCACTGAAGAAGGCTGGCGTGGACTACGCCATCTTCACCGGTGTTGAACCTAACCCAAAGATTCGTAACATCAAGGCTGGTAAGAAGATGTACGAAGAAGAGAAGTGTGACTCCATCATTACTGTTGGTGGGGGCTCTGCTCACGACTGTGGTAAGGGAATCGGTATTATCCTGACTAACGGTGATGATATCACCAAGTTGGCCGGAATTGAAACGCTGGACAACCCACTGCCACCTCTGATGGCTGTTAACACCACCGCCGGGACTGGTTCAGAATTGACCCGGCACGCGGTTATCACGAACGAAGAAGACCACCTGAAGTTCGTTGTTGTTTCCTGGCGTAACATTCCGTTGGTATCCTTCAACGACCCAATGCTGATGCTCGGTGTGCCAAAGTCAGTTACTGCTGCTACCGGTTGTGACGCCTTTGTTCAAGCAATCGAACCATACGTTTCTGTTGACCACAATCCAATCACGGACAGTCAATGTAAGGAAGCTATCCAACTGATCCAAGAAGCATTGCCAGAAGCTGTTGCCAATGGTCAAAATGTTGAAGCACGGACCAAGATGGTTGAAGCTGAAATGCTGGCCGGGATGGCCTTCAACAACGCCAACCTGGGTTACGTTCATGCCATGGCTCACCAACTCGGTGGTCAATACGATGCTCCACACGGTGTTTGCTGTGCATTGCTGCTGACCACGGTTGAAGAGTACAACCTGATTGCTTGCCCAGATCGGTTCGCCGAACTGGCCCGGATCATGGGTTACGACACCACCGGCCTGACCACCATGCAAGCTGCCGAGAAGTCAATCGACGGGATGCGTGAGATGTGCAAGGCAGTTGGTATTCCATCATCCATCAAGGCAATCGGTGCTAAGCCAGAAGACTTCCCATTGATGGCTGAAAATGCCCTGAAGGATGGGAACGCATTCTCCAACCCACGTAAGGGTACGAAGCAAGACATCATTGACCTTTACCAAAAGGCATACGATGGTATTTACTAATTAACGGTGTGGACACATTTAATTAGCAACGAAAAAGTCACCCGCAGGTGAAAACCTCATCTGCGGGTGACTTTTTTAGTATTGTAAGCACACCATAATGGTACGGGTTGAAAAATACACGAAAAAATGAGGCATCTCGCGGCTTGGCGAGATGTCCCATTTCATTATCCTAGTGATTTTATTTGCCGCAAATCTGCTGAACGGTTGGATTCCATGGCAAATAAGCCTTCAGATCCAGGTTCTGAGAGCGTGTGTAGGCTTCAAAGATCAATTCCAGATATTTGAAGACATCCAGATTATTAAGTTTGGCCGTCTGAACGATCGTATAGAAGATCGCATTGGCTTCCGCACCGGCTGTAGATTTCGCAAACAGGCTGTTTTTGCGAATGATGGTCGACGGTCGGATGCTCTGCTCAACCGAGTTATTGCTTAACGGCAGCTCGCCAATCTTAAAGATCTGATATACACGATCCTTAAGTTTCAAGACGTTTTTGACTGCGTCTTTCAGCTTATGCATCGGATAAGCAATCCCTTCGATAAAGCGATAGAAGGCATCCAACAGTGGCTTGACCAGTTTTCGCCGCTGCGTTTTTTTCTCAGCCGGTGTTTTATACCTCAAGTTATTTTCCCTATGAAATACTCGGCTAAGCAGCTTGACGGCCTGCGTTGCCTGGGCATTATTCTTTAACGTGAGGCCTTTGACCAATTCAATAAATGGTCGGCGAATATGTATGAGGCAGCTGCCAAACGTTGCTTTCGGCAGTTGCTCTTGGCCGTAGCCACGATAGCCGTCACACATAACCGCTCCCGTATAATTAGGAGTCAGTATGTCACTGATGACTTTTCCTGAACGAGTCGGCGCATAGTGAAAGTAGGCTATCTGATGTTTTGAGACTGGGAAAAAAGTCTCAAAACTAAAGAATCGCTAGGAACCACGTTGCTGAAAACGTTGATTTCTAGCGATTTTTAATATTACTATTCTCTAAAATTCATCTGAAAATATAGTTTTTTCCCATCCTCTTATTAGTTAATTTGAATGGTATCGGTCAGGAAAAACTCGCCAGTTAGTCTTCATCGCTAGCCTTGTCGACGGCATCAATCACACCATAACGGAAGCCGTGCTTTTCCAGGGCAGCCAGTCCCCGAATCGTAGTACCAGCAGGGGATGCCACTTGATCGCGCAAAGTAGCTGGCGACTGGTGCGTTTCATAGGCCAAGGCACCAGAGCCCTTTACCATGCTGGCGATCAGGCGGTAGGCAGTTTGCCGATTCAAGCCATGCTTGACGGCGGCATCACTCATGGCATCCATAAAGACATCGACGAATGCTGGACCACAGCCGCCAATCACGCCCACGATGTCCAACTGTTCTTCAGGCACCAGAACCACGTCGCCAAGGTCATTCAGCAGTTGAACGATGGTATCCTTAACGGGCTTATCAAACTTAGGATCCAGCGACAAACCAATCGTACCGGCATTTACGGAAACTGGTGTATTTGGAATCATCGTGGCTACTGGATTGTTAACCAGTGCTGCTTGCAGGTCGGCACGCTTAATACCGGCTGCTGCAGAAATGACGATCGTATGCGGATCCAAGGCTTGCAACTGTTCAGCTACGGCAACCGTAACAGGGGCCGGTGTTGTTAGGATTACAACGTCAGGCTGCAGATCAATCAGACTCTTTGGATCAAAAACCAGCTTAAATTTATACTCGTGCGCCAATTTTTCAACGCGGGGATTTTGTGGATTCATGGCAATCAGATCGTACTTGGTCAAATTGTTCAAACCTTGCATAATGGCGCCGCCCATGCTGCCGACGCCGACGATAGCAACTTTCATACTAATGCTTCCTTTCTATTCTATCGATATCATTTTAATTATATGACTATTGAATCAAATTAACGTAGGAGCCGTTGATAAAGCCAAGATCCTTGGCCTGATACCAAACGACACCATTATTGTCATTAAGTTTGCCGATGATGTCTAAGCGTTCGCCATCAATGACCTTGCCGATGCTTTGTCCATAAGGCTGATCGTAGACGTCCAGTTTCTTTCCCTGTACGTAGTCAACAACGGCCTTGAGATGATTCAGCGGCAAAATTGCCAGCTGAGTGCCAGGTTTTGGTGCCAGGGAGTCGTCGTTAGGCAGCTCCTTGAAGTCCTTCATGGTATTGCTGTCGTATTTCAGCCAGCGATCCGCATTCACCTCATACCAGAACTCGCCTTTTTGGGTGGCAATGCGCTGGAACGTCTTGACGAAAATTCCGCCAGGCAGCGGCGTATCGACCGGCATGCCATCAACGTCGTCAAACAGCTGCGTTGGCGTTGATAATTTTAGATACATAGCCACGGTTTGAACCTCGCCCCATGAATTGCGACGATAGTACAGGTGAACGCTGTGTGGCTGCATATCAAAGCTGCCGTTCAATTGACCATCGGCTTTAATGAATCGGTAGTTGGGAAACTTTAACTCGACAATATGAAAAGGCGTACCAACAAAGCCCCGCAGCAGCTGCGGAACGCGCAGATTGGCACCAGTATCGATATCGGTATAGTAGACCCAGATTGGGTTTCCGGTTTTAAATGAATCAGCCATAAAAATCGCTCCATAACTCTAAACGCTTGTTAATCACATTATAACGCTTTCGAACGCTAAAAGGTCTTGAATTATCGAGCAAAATTACTAATTCGTTCGCGTCTAAAATTCAAAGCATGTTATAATTAACTGGATATTTAGGCATAGTGCGAGAAAGGGGATATCAATGACAAGTGCTTCGGTGAGAACAAAACGCTTAACGGCTCAGACACTGCTGTTGGCGATTTTGATACTGCAGGATTTTATTCCAGCGCTAGGGAATATTCCAATTGGTCCATTGTCGCTGACGACGCTGCAGATTACGGTAATGATTGGCGCGGTAGTCATGGGGCCAAACACGGGAATGCTTTTGGGCGGTACCTGGGGTGTGATTACTTGGCTTAGAGCTTTCTTTTATCCCAGCAGTCCACTGGCGCCGCTGATCTTTACCAATCCCATCATTGCAATCGTTCCACGGCTGTTGGTCGGTTTGGTGGCTGGCTATCTGTTCTTGTGGCTGCGCAAGGTGATGAAACAGCGCTGGGCATTGACGATCGTGGGGGCGGCCGGTGCCATGACCAATACGCTGCTGGTTTTGGGCGGTATCTATCTGTTCGCGCATACGCCAGCAGTTGCTAAGGGCTACCATACCGATGTTGCTCATTTAGGGACAGTCTTGGGGACGGTTTTGGCAACGAATGGCCTGGCAGAAATGGTTTTGTCGATGATTCTGGTGCCGGCAATCGCCATTCCGCTGCTGCGCTATACGCATTTCAATGATCAAAAATAGACAAAAAGGCGCGACTGCCAGGCTCATAAGCTTGACAGCGCGCCTTTTATATTCAGACTAAACAGACTTTTTTGAGTTACTCAGCGTCGGAATCGTCTTTGGCTGCATCGGTTACGCTGGGAGTCTGCGTGTTGGTTGGAACTGGCGTATCAGCAGCCACGACTTCGATCTTGCCGTCGCCATCGAGCTTGGCAGCCAGCTTGTTGACTTGATCGTGATCCAAAACGTAATCAGCGATGCGGTCTTCAATCTGTTCTTCAATGACCCGGCGTAATGGACGTGCCCCCATCTTAGGATCGTAGCCCAGATCAACCAGTTTTTCTTTAACGTCGGTTGGGACTTCGATGTGTAGGTTCTTGTCAGCCAGCATGGCATTGACGTCATCAAGCATCAGTGAAACGATCTTCATCAAATCAGGCTTGGTTAATGGGTTGAACTGAATGATGGCATCGAAACGGTTCAAAAATTCAGGTTTGAAGTAATCGGTCAGCTTGTCGATAATCGAGTGCGTTGCGCCGCTTGCTTCTGGGCCAAAACCGATCGAAGCCTCGGAGTCGCCAGTACCGGCATTGGAAGTCATGATGATGATGGTGTCCTTAAATGAAACCGTGCGTCCCTGCGAGTCAGTTAAGCGGCCATCGTCCAGAATCTGCAGGAACATGTGCATTACGTCAGGGTGCGCTTTTTCAACCTCATCCAGCAGAATCAGGCTGTAAGGGTGACGTCGAACCTGTTCCGTCAGTTGACCAGCTTCTTCGTAGCCGACATAGCCTGGGGCAGCCCCAATCAGCTTGGAAGTCGAGGTCTTATCCATGTATTCGGACATATCGAATCGAATCATGGCGTCTTTGGAACCAAACAGCAGTTTAGCCAGCTGCTTAGCCATTTCCGTCTTACCAACCCCCGTCGGCCCCACGAACAGGAAACTGCCGATTGGGCGGCCAGACTTGTTAAGCCCGATCCGATTACGCCGAATTGCCCGAGCAACCTTGTCAACGGCCTCGTTTTGACCAATCACGTGCTTTTCGAGCTGCTTGTCGAGATCACGCAGCTTGTTTTCTTCTTGTTTTTGCAGGTCGCCAACCGGGATGTGCGTCTTTTCTTCGACGATCTTTTCCATGTCTTGAACGGTTACAGTTGCGGCTTGATCAGTATGATTTTCTTCGGCATCCTGCTTAGCCTTGGTCAGCTTGGAAACTTGATCGCGGTAGTAGGCGGCCTTTTCATAATCTTGGCTTTCAACGGCTTGCTGCTTGTGAGCCTCGGCCGTGTGAATCTGATTTTCGATCGTTGCCGGGTCGGCGGTCTTCAAGGTCAGGTTCTTGCGGGATCCGGCTTCGTCCAGCAGGTCAATCGCCTTGTCGGGCAGGAATCGATCTTGAATGTAGCGATCCGACAGTTTAGCCGCGGCTTGGATGGCATCATCGGTGTACTTGACGTGGTGGAAGTCTTCATAGCGGCCCTTGATACCGTTTAAAATTTTGATCGTTTCTTCAACGGATGGCTCATTGACCTCAACTGGCTGGAACCGCCGAGCCAACGCCGCGTCCTTTTCAATCTTGCGGTATTCGTTCATGGTCGTGGCGCCAATCAGCTGCAGATCGCCACGGGCCAGGGCCGGCTTTAAGATGTTGCCTGCGTCCATGCCGCCTTCAGCATTGCCGGCACCCATGATTTCGTGAATCTCATCAATAAACAGGATGATGTTCTTATTCTTCTGAACTTCCTTCATTAACTGCTGCATCCGCTGTTCGAACTGACCACGAATGCCAGTTCCTTGAACCAGGGAAACAACGTCTAAGCGGATGATTTCTTTAGAAGCAATCTTTTCCGGAACCTGACCAGAAACGATTGCCTGAGCAAGACCTTCAACGACTGCAGTTTTACCAACCCCGGCTTCACCGATCAAAACTGGGTTGTTCTTAGTCCGCCGATTAAGAATCTCGATTACACGCGCGATCTCATCGTCACGACCGATTACGGGATCGATCTTGCCTTGGCGGGCCAGGTCGGTCATGTTGACGCCGTATTGCCCCAACAGACCTTTGTTACGCTTGCCGCCGCCATTGCTGTTGGATTGAGCATTAAAGTTGGCGCTGCCTTGGTTGTTGGCGTCTTGGCCCTGCATGTTGTTCATGGCATTCATAAAATCTTCGAGACTGCCGAAGCCAAAGTTGTTGTTCATTCCATTACCCCCATTCATCAGGTTCATTTGTGCCTGCTGCATGTTTTGGTAGCAGTTTTGGCACAGGTCAATCTGCATGCGTTGACCGTTAAAATTCATTTGTAGGTGAATCGTTGCGGGATTTTGATGGCATACTTGACAAAGCATTTATTTTTACCCCCTCAGAAGTCAAAAATATATTTGACCTTTTTTGACCATAATGCAATTATACTTACTTTTAGTAATATATCAAGCAGTTTATTCGATAAAAGTCAAATTAATCAATACTTGATACAATGCGCTTTATCAACAAAGGTCAAAAAGCAGATAAAATTTCTACCTTTGATTTTAGCACTGGTTGAATTAGAATGCTAAAAACCCCGCCATTTTAAAAAATCAGTTATAATATAAATAGGTGAAGAGCAATCAAGAAAAGAGGTGGGGAATTCGTGGCTGCCAAAGATTACCGTCAACTGCTTGAAGATCTGCGCGCCGGTAAGATTGAGGAATTTGTCGTGACGCCCGCAGAATTTATGGACTTCCAACCGATTTATCATGATTATGAGTATCGAACCCAGATTGAAGGGAAAGCCGAACGGGGCGGAGAATTGCACTATCATTTGATAAAACGAGATTAAATCCGCATTTTGGCGTCATTTGCCAAGAAATCGTCTTGTATTTACCGCTTACAATTGCTACAATGGTGATATTGAAAGCGTTGGTTGCCAATTGCCAATGCCCAACAAAGCCTTAAGGAGAATGATTACAATGGAAAAACGCGATTTTACGATTACTGCTGAAACTGGTATCCATGCTCGTCCAGCTACGATTCTGGTACAAACTGCATCCAAGTACACTTCTGACGTATCTCTGTCATACAACGGCAAGAGCGTTAACTTGAAGTCCATCATGGGTGTTATGAGCCTGGGTGTTGGTCAAAACGCTAACGTTACGATTACTGCAGAAGGCGATGACGAAAAGGAAGCTATCGAAGCCATCGCTGAAACGATGAAGAAAGAAGGCTTGGCGGACTAATATGTCAAGACAGCTCAATGGCATCGCGGCTGGTGGTGGGATTGCCATCGCGCCGGCCTATTTGCTGGGAGTTCCTGACCTATCCGTTAAGCAGCAACATACCGATAATGTGAATCATGAAGTCGCCCGGCTTCATGATTCTTTTGCTATTACGGCCAATGAGCTGCGGGAGATTTGTCAGCGAGCCCATGCTCAACTCAACAAACAGGCGGCGGTGATCGTCGATATGCAGCTGCAGCTGGTGCTGGCTGATGATTTTCAACAGACCATTGAGCACCAGATCGTTGCCAATAAATATACGGCGGGCTATGCGGTCAAAAAAGAAACCGATCGCTGGCTAGCCGAAAATGCATCTTCTGAACAGGGCCTGCATCAAAGAAGAATTGCCATGCAGGACCTTTTTAAGCGTTTAATGAGTCATATCTTGGGGATCGAGCTGCCGGATCCAAGCCGGCTCAAACATCAGGCGATTATCGTCGCTCACAGCCTGACGCCGACCGATATTGCCCGCTTTGACCGGCGCTATGTCGTAGGGATCGTCTCTGATCTAGGCGGCAGCACCTCGCATTTTTCCATCATGACCAAAGAAAAGGCGATTCCAGGCGTGGTTGGTACCAAAACGGCGACCCGTGAGATTCTGGATGGCACCTCGCTGATCGTTGACGGTATTCATGGCCGCGTTTTGCTGAGTCCAACGCCGGCTGAGATCGATGAATACGAGAAAAAAGCTGGCGACTATGCGCGGGAAATGGAGTCGCTCGGTGTTTTGAAGCATCAGCGAACCGTCAGTGCCGATGGTCGTCATTTCGAGATCGGTGCCAATCTGTTTATGCCCGATGAGATAGAAAGTGCCAAAAACAGTGGCGCGGAAGGAATTGGCCTGATGCGCAGCGAGGCTTTGTTTATGGGACGCGATACGCTGCCAAGCGAAGAAGAGCAGTTTTTGGCCTATAAAAAAATCGTCGCCGATATGACGCCAGAACGCGTGATTATCCGCACGCTGGATATTGGCGGCGACAAACCAATCGCAGCCATCCAGACGCCGACAGAAGACAATCCATTTTTGGGGATGCGTTCATTGCGTTTTTCACTGGCGCACCCAGAAATTATGCGACCGCAGATGCGAGCCCTGCTTAGAGCATCGGTTTATGGCCGCTTGGCAGTCATGTTTCCGATGGTCAGCACGCTGGATGAGTTTTTGGCGGCACGCAAGGTATTAGAAGAAGAACGTCAAAAGCTGCAGGCGAAAGGAATCGGCTGCGCGAATCAGATTGAGGTCGGCATGATGGTTGAAGTCCCAGCCGCCGTGGAAATGGCTGATCAACTGGCACAGTATGCCGACTTTTTCAGTATTGGCTCCAATGATCTGACGCAGTATATGTTCGCGGCCGATCGCGGCAACAGCCAAGTCGCGCATCTTTACCAAACGCTGCACCCAGCCGTCTTAAGAGCCATTAAGCATACGGTTGACGCGGCGCATGCAGAAGGCAAATGGGTCGGCATCTGTGGTGAGATGGCCAATAACTCGCTGGCCACGCCGCTTCTTTTAGGAATGGGTATCGATGAGTTTTCGATGAACAGTACCAGTATTTTGCCGATTCGCTCGCTGATTGGCGAACTGCACGTGCGGCAGCTGCAGCCATTGGTTCACCAGGCTATGAATGCTCGTAATGCCAAAGAAGTGCGACAGATGATCATTGGTCGCGTTCCGGCCTTAAAAAACTTCAATTTCTAAAATTTAATCAAGGTCGCTTCAAATGGCTTGAAGCGACTTTTTTGTAGGGTTAAAATCAGTTATCTGATGATGAATCGGTTAAAATGAAAATTGCTGAATCTGAATCGTAATTAACCGTTCGCCGTTGTTGGCGATTGAAAATTAAAGGGGATCGCATTGTGAATATTGGGTTGTTTACAGATACTTATTTTCCACAAGTCAGTGGCGTTGCGACGTCGATCAAGACTTTGCGTGATGAATTGACTGAACAGGGGCATCACGTTTACATCTTCACTACGACCGATCCAGCCGCTAAGCATGATGAGCCGGAAAATGGCATCTATCGCTTTCCCAGCGTTCCGTTTGTATCGTTTACCGATCGGCGCATTGCCTTGCGTGGCTGGGTAAGGGCTTTGAGACTGGCCCGTAAGCTGCAGCTGGATATCGTTCATAACCAGACCGAGTTTTCCTTAGGGGTAATGGGCAAGATGGTGGCCAAGGAGATGAACATTCCGTGCCTGCATACGTACCATACAATGTATCAGGACTATCTGCACTATATTGCCAATGGTCATATCATCAAGCCGCATGATGTTGCCAGATTAGCGCATCTGTACCTAAAAAACATGACGGGGATCATTGCGCCTAGTGAACGAGTATTAGATACGCTGCAGGCATATGACGTGACCGCACCAATCAGAATTATTCCAACCGGAGTTAATCTGCGCGTGTACTCAAAGCCAGACACGCCTGCACAAAAACATAAGCTGCGGCAAAAACTGGGTTATGAAGATACTGTGCCGGTATTGCTGTCGCTTAGTCGCCTGGCTTATGAAAAAAACATTCAGGCCCTGATTGAAGCGCTGCCGGATATTTTGCAGCATCGTCCTGACGTGCAGCTTTTGATCGTTGGTGATGGTCCAGCCAGAGAAACCTTGGAGCGGCAAGTTGTTAAGATGGGGCTTAGCGATCACGTTCAGTTTACCGGTGAGATTAAAAATGAGGACGTTCATCACTTTTATCAAATGGCCGATGTCTTTGTCTCAGCATCGGACTCGGAATCACAGGGGCTGACCTATGATGAGGCATTGGCATCCAACTTGCCGATTGTCGTGATGCGCAGTGAATATACCGACGAGCTGATTGATGATCCAGCTATTGGAATGAGTTTTCAAAAGCGCGGCGATCTGGTCAAGGGCGTTTTGTACTACCTTGATCATCCTGACACGCAGGAAACGATTACCAAGCGTCAGCAAAAGCTTCATGATATTTCCTCAGAAGTCTTTGGTCAGCGCGTGATGGACTTTTATCTGGAATGTCAGAAGCGCCTGCAAGATGAGCAGGACGAAAAGAAACGACAGCATCATCTTTTTGGTAAACGAGGTTGAGCATGTTAAAAATAACTATGTATTCTTCAGCGGATAAAGTAGCTGGTCAAGGGGTGGGCAGCGCTTATCTGGAGCTGATGCATCTGTTGAAAACGAATTTTAAAGGTGAGTTTGATATCGCGGTTAATCAGTACCGAACCAGTGATATCAGCCACTATCACACGATTGACCTGCCATTTTGGTTTTCCACTTTTTCAAAGAAACGCGGGCGCAAAATCGGCTACGTGCACTTTTTGCCAGAGACTTTGGAAGGCAGCCTCAAGATTCCGCAGCCTTTTCGCGGAATTTTTTATCGCTATGTGATTGCTTTTTATAAACGCATGGATCATTTGGTAGTGGTCAACCCGTCGTTTATCGATAAACTTGTTGCCTATGGGATTCCACGGAGCAAGATTACCTATATTCCTAACTTTGTCGATGATGCCAAGTTTCATCCCGTTGACGAACTTGAAAAAAGAAGGCTGAAAACTAAATGGGGGATCGCTCAGCAACGGTTTGTCGTGGTGGGCAGTGGTCAGATTCAAGAGCGCAAGGGCGTTTTTGATTTTATCCAATTAGCCGAGCAGAATCCTGACGTTCAGTTTATCTGGGCGGGCGGTTTTTCATTTGGGCGGATTACGGATGGCTACGCGGCGCTTAAAAAGATCGTTGACAATCCGCCGGCAAACCTTAAATTTCCAGGAATCGTCAGTCGCCAAGAGATTGCTGAGCTGGATAACATTGCCGATCTGTTTTTACTGCCGTCTTATAACGAGCTGTTTCCGATGTCGGTTTTAGAGGCTTTTAGCTGTGGAACACCGGTCATGCTGCGTGATCTGGATCTTTATCATTCAATTATTCAAGGATATTACGAGCCAGCCAAAGATGTTGATGAAATGCAGCAAAAGCTTGATTGGCTGCAGAAGACACCGGCTCGTTTGGCTGAGCTTAAAATGGCGGCGCATACCGCATCGCGTCAATATTCCAAGTCACACCTTGCCAAAGTCTGGCATCAATTCTATCTGGAGCAGGCAAAGGAGGGCTAGGTAAATGTCGCGAAAAAATTGGGTTATTTTTGTTTTGATGCTGGCATGCGGAATCGGCATTTTTGCTTATTCGCTGCGTGACATAAAGCTGTCTTCGATTATCGTGGATTTGGTGCATTTAAACTGGGGCTGGTTTGGGGCAGCCTTGTTGTGCATCTGCCTGTATTTGTTTTTGGAAGCCGTGGTCGTTAAGATTTTTATGAATGATCGTCATGACGGCTTTACCTGGAAGGATGCAATCCGGATTCCGTTGGTTGAGCAATTGGGGAATGGTCTAACGCCTTTTTCAACTGGCGGGCAGCCGGCACAGCTGTTGGCAATGATGCAGGCGGGCGTTGATGCTGGTCAGGCCAGTTCGGTGCTGTTGATGAAGTTTGTCGTTTTTCAGTCGATGATCGTGATCAACTTCATCATCAGTCTTTTGGTTGGTTTCCACTATATTGCTGCTAAAATGCACGTTTTGTCGCTGCTGGTTCTCTTTGGCTTTTTGGTTCATCTTAGCGTCATCATCGGCTTGCTGTTGGTGATGTATTGGTACAATTTCACCAAAAAAGCGGCTAACATCGTGATTCGCCCTGCTCATTGGTTTATGAAGCCTGATAAGTACGAAAAAATGCAGGCAACGCTGAATGAAAAAATCGATACCTTCTATCAAGAAAGCCTAAAGATCAAAAGCGAATACGGCAAAATGGCTAAAGTCAGTTTAATTACCCTGCTGCAGCTGGGATTTTATTATCTGATTCCTTATTTCATCATGCTGTCGCTGGGCATCGATGGCTTGAACGTGCTGATGGTAGTCAGTCTAAACGTTTTGATCTTTATGGTAATCTCGCTATTTCCGATTCCTGGTGGGACAGGGGGAGCAGAATACAGCTTTTCGGTGCTGTTCTCAAGCTTTATTGCCTCAGGAAGCAAATTGGTGTTGGCGATGCTGCTCTGGCGGATTCTGACCTACTACTTTGGGATGTTTGCCGGGATGTTTGCCTTAATGATCAAGCCAGATCGAGTGCATGAACCTGATTAATAACGATATAATAGATATAGTGCAGAACCTGGTCGTTTGGATTGGGTTCTTTTATTTTAGTAGTTAGTGAGGCTAGATCATGATTCATTCAGAACTGCAGCGGATTTTGCGTCGTTTGGATGCAATGGCAGAGGATACGCATGGCGATCTCCAGCAGCGTACTTTTTCTGCTTATGGCATTCAAGTCTGTACGGTAACGTATCAACAAAGTACCGGTGAGTTTACTTTAGAGCAGTTTCAGCCGGCTGCTCAGCTGACGTTTGACAGCTTGGATCTAACGGCAATCGAAGTCTATCGCTGTTTGTATGAGTTTAAGAATTCTTTTTGAGCGCCACTCGAATGTTAAAAGGTAGTTTAGTTTATAACCATCGAGTTTCTTGTTCGGTTAAAACTGTTATAGTTGAGTTTGTTCGTCCTTTTGAAATTAGCAGAAAAACTTTTAAAATATAGTTGACGATTAGCCACAATCTCGGTATAGTAGTTATCGTTGTCAATGAGGCAGACGCTGATGACAGACGAATTTGCTTCTAACAGTTATTAACGACTTTAAAAATGTTGTTGACAACTATATGACTTCATGATATATTATTCTAGTCGCTTGTTTAAAACGTTTGAAAAAAGAATTAAAAAGTTCTTGACAAATAACTAACAAGTGTTAAAATAATAAGCGTTGTAACTGATCAATTAAATCGGTTGCATGGTAGACCTTTGAAAACTGAATACAGTTTCGACGAACACAAATGTGCAGGGTCATCAATCATTACGATTGATGCAAAAACATTTGCGAAGTCAATTCGCTTAATTTAAATTTGAGCTTTTCAAGTTC